>Ga0105244_10002157_pt1 | contig 15089 bp, 12 predicted proteins | sample KBSM44metaG_FD_80423 | JGI IMG/M metagenome (GOLD analysis project Ga0105244, IMG submission 80423) | Miscanthus rhizosphere microbial communities from Kellogg Biological Station, Michigan, USA - KBS M4-4 metaG | ecosystem: Host-associated > Plants > Roots > Rhizosphere > Soil | place... | reverse complement strand
TGCCTAGCACCGTGGCGCCGTCGGAGAACGAGGCGAACTCCAGGCTGGCGCGCGTAACCTCGATCGGGGCCGTCGGCGTGTAAGTGTCGGTGCGCACGATGACGCCAGGCGCCATCGTGTACGTGGTTTCGAGCCGGATGCGCCCGTCGGGCGTCGGCGCTTTGCCGCCGAGCCTGGCCAGTTCGTCCTGCCGATAGCTGACGCTGGCCTGGTCGCCTTCGCTGGTGGCGCGGATATCCTTGATGTAGCTGGTGCCAATCAGCTCGGTGCCGTCGGCCAGCCTGAACTTGGGTAGCAGTTGCGGATGCTCGGCGCCACTGTCCGGCGTGCCGGCGACGATGCCGGTGGCGAACGGCAACGGGTAGTAGGGGCTGTTGTCGTATTGGCCGCCGCCGCCGTTGACCATCAGCAGACTGAAGATGTGGCGCCGGTCGCGGTAAATGGCGAGCGCGCGGTCGTACTGGCCCTGCGCGAAGCGCACCAGGCTGAAGCGGGGCCGGGTCCGGTCCAGCCATGCCTGCAAATCGGCGCTGGGTTCGGCGTCCTCCATCCCGGCCTTGTTCCAGAACGCGGTGGTGAAGATCAACTGGTGTGCCAGCGAAAAGTTCTCGCCGAGGATGCGGTGCTTGGCGCGGTAGGCGTCCGTGCGCCGGCCCTGGCCCCACATGTCGACCGAGCGCATCGCCGGGTTGTACCAGAAGTCCACGTACCTGGCGACGATGCGGTTCGAGTAGGCGTAGGCGTACTTTTTTTCCTCGGGCGTGAGCACGCCGAGGTAGGCCGACACCGACAGGATCTCCAGCGCCGCCGTCTCGCCATAGGGACCCAGGCTGCGGCCGAAGGTGAAGCCGTCGCCCGATGTGTTGGCGATGTTTAGGGCCACGTCGGCCGCCTTGCGCAGCAGCGCCTTGAGTTCCGGCGTCACCGTCAGGCCGGTCTCGATGAAGCGTTCGCAGATTTCGGCGATCAGCAGGATGCTGTAGCGGTCGAAACGGCCTTCGCCGGCGGTCTCGTCGGAAAAGCCGAACTTGCCCGAGTAGGTGTTGTAATGCTCGAGCATCTTTTCGAGGAGGATCTTGCCGGCGCTGTCATCCTCCCAGCCTAGCAGCATGCGCAGGCGGGCCACGCTAAAGGCCACGCCGTAGTAATTGGTGGGCAGGCGTATCAGCTGGAAGTCGGGCTGGGTCACGAAGTGGCGCCAGTCGAGCTTGGCGCGCAGCGCCGCCAGCGTGGCCGGAGAGACCGCCTGCTCCAGCAAGCCGGCCTGCTTGAGCTGGTACAGGGCGGTCAGGTAGTAGTGGATGCCCCAGGTCTGGTTGTCCATGCCGATCGTCATGTCGGCGATGACGCGGAATTGGCGCAAGCGCTCGGGCAGGCGCGGATCGTCCTTGCGCATGTTCAGCAACACATGGGCCAGGCCGACGGCGATTTTGCCCTGCAAGAATTTGTCGTTGCTTTTCAGCGCCGCGACGCCATCGAGGGTGAAGCGGTCCTTCTCGGCCACCATTTTGTCGAACAGATACTCCAGTTGCGGGTACAACCGTCGCTGGATGATCTGGTTCATCGGGACGGCCGCCATCGGCGGCTGGTAGCTCGACGATGGTGGCGGTGGCGGCTTGTCGGCGGCGTTGGCGTTCACCGAAAGCGCGCCGGCCAGCGCGGCGGCGAGCAGGCGGGCGTTGATCGATTTTGGCGTCGGCTCCGGTGTTGGTTTTATCGCGCTGCGCATACGTCTGTCTCCGTTCGTGTTCTCTGATGGTTGATATCGGTGTCTGGCGCCGTCAGTACAACGGACCTGCCGTCACAAACGGGCCACCCTGGAAGATGGTGGCCGGATCGTCGCCGGGGCGCTGGGCCGTATCCGGAAAAAGGTGCTTGAACCGGCGCGAACTGTCCTTCGGGCGGAAGCCGAGGTGGCTGGCCTTGCGGTTGTCCCACCAACTGGTATCGTTGCTGGATGTGCCGAAGACGATGGTGTGCCCGACGCGCGGGGTGAACAGCGCGCAGCGCAGTAGTTCCACCAGGTCATCGTAGCTGAGATAGGTGGTCATCATGCGGGCGTTCTTCGGTTGCGCGAACGACGAACCGATGCGCAGGCAAACGGTTTCGATCCCAAGGCGGTCGTAGTAGTAACGCGACAGCGATTCGCCGAAGCACTTGCTCAGGCCGTAGAAGCCGTCCGGGCGCGGTGGCATGTCGGCGTCGACGATTTCGGTGTTGCGGTAGAAGCCGGTGACGTGGTTTGAACTGGCGTAGACCACCCGCTTGACGCCGGCCTTGTGCACCGCCTCGTACAGGTTGTACAGGCCGAGGATGTTCGCTTGCATGATGGGCTCGAAGCGGTCCTCGACCGAAATGCCGCCGAAATGCAGCACCGCGTCGACCCCCTCGGCCAGCGCCAGGACCGCCGGCTTGTCGGCCAGATCGCAACGGACGATCTCCTCGCCCTCGGCCGCCTCGCCCAAGTCGGCGCGGTCGCTCAGACGCACGATGCGTGCCCATGGTTTGATCCTGTCCCGTAAAACCTGGCCTAGCCCGCCGGCGGCGCCGGTCAGCAATAGTCGATCAAAGGGCTTTTCGGTGGCGCTGTCGTTCATGATGTCGTCCAGGGAGTGGGGCGGTTCGAGGAGGTGCTTGTAAAACGTTTAACTGGAGTATATATTAATCGTTTTGGACGTCAACAGCTTCTTGAAAAGGAAAATGGCCGGGCCGGGGCGGCGATAAACTGTGCGATCATCTGCGCTTTCCGGACAGCCGTTCCCGCCACACATAATGAAAATCAAGGTACCCACCATCCGCGATGTCGCCAACGCCGCCGGCGTGTCGACGACCACCGTCTCGAAGTATGTGAACCAGGCGCAGCGGTTTTCGCCGGCGGTCGAGGCCACCATCAAGGCGGTGATCGAGGAACTCGGCTACCGCTCCAATCCGCTGGCGCAATCGATGATCACCGGGCGAACCAACACCATCGGCCTGTCGGTGCTGGATGTGAGCAACCCCCATTTCACCAGCATCGTCAAGGGCGCCAACCGGGTGGCCGCCGAACATGGCTACACCATGCTGCTGGTCGACATCGACGAGAACCCCGGCCGCGAGCGCATGTTGCTGGAGTCGCTGAGCCGCCGGGTCGATGGCTTGCTGGTGTACTCGCGGCAGGCCGAGGAGGACATGGACTGGATGGCCCGGCTCGACAAGCCGCTGGTATTCTTTGGCCGCCTGTCCCGCATGACGCTGCCCACCGTCACCAGCGACGACCGGCGAGGCGGCTACATGATCGCGCAGCACCTGGTGACGATGGGACACAAGCGCATCGCCTACCTGGGATTCCCGAAGTCGCACCGCGACCTTGACCGCATGGCCGGTGTGCGCGGCTGCCTGGAAAAACACGGCCTGCCATTGCAGGTGTTCAGCGGCGCCGCCCCCACCGCGCCCGAGGGCGAACGCCGGAGTTCGGCCATCATGTTGGGCGAGCAGCGGCCGGACGCTATCGTCTGCTACAACGATCTGATGGCGCTCGGTTTCATGAAGGCCACCCAAGCGCTCGGCTTCCAGGTGCCGGAGGATATTTCCGTCGCGGGCTTCGACAATATCCAGTTCGGCCGCTACGCGTCGCCAGCGCTGACCACGGTCGACCTGCGCAGCGAGGAGATGGGCGTGGTGGGCATGAACACCTTGCTTTCCACCATAGGCGACGACGCCAGCATCGACCTGACCCTTCTCGAGCCGCAGCTCATTCTCCGGTCGTCCATCATGCGGCGGACCCCGCACGGCGGCTGAGCCCGTTCCGGCGGGGCTCTGCCGCAAGGATAATCGATTTTTCTGCTGGCGCCCCACGGCGATGTTTTCCGTGTATTTGCGCCGCTCCCGGCACTAAAAAACCACAGCTTATCCCTAAAGGCAGGGACTTTTTCAATCACGAAGAAAAACGTTTTACTAAGCAGTTTTTGCGTGTATATTTGCTCTGAAATCGGCGCTTGACCGATTGTCGCGGCCACGCGCCGATACGGAGACTGAATGAAAATCAAACGATGGCTGCTCGGCCTCGGGCTGGGTATTTCAATGGCCGCGAGTCCGCTGCGCGCGGCCGAAACGATGGATGACCTCATCGCGCGCGACATCGCGGTGGCGGCGCGTCAGTACGGCGCCATGCTTGACAAGATCGCCGGCAAGCCCGGCTTCCCGCGCACGGTGGAGAACGGCGAAGTCAAAATGATCCCCACGCGCGACTGGACCAGCGGCTTTTTCCCCGGCGCTTTGTGGTATCTGGCCGAGGCGACCGGCGACGCCAAATTGCGCGCGGCGGCGGCGCGCTACACGGCCGCCACCGCCTCCGCCAAATTCGACAAATCCCAGCATGACGTCGGCTTCATCCTGAACTGCGGGTATGGCAACGGTCTGCGGCTGGGCGAGGGCGGCGCTGGCGGGACTGGGTACCGGGACGCGCTGCTGGCCGGCGCCACGACGCTGGTGACGAGGTTCAACCCGACGGTCGGCAGCATCCAGTCCTGGAACCTGCGTCCCGATCAGGACTGGAAGTTTCCCGTCATCGTCGACAACATGATGAACCTGGAGCTGTTGATGTGGGCTGCGCGCGCCTCGGGCGACAACTACTACCGCGACGTCGCGGTCGCCCATGCGGATACCACGTTGCGCGAGCATTTCCGGCCCGACGGCTCGAGCTACCATCTGGTCGACTACGATCCGGCCAACGGCAAAGTCCGTGCGCGCGTCACGCAGCAGGGCAACGCCGACGGCTCGGCCTGGGCGCGCGGGCAGGCCTGGGGCCTGTACGGCTACACGATGATGTACCGCGAGACCCGCAAGCCCGAGTATCTGGCCCAGGCCAGCAAAATCGCCTCGTTCATGATGAACCATCCGCGCCTGCCGGCCGACAAGGTGCCGTACTGGGACTTCGACGATCCGGCGATTCCGCACGCGCCGCGCGACTCGTCGGCGGCCGCCATCATGGCGTCGGCCTTGCTGGAACTCTCCGGTTTCGTCGAGCCGCCGCTGGCGCAACGCTATCTCGCGCTGGCCGAACAGCAGCTGCGCAGCCTGTCGTCGCCGGCCTACCTGGCGGCGCCGGGCGAGAACGGCGGTTTCCTGCTCAAGCATGCCACCGGCCACAAGCCCGCCGGCAAGGAAATCGACGTCCCGCTCAACTATGGCGACTACTACTTTCTTGAAGCGCTGCTGCGCTTCAAGGGGCATGCCCGTCCGACGAAATCGCCTTAACGGGCCGCAGGTTTTTGGTGTGTGATTATAAGAGGGGAGACAATCGTGGCATTGAATAACTATAGCGAAAATCAACACGGCCGCATCCGCATGAAACCACTGGCGGCGCTGGTCGGCGCGGCGGTGCTGGGCATGGCGAACGGCGCCATCGCCCAGGAAGGGCCGAACGACGGTACCCGGCTCGAGACCGTGGTCGTCACCGCCAACAAGCGTGTGGAAAAACTGGAGTCGGTGCCGATGGCCATCTCGGTGCTGACCGAGGCGGAGATCGCCCGCACCAACATTCGCGAAATCGAGGACGTGGTGGCGCTGACGCCTTCGCTGACGATGGCCTCGGGCACGACGGCGGCCAACAACGCCATCTTTATGCGCGGCATCGGCACCGTCTCGGTGGGCATCGGCGTCGAATCGGACGTCTCGGTCATCATCGACGACATTCCGATCGCCACGCAATTCCAGGCCTTCCGCGACTTGGCGGACGTGGCCCGCATCGAAGTGCTGAAGGGACCGCAAAGCACGCTGTTCGGCAAGTCCGCCGTCGCCGGCGCGATCAACATCGTCACCAAGCCCATCAGTGGACCGATGGTCTATCGTGGCAGCTCCCTGTACACCAACGACGGCGAGTGGCGCCTGGGTCTGTCGGCCGGCGGCATGGTCTCGGATACCTTTGGCGTGCGCGTGGCCGCCAACCGCAGCCGCATGCCGGGCAATTTCACCAACCTGACGACCGGCGACGACGTCAACGGCTCGGGCGGCACCACCCTGATGGCCAAGTTCAGCTGGCGTCCGACCAGTTCGCTCGACATCGACCTGATGCCGAGCTATAACAAGCAGCAGAACACGCGCGGCGTCACCGCCGTCAACGGCTTTTACCGGACAACGGGCACGGCCGGCAACCAGGTGCGCACGCCGGCCGACCTATCGACCGCCTACTTGAACGGCAATCCGTTGCTGCCCGCCACGGCCACGATGGCCGGCATCGATCCGACCGACCGCAATAACCGCAACGTGCGACGCGACTTCCCGACCGGCATCGCGTCCAAGACCAACGGTCTGGGCCTGAAGCTGGCCTACACGCTGCCCAACGACGCCCAATTGATGTCGATCTCCTCGTACAGCAAGTACAAGGCCAACGACTCGCGCGACCAGGACTTCGTCGACGTGCCGACCCTGGCGCGCCCGGGCGTTCCCGGCCTTACTGTAGGCAACAACCAGTTCGGCACCTACGACATCCGTTCCAAAACGCAGGAACTGCGCCTGGTGTCGCCCGACAGTGGAACGGTGCGCTACGTGGCCGGCTTGTGGTGGGCGCGCAACGAGATCGACCGCCATTTCATCCGGGGTTTCTGCGTGGCGCCGAGCAACTGCGCGGCCAACTCACCGTCAAGCCCGACCAATTACTATACCGATATCTACAACGTCAACAAGGCCGCGTTCGGCCAGGCGACATGGGAATTTGTGCCGACCTGGACGCTGGTCGCGGGCGCGCGGCGCAACATGGAGGAATCGGGCTTCCACTACAGCCGAAGCTTCTACACGGACCAGCTGGACCGCTCGACCTTCGTTCCCGGCCCGGTTGGCGTGGACCAGTTCGCCAGCACCGGCAACAAGGATTACGCGACCACGGGCAAGCTCAGTATCCAGAAGCAGATCACGCCCGACCTCATGGCCTATGTGATGACGGCCACCGGCCACAAGGGCCGCGCCTACGATGTCACCAGCGGCCTGACGGCTTCGGCCGCGTTCCCGGTCGCTCCGGAAAAGAGCCGCACCATCGAGCTGGGAGCGAAGGCCAACCTGTTCGACAATCGCATGTCGGTCGCGGCCACCGTGTTCAGGACCCGGTTCCGCGGCTACCAGCAGAATGTGTCGTTCGTGCTGCCTGACGACCCGACCATCTACACGCAGCTCAATTCGATTCCGCTGATCCAGACCCGTGGCATTGAACTCGACACCCATATGCTGGTACGTCCAGGCTTTACCGTGAACGCCTCGCTGGCCTACACCCGTCCGACCATCGAGGACTGGAAGAACGGCCCCTGCTACAACGATGCGACCAACGTCGCCACCGCCCCGGGCGGACCGGGAGCGAACGGATCCATCCCCGGCCGCAACAGCGCCTGCTTCCCGATCAAGCCGGGCTCGACCACCGGCATCCAGGATTTGAGCGGCGGTGTGTTCCCGGGTACTTCCAAGCTAAAGGTCAATATCGGCGCCAACGCGGACTTCAAGATTCCGGGCATGACGTGGGGCGGTTTCGTCGACGGCAATGTGCGATACCAGAGCGAGTACAGTAACAACATCAACAACGATCCGCGCGCGATCAACGCCGGCTACACCATTGCCGATTTCGGTTTTGGCGTACGGGCGCCGAGCGATCGGTACAAACTCAGCTTCCGCATCAATAATTTGTTCGATCGCTTCTACATTCCGAACGCGAACGCCAGCGGGCCGACCTACCGCGCCGGACCCACTGCCACGTCGCCCTTGATCACGGTCGACAGCTGGGTGCCGCCGCGCGATGTGTTCCGCTACTTCAGCGTCAAGCTTGACGTGAAGTTCTGAACCGCCGGAACGCGGCGCCGCGCGCGATGGGGGCGGGGCGCCTGGGAAACGCCGACGGGATGGCTAGCCAGTCCTACTGCGCAGCTTCGTCACCCGGCATTAGCCTTGTCATTGGCCGCCTCGCCCCGTCATCGGGGCTAACGGCTTATTTGGCGGCATCGGTGGTCATCTTAAATGATGATATCGCTCTTCGGCGCCGCCGCCTTCGCTTCCAGTTCCGCCAGACGCGTTTCGAGCGTCTCCAGTTTCGCGCGGGTTTTCGCTAAAACTTGCGTTTGAACATCAAATTCCTCGCGCGTCACCAGGTCCAGTTTGGAGAAGCCCTGCGTCATCATGGACTTGACGTTCTTCTCAATGTCCTTTGCTGGTGAGTTTTGAACGGCTTGGCTGATCTTGTTTTGCAAGTCGTTAAAAAAAGTGTTCATATCCATAATATTCCTTGATCTGGTGGGGTTATGTATGCACTATAAAAGTGCATACATGCGTCATCGTGGTGCAAAACCAAAGACTGTCGTGTTCGACGCTTTCAAATTATCACTTTTGTCAGAGTACATCCGTTGTCGTGGATGCTACGGCAGCTATCCAGCGAGCAACATTAGCTGGCACGCATTCTGCTAAAGAAGTCAATGAATGCCGCTCACTGCTTTGCCTCATAAGGATTTTACCCGTAACCGTACTTCCTATCTGTGACTAAGTTCGATAACTACAAGGACAAAATTATGAAAAGCACGAACCTGACTCTGATCGCAGCATTGACCTTCGCATTCGCCACCATGAGCGCTTCGGCGCAGGCCCAGGACGCGCAACCCGCGGCCGCAGCCGTCCCAGACAACCAAATCAGCTACAACGTTGGTGTTGTCAGCGACTACCGCTATCGCGGCATATCGCAATCCCGTCTGAATCCGGCGCTGCAAGGCGGCGTGGATTACGTCAACAATCCGACCGGCCTGTATGTCGGTACCTGGGCCTCCTCCATCAAGTGGGTCAAGGACGGTGGCGGCGATGCCAATATCGAAGTCGATGTCTACGCCGGCAAGCGCGGCGAGATCACCAAGGATTTCACCTACGACGTCGGTGGCCTGTATTACCTCTACCCGTCGAACGGCCTGACCCCGAGCGCCAACACCTTCGAACTGTACGCGCAAGTCGGCACCGGCCCGTTCTCGCTCAAGTATTCGCACTCGACCACCAACCTGTTCGGCTTTGCCGACAGTAAAAATAGTGGCTACGTCGACGCCCAGTTCAACCAGGACGTGTACGACGGCTACATCCTGAACCTGCACGCCGGCCACCAGAAGGTCAAGAACAACAGCGCGTCCAGCTACAGCGACTACAAAGTGGGTTTCACCAAAGATTTCGGCGTAGCGACGGTGGCATTGGCGGCGGTCTTTACCAATACGGACACCTACGTCGGACGCGGTAAGAACCTCGGCAAAACCGGGGCTGTGCTTACCATTTCCAAAACCTTTTAAGCGAGGCCAGCATGAAAATGATTACCGCCATTATCAAGCCGTTTAAGCTCGACGAGGTCCGCGAGGCCCTGTCGGCGATTAACGTGCAAGGCATCACCGTGACCGAAGTGAAAGGCTTCGGCCGCCAGAAAGGCCACACCGAGCTGTATCGCGGCGCCGAGTACGTCGTGGACTTCCTGCCGAAGACCAAGATCGAGGCGGCGGTGGACGATGCGATCGTCGAACAGGCGATCGAAGCGATCGAAGGCGCTGCCCGCACCGGCAAAATCGGTGACGGCAAGATCTTTGTATACAACCTGGAACAGGTGATCCGTATTCGTACCGGTGAAACCGGCCACGAAGCTCTTTAAGGGGAAGATTGATGAAGAAAACTATAACAACATTGCTCGCTGGGGTATCCATCCTGTTTGCACTCGCCGCGCCGGTCCATGCCCAGGAGGCCAAACCGGCCGACGCGCCGGCCGCCGCCGCCACCGCGCCCGCCGCCGCCGCACCGGAAGCGCCTGCAGCCGCGCCCGCCGCGCCTGCCGCAGCCGCGCCAGCCGCCGCCGAGGCCGCACCGGCGCCGGCCCCCGCGCCACAGAAGGGCGACACCGCCTGGATGATGGTCGCCACCTTGCTGGTGATCCTGATGACGATTCCCGGCCTGGCGCTGTTCTACGGCGGCCTGGTCCGTTCCAAAAACATGCTGTCGATCCTGATGCAGGTGTTCATGGTCTTCGCGCTGATCGTGGTGCTGTGGTGCGTGTACGGCTATTCGCTGGCATTCACCGAAGGCAACGCCTTCTACGGCAAATTCGACCGTGCCTTCCTGAACGGCATCTGGGATCCGGCCAAGGGCGCGTTCTCGTACGCGGCCACCTTCAGCAAGGGTGTGGTCATTCCTGAATTTATCTACGTCGCCTTCCAGGCCACGTTCGCCGCCATCACTTGCGGCCTGATCGTCGGCGCCTTCGCCGAACGCGCCAAGTTCACCGCCGTGCTCGCTTTCGTCGTGCTGTGGTTCACCTTCGCCTACCTGCCGATCGCCCACATGGTCTGGTTCTGGACCGGTCCGGACGCGATCAAGGACGCGGCCACCGCCGCCACCGAGGGCGCCAAAGCCGGCTTCCTGTTCCAAAAAGGCGCGCTGGACTTCGCCGGCGGCACCGTGGTGCACATCAACGCCGCTGTTGCCGGCCTGGTCGGTGCCTACATGATCGGCAAACGCGTCGGCTACGGCCGCGAATCGATGGCTCCGCATTCGGTCACCATGACCATGATCGGCGCCTCGCTGCTGTGGGTCGGCTGGTTCGGTTTCAACGCCGGTTCGGCGCTGGAAGCCGCTGACATCGCCGCGCTGGCCTTCGTCAACACCTTGCTGGCAACCGCCGCCGCCACCGTGGCCTGGGTGTTCGCCGAATGGATCTTCAAGGGCAAGCCATCGATGCTCGGTGGCGCCTCGGGTGCGGTGGCCGGTCTGGTCGCCATCACCCCGGCCTGCGGCTTCGTCGGCCCGATGGGCGCGCTGATCATCGGCCTTGCCGCCGGCGTGATCTGCCTGTGGGGTGTGAACGGTCTGAAACGCCTGCTGGGCGCCGACGACTCCCTGGACGTGTTCGGCGTCCACGGCGTCGGCGGTATCCTCGGCGCGCTGCTGACCGGTGTGTTCGCCGCGCCATCGCTGGGCGGCCAGGGCATCTTCGACTACGTTGCCAACAAGGCATCGGCCGACTACTCGATCGTCGGCCAGGTCACCACCCAGGCGACCGCCATCGGCGTCACCATCGTGTGGTCGGCGGTGGTTTCGTTCATCGCCTACAAGCTGGTCGACGTGGTCATCGGTCTGCGCGTTCCTGAAGAGGAAGAGCGCGAAGGCCTGGACATCACCACCCACGGCGAGTCCGCATACCACGCTTAATCGTTGTCGTTATAACAACCCGCTGCGGCGGGTACCCACAAAAGCGCCCCAACCGGGGCGCTTTTTTTATTTCCACGGCATTTCCACCTTTAAAATAGGGTTTTCGCCCCGATTTGGGCTATCTGCAAGGTAATATTTGAGGTTCTGTTGCCTGGAGGGCCGTCCTCCCGCACATTTAAGGAAGTAATCATGGTTCCCCATCTCGTCACGGCTCTGACCGGTCCGCTGCTCGATCTTGAAGAAAAAATCCTGGCCGCCACGCCGGCCATTGAGCGCTGGTTCCGTCTGGAATGGCAGGAGCACACGCCGCCATTTTATTGCTCCGTCGATATGCGCAACGCCGGCTACAAGCTGGCGCCGGTCGATACCAACCTGTTCCCGGGCGGTTTCAACCACCTGGCCACGGAAATGCTGCCGCTGTCGGTGCAGGCCGCGATGGCCGCGATCGACAAGTATTGTCCCGACGCGCGCAATCTGCTGCTGATCCCGGAAATCCACCAGCGCCACCCGACCTACTGGCAAAACGTCGCGCGGCTGATGCAGATCTTCCGCCAGACCGGCCTGCATGTGCGCCTCGGTTCGCTATCGCCGGAAGTAACGCAGCCGACGCCGATCGCTCTGCCGGACGGCAATATGCTGGTGGTCGAACCGCTGGTGCGTTCGGCCAACGGCCGCCGCGTCGGACTCAAGGACTTCGATCCGTGCACGATCTTGCTGAACAACGACCTGTCGGCCGGCATACCCGAGATTTTGCAGAACATCCATGAGCAGAGCCTGCTGCCGCCGCTGCACGCCGGCTGGGCCGTGCGCCGCAAGAGCAACCACCTGAACGCCTACGACGAGGTGGTCAAGAAGTTCGGCAAGCTGATCGGTGTCGATCCGTGGATGCTCAACCCGTTCCACGCCAAGTGCGACGCCGTCAACTTCCGCACCGGCGACGGCTACGACTGCCTGGCCGCCAACGTCGACGCGCTGCTGGCCAAGATCAAGAAGAAGTACAAGGAATACGGCATGAAGGACCAGAAGCCGTTCGTGATCGTCAAGCCGGACGCCGGGACCTACGGCACCAGCATCCTGACGATCAAGGATTCCAGTGAAATCAAGGACTTGAGCCAGGCCCAGCGCGACAAGATGATCGTCATCAAGGATGGCAAGGAAGTGACCGACTTCATCATCCAGGAGGGCGTGCCGACCTTCGAGAGCATCAAGGACGACGTGGCCGAGCCGGTGGTGTACATGATCGACCGCTACGTGGTCGGCGGCTTCTACCGCGTGCACGCGGAAAAGGGCGTCGACCAGAACCTCAACGCGCCCGGTTCGCAATACGTGCCGCTGGCGTTCGCGCAGCAGCACGCGGTGCCCGATCTGAAGGCGAAACCAGGCACGGCGGCGCCGAACCGCTTCTACGTCTACGGTGTGGTGGCGCGGCTGGCGCTGCTGGCGGCGTCGCTGGAAATGGAGCGCACCGATCCGAATCCGGAAGTCTATTAAGCCGGTCTTGGCGGCTTGGCAAGGGCCATCGGGCTAGCGGCCTCGTCCGCTCCCCGGTGCGGGCGGCGAATCTCGGCTAAAATCAGGCATTACCCAGACTGGATGCGCCCATGAAAATAGCTTTCCTCGCCGATCCCTTGGCCAGTTTTAAGACCTACAAGGATTCGACCTACGCCATGATGGTGGAGGCCGCCAAGCGCGGCCACACCGTCTACGCCTTCGAGCAAAAAGACATGGCCGTCAACGGCGGCGTGGCGTATGCCAACGTTGCCGAAATCACCATCCTGGACGACCTGACCGACTGGTTCCGCGCGGCCCCGGCCGTGGAAACCAATCTCGGCGAGTTCGACGCCATCATCCAGCGCAAAGATCCGCCGTTCGACATGGAGTACATCTACGGCACCTACATGCTGGAGCTGGCCGAGAAGCAGGGCGCTAACGTCTTCAACAAGCCCTCGGCCATCCGCGACCACAACGAAAAGCTGGCGATCGCCCAGTTCAGCGAGTTCACCTCGCCGACCCTGGTAACGGCCGACGAGGCGCGCATCCGCGCCTTCCAGGCCGAGCATGGCGACGTCATCCTCAAGCCGCTCGACGGCATGGGCGGCACCGGCATCTTCCGCGTCAAACCGGACGCGATGAACCTGGGCGCCATCATCGAGACGCTGACCGACAACGGCAAGCGCACCATCATGGCCCAGCGCTTCATCCCGGACATCGCCAAGGGCGACAAGCGCATCCTGGTCATCGGCGGCAAGCCGGTGCCGTTTTCGCTGGCGCGCATCCCGCAAAACGGCGAAGTGCGGGGCAACCTGGCGGCCGGCGGCCTTGGAGTCGCGCAAGCTTTGACCGAAAGGGACTTCGAAATCGCCAACACCCTGGGTCCGATACTGGCCGCGCGCGGCTTGTTGCTGGTAGGATTGGACGTGATCGGGGATTGCCTGACGGAAGTCAATGTTACCAGTCCGACCTGTTTCCAGGAAATCACCCAGCAGGCCGGTTTCCCGGTGGCGGCGATGTTCATGGACGCGGTCGAAGGGGCGGTGGCAGCCGCGCGATGATGGATATTCAAAATAATTTTGCCGGACGGCCTCAAAAACCTCCGCGCTCACTGGCGGTTTAAGAATATGGTTGGCATACTGCTTATGACGCACGCACCGCTGGGGCAGGCTTTCATCGCCGCCTGTGCGCATGTGTTCCGTGGTCCGACCGAGCGGCTCGAGGCGATCGATGTGATCGCCGACCAGGACCTCGGCGAAGTGCAGTCGCTGGCGGCGGACGCGATCAAGCGCCTCGACGACGGCGACGGCGTTTTGATCATGACCGATGTCAAGGGCGGGACCCCCGCCAATTGCTGCGACCGTTTGGCGGACGCGGGCAGGGTGGAGGTCATCGCCGGCATCAGTTTGCCGATGCTGCTGCGGGCCATCACCTACCGGCGCGACACGCTCGACGTGGTCGTCGAGATGGCCCTGGCCGGCGCGCAAAGCGGAGCGGTGCGCGTCGACAACCGGATTCGCGTCGTGTAGCGACGACGCGGGAATTTTTTGTGCGGCTTATTTGCGCGGCGTGTATTGAGTAGCTCACGCCGCGCCGATTTCTCATTGAGACAAAAGAAAAATGATTCAACAAGAACTTGAGATTATCAACAAGCTTGGACTGCATGCCCGGGCTTCCGCCAAATTTACCCAACTGGCAGCAAAGTTCCAAAGCGACGTATGGCTGACCCGCAACGCGCGCCGCATCAACGCCAAGTCCATCATGGGCGTGATGATGCTGGCCGCCGGCAAGGGCGCCAAGGTCACCCTGGAGGCCGACGGCCCCGATGAAAGCGAATGCATCGCCGCCTTGTCGGCACTGGTCAACGACAAGTTCGGCGAAGGCGAGTAATGCCCTCGGATCGCAGCCGTTCCCGCATTTTCACTGGTCCACCCATGGCTTCCTTCACACTGCACGGCATTCCTGTTTCCCGCGGCATCGCCATCGGCCGCGCGCACAAGCTGGCGCCGGCGGCGCTCGACGTCAAGCATTACCTGGTGGTCGAGGAGCATCTGGAAGCGGAAGTGCTGCGCCTGCAGCAGGCGCTGGCCCAGGTGCACAAGGAACTGCAAACGCTGTGGAACGAGTTGCCCAAGGACGCCCCGACCGAGTTGGGCGCCTTCATCGACGTCCACGCGCTGATCCTGTCGGACCCGATGATCTCCGAGGCGCCGCTCGACATCATCCGCGCGCGCCACTACAACGCCGAATGGGCGCTGGTGACCCAGGTCGACGACCTGTCGGCCCAGTTCGACGAGATCGAGGACGAGTACCTGCGCGAGCGCAAGCACGACATCCAGCAGGTGGCTGAACGGGTGCTGAAGGTCCTGACCGGCACCGAGCTGTCGGTGCCGCCGATCGTGGTCGACCCCGACGAGCCGCCGCCG
>Ga0105244_10002156_pt1 | contig 15091 bp, 9 predicted proteins | sample KBSM44metaG_FD_80423 | JGI IMG/M metagenome (GOLD analysis project Ga0105244, IMG submission 80423) | Miscanthus rhizosphere microbial communities from Kellogg Biological Station, Michigan, USA - KBS M4-4 metaG | ecosystem: Host-associated > Plants > Roots > Rhizosphere > Soil | place: Michigan... | reverse complement strand
TCTGCCTGCTGGCCGGCGGCGGGCGCCACGGCGAGCAGACCTTCACGCTGAGCGGCGTGTCGGCGGCGCTGACCACGTTGGCGGCGATCTCGGTGCTGACGATGGTGCTGCCCAACTACACCACCACCACGCCGGGGCCGTTCTACAGCGGCAGCCAGCTGGTTTTCATCGCCGTGGTGTCGCTGGTGCTGTACGGCACGTTCGTGTTCGTGCAGACGGTGCGCCACCGCGACTATTTCCTGCCGGCCAGCGGCGGCGAGGACGAGCACGCGCCGGTGCCGCCGGCCAGGCTGGCCTGGTGGAGCGGCGTCTTGCTGCTGGTGTGCCTGGGCGGGGTGGTGCTGCTGGCCAAGTCGCTGTCGCCGGCGCTGGAGGCGGCGGTGCTCAGGATGGGCGCGCCCAAGGCGCTGGTCGGCATCATCATCGCGGCCGTGGTGCTGCTGCCGGAGGGCATCGCCGCCTACCAGGCGGCGCGCGCCAACCGCCTGCAAACGAGCTTGAACCTGGCGCTCGGCTCGGCGCTGGCCAGCATCGGCCTGACCATACCGGCGGTGGCCATCGTCTCGCTGGTCAACGGCTGGACCCTGACCCTGGGCATCGACGTCAAATCGACGGTGCTGCTGCTGTTGTCGATCATCGTCACCTCGCTGTCGCTGGGCAGCGGACGCACCACCATCATGCAGGGCACGGTGCTGCTGATGATCTTCGCGGTGTACCTGTTCGTGACGGTGGTGCCGTGAGCGGCCGCCGCTAGCCGGCCGTCAGGCCTCGGCGTCGCAGATGCGGTCGCGCCCCGAGGACTTGGCCTGGTAGAGGCGGCGGTCGATCCGGTCGAGGAAGACGTGGGCGTCGTCCCGCGCGCCCGGCACGATGGTGCCCACGCCCATGCTGACGGTGACGGCGCGCCCGACGCCCGAACGGGCGTGCGGCAGCCCCGCGTGCGCCAGCAGCTTGCGGCAGCGCTCGGCCACATTGCGGGCCGAGTCGGCGTCGGTCGCCGGCAGCAGCAGCACGAACTCCTCGCCGCCGAAGCGCGCGCACAGGTCGCGCGAGCGCGACGCGCCGGCGTCGAGCGCATGGGCCACGCGGCGCAGGCACTCGTCGCCCTGCACGTGGCCGTAATGGTCGTTGTACTGCTTGAAGTAGTCGATGTCGACCACCACCACCGACAACGGCTCGCCGGTGGCGCGCGCCTTGGCCCACTCGACCGGATACAGGGTGTCGAACATGCGGCGGTTGGCGACGTTGGTCAGGCTGTCGCGGTAGGACAGCACCTCCAGCTCGCGCTGCAGTTGCAGGATCTTGTCCTCGGCCAGCTTGCGCTCGGTGATATCGAACATGAATCCGACCAGCGAGTCGACGCTGCCGTCCTCGCGCCGCACCACGTGCACCACGTCGCGGATCCAGACGTAGTCGCCGTCGCTGGTGAGGGCGCGGTAGTCGGCCTCGTGGTCGATCCCCTGCCGCGACTGGGCGATGCAGAAATCGACGGTCTTCTGGCGGTCCTCCTCGTGGATGCGTTCGATCCAATCGTTGGCCGAGAGCCAACTGGACTGGCTCCAGCCGAGCAGCGCCTCGATCTGCGGGCCGATGTAGCTAAAGCTCATCGTGGCCCAGTCGATACGCCAGGGAATGGCGCGGGTCGATTCGAGCAGCGTGCGATACACGCCCGGATCGCCGGCGGCGCTTGCGGAGTCTGGCGGCGAAAATATCATGGGTGAAGGAAGTGAACGGGACGATGCATTGTGCGCGCAAACCCTTGGCGGGTAAAGCACGCCGTAAAAAGATCGCCCACGTGCTCGGCCGCAGTCAGGCGTGATGGTTCATGTACGGATGCGCGCGCAGCGACGCCGCCAGCAGGTCGATGAAGTGGCGCACCTTCGACGAGCCCAGCGTGCTATGGCGGTGCAGGATGTGCACCGGCCACGGCGCCTCCTCGTAGTCGGCCAGGATGATGCGCAGGCGGCCCTCGGCCAGGCCGGCGGCCACCTGGTAGCACAGCAGCCGGGAAATGCCCAGGCCGGCGAGCACCGCTTCGATCGCGGCGTCGTTGCTGGTGACCGTCAGGCGCGGCTTCATCCGCACCGTGGTCGGCTCGCCGGCGCCGCCGAACTTCCATTCCACGCCGGGCGACACGCCCGCGGCCGCGATCACGGTATGGCGCTGCAGCTCGCCCGGATGGCGCGGCACGCCGTGCCTGGCCAGATACTCCGGCGAGGCGCACAGCACGCGCCGCACCTGGCCGACGCGCAAGGCCTTCAAGCCCGAATCGGGCAGATGGCCGATTCTCACGGCCACGTCGATGCCCTCGTCGACCAGGTTGACGTTCTGGTCGAGGAAATGGGCCAGCACCTCGACCTCCGGATAACGCTTGAGGAATTCGACCACGCAGGGCACGACGAAGGACTTGCCGTACAAAACCGAGGCCGTGACCGACAGGCGCCCCTTGGGCGCGGCGTTGACGTCGGCGGCGGCCCGCCCCGCCTCCTCGATGCTGGCCAGGATCTGGCGGCTGTTGTCCAGGTAGCGCTGGCCGGCCTCCGTCAGGCGCACGTTGCGCGTGGTGCGCAGCAACAGCGTGACACCCAGGCGCGCCTCGAGCGCGCACACGGCGCGCGTGACGGCCGCCGGCGACAGCTCGAGCCGCCGCGAGGCGCCGGCAAAACTTTCTTGTTCGCCCACGGCGACAAACACGCGCATGAGATGTATCTGGTCCATTGCCAAGGCCGTCCCCGTTGGAAGTCGTTGTCATCGCGACCAGCTTGCCTGATTTCCCCCCGGCCGGGGCGGCCCGACGCGCAGATGGCGCCGGATTCCCCCCCTGAAATGGGGGGCACGGCGGCGCCGGCACGATCGGGCCGGCGCGGCGAGCGTCAGAGGCCGAGGATGCCCCGCTCCAGCGCGATCATCACCGCGTGGGCGCGGTCGCGCGCCTGCAGCTTGAGCAGGATGTTGCTCATGTAGCCCTTGACGGTTTCGCTCGAGATGCCCAGCGTCTCGGCGATGGCCGCGTTGGTGTTGCCGCGCGCGACAAGCTTGAGCACGTCCACCTCGCGCGCCGTGACCACCGTGCCGTTGCGGGTCTGAGCCAGCGCCGATTCCAGCGACGGCGGAATGCTGCGGCCGCCCGCATGGATGTGGCGCACCGTCTCGATCAGGCTTTTGCGCACCGCGCTCTTGAACACGTAGCCGACCGCGCCGGACGTGATCGCGCGCGCCGCGTGGCAGTCGCCCTCGAGCGTGGTGAGCGCGACGATGCGCGCGGCGGGGAACTCGGCGCGAATGGCGGCGATGGCCTCGACGCCGCCCATGTCGGGCATTTGCAGGTCCATCAGGGTGACGGCCGGACGCAGCGCCCGGTGCAGCGCGATCGCTTCCGCGCCGCTGGCGGCCTGGCCGACCAGGTACAAGTCCGGCTCGGCGGCGATGACGCTGGCGATGCCCTGCTGGAACAGCGGGTGGTCATCGACGCTCAGGATCGTGATGGGCAGCGGGATGAAGGCGCTCATAAAAGCCAGGGGCGAATGGGAGCGCCCATTCTGACATAAACGCGCCGTCACCGGTAGGCCAGCGCGGCCGGCAGCGACACCTCGACGCGGGTGCCGGCGCCGGCCGCGCTGTGCAGCCGCAGCGCGCCGCCGATGCGCACGGCGCGCTCGCGCATGCCGGTCAGGCCCCAATGGCGCCCGCCCCGCCCGGCCGGCGGCGCCCCGGGCGCGGCATCGAAGCCCTTGCCCTGGTCGCGGATGGCCAGCGTGAAAGCGGCCGCGCCATACGACAGCTCGGCGGCCAGCGTACCGCTGCCGGAATGGCGCAGCGCGTTGGCGATCGCCTCCTTGGCGATGGCGTACAGCTCGTCCTGGGCGTCGGCCCGCAGCGCGCGCCGCCCGCCGCGCTCGTGCAGCGAGAACGCCACGCCGCGCTCGGCGCACGCCGCGTCGCCGGCCAGCGCCAGCGCCGGCGCCAGATCGGCGCGGCAGGCATGGTGGACGCGCAGGTCCATCAACTGGTCGCGCCCCTCGTCGAGCACGGCGTCGGCGGCGTCGAGGGCGGCGTCGATGCGGGACTGCGCCGCGTCGTCCTTCGGCAGCGCGTTCTTGATGGTGTGGAAGCGCAGGATCAGGCTTTGCACGCTTTGCAGGAAGGTGTCGTGCAAGGTGCGGGCGATGCGTTCGCGCTCCTCGAGCTGCGCGCGCATGCGCTCGACGACGCGCGCCGTCTGGCTGGACAGCCGGCGCCGGTGCAGCAGATACGCGCCGGCGGCCAGCAGCGCGCCGCACGCCAGCTTGAACCAGAGGGTCTGGTAGAACGCCGGCGCGATGCGGAATTCCAGGCTGGCCGGCGCGGCGCTCCACAGGCCGTCCTCGTTGGCGGCCATCACCTCGAACCGGTAGTCGCCGGGACCGAGGTTGGTGTAGAAGGCCTGGCGCAGCGCGCCCGCGTCGCGCCAGGCGTGGTCCTGTCCGACCAGGCGGGTGCGAAAGCGCGCCCGTTCCGGAATCGACAGCACGGCGGCGGTGAAGTCGATGCGCAGGTTGTGCGTATGCCTGGGCAGGCCGAGGCCGCCGGTGGCGCGGTAGCGCCGCGTGTCGGTGGTGAGCGCGGTGATCAGCGGCGTCGGCGCCACCGGGTTGCGGGCGATGCGGCGCGGATCGACCAGGCCGACGCTGCCGGAGGTGGCGTACCACAAGCGGCCGTCGCCGGCTTCGACCAGGGTGTCGAGCGGCAGCACCTGGGCCGGCACGCCCTCGTGGCCGTCCAGATGGTCGAGGCGTTCGGCGGCGACCCGGCCCGTTCCACCACCTTCCCCGTCCGCCGTCGCGGCGGCCAGGTCGGCCGCGCCGATGCGGATCAGGCCATCGAGCCCGTGCAGCCACAGGTCGCCCGCCGCCGTCTGCACGATGCCCGAGACGCCGGCGAACGGCCGGCCGGCGCTGTCGTCGAGCGCGACGAAGCGTCCATTATGGAAGCGGGCCAGGCCCTGGTCGCCGCCGACCCACAGCGTGCCCCGGCGGCTGAACATGGCCAGCACGTTGCCGACCGCCAGCCCATCGGCGGCGCCGAAGCGCCGGATTTTTCCCTGGTCGAGCATCGCCATGGCGTTGCCGGCGTAGCCGAGCCAGAGCCGGCCACCGGGGTCGGTGTGCAGGGAGGTGGCGTCGCGCCCGGCCAGTTCGGCGCGGCCGCCGCCGGCCTGCCAGACGCCGCCCTTGAAGGTATGCACGCCGCGCCGCATGATCGACACCCACAGGCGGCCATCGCCGGCGATCGCCAGCGCCTGCACCGGCTGCTGTATCAGCGCCGGCGGCAGCGGCCAGCGGCGCACCCGGCCATCGCGCCGGCTCCACAGCGCGTGGACGTTGCCGAACCAGAGCGTGCCATCGGCGGCGAGCACGCCGGCGGTGGCCGACTCCATCGTGCTGGCGATGCGGCGCCCGTCGGCCGCGATGGCGAAGGTCGGCGGCGAGAACGCGCTCAACGACGAGTGGCTGTTGATCCAGACCTCGCCGTCGGCCCCGGCGGTGATGCTGAAATCGGTGCTGCCGGTCGGCATGTCCTGTACCGACAGGCGGGTTTCCCGTATGCGGTCGACGCCGTTCTCCGTCATGAACCAGAGATTGCCCTCGCGGTCGTCGAACGGGCCGGTGAACACGCGCCTGGCGCTGAAACCGTTGGGCGCCGGCAGCCGCTTCTTCAACCTGAAGTCCGGCGTGTACAGCCGCATGCCGTCGCCGGGGCCGATCCACCAGGCGTTGCGCCCGTCGCGGTGCACGCTGTAGGGCATGACGCCGACGTCGGGCAAGGACAGCGGCGCGGACGTCTCCGACACGGGGTCGAAGATGCGGGGCTGCACGCCGAAGCGGAACACCCTCACCCTGCCGTCGGGCAGCAACTGGCTCGGCTGCATGCTGCCGAAGCCGTCGACCCGGCGGAACCGGTGCGTGCCGGGTATCTGGCGATACAGGCCGTCGAGATGCGTGACGAGCAGTCCGCCATCGCCCAGGACGTTGAAGGTCGGCTGGTCGCCGGGCGGCACGCCGTCGGCCGGCGACACCCGGCGCCAGCGCGCGCCGTCGAGCCGGTAGATGCCGGAGGGACTGGAAAACCAGCGCGTGCCGTCCGCCGTTTGCGCGATTTGCAGGATGGCGCTTGGCGGCACGCCCTCGGCTTCGCCGTAATGCCGCGCCGCGCCATGCTCGAACACGGAAATGCCCCCATGCGAGTAGCCGACCCACAACGCGTCACCGGACAAGGCCAGCGAGCGCACGTTGGGCGACAGCAGCTTGTTGCCGGCGATATCGTCGAGCCGTTCGAAGCGCACGCCGTCGAAGCGGAACAGGCCATCCGACGCGCCGAACCACAGCATGCCGGCGCGGTCCTGCACCATGGCCATGGCGTCGGAGGGCGCGCCGTCCTGCTTGGTCCAGGCCTTGTGCGACAGGTTGGTGCGCCAGAACGGCGGCGGCTCGCCGGCGGCCGGGGTGGCCGTGGCCGCAGCGACCAAGGCCGCGAACATCGCCGCCCCCCAACGGGCGCGGTGCCGGCGCGCGCGCGGCGGGCCGACCAAGTAAGCGGGCGACGGGTGACTCATACTGGCGGCACGCTAAATAATCAAAAAAGCAACAGCCTACAGCATAGGCCGCCTAATCTCAATGCCTCCGCCCTGCGCGGATCGCGTATCGTCGATCAAGGATCGCGCCGCGCGGTTGACCGTCGCGCCCATCCGTTCCCGGCCTGCTACTGACCGATCGCGATAATCTGGTTCAGCGCCTCGCAAGCCTCGACAAATACGTTTTCCGGCGCCTGTTTCATTGGATGCGCTTTTGCCCCCCGGCGTTTCCAGTCGAACGACTTCGGTTGATGTGTCAGGATATAGCTGACGACGCCGGTAGCGCCGACAAATCGTACCGCAAACGGATTGGCGTCGTTGTAGTCGGCCGTTGTCATCGGCAGTCCGATGACGATGCCGGTACGCTCGTTGAATGCCCGGGGAGACAGCACAAGCAGCGGGTGGACGTCCTTCATTTCGCGCCCGGCCTGCGGATTGCAATCGATCCAGATGATGTCGCGCCGTTCGGGCGACCACGTCTTACCGACCGCCATCACATCTCCTCGTTACCCAGCGGCTGCGTTTCCATCACCTCGCCGGCATGGATGGCCGGATCGAATAAAGCTAGTTTCTGAGCCAGCGATAATTTGGGCCGCCCCATCGAGCGCACCGTGAAGCCGGATTCCTCAAGCACCATCTCGACCGGCTGCCCCACCGAAAAACGCGCCGACCTGGCAATAGCCGCCGGAATCCGCACCGCAAGACTGTTGCCCCATTGTTGAATAGTCAGATTGACTGGCTTCGCCATGACACCCCTCCGTATGTATCTACAAGTATATACACGATCGGTCCCATGTCAATGCGCCGGAGGGGTCGCCCCTTGGGCGCCTGACCGACAGGCCGGGCCGGCGCCAGCGCACCGGCCCGACTTACCCGACGGCGCTTAACGCCGGCGGCGCGCGTGCGCCATCAGGCACAGCATGCCCGCCAGCAGCATCAGCACACTCGACGGCTCGGGAACGGCCTGCACATGGCTCAGCGGACTGGCGTTATTGACCGTGAAAACGGCCCCGGACGCGGCGTCCGGCTGCAGCGACACCGTACCGAGATCGCCGTCGGTACCGAGATAACTGGACTCGTTGAACAGCGACCAGCCGAAGGTCGTGCCGGCATCACCCGCACCCAAGGTGAAGCCGACGTCGAACGACAGCATGCCGCCCAGGCTCACCGTCACCACCAGCTCGCCGCCCCCGCCGGCGTTGCTGAACACCAGCGGCCCCGGCGGCATGCCGGTGACCGACCCGGTGAGCTGGGGCTGGCCGGAGAACGCGCCGGCCAGATTGTTCACCGTCGCCGTGGCCGGCGCGGCATCGGCCAGGCCGAGGAAGTACAGCCCCAGATACGCCTGGCCACCGCCCAGTGTCGCGGTGTCGATGGTGACGGTGTAGCGCGGCGCGGCACCGGCCTGGCCCGCTCCGCCCAGCACACAGGCGGCCAGCAGCAGCTTTGCCAATAGGCCTTTCAAGTAACTCATGGTTTATCTCCTTAGTATTTAGCGCTGATCAGCTTGCGGCCATAGCCGATGGCCAGCTTGGACGGGTTGCTGAAGGTCGTGGTCAGGGTCACGCTCCGGCCCGGCGCCAGGTCGGCGGACGGCAGCGTGATGTAGGGCGTGTTGTCGTCGACGCCGGTCGCGTTGTCGAGCGTGACGCCGGCGGTGAGATTCTCCAGCCTGAAGTGCAACGGCCCCTTGATGGCTTGCTGGGTGGTGTTGGTGATGGTCACCGTGCCGGTGTACTTCTGCGTGAAGCGGTTCATGGTCAGGCCGGACTGCAGCATGCCGACGCTGGCGCTGACATCGACCGGCGCCAGCAAATCGAAGCGCGAACCGTGGAAGTGCAGTTCGCTGTATGAGGAGATGCCTGGATAGGCCGGATCGGTCGGTGGTCCCGGATGGTCGACGCGCACCATGAAGTAGCGGTAGCGCTCGTTCTCCAGTCCCGGCAGCACGGGAATGACCTCCATGATGAAGTTCTGGCTGCCGGTGTCGCTGGTCTCGCGGCTGGTCAGCAGGGTCCATGCGGCGTTGTCGTTCGAACCGTAGACATTGATGCCCTGCGTACGGTTGCCGAACATGAAGCGCGGGCGGAAGCCGAAGGCGTTGGCCGCGACGCGGTAGTTCTCGCCGAAGTCCAAGGTCACGGGGTTGCGCAGATCGCCCGAGGTGGTGTTGTAGTCGTCGTCCACCAGCGACGGGATGGCTGCGGGATTGAGCACGGTCGTGGTGACCATGTTCTTGCTCCAGTCCAGGCTGCCGTCCGAGGCCAGCCGGGGATTGACCAGCTCCAGCTTGCGCGTCACTTCCTGCACCTTTTTCAGCAGCGCCGGAAATTCGGCGTCGGGCGCCGTGGCCATGGCCTTGCGCAACGGCGCCAGCTCGGCCTTGAACGTCGCCAGCGATGGCGTCGTGTAGGCCACCCCCGCGTCATAGCCGCCCAGCGCGGCGGCGAACGCCGTATGGCGGTCGGGCTGCACGCTCAGGCGCGCCGTCATCGTGCTGATGGAGACGCCGTCCGTAGCGCTGACGACCAGGTCGTGCATGCCGGCCTGGTTCGCCGCCGGCGTCCAGGCCAGCGCGCCGGTCGTCGTGTCCAGGGTCGCGCCGGGCGGCAGGCTGACCGCCTTGTAGACCACGCTGTCGGCGGCGTTGGCGTCGGTGGCCGTGTAAACGGCCTGGTAAGGCATGCCCTGCACCACCAGCTCCGTCTCCGGGAAGACCGGCATGGCGAAGCGCGGCGGCGTCAGCTGCGCGGGCGCGGCCAGGTTGACGAAGTCGACGTCGACCGTCGCGCCTTCGGCGCCGGTGAATTTGAAATAGATGATGTTGTCGCCCAGGCGCCTGCCGGCGGTCGCCGCGTTCGAGCTGTCCGGCACGATGTAGCGCCATTGGCCGCCGGTGTCCGGCACCGTCATCTCGCTCCACGGCTTGGCGCCCTCGGTCGCGCTGGCCGCCAGCCTGGTCACGGCGTTGGTGCGCACCATGATGCCCACCGGGGCGTACTTGCTGCGGTCGGCATAGCCGATGTCGTGGAACACCACCGTCGCGCCGGACGGCGTCAACTGCGCGCGTCCGTAGGTGCGCTCGCCTTCGGTCGCCGTGGCCCAGTCGCCGTTGAGGAAGATCGACTTGCGCTCGGTCTCCAGCATCCCCGTGCTGGCGGGCAGCGGGATGCCGGTCAGCGTCCGGGGCAAGGTCAGGAAGGCTTCGGCGCCCATGTCCTTGTTGTTGGGCGAGGCCGGCCCCCACGGCGTGACGGGACCGTTGGCGTGCGCGGCCGCCATCGCCAGATACGGCGCCACGGAGTCGACGTCCACGCCCTCCTCGTACTTGTAGACGTTGTAGACCTCGGGGATGCCTTCGACCTGGTTCAGGCGCCCCCGGTAGGCCTCGGAAATGCCCGAGGTGCCGCCGCTGGTGTCGGCCCACGGCGTGTTGTAGCCCAGCATGAAACGGGCGTAGGCATTGGCCCCCATCAGCACCCGGTTGCCGCCGAATTTGTAGACACTGACGGCGTCGCCGGCGGTGGACGGCTTGCCGGTGTACGGGTCCACCTTGGTCCCCTGCGACGTCACCAGGCGCAGCAGGCCGATCAGGTTGTCGACGTTGTCGCCGCCGTGGGCCTGGTCGCGCATCATCTCCTGGATTTGATAGAACGGGTAGCCCACCGTGTTGTGCGGGTTGTCGGTATCGATGAAAGGAATCAGCGGCAGGATGCCGCCGTTGATGTCCGGCCGGGTCGAGCTGGCGTTGACCGTCAGCCACTCGACGGTCTCGTCGTAGCGGGCGCGGTTGTCGGTGAAGATGGCGCCGGCCAGACGGCCCACGATCGAATAGACGTGCTGGTTCATGAAGCGCTCGTTACTGGCGAAGAAGGTGCGCTCCATCGGGTCGATCAGGTTGTCCTTGAGCTTTTGCGTGTCGGTGGCGGTCCAGGCCAGCGGGTACGCGGTGTAGGCGGCATCGGCCGGCGTGTAGCGCATGATCTCCGCCGCCAGCAGCATGCGGAACAGCGGCACGCCGGTGTGGATGTGGGCATCCGGATAGTAGGCGTAGCCGTTGGGATTCATGTTGCTCCAGGTGCGCAGGATGCGCATGGCGTTGCGGCGATACTCGTTCTGCCCGGTCATGTAGTACAGCAGCGATTGCGTCAGCGCGCCCTGCGAATCGTTGATCAGGCGGGTCTGGCCGGTGCCGTTGTTGAAGTTCGGCGTGTTGGGCGTGTCGACCTTGGTGGCGTCGCGGTTGGTCGGCTGCAGGTTGATGTTGGCGTAGTTGCAGCAGACCGTGGCGAGGGTGTTGTAGTAGGTCTTGTACGGCTCGACGTCCGCCCTGACCTGCTGGCGGGCGTACTCGAGCTGCTCCAAGGTGAAGCCGAGCGCCGGATGCTTGAAGCCGGCGTCGCTGACCGACGGCTGGGCCTGCGGGGTGGCGACGAAGCTGATGGCCGCCGCCGGCGCGGTGGAAAACGCCAACAGCGCCGACGCGATCGCGGCGCGCAGCTTGCCGCGGCCATGGGCGGGCGCTTGCGGTCCTTGCCGCTTGACGCCCTGAAGTGATTGCTTGTCCATATGTCTCCTTATAGTTAGAAATGCCGATCTCGATCCTCCAAACCCGCGCCGCTTGTTATCGATAACAAATCGCCGCAAAAAAAAACCGGGATGCGGCTTGACTCGCCTGCGGAATATTCCGACGACAAATAAAGTTATCGATAACAATTTTGAATGTGAAACGACCGCGCAACGGGGTTAGAGAGTAGTGAATTTACCACGAAACCGGGGATTTTCTGTATCAACTAAGCCACAGCGGAACCGAAGACCTGGCGAGTCTCATCCACCGCGCTGCTGGGCGAGCTGACCGCGCGGCGTACATCTGGGCAATAAGGTCGGCGTGCCCGCAGCCCCCTCCCCACCGCGAGGCGAACTCATGCAAATACTTGACCGCCCCATCGACAGCTCATCCCGCAGCCGGGTCGGCCAGCGATTCCCGTTCGGCGACGATGTCGAGCACGTGGTCGTGGAAGCGTGCCAACTCCGGCCGGTGCGCGACGCTGACGATGGTGCTGCCGGGCAGTGCCTGCGTCAGCGCGGTGTACAGGCGCGTTTCCAGTTCCGGATCGAGGGCGCTGGTGGCTTCGTCCAGGAACACGAAGTGCGGCGCGTGCAGCAGGATGCGCGCGAAAGCGACGCGCTGCAGTTCGCCGCCCGATAGTTGCTGTTGCCATTTGTCGAACGCGTGCAGGTTGGTGATCCGTTGCTCCAGCCCGCATTCGGCGAGGATGCGCAGGCAATCGGCGTCGCTGAAGCGCTCGGGCTCCTCGGGATAGCACATCGCCTCCTTGAACGTCCCGGTCGGCAGGTAGCTGCGCTGCGGCACGAACATCACCCTGGCGTTACGCGGGATGGCGACGGCGCCGCCGCCGTAGGGCCAGAGCCCGGCGAGCACGCGCAGCAGCGTGCTCTTGCCGGCGCCCGACGGCCCGCGCACCATCCAGCGCTCGCCCGGGCCAAAGCGCAGCGGCGCGACACTGGTGAGCAGGCGCTGCAGTGGATCGCGGACCGTCAGCGGGCCGGTGCTCAAGGCGCTGTCCGGCGTGGGCGTGACCGTGAAGCCGCTCTGCCGCAGCTGGGCCTTGTGGATCGCCCATTGCAGGTCGCGCAGGCGGTTGGCATAGGCGAGCCAGGTGGTGATGCCCTGGTAGGACTGGCTGAAGAAATTCAGCGAGTTGCTGAGCATGCCGTAGGCGCCGGCGACGCGGGTCACGCCGCCCATGGTGATCTCGCCGGCCAGGTAGCGCGGCAGCGCCGCCAGCGTTGGCAGGCCGGTGAACAGGTGGCTATAGGCGGACGAGGTGAACGCCACCTTGGCCTGGCGGAGGATCAGCGCGCGCATATTGCCGCGGACGCGTTCGAACAGCCCGGCGAGGCGCCCCGATTCGCGCCGGGCGCCGCCATAGAAGGCGATCTGTTCGGCGTTTTCGCGCACCTGCATGGCGCCGAAGCGGTAATCGGCCTCCACGCTCTGACGCTCGTTGTTGAGGCCGACGAGGCGCTTGCCGACCCAGTGCGTCAGCAACAGCAGGCCGATGTTGTAGGCGAAGGCGATATACACCATATAGCCGTGGATGCTCACCCGGGTGTCGCCGACGTAGAAGGACACCACGCCGGACAGCTGCCACAGCAGCGCGGTGTAGGTCACCGTGTTGACGGCGACCGACAGCGTGCTCAGCGAGAGATGCATCGACATGTCGACGAACAGCTTGACGTCTTCCGCGATGCGCTGGTCGGCGTTGCTGAGTTTTCCGTCGCGCTCGATGTCGTAGAAGGCGTGCGCGGTCAGCCACGCATGTTGCAGTTTTTCGGTCAGCCAGGTCCGCCACCGCAGATCGATGAAACCCTGCACCGCGGTGGTGGTCACGGCCAGCCCGCCGAGGCACAGGCCGGCCAGGACGCTGCTCAGCAGTGCCGCCCGGATCTGGCTCCATTGCAGCGTGATCAGCGCGTCGGTCACCTCGCCGCTCAGTTTGTTGGCCCAGACGGCCACGTAGACCTGGCCGAACATGATGACCAGCACCAGCGCCAGCATCATGTAGACCCGCCAGCTTCTGGCTTCGCGCCAGAAGCTGAAGGTGAGTGTGGCCAAGCTAGGCCTGGCCGGATCTTGGTGGAGCTTGTGTGTCATTGCCGGATCTGCTGTCCCAGGGTTACTTGAAGCTGCGCTTGACGGTCAGGGCGACCGTGCGGCCCGGCAGCACCGGGACGAAGGAACTGCTCACCGTGGTCGAATACAACAAGCGGTCGAACACGTTCTTCACGCCCAGCGTCAGGTTCCACGGACCGCTGGCGTAGTACACGCTGGCGTCGAGCTGGCCGCCGCCGGGAATGTAGAAGCGGTTGCCGAAGGTCGTGCCGAGGTTGGCGCTAGAGCCGCTGACGCCGAGGCCGGCGCCCCATCCCTTGAGGCCGGCCGACTGGAACTGATACACCGCCCACAGGCTCGCCTTGTGTTTCGGGATGCCGGCATAGGCGGTGGCGCTGTTGCCGACATCGGTAACCTGACTATAGGTGTAATTGAAGATGGCGTCCAGACCGGGCAGCAGGTGGCCCTGGGCGTCGACTTCGGCGCCGCGGCTGCGCTGGGCGTCGCGCACGTTATAGCAGTTGTTGACGCGGTCGAACACCAGCGAATTGGACTTCTGCAGCGAGAACACGGCGGTGGTCAGCGTGAACCGGCTTTCAAGCAGGTCGAACTTGGCGCCGGCCTCGCGGTTCTTGGTCTGATTCGGCGCCACCAGGCCGCCGGCGCAGCTCAGCGCGGTATTCGGCACGAAGCCTTCCGCATAGCTGGCGTACAGCGAGGTGTGGTCGTTCAGCTGGTAGATCAGGCCGGCGCCGCCGGTGTTGTGGAGCACGCTGGTACCGGTGTTGTAAAAGGTCTGCACCGGCCTGACCGAGTAAAACGTCGCTTGATTGTCGGGGATCTGATACTGGGTACGCCGCCAGTTCAGCAGCAGGTTCCATTTGTCATACGACATCAGGTCCTGCGCGTACACCCCGCGCTGCCGCTGGCCGTACTCGGAGCTCGAGCTCGGCCGGACGGCGCGCTCGCGGTTGTCCTGGAAGTCGTACGGCGTGGACGAATAGACCGGTACAGAAATGCTGGGGCTGTCGCTCTGGTACCCGGCAAGGCTGTACAGCGTGTGATTGTAGCCCACCGATAATTTGTGGCGCACCTCGCCCGTCGGGAACAGGTAGCGCAGGTAGTGGTCGCCGCTGGTGGTGCGGTCGTTACTCTGGGTGCGCGAGCCGTAGAAGGTGATGTTGGGCAGCGGCGAGTTGGGGGCGGCGCCCCTGGCGTAGGCGAGACCGGCCGACGACGGCACATGCAGGTCGAAGCTCTGGCGTGTTACCTGCACCCGGCTGATCAGGACCAGGCGATCGGCCAACTGCTGTTCCAGCTGGTAGCCGAAGCGGTAGACGCTCTGGTCGAAGCCGTCGGCGGGGTTGGCCAGCAGCCGGTCCGGCACCGGCAGGATCACGCCGTCGGCGCGGGCGAAGGTGTAGCGCACCAGCGGCTGGTGCTGCCGCGTGGTGTCGGCGCTGACGACCAGGTCGGTGCTGCTGTCTTTCCAGCGCAGCGCCTGCATGAACGAGCGATTGGTGCTGCCATTCAGGCCGCTCTCACTGCCGCGCGCATTGTCGCTGCTGGCAACGCTGCGGAAGGTCAGGCGCGCATCGCTGCCCAGCACGCCGGACAGGTCGGCGCCGATCATCTTTTCGTCGTGCGTGCCATACTGCAGCATGATGTCGCGGATGGGCTCGGCCTGTGGCTTTTTAACCACAATATTGACCGCGCCGCCGAGCGAATCGCCGCCCGACAGGATCGCCTGTGGGCCTTTCAGCACCTCGATGCGCTCGACCGACATGATGCCGCGCGTGGTGGCGTTGCGGTCGGTGACGCCGTTGGTGTCGCTGCCCGCCTGA
>Ga0105244_10002149_pt1 | contig 15129 bp, 7 predicted proteins | sample KBSM44metaG_FD_80423 | JGI IMG/M metagenome (GOLD analysis project Ga0105244, IMG submission 80423) | Miscanthus rhizosphere microbial communities from Kellogg Biological Station, Michigan, USA - KBS M4-4 metaG | ecosystem: Host-associated > Plants > Roots > Rhizosphere > Soil | place: Michigan... | reverse complement strand
TAGCGTCATGAAATTTTCCCTGTTCGTACACATGGAACGCTGGGACGAAAGCGTCAGCCACCGTCAACTGTTCGAAGACCTGACCGAACTGACGTTGATGGCCGAGGCCGGCGGTTTCAGCACCGTGTGGATCGGCGAACACCACGCGATGGAATACACCATCTCGCCGAGCCCGATGCCGCTGCTGGCCTACCTCGCGGCCAAGACCACCACCATTCACCTGGGCGCTGGCACCATCATCGCGCCGTTCTGGCACCCGCTGCGGGTCGCCGGTGAATGCGCGCTGCTCGATGTGATCAGCAACGGCCGGATGGAAGTCGGCCTGGCGCGAGGCGCCTATCAGGTGGAATTCGACCGCATGGCCGGCGGCATGCCCGCCTCCAGCGGCGGTCAGGCGCTACGGGAAATGGTCCCGGTGGTGCGCGCGCTGTGGCAAGGCGACTACGCCCACAACGGCGAGATCTGGAAATTCCCCACCTCCACCAGCGTGCCGAAACCGATTCAGAAGCCGAACCCACCAATGTGGATCGCCGCCCGCGACCCGGACTCGCACAACTTCGCCGTGGCCAACGGCTGCAACGTGATGGTCACGCCGCTGATGAAGGGCGATGAAGAAGTCCTCGACCTGAAGAACAAGTTCCAGACCGCGCTGGACAACAACCCGGATGTGCCGCGTCCACAATTGATGGTGCTGCGTCATACCCACGTGCACTCGGCGGATGATCCGGAAGGCTGGAAGGTCGGCGCGAAAGCCATCTCACGTTTCTATCGCACGTTCGATGCGTGGTTCGGCAACAAGGAAGTGCCGGTGAACGGCTTCCTCGCCCCGAGCCCGGAAGAGAAATTTGCCGGACGTCCGGAGTTTGAGCTGGAGAGCCTGCACAAGACGGCGATGATCGGCACGCCGGAAGAGATCATTCCGCGGATCAAGTACTACCAGGAACTGGGGGTGGATGAGTTCAGCTTCTGGTGTGACAACAGCTTGCCGCATGCGGAGAAGAAGAAGTCGCTGGAGCTGTTTATCAAGCATGTGGTGCCGGCGTTCAGATAGATCTGCCGCCCGGCATACGAAACGCCCCGAGATGTTCGGGGCGTTTTCATTTGGGGTTCAGCTCAGGGATGAAGGCAACGATGACTCTGCCGGATCAGTCGCTAATACTGGTAATCCAGAAAGAAAAATACGGCGTATAGAAAGAAGGCAAAAGCCGCCAACGCAGCACGCCACTCAGGATCTGCATCTCTTCACAATCCACCCGGGGCAATTGAAATACTCGCACCGCAAAAATAGCAGTAGCCCCCCTGCGCAAACCACAGCTGAACCGCGAGCACAGTGAAAAAACGTCCCCAGCTGCAATTGAATTGAAAATAACCGTTTATGAGTGCCGCTGCCAACAAGGCAACACCCACACCGTGGCGATACTTGAAAAGCGCTGCAACCATTGAGTTTTGGGGTTTACGCATCAATCGTTCCATTAGCAGGATTGTGTCTGAGCTCAATATCCAACGGCGAAACTATGCTAAGAGCTTGCATTGAGGATTGGAAAATACAATGTTTCACTTGGCTTGGGAGATCCGACAACTGCAAAGGAACGACCGGCTTAGCTACCAGCTTATATCCTCCATCATTACAAACATCATAACTAAAGACCCCTCTACCAACAAAAGGGGACAGATTTATTAAATCGCCCCCCCTTTTCTATCAATCCCCTGCTCTATCAAACACTTAGCACTAATGAACTTACATCACCAGTGCTTAAAAACTCTTGAAAACAAGAAATAACAATCCCTATATCTCTTGTAATCAAACTCGCCTGATAGCAATCACCCAAAACGTCAATCAGTTGTGTTCCAGCTGACGCATTATTAAGGGTACGTACGACGTGCTCCCCATCATCCAGGTATTGATTTAACATTAGAAGGTAGTTTCCAGAATCAGAATAAAGATTAATCTCGTAAGGCCCAGCTTCAGGTGCAGGGGTAATAGACAACGAAGTCACGCCATCGAACTTGCTATACTCAAATATAATGGATTTAACATCTTCCATAGTCGGCTGATTAACAAGAGGTATTTGTAATCTACCGTATTCAGGACTAAGCGTATACCCTCCGATCACCATCTATTTTTTCTCCTTAATAGACTTCATACCTGGCTCCCAGTAGTAGTTTTTCGGCAATCCTGTTTTATCATCTATAGCGCTTACGGTTAAAGATTTCAACTCAGCCTTTTCTGCGGCAGCGGCTATGTCGCCTCGAACAAAAGGGGACAGATTTATTAAAATAAATAAATCCGCCCCCCCTTCTTCTTTCTTCTTTTAAAACAACAAGTCAATCGAATCGCTCGCGACAATCTGATCCGAGGTAAAATCCAGCTTATCCGAGACTAAAACTAATGACCTCAAATCCTCGGGAAAATCTTCGATTCCCCCATGTACAGTTGGTACTAAAAACCGAAAATAATCCCCAACAACTGTCTCTCCTTCGTATCCGACCGGATAGTCCTCACCAGGAGCAGAGCTTTCAACTGCATGGTAAATGTAAAACCCCTTAATTGACGGAATTGAATACTCTGAAAGCTTTTTATCAAATCCCGACCTCTCTGAAACTATTAATTCCACATCTATGCGCGAACGGGCATTACGATATCTGCGAAATGAGTACATATCCAACAAAGTACGGCCTACTTTATTTTTCGGATAATCAAAAAAGTCTGACGACTCCTCCCACATAAACTCGTTTATGCTATCCAGCTTTGCCTCCAAGTCTGGAACTTCCAACAATGCAGAAGGCAGGCGACCAAAACAGTTATTGACCATAACTGCTATCAACCCATTTCTATCCATGGCGAACCAAGTTATTATTTCTCCAAAACTAGGCTGCCAGTCTTTATTCAGCGACATCACTTTCCCTCCGGCCAGGTAACACTGCAGTTCGCACAGGTGTCAATTATAGCATTTTTCGTAATCCCGCCCTCATCTCTAACAATACGGGGGCGCAGAGCACTGGTAAATTTCACTTCAGCAGGATTGACACCCATCCTAACTAATTTGTCAACCGCCGAGACTTCAGCACAGGCACCAGCAGCATTGCGGCAGAGGTTTGTGATCTCACCGACCTTCACACCAAGTTGTGTTTCTATATAGTTAACGGTTCGCACATCCAACATATCAGCTCTAATATTGCCATTACTGCTCCCTACCGCAATCTTCCCTGATACAGGATCATAGGCACTAATCATAGTTGCCACTTTAGATGCTTGGGTATTGCTAGGAATCGCATTGATAGCATCCAGTAATTCTTGGGTCGCCCGCTCATAAAACTTATCATTTGCAGGAGCGTGTAACACTGTTCGATCAAATAAGCCTACTGCCTCGGTAGGTCGTGTGTATTGACCCGTTTCGGAGATTAACCCCGTTGTTGCGTTGTTAGGCAGTTTGGTACCAGGAAGTCCCGCACTGGCAACCCCCAAAGCCCCAATGACAATATTTCCAGCTGCGTTCCAAAGATCGCCGTTGAACGCCTGGTTTGTTCCTACACCTATTTGGAGTAAACCATTGGCCGCTGCCGCCATACGTATGCTGGAGCCCAATGGACCGGTCAGTCCATAAATTGCCGGATTTCCAAGATTCGACAAACCCTGCAGTTCGTTATTGATGCGTAAATAACCTTGAGCGTCCCTGAAGATCAGTTCGTTTTCAGTTTTTGTCCGAGTCCAGACCAATTGATCGAACCATCCACCTGCAATGGCACGCTGAGCATCGGCAAAAGCATTTTTGGCTTCGGTGGTTCCGGCGTAACGGTACAGCTCCGGGTTCTCGGGGCCATTGCTGATTAGCTTGCTGACCCGGGCATTGACCTCTGCCACCGTCGAGTTTTCCAACTCTTGGGCGGCGTACACTTGGAGGTAAGCTGCTAACTCCGTGCGCTCCTGTGGTGTCAGAGAATTTCTGTCCAGGCGGAACTTGGCGAGCAGATCATCACTTCGGTGATCCGCACCCTCCAGTCGCACCAGCCGCTTAGCAGGATCTATTGCTCCTGTTTCCTTGAACTCCTCACGTGCGTTATCACGTTCCGCCTTGTCGTGCTTCCCAAGGAAGTTGTATTGCGTTGCGTTTGCCGCCACCGTCGCTGCGACGCCCAGATCGCCATCGGAAGCTGCCGCTCCCAACACACCCACGACCTGCGAGAGTGCGAGCAGGTTCGCCTGAGCCTGAGCGTATTCGGCGCTTCCTTTTACGAGATTTTTAGGAAGGAGCCTCTCTCCAAGAAGACCGATCAACACTTCGTTGGCGCCCCCCGCGATGGCACCCGTACGGAAGTCACCGCCCGTGGCCTCAGCCAGCAACCCGCCCAATCCGGCGTGCAGGAGGATTTTCCCAACGCTCCCGTCTTTCAGGGAAAGATCACCGATTTTCCCGGCCCCATAGGCGCCACCGATGGCCGCAGCGGTGCCCACTGCAGAACTCGCAAAATTGTCTTTCAGGCTGCCGCCGTAAACAGCGGTTTTGATCAAGGCATCCGAACTCACCTTGATCGCCACAATCTTCAAGCTCTCGGGATTCAGTCCAATTGCGCCTGGGTCGTAGTTGAGGCTTTGGGTAACGCCCGCGGTTGCTGCCGCCACGACATAGCTTTTAAGCGCTTCCTTGGAGGTAACGTCCTTTGCAATCTTGCCCAGATTGCCTCGGTTGTCGATGGTGCTGACGGCGGCCTTTGTCGCTGCGGTAACCGCAACGGATTGCAGAATCATGCTCGACATCGGACCGATAACTGCTGCCATCACGATTGCAATGATCAGTTGCGAAGCTGGCCCAAGGCCCGAGTTTTGATATTTGAACGACTCGTGGATTTCCTTGACTTGCCTCCAGTCGATGTCTCCTCGCGCTTCTGCCTGCTTGAGCCAGGCAAGTTGAGGATCGGCCTCGACCATTGCGTCAATGGCTTGGTGCACGCTTTGCTGATCGACATGTTTGATATCGATCTTCAGCCCGTCTACAGCTTTGATCGTAAGCTTTCCAGATGCGATCAGATGACTCTGACGCAGCGTTTCATCGTTATTGCCCCGGCCTTTTGACGAAGTCCAAAAAGCATCTCCATCGCTTTTGGTATGGCTCTCGTCGTGAGAATCCTTCACCCCTTCAAAAACAATCGCCCCACCACTGTCCAGCGTGATGTCCTTGCCACTTTCAAGCTTCGCCACCTGATAGCGCTGATCCCCCTCGCTAACCAGCGTGAGATTGCCCCCGGTCTTGATCTCGCTCCCCACATGAGTGATCTGGGTAACTTCGTCGCGCTGCATTTTCTTGGCGCCGAAACCACCCTTCTCCTTCATGTCGTACAGGGTGTAATCCTTGTTCTGCGCTGCCAGCAGACTCAGGTCATTACCCGCATACACATAGGCTTCATTGCCCGCGCTGATCTTGCTCGCCACCAATGTGGTATCGCGGCCGGAGTTGGTTTTGACGTCGCCACCGGCGATGAACTCAGCGGCCTTCTGGACGGTGTGATTGTCTTCTTCGTGGACGCGTTTCTTGCCACTTTTGCTGTTGGTTTCGACATTGTGTTCGTCGCTCGCCGAAGCCATGTTCAAGTCTTGTTTCGCGTCGGCAAGCAGATCGCCTTTGGCTTGTGCCGTACTGGCGAGGACGTTGATGTCGCGACCGGCGTCAAGCTTCAGGTTGCCGCCACTTTTCACGCTGGACGCGAGGTTTTCCACGGTTGTGGTGACGGTCGAGCGATGTCCGCCGTTCTCGATTGTGTGGATCTCGTTGACGTTCTGAACCGCCAGTAAGTTGATGTCGCGGGTCGCGCTCAGGTCTGCATCGGCGCCGCTGTTGATCGTGCCGGAGTTGGTCAAGTCACGGCCGGACTTGATGCTCAACGTATCGCGGGCGCTGATGTTGCCGCCGTCGTCAAGTGACGTGCGCAACCCCTGCCCCGGGCTGTAAGTCACGGCGGTCCGGTCGTTGACGATGTCACCCTTGAGGGTGCTCAGGCTGACCTGATTACCGCGAATATCACCGGCCAGCGCATTGCGGATGCTGTCGGTGGCCATCAGGCTCAGGCGTTCGTTAGCCTCGACCAGACCACCGTTATAAAGGCTGCCTTTGACGTCTGCCGTGAGGTTGTTGGTGGCCCGCAGAGTGCCGACGTTGACCAGGTCGTTGCCGGCGATCATTTCCAGATCACGCCCCTGAATCAGGCTGCCGCCGCGCACGTTGCGCGACTCGGCCTGAGCCAGGTACAGCACTGGCACCAGTACTTTTTGACCATCGACGACGCGCTCTTCCATCCAAACGATGTCATGCGTCAGCGCCGCCACCTGCTCCGACGTCAGGGTGACACCCACCGTCAGATTCAGCTCGTTTTTGCTGGCGAGCGCGTTGTCCATCAGGTAACGGAATTGCTCGTAATCGTTGTTCAAGCCACCGGCCAGAAAGCGCTGGCCGGTCTGAGCCAACACTGCATCGCTGATCAAACGCGATTCGTAGCGACCGTCGCCGAGGCGGCGAGCGGCCTCATCGGCGTTGAAATTGAGCTTACCCAGCAGGTAGTCCGAGCTCATGAATGGCGCGGTCTGAGTCAGCTCCGGATTGGTTTCGATCAGGTAGCGGCTCTGCGGATTCGGGCTCTGCACGAACATGCCGTAAGGGCCTTTCGGAAGCCTGAATGTCGAAGACGCGGTTGGATCTACTGCAGCAAACGGTACTCCACGGAAATCAACCGGGACGAAGCTGATCTGCTTCACGCCGTCCGCATCCACCTTTTCGATGCGAGTGACGTCCTTGGCGACCTGAACGCTGGCGGCGCTGCTGCGCTTGCCCAGATTGATGTCGACGACACCCACACCGGTGGCTTTTTCGCTGTCCAGATTTCCGGTGAGCTGATCGTAAGTATTGTTGTAGAGCTTGCCGTTCTGGATGGAGTCAGTGACGTTGAGGCTTACCGTTCCTCCCGCCTGCAGGGTGGCCGGATACAAGGTGTTGCCATTGGGAGACCACTTTATTTGTACGTTCTCAGGGTGAGCGAAGCGACTGTCATTGGTAACGGCGACCAACTCGTTGAAGCGTGCCTCATCGAAATTCCCCTGCTGCGTCTGCGCGTTGAACGCCGGGACTTCGATGAACTCCATCCGATCCCACAGACTATTGTCGATCCTGCCAGGCGTGCCAATCGATTCTGTCGAAGTGCCGGAGCGCGATTCCGCGCCGAGGTTTAACAAGCGGTCGGCGGTTACCGTTAGGCTGCCGTTCGCAGCCATCATGCTGTAGCGGTTTTCGACATTGCCGGCATGAATCGTCAGGTTTTTGCCCGCGACGAAGCGTGATGCGGTCGAGTCTTTGAGAACCACATCGTTATAGGTCCGATCAATAATGATCGTGCCTTTTTTCCAGCCATCGTGGCCACCGCAATGCTGCCCGCAAATCCATCTGATGGAGCCGGAACTGCCGCCCTGCGACATTTCGAAAACCGACTTGGCGTTTTCCACCGACATCGCATTGATGTCGATATCCCCCTCGCCCTCGACCGTCCCCGACAAGTTGCTGAACAACGCAGCACGACCACCACCCACGGCGTCGACCGTGAGATTGCCCCGGCTGTAGATATCGCCGTAATAGTTGTTCAGGCTGTTGCCATGCAACTTCATCGTGCCGCCGCTGAACAGCAGCGTATCGGCTCCGTTGGAGATGCCGTTGGCGGCGTTGAATTCCAGATTGCCCTGGGCGCCCAGGGTGCCTTTGTTGTCGATCCGGGCAGCCGTCACCGTAAGGTTCTGGTTGGCGATCAGCCGACCGAGGTTGTCCAGCGTGCCGCGCAAGGTCATCACGGTTTCGCCACCGCTGACCAGCCGCCCGTCCTGTTGAATCACGTCGCTGGCGTTGATGGTGAGTTTCTGCTGAGCCGACACTCGACCGCTGTTGATCAGGTTACCGCCAAGGGTCAGCGTCAGAGCGCCATCGCTGAGCAGTTGCCCGGCGTTATTCAGATTGGCGACATTCAGGTTCAGCGCCGAAGCACTGGCGATGCGATCCCCGACATTAAGGTTCAAATCCTGCGAACTGGTGTAAGTCAGCCCACCATTGAGTTGCCAGGTGCCCACACCATTAACCGCCGCGACATCCCAGACGCCTTTGCCCAGACCGGTGAGGCTGCCCTGCGTGCCGGTCAGGTTATTCAGATCCAGGTCAAACAACCCTTGCGCGGCGTGACGCACGCTGCCGCTGAGGTTGTTGAGCTGGGTGCCGGCGAGTTCCAGATCCTGACTGCCAATCTCGATGACGCCGTTCTGGTTATTCAGGTTGCCGTTCAGTTTGATCTTGCTGGAGGTGCCGCCCAGGGCACGAATCTGCCCGCCAGCGCTGTTGTCCAGCTGGACGCCGCTCAGTTGCAGATCCGCCGCCGACTCGATCAGTCCGCCCTGATTGAGAATCTGGCCGACCGCTTCGAGACCCAGCCGATTGCCGCTGATCTCACCACCCGCGTTATCCAGACGGGTGCCATCGAAAGTGACCTGACCTTTGCCGAAGAGCTTGCCGCCATGGTTGATCAGGCGTGTCACGGTCAGCTGCAAATCGCCCAGCAGGCTGGAGATCAAACCGGCCTTGCCGTTGACCACGCTGTTGTCGAGGTCGGCACTGGTGATGTCGAGCGTGTCAGCCTGTAGCGTGCCACCCTGGTTTTGCAGGTTGCCGGTGCCCAGCGCGAGTTCTGCGTGGCTGCCATTGGCGAGGATCGCACCCTGCTGATTCAGTACGGTACTGCCGACGATTTTCAGACCATCACTACCGGCAACAATCTGGCCCGCATCACGGTTGTCGATGGACGTACTGGTGATATCCAGACGCTGGCCGCGCAATGTGCCGCCGCGATTGTCGAGTTCGACCAGTTGTTCGAGCAGCAGGTGTTGCTCAGCGGCGTCGACCACGCCCGTGACGTTTTTGAAGACACCGGCAATTTTCAGCGCAATGTCGCCGCCCGTGCCGACGATGCCGCCCTTGTCGCTGTTGTTCAGCTGCGTGGCGTTGACTTCGATGGTTTTGCCCAGCAACACACCGGCACTGTTGTCGACCGTATCGCTTTCGATGTACAGGTCGGCATCGCTCTGGATCCGGCCTTTTTGATTGAGCAGTTGCGACTGACCGGCGACGGTTTGCTTGAGAATCAACCGGGCCCCGTCAGCACCAGCGGCCAGCAAACCGCCCTCGCCGTTATCGAGGCTGCCGGCTTGCAGGTTGAGGCGATCGCCAATGCCCCGTCCGCCACGGTTGTCGATATGACCGTCGCGGGCGACCAACAGCAGCTGTTGCGCGGCCACCACACCTTTACGGTTGTCGATACTGCCGGCGTGAACATCCACGTCACCCTGGCTGGCTTGCAGTCGACCCAAGGCATTGTTCAGGTGCTGGTTGACGACCAGCGTGAGCTTGCCGGTCTCGGCACTGATCGCGCCTTTGTCATTGCTGGTGAGATTGTCCAGCGTCGCATCGACAACACCGCCGAGCAGTTGGCCGTTGGTGTTGTCCAGATCGCGTGCGGTCAGGTTCAGTGTCGTGTTGCCCTGAATCAGGCCCTGAGTGTTGTCCAGGTCTTCGCTGGCCAGCACGCTGTCATCGGATGAAATCGTGCCTTGGGAGTTGTCGAGCTTGCCGCGACTGGTGACCTCAAGGGATTTGCCGGTCAGGCTGGCATTACGGTTGTCTATGCTCTGGGCAGCGACGCTCAATCGATCCGAGGCTTGAAGCTTGCCAGCGTGGTTATCGAAGCCCTGATCCAGTGCCAGATCAAGATTGCCGTTTTCGGCACTGATGACACCCTTGCTGCTGTTATCCAGTCGGGTGCCGGTGATCCGAATCGAATCGGCGGCCAATGTGCCGCCCTGATTGAGCAACTCGGCGCCCGACACAACGAGGTCGGTCTTTGCCTGGATCTTGCCTTTGCCATTGTTCAGACGTTCGTGGGCGACGACCTTGGTTTCGCCCTGGCTGGCAGCAATCAGGCCGCCAGCGTTGTCGAGTAGCCGGGTATCGATATCCAGACGTCCGGCGATGATTTTGCCGTCATCGTTTTGCAGCGCCCGCGCATTGAGTTTCAGACTGCCGCCGGCGATTTCGATACGACCTTTGCGGTTGTCCAGACTGTCGACGGAGAGCGTTGCCGCCTGGCCGTCGGCGAAGCGGATCAGACCACTGAGGTTGACGAATGCCGGGACGTTGAAGGCCAGGCTGGTCTCGCCGTAAATCCGGGCGTCAGCCCCTTGGTTGAGCAACCGAGTGGCGCTTAGCGCGACGTCTTTGGCCTGGACGATACCGTTCTGGTTATCGAGCACACCTGCGGCACTTGCGCTCAGCGAGCGACTGGCCAATACGCTGCCACGGTTGCTCACCGAGCCGCTGTTGATGGAAACATCGCCATTGCTGTTACGGCTGTTATCCGCATTCACTCCGGCTTCAATCACGCCGGCGTTGGTCAATGTGCCGCCGTTGGTCAGGCGAACGCTGTCCCTGGCGGCAAGGCTTTGCTGGTTGACCAGATCCTTAGCGGTTTGCACGGTCAATTGCGTGCCCGCGTAAACGGCCTGCTGCGCCTCAAGACTGTTGGCCTTGATGTCGACCGCATTGCTGGCCGTGGCCTTCGCCAACGTCAGTTGGCCATTGGCGTCGATCTGGATATCCCCGGCGCTGGCCGCCAGTTCGCCTGCCAGTTTCACGCCGACACCGGCCTCGGTGCCCACCAGTTTGATCGCCCCGGCGTACATCCCACCCAGCGCCGAAGAGTCGATCGCCAGTTGCGGTCTGGCGCTGCCGTCATCGGCACGCGCGGTGGCGTTGAGCGTTTCGGCGTTTACATCGTTGCGACCGGTGGTGATGTTCAGGCGTTTGGCGTGGATCTGCGCGTTGATCTGCGCACTGCGGGTGAGGATTTCAAAGCTGTCGACAGCGCTGGCATCCAGACCTTTGCCATCGATGGAGACGCTGCCCTGATCGACTTGAAAACGGTCCAGTCGACCCGCGCCATCGAGCACAGGTTTGCCGGTGGTCAATGTCACACGCGGGGTGTTGATGAAGCCGCAGCCGTTGCAACTGATGCCATACGGGTTGGCCACGATCACCCGCGCCGACTGCCCCGCCACTTCGGTGTAACCGCGCAGTTGACTCGGACTGCCACCGTTGACTTCGTTAAGGATGGTTTGCGCCGCCGCACCGCGCAGGTTCGGGTTGCCGAGAATGATTCCGCCAATCTGCGTCAGCTGCGTGCGGCTCGTAGCGTTGTTGAGGATGACGCCTTGAGCATCCACGTTGTAATCGTGGAACTGGTTGTGCGAAAGACCCGCACCGTTGGGCGTGGCGATGTTGATGATCGGCACGCCATTGCCTGCCCGGTCGAGCGTGGTGCCGGGCGCACTGACCACGATTCCGTCTGCCTGCGCCCACATCGGCTGCCAGAACATGACGTTGGCCAGCAGGAACGCCAGTCCGCGTTTGGGCATGCCCCAGAAGCGTTCGCGGTTTTTTACGGCAGCAGAAGGCTGACTGGCCAGAAAAGCCAGTTGGCGGAAGTCCATAGCAGAATCTCGGAAAGGGCAAAAACTAGAGGAAGAAATCCACGCGGAAATAGATCGGCGCTTCGCGCTCGGTCAGCACGTCAGGGCGTTCCAGGGAGTGGGCAAAGGTCACGCTGGCCGCAACGTGTTCGCCCCGGGCAAACAGTTCCAGCGAGTTGCTCGACATGCGCCCATGCTGGTCACCGTTGTAGCGGTCACCACGGATCACGCCCTGATCGTAACCGAGGCTGGTGCCGTATTCGGCGAACACCGGGCGCAGCCATTCGGCGTTGATCGGGCGCGACCAGCGCAGGTCATTGCGCCAGTAGCCACCGCTGTCACCAGACAGCGATTGATCCTTGTAGCCACGGATCGAAGACGACCCGCCGAGGCTGGTACGTTGCGGGCTGAACAACACGTCTTCACTGCGCTGGCCGGTCATCAGGCTGCTGAAGGTGAAGGACTCGCCCCACACTTTGAATGGCTGCAGATAGCTCAGGGTTGCGGTGTATTTGCGGTAACGCGCATCCGGCTCGCCGGGACCTGGATCGTGGCTACCCTGAGCGTCGAATGCACCGATGCCTTCCTGCATGCCGGCGTCGAAGTTGACGAAGGCGCTGCCGATCCGCCGCCCGTGGTTGAAGCCGAACTGTGCTTCGCTGATACGGTTGCTGCTCAGCTTGAGCTTGCTGTCTTCAATGAAGTTGTTGGTGCGCAGATACGACAGGCCGGCGTTGAGGGAGGTCTTGCTGACCGAGTCGCGGTGGATCACCCGCTCTGCGCGCAGCTGATGGTTTTCGCTGTCGCCGGTCTGCTTGAAGTTGTAGCCGTTGGCCGCGATTTGCGAGCGGTACTCACTCTGGCTGTAGGTGTAGCTGAAGTTCCACCAGCCCCACGGCAGGTTGTAGTTGAGCATGGCGTTGTTGGAGGTGTGCTGGTGATCGGTCATCGCATCGTGACCGCCGCGCAGACTCAACTGATCAGCCAGACCCAGCGGGCTGTCCCAGTCGAATGTCGTGCCCCATTGCTGCTCACCCGTGCTGCGCTGGCCATCGTTGCTGCGCGACAGTCCGGCGCGCCATGGTTTCTGCGGGGTGTTGGTGACCAGCACCTCACTGCCGCCGACGTTCTTGCCTGGCGACAGCTCCATCTTGGCCTGGTTGGAAGGGAGGCGATTGAGCTGATCGACCATTTGCTCGATCTCGCGCAGGTTCACCAGCTCACCGGCCTTGCCGGGAAACGCCATCGACAACTCACGCTCAGAGAGCTTGCTGTTGTCGGCGCCTTTCAAGCCCTCGAGTTTGCCTTCGACCACCAGCACTTTCAGGTGCCCGCCGGACAGATCCTGCTGTGGCAGATAAGCACGGCTGGTCACCCAACCCTTCTCGATGTAGTGATCGGTGATGACCTTCAGCACTTCATTCAGCTGAGGCACACCGAGACACTGGCCGATGTAGGGCTTGAGCAAACGGCTCTTGTCGTTCTCCGACAGGCTGTCGGCGCCTTTGAGCTCGATGTCGTTGATCTGAAAGCAACGTGTGTCGGCGGGGGCTTCCGGCTGCGCCGGCTTGGCCTCTTCACCGGGCAGATCCTTGAGCTCTTCGAGCCGCCGCTGCTGCTCTTCGAGCAGACGATTCTGGCGTTCGCGGATCAGGTCGGTTTCACCGGGGGTGGGTGCTGCAAGTGCGGTTTGGAGTGGAGAAAGGCATAGCAAAGCCAGGCACAACCTCGCCACGAGGGCGGGTGAGGACATGTTCGATCCCTCGAGACGGAAACTGATATCAGAATAGTGGCGCGATAGTAATGAGCCACTATTCTGACGTCAATTTTTGTCATTACTAAATATGTATTGCCGACCAGCGGCATCAGTAAAAGTCTTCCGGAATCGGTGAATCACATCATCTCAATGCTCAACCGCCAGTTTCGTCGCCACATCTTCCGGCGCCAGCACCCGACCATCGGCCGACAGCAACTGAAGCTTCCTGATCGGCTGACGCTTCTGCGCATCCACCATCACCGACCCCGGCTCGCCAGGCTCGAACATGAACTCCCCACCCCACTGCGACAACGCAACGATCACGGTTTGCAACGCCCGACCCTTTTCGGTCAGCACATATTCCTTGTAAGCGCTGCCATCGGAGGCCGGCACCAGGCGCAGGATGTCGCGCTCCACCAGACCTTTGAGCCGGGTGCTCAACATGTTCTTGGCGATTTCCAGGCTCTTCTCGAAATCGCTGAAACGACTAATACCTTCCAGCGCATCGCGGATGATCAGCAACGACCACCAGTCACCGATCAGGTCGAGTGTCCGGGCGATCGGGCAGGCATTGCCCGCAAGGCTTTTGCGCTTCATTTCGGGTGTCTCCGGCAAAACGGCAGGTTCGATGCGGTTGCATCTTACAACTCATGCCGTCAAATCGTTAACGCGTGCGGCTCGAAACTTAGCACCTGCGTACAAGTGGCCAATGCCCTTTGTCGCGATAGTGAACGCTGCCATCACGGCATCCACGCAGGCCCTCACCCAAGGAGTTTTCATGAGCACGTTCACGACCCAAGACGGCACCGAGATCTATTTCAAGGACTGGGGCAGCGGCAAGCCCGTGCTGTTCAGTCACGGCTGGCCGCTGGACGCCGACATGTGGGAATACCAGATGGAATACCTGAGCAGCCGCGGCTACCGCACCATCGCCTTCGACCGTCGTGGTTTCGGGCGCTCCGAGCAGCCGTGGACCGGCTACGACTACGACACCTTCGCCGATGACATCGCGCAGTTGATCGAGCACCTCGACCTGCGTGACGTGACCCTGGTCGGCTTCTCCATGGGCGGCGGCGATGTCAGCCGCTACATCGCACGCCACGGCAGCGAGCGCGTTGCCGGACTGGTGTTGCTAGGCGCGGTGACACCGCTGTTCGGCAAGAAACCGGACTTCGCAGAGGGCGTGGACACGTCGGTATTCGACGGGATCAAGGCGGGGCTTTTGAAGGATCGCGCGCAGTTCATCGCTGACTTCAACACTCCGTTCTATGGCCTCGATAAAGGTCAGAAAGTCTCGGACGGCGTGCTGACACAAACCCTGAACATCGCCCTGCTGGCTTCCTTGAAAGGCACCGTGGACTGCGTCACCGCGTTCTCGGAAACCGATTTCCGCCCTGACATGGCGAAAATCGATGTACCGACTCTGGTAATCCATGGTGACGGCGACGTCATCGTGCCATTCGAAACCACCGGCAAACGCGCCGCCGAACAAATCAAGGGTGCCGAGCTCAAGGTTTATGCCGGTGCGCCGCACGGTTTTGCCGTGACCCATGCGCAGGCACTGAACGAAGACCTGCTGGCGTTCCTCAATCGTTGAGTTCGATGTAAATCGAGCGCCATCTGAAAAGGGCCGTCGACACACCTGTCGATGGCCCTTTTTTTCTGTGTCCAGAACTCCGGCGCAATGGCGAGGCCCCGTATTTACAGAGCTTTCAGGCCTCTGCATCACGTTTTTATCTTCACATGCCAGCTTAATAATATTTTACCGATAACCACCCCCTCCCTAGTCTGATCCCAAGCACAGAGAACAGGTCGACAGCGACCTGAATCCAAC
>Ga0105244_10002148_pt1 | contig 15132 bp, 14 predicted proteins | sample KBSM44metaG_FD_80423 | JGI IMG/M metagenome (GOLD analysis project Ga0105244, IMG submission 80423) | Miscanthus rhizosphere microbial communities from Kellogg Biological Station, Michigan, USA - KBS M4-4 metaG | ecosystem: Host-associated > Plants > Roots > Rhizosphere > Soil | place... | reverse complement strand
GCCAATGACGTCCAGGTTGGTGGCCGCAGCATTCAGGCCGCTGACCGCTTGAGAAAAGGCCATGACTTACTCCTGATAAGTGTTAAGGCTTAAATAATCTGCCTGATGTCGTCGAGGGTGGAGGTGCCGTAAGTACCAAGGTCGAGCAGGGTCTTGCCGTTACTGAGCGTCACACCGTTGACCAACGCGAAATTAAGCGGTTGAGCCACCAGTTGTGTTCCGCCATTGCTGGCATTAATAGCCACGTTGTAGGCGCCGTCCGGTGCGGTTGTGCCGTCCGTCATGCTGCCATCCCATGTAAAGGTATGGACGCCTGCGGAGAGCGCACCAATATCGAGCGTGCGAACCACTTTGCCGCTGCTGTCGGTAATGGTTGCCGTGACTTTGTCGGCCGCCTGCTGTAGCTCAACACCGAAAGGCGTTGTGGCTTCACTGCCCGACAGAACTTTGGTCCCGGGGATCATCACACCGTGGCCAATCAAGGCACTCGCCTGCACAGACTGGTTATTGGTCAACTGACCCGACACTGAGCCGAGCGTGGTATTGAGTTTCTCAATACCACTGACGGTGCTGATTTGCGCCAGCTGGGTGGTCAGCTCATTGTTTTGCAGGGGATTGGTTGGATCCTGGTTTTTTAGCTGCGCAACCAGCAGCGTCAAAAAGCTACTTTGCAGGTCAGCCGAGCTGTTACCTGTCACACTATTGCTACCCGATAATGCATTAACACCACTGGTTGTGGTGTCATTCATATTAACGGCGATACCCATCAGTCACTCCTTTACTGACCCAGAGTCAGGGTTTTCAACATCATGCTTTTCACGGTGTTGAGTACTTCCACGTTGGCCTGGTAGCTGCGTGATGCCGACATGCTGTTGACCATCTCGCCCACCACATCCACATTTGGCATGCGGACATAACCTTTGGCATCCGCCAGCGGGTTCCCCGGCTGGAATACCAGTTTGTCTGGCGCCTGGCTCTCTTCAACGCCCATCACTTTGACGCCACCCGTTTCAGCGCCTGGAGCGGCATCAACCTGGAAAACAACCTGCTTCGCGCGATAAGGCTGGCCATCCGGGCCGGTCGCACTATCGGCGTTAGCCAGGTTACTCGCCGCCACGTTCATACGCTTGGACTGTGCCGTCATCGCCGAGCCGGCAATATCAAAAATGTTCAGTAAAGCCATCTGTTAGCCACCCTGTTGCAGCACCGACATCATGCCCTTGATTTGGCCACCGAGAACCGTAAGGTCGGACTGGTATTTCAGGCTGTTATCGGCAAATTGTGTACGCTCGCGGTCCATATCGACGGTGTTACCATCCATCGACGGCTGGTCCGGAACGCGGTAAAGAAGATCAAGCGAAGGTGCTGAGTGTGTTGCCGCAGGGATATGGCGCGCGGACGTGAGCGCAAGCGCAACACCGCTGCCTTCGGCACGACCCCGTTCCATCACTTTTTTCATTTCACTGGCAAAATCAATATCGCGAGCCTGATAGCCCGGGGTATCCGCATTGGCGATATTTGCTGCCAGAATTTCCTGACGCTGGGCGCGCAAATTTATCGCTTCTTGCTGAAATCGCAGCGCGGCATCCAGTTTGTCTAGCATGTTCCCTCCGCATAATTAGGATTTGTCCGACAGCTTAAAGCTCCTTACGCGTGCGTTATCGTTGGAATAGACGCAAAATGCGTCGCTATTTGTCGCCTTGATCATTTCGCTGTGCAGTTAAAATCACTGCCACCTGAACAAGGAGAAACGTCATGACCGGTCTGAAAACCTGGAGCACCATTGCCCTTTTGCTGGCTTGCCCGCAGGCATTAGCCAGCATTCTGGATGCGCCGTTGAGCCAGTTTTTCCAGCAGCGCCTGGCGGGCATGAGTGATGAAGTGTCGGTAATAGTCAAAACGCCTGATGCGCAATTACCTCCCTGCCCACTCCCTGATTTTTCTATGCCGGGGAATAGCCGCCTGTGGGGAAACGTGAGCGTGATGGCGCGCTGCGGTAACGACAAACGCTACATACAGGCCCAGGTGCAGGCCACCGGAAATTACGTTGTAGCCGCGCAGCCATTACCGCGCGGTAGCGTCATAGATGCAGGCCAGCTTCAGCTCAAACGTGGGCGGCTCGATCAACTGCCACCACGCGCTATGCTCGATATCAACCAGGCCAGCAGTGCCGTGACGCTGCGCGACATCGCCGCAGATCAACCGATTCTGCTGTCAATGGTGCGCCAGACATGGCGAGTCAAAGCCGGGCAGCAGGTGCAAGTGGTCGCCGCTGGTGAAGGATTTAGCGTCAATAGCCAGGGCAAGGCACTGAATAATGCCGCCGTGGCACAGAATGCACGGGTACGAATGAGTTCGGGTCAGATAGTCAGCGGAGTCGTCGACACGGATGGGAATATTCTGATTAACTTATAAAATTCCGTTAGGGATTAAGAAGGTTTTAAAGGTTCCGTGATGTCTGCCGATAGTGTATTAACAGATGATAGATATTACCCCTCGATGAGGAATTAATAATGAGCATTGATCGCACGTCGCCTTTGAAACCGGTAAGCACTGTACAACCACGCGAAACGCCAGAAGCGCCTATTCAAAAGAGCCAACTGGAAAAAAGCACCACCCCGAAAAGCACCAATGTGACACTCAGTGACGCACAGGCTAAATTAATTCAGCCGGGTAGCGGGGATATCAATATGGAACGCGTTGAAGCACTCAAAACAGCGATCCGTAACGGTGAGCTGAAAATGGATACCGGCAAGATCGCCGATGCGTTAATCCAGGAAGCTCAAAGCTCTATCTTGAGTAAATAATGGCATGAATCGTCTGTTAGAAGTGATGGATCAAATGACTGCGGTACTCAACTCTCTTAAAGAGGTGATGGACGCTGAGCAACAACAATTATCAGCAGGCCATGTGAATGGCAGTGCATTACAACGTATCACTGAAGATAAAAGCTCATTGTTAGCGACGCTTGATTATCTTGAGCAGCAGCGTCGTGCCGCACAGAAAGTCGAAAGTATCGGCAGCACTGATATTAGCCAACGTTGGCAGACGATTACGCAAAAAACACAGCACTTACGTGATATTAACCAGCATAACGGTTGGTTATTAGAGGACCAGTTAGCGCGCAATGAACAAGCGCTTGCGGTACTCAAACCACATCAGGAACCGAACCTCTACGGTGCCGATGGACAAGCAACGACAGTCAGTCGCGGTGGCAAAAAAATAACGATTTAGCCGCGGTCAAAATTTGAGTGATGGACTGCCAGAAAGGTGAGTCCACACTAAACATATCGTCGATTTATCATAATGATCATTGCCTATCATTGTGAGAAAAAATTTCCTCTTCCTGGCTCCATCCCCTTCCTGAACAACAGCTTATTTTCCGATGACTATCACAGTTTGATGATAAGAAATGGCCATTAGCGATGACTGGCGTACATCTTGCTTCACTCAGGAGCTAAACGAAGCGTGACCTTATTCCTGAGGATGGAGACAAAACCATGTCAGAAAGAATGGGTAAAGCACCATTAGGATTGCCCTGCTTGCGGGTGGATGCGCTTGCCAAAATCACCGGGCAAGCCAGATATACCGACGATATACTGATGGCTGGCATGTGCTATGCCAAATACGTTCGCAGCCCAATCGCCCACGGATATGCCCGTGCCATTGATTACCGCGCCACGCTTGAAATTCCCGGTGTTGTCGCCGTCTTTACCTGGGAAGATGTGCCGGATACCCTCTTTGCCACCGCAGGACATGCCTGGACGCTCGACCCCACAAAACAGGATATTGCCGACCGCCGTTTGCTGACGCAACATGTCCGGCATTTCGGCGATGCTGTGGCAATTGTCGTGGCACGAGATGAACTCACGGCGGAAAAAGCTGCTGAAACGGTGGTGGTCACCTGGGAAGCGTTACCCGTTATCACCTCACCCGAAGCCGCCCTCACCGCTGATGCCACCGCGATTCATGAAGGGGGCAATCTGCTCAAACGCAGCGAAGCCGCCACCAACAACCCCATCGCAGCGATGCAGGCGGCAGATCACCAGTACTCCGGGCGCTTTAAAACCCCTGTCGTGCAGCACTGCCATATGGAAGGCGTCACCTGCTTTGCCTGGATGGAACAACCCGGCCGCATCACCATAATTTCCAGCACCCAAATTCCGCACATCGTGCGCCGCGTGACTGCGCAAGCGCTCAATATGTCCTGGTCAAAAATCCGCGTGATAAAGCCATATATTGGCGGCGGTTTTGGCAATAAACAGGATGTGCTGGAAGAGCCGATGGCGGCCTTTCTGACGCTGAAACTGGGCGGTATTCCGGTCAAAGTGTTAATCAGCCGCGAAGAGTGTTTCTACGCCTCACGCACCCGTCATGCCTTCCAGATTGATGCGCAATTGGGTATCTCGTCTGAAGGTGAGTTAAAAGGGTTTCAGCTCGATATTCTCTCCAACACGGGCGCTTACGCCTCGCACGGGCATTCGATTGCCGCCGCCGCGGGCAGTAAAATTTCCTGGCTCTATCCGCGCAGTGCCTATGGCTTCAAGGCGACTACCGCCTACACCAACCTTCCTTCAGCGGGGGCGATGCGCGGCTACGGCGCGCCACAAGTGATCTTTGCGCTGGAATCATTACTGGATGATGCCGCCGTTGCTTTAAACATCGACCCGGTAGACATCCGTTTACTCAATGCCGCCCGCGAAGGCGATATCAACAGCTTGTACAACAGGCCAATATACAGCGCCGGTTTACTTGAATGCCTGAAACAAGGGCGCGAAAGTTTCGGCTGGGATGAACGTAAAGCGCTCTGTTTACAAACTCAGGGCGACGTTCGTCGTGGCGTAGGTGTCGCCTGTTTTAGCTATACCTCAAACACCTGGCCAGTTGGCGTCGAAATTGCCAGCGTGCGCCTGGTGCTCAACCAGGACGGAATCATCAATCTGCAAAGCGGCGCCACCGAAGTCGGGCAAGGTGCCGATACCGTGTTTGCACAAATGGTCGCACAAACCATCGGCATGCCTTTCGAGATGGTCCATACCATTTCCACGCAGGACACCGACATCACGCCTTTTGACCCCGGTGCATTTGCCTCGCGCCAAAGCTATGTCACCGCACCGGCTTTGCGCGAAGCCGCGCAAATTTTACGGCAAAAAATCCTCCAGCACGCGGCACTAATGCTACATCTTCCCGAAATGAACCTGACGATTATCAATGGCAATATCGTACTGGAAACTCGTCCTGAACAGGTGCTACTGAGCGTGGCTGAGCTTGCGATGCACACTTTCTACCATCCAGAGTTGGGCGGGCAACTTTCGGCAGAAACTTCCTTTAAAACCCAGACCAACCCGCCGACTTACGGCTGCACATTTGTGGACGTCACCGTCGATATACCGCTGTGCAAAGTCACCATCAACCGTATCTTAAATCTGCATGATTCGGGGCAAATCCTTAACCCTACGCTGGCTGAAGGGCAAGTTCATGGCGGTATGGGAATGGGCATTGGCTGGGCATTGTTTGAAGAAATCATTGTCGATGAGCAAAGCGGCGTGGTGCGTAACCCTAACCTGCTGGATTACAAAATGCCGACCATGCCCGACCTGCCGACGCTGGAGTGCGCCTTTGTGGAAACTGACGAACCGCAGTCAGCCTACGGTCACAAAGCGCTGGGCGAACCGCCGATTATCTCCCCTGCCGCAGCGATTCGCAACGCGGTGCGCATGGCGACAGGTGTTGCCATCAACACGCTTCCCCTGACGCCAAAACGCCTGTACCAGGAGTTTGTCGAGGCCGGGCTGATAAAAGGATAATGCTATGTATGACATTGAACGTTACCACCATGCCGAGAGCGTCGCGCACGCGGTCGCCCTGCTGATGGAAGATGACCAGGCCCGCTTGCTGGCGGGTGGAACCGACGTATTAATTCAGCTCCATCATCTCAACCCACGTTTTCGCCATATCGTCGACATTCATGATTTAGCCGAATTGCGCGGCGTGACATGCAACGCCCACGGCGCAATTCGCATCGGCTCCGGCACCACCTTTAGCGAACTCATCGAACATCCGCTAGTGCAGCAACACCTTCCGGCGCTGGCAGCATCCGCTGCCGTCATCGCCGGGCCGCAAATCCGCAATGTCGCTACCTACGGCGGCAATATTTGCAACGGTGCAACCAGTGCCGACTCTGCCTGCCCGTCGCTGATTTACGAAGCCGAGCTGGAAATTGCCACCCCGCAGGGGACGCGCTTTACCTCGATTAACGGTTTCCACACCGGGCCAGGTAAAGTGGCATTAACCGCCGGAGAAGTGCTGGTAGCCTTCCATTTCAAGCCAGAAAATTACCGTAATAAAGGAGCTGCGAGTTTCAAATACGCGATGCGCGATGCGATGGATATTTCCACCATTGGTTGTAGTGCATTATGTGAATTAGATGCGGGCCGCTTCCGGGAAATCAAACTCGCCTTCGGGGTTGCCGCCCCCACGCCGGTACGTTGTGCTCATGCCGAACAAGCCGCGGCTGGGCAGCCTTTAACCCGACAAACCCTGGCGGCAATTGCGGAAGCGGTCGCACAGGATGTGTCACCCAGAACATCCTGGCGTGCTGAAAAATCGTTCCGTTTGCACCTGATCAGCACGCTAACCAAACGCGTTATCGAACAGGCGGTGAAACAGGCTGGAGGGGAAATTAATGAATAGCGACATCGCAATGAACAGCAAAACCATCAACTGCCGGATTAATGGCGCCAACTATCAGTTGAATGTCTCCCCGGCGATGCCGTTATCCGATGTATTACGCGCCCAGGGTTTTCTCAGTATTAAACAGGGTTGCTGCGTCGGGGAATGCGGAGCCTGCACGGTGCTGGTTGATGGCACCGCGATTGATAGCTGCCTTTATCTGGCGGTATGGGCGCACGGTAAAACGATTCGTACCAGCGAAGGGGAATCATTGCACGGGAAGCCGTCCGCCATTCAGCAAGCCTTTGCCGAAAGCGGCGCGGTACAATGCGGGTTTTGCACCCCTGGGTTTATCATGGCCACCAGCGCATTACTGGCAAAACCGCGCAGCCAGCCCATGACAGTGCTACAAATTCGCCAGGGATTGGCGGGCAATTTATGCCGCTGCACCGGTTACCAGATGATTGTCGATGCGGTGCGCAAATGTGATGCCGGGAGCAGCCATTAGCCACAGGTGTCGGATGACGCTAACGCTTATCCGACCCGTGATTGAGTTTTGTAGGGGGGGTAAGCCGCAGGCGTCATCCACCTTTTGCGTCATCCGACCTGTGATTGGGTTTTGTAGGGGGGATAAGCCGCAGGCGTCATCCACCTTTTGCGTCATCCGACCCGTGAATGGGTTTTGTAGGGGGGATAAGCCGCAGGCGTCATCCACCTTTTGCGTCATCCGATCTACGAAAGAGGCTTATCGTCAGTACCATACTTCTTTATTTTGCGGTATAGGGTCGCAATCCCTATCCCCAATTCATCCGCCGCCAGTTTCTTATTACCGTGGCGCACCAACGCTTCGGCAATAAGCTGCTTTTCCATCTCCTCTAGCGCATGTGCGCCATGTTCAGGTAATTCGCTGATTTCTTGAGGTTGCTCGGTACGCGCACGGCTGAAATCAACCACAATATGCCGCTGATTGACGATGTTCGGCGGCAACAGCGACGTGGTGATCACTTCGCCCGAAGGAACCACGTTCACCAGATACTCCATCATGTTGCTTAACTCACGCAGGTTTCCCGGCCATTGATACGCTGCCAGCAGCGCCATAACATCAGGTGCAATCCCCGGATAAACCAGCCCAATACGCTTAGTGTGCAAATTGAGAAAATAGTGGATCAGTAAAGACAAATCCTCTTTGCGATCGCGCAGCGGCGGCAGTATCACCGGAATGACATTCAGACGGTAATAGAGATCTTCGCGAAACTTCCCTTCGGAAACATACTTTTCCAGATTCTGATTGGTGGCAGAAATAATGCGGATATCAACCGGGATGGGGCGGCTTGAGCCAATAGGCTGAACTTCGCGTGCTTCAATGGCACGCAGCAATTTAGCCTGAATGACTAATGGCATATCACCAATTTCATCAAGGAACAGCGTCCCCTGATCGGCGGCCTGAATCAACCCTTGCTTACCGTTGGTCGACGCACCTGTAAATGCACCTTTGACGTAACCAAACAGTTCGCTTTCCAGCAGTTGTTCAGGGATGGCGGCGCAGTTAATCGCGATAAAGGGTTTGTCATTACGGTTGCTAAGTTTATGAATCGCCCAGGCGACCACCTCTTTACCCGTGCCACTTTCACCGGTAATCATCACACTCGACGGGCCAGGTGCGATGCGGCCTATCAAACGCTTTAACGCCTGCATAGGCTGGCATTCGCCAATAAGATGTTCGATCTGCGGAACTTCGTTACTTGAATCAGTATTAATAACCGTGTGTGATTGATGAAATGCCATTAAAAAAATCTGGTTTTCCTGCACCGTAAGCAACTGGCCAATAATTATTTCGCTACGATTATCGAGGGAAATAATATATTGCATATTTCCGCTAGTAAAAGAATTCTGAAAAGTCAGCGCGCGTGCAGAAATCGTTTTCCCCAGCAACTGCTCGTGATTGGATTTTAATATTTTTAATGCGACGGGGTTCGCAAATTTCAGCTGATTATTTTTATCAAAGATCAACACCCCCTGATCCATATTATCGATCAGGCTTAACAGTATCCCGCTGGCGTTACTCTCACCGCTTTGGTCTTCGAGAAGTTTGGATATAAAGATATTGGAAATATGCTGCACGTAATCTGAAAATTCGCGCAAATTGTCTTTTATGCGTTCTTGCTGTTCGCAATTAAGTGCCACCAGGCTAATCACACCAACGCAGGAGTTCTGAAACATGACCGGTGTACCAAGGAAGGCTTTTTCCCGGCAATTTTGCTTATCTGTACATCCTTCACAAATAGGGTCAACACCAGACTGGGTGACGACTTTTTCCTTCTTTGATTCAATGACATGTTTCAACAAACGTGAATTAGCATTTAGCTTGCGTCCCAAAGACTTAGCATAAGGGCCGGTGCCTGCTACACGAACCAGGTTGATATCAACAATCTCAATTTCCAGTTGCAACACACTTGCCAGCATCTTCGCAAAACGGATGATCGTCGGTTGAATCTGCATCAGCACCGACTGAGTATTCACAGCCATCATGATCGATAATTTCCCTTTGCAATTATTGATAGTCTAACTATCCCTTACTGAACTCCTGGTGACCTTAAAACAAGGTTCATAATACTAATCTGGCAAATGAAAACAGTGATAATAATCGGCCTATTTTCATTTACTCACAAATTAACACCCCGATGCTTTCACCGTTAATTTATCAAATTGATAATCCACCATGTGCTGTTATCAATTTGGGGAGTGAGCTTATGATAATCCTGCAATGTGCCGTCAGCCCGCTAAATTTTATTTTTATTTGATTTATCCCGACATGAAATAATCGACACTCAATTCATTAAGAAAGCATGATTTTAGCGATTGCGTTCACACATTTAATTCACCTGCCCCGCTCAATCGGCCATTTCCCCGCACCTGGCATAATTATTGTTAATCAATAAATAGCTCACACATACCCGTTAGCATTCAAGTTGCAGATAGGCGGCAAGGGAGCAAGTCCCCAGGAGCTTATTTAGGTAAGTGACTGGGGTTTGTTAGTGCAGCCAACACCCCAGTAGCTTGAAGGATGACGAGTATAGATTTGTTGGGTTAATCCTGCACAGTGCAGCCGTCCTGTGACCAGTCATAACAAAGGGTGTTTTGATGAAAACGATTAATGATTTAATTAAAGATCTCAGCAAACTTAACTCTCATCTTCATGAAAAGGATTTCCTGTTAACCTGGGAACAGAGTCCGGATGAGCTTAAACAAGTCCTCGACGTCGCGGCCGCACTGAAATCCATGCGTGCCGATAACATTGCCACCAACGTCTTTACCAATGGTTTAGGCATCTCCGTTTTCCGTGATAACTCGACCCGTACCCGTTTCTCTTACGCATCTGCTCTAAACATGCTGGGCCTGGCGCAACAAGACCTCGACGAAGGCAAATCACAAATTGCCCACGGCGAAACGGTGCGCGAAACCGCCAATATGATCTCCTTCTGTGCTGACGCCATCGGTATTCGCGATGACATGTTCCTTGGTGCAGGCAATGCTTATATGCGTGAAGTGGGGGCCGCGCTGGACGAAGGTTACGAAGAAGGTGTTCTGCCGCAACGCCCTGCGCTGGTCAACCTGCAATGCGACATTGACCACCCAACGCAATCTATGGCCGATCTGGCCTGGCTGCGTGAGCATTTCGGTTCGCTGGAAAATCTAAAAGGCAAAAAAATTGCCATGACCTGGGCCTATTCGCCAAGCTACGGCAAACCGCTGTCCGTACCACAAGGCATCATCGGCCTGATGACCCGCTTTGGAATGGACGTCACGCTGGCACATCCCGACGGTTATGAGTTGATTCCTGATGTCGTGGAAGTAGCAAAAAACAATGCCAAATCTTCCGGCGGCAGCTTCCGCCAGGTCAACTCAATGGAAGAGGCATTTAAAGACGCCGATATCGTCTATCCAAAATCCTGGGCGCCTTACAAAGTCATGGAAGAGCGCACCACCCTGCTGCGCGCCAATGACCACGACGGCCTGAAAGCGCTGGAAAAACAGTGCCTGGCACAAAACGCTAACCACAAAAATTGGCACTGCACCGAAGAGATGATGAAGCTGACCCGCGACGGCGAAGCCCTTTATATGCACTGCCTGCCTGCGGATATTTCCGGCGTGTCTTGTAAAGAAGGTGAAGTCACCGAAGGCGTGTTCGAAAAATACCGCATCGAAACCTACAAAGAAGCCAGCTGGAAGCCGTACATCATCGCCGCAATGATCCTGTCGCGTAAATATGCGAACCCGGGTCAAATCCTTGAAAAACTGCTTAAAGATGCTGTGAAACGTGTCAAATAAAAGGGTCTCTGGCCTACAGGCCAGAGCCTCCTTCAGCAAAACATCTTTTGCTAAATGAGGTTGGGTTATGTCTGTTTTCTCATTGAAGTTAGCTATCGAACAAAACCGTTTATTCAATGGTGAAATATCTCCGCTGTTCACCAGCGAACAAACCCGCAAAGCCCGCGCTTTTCACCAGAAGATTGCCGGTTATCAACCGACCCCGTTGTGTGAGCTTAATGAGCTCGCCAGCTTGTTCGGTATCGGCAAAATTCTGGTGAAAGATGAGTCCCAGCGTTTTGGCCTCAATGCCTTCAAAATGCTGGGTGGCACCTACGCCATTGCACAGTTGCTGTGTGAAAAATACCAGATGGATATCAACGATTTCTCGTTTGAGAAAATCAAAAACACCATCAAAGAAAAAATGACCTTCGCCACCACCACCGATGGCAACCACGGGCGCGGCGTGGCCTGGGCTGCACGGCAATTAGGGCAGCATGCGGTGGTTTATATGCCGAAAGGGTCGGCGCAAGAACGTGTAGACCACATTTTGAATCTCGGCGCGGAATGTATCGTCACCGACATGAATTACGACGACACCGTGCGTATGACCATGCAAACCGCCAAAGAACGCGGCTGGGAAGTGGTACAGGACACCGCCTGGGAAGGCTACACCAAAATCCCGACCTGGATTATGCAGGGTTATTCGACTCTGGCCGACGAAGCCGTTGAACAGATGAAACAGCTGGGCATCAAGCGGCCAACACACGTCTTTTTACAGGCGGGTGTCGGCGCAATGGCCGGTGGCGTGCTCGGTTATCTGGCCGATGTTTATGGGGCGCAGCACTTGCACTCCGTAGTGGTTGAGCCAGAACTGGCTGACTGCATTTACCGCTCGGGTGTGAAAGGCGACATCGTCAACGTTGGCGGTGATATGGCCACCATCATGGCAGGTCTTGCCTGTGGTGAACCTAACCCACTCGGCTGGACGGTGCTGCGCAACTGCGCCACGCAATTTATCTCCTGCCAGGACTCGGTTGCCGCACTTGGGATGCGCGTGCTGGGCAACCCGTTAGGCAACGATCCGCGCATTATTTCTGGCGAATCGGGAGCCGTTGGCCTCGGCGTGCTGGCCGCCGTTCATTACCACCCACAACGCGAAACACTGATGGCAAAACTGGGGCTGAACCGCGATTCCGTCGTACTGGTTATCAGTACCGAAGGTGATACCGACGTGAAGCACTACCGCGAAGTGGTCTGGGAAGGCGCGTACCCGACAACTGCGTGAACCCTGGCGGTTCACAGATGAGTTTCATTAAGGGAGTTAAAGAAATGACTAAGCAGGTTCCATTCAAATTAGTATTAGAAAAAGCAGAACACTACAAAGCCGATATGACACGCTTCCTGCGCGACATGATTGCCATCCCAAGCGAAAGCTGCGACGAAAAACGCGTCGTGCATCGCATCAAAGAAGAGATGGAAAAAGTCGGCTTCGATAAAATCGTCATCGACCCGATGGGCAATATTCTTGGTTACATCGGCCACGGCCCACACCTGATTGCCATGGACGCCCACATTGATACCGTTGGCGTCGGCAACATGAAAAACTGGTCATTCGACCCGTATCAGGGCATGGAAACCGAGGAGTTGATTGGTGGACGTGGCGCATCGGACCAGGAAGGTGGCATGGCTTCAATGGTCTACGCCGGTAAAATTATCAAAGATTTAGGGCTGGAAGATCAGTACACCCTGCTGGTGACCGGCACCGTTCAGGAAGAAGACTGCGATGGGCTGTGCTGGCAGTACATCATTGAACAATCCGGCATTCGCCCGGAATTCGTGGTCAGTACCGAACCGACTGATTGCCAGATTTATCGCGGCCAACGCGGGCGCATGGAAATCCGCATTGATGTGCAGGGCGTGAGCTGCCACGGTTCCGCACCAGAGCGCGGCGATAACGCCATCTTCAAAATGGGGCCAATCCTCAACGAGTTGCAGCAACTGGCCACCCGTCTGGGTAATGACGACTTCCTCGGCAAAGGGACGCTAACCGTTTCGGAAATTTTCTTCACCTCGCCAAGCCGTTGCGCAGTGGCAGACAGTTGCGCGGTTTCCATTGACCGACGCTTAACCTGGGGCGAATCCTGGGAAGGTGCGCTGGAAGAGATCCGCGCGCTCGACTCGGTCAAAGCCGTTAACGCCACGGTGTCGATGTACGAATATGACCGCCCATCATGGACCGGTCTGGTGTATCCAACCGAATGTTACTTCCCGACCTGGAAAGTGGAAGAAGACCACATCACGGTGAAAACCCTCAGCAAAGCCTACCAGGGCTTGTTCCACAAAGATCCGGTGGTGGATAAGTGGACGTTCTCGACCAACGGCGTTTCCATCATGGGCCGCCACGGTATTCCGGTGATCGGCTTTGGCCCAGGTAAAGAGCCTGAAGCCCACGCGCCGAACGAAAAAACCTGGAAAGACCATCTGGTGACTTGTGCTGCGCTGTATGCCTCGATTCCTTTGGCCTACCTGTCTGAACTGAAAAAATAATTGTTACTGGCGATGCTCCGTTGGGCCACCAACGGAGCCTGTTGTTGACGGAGTTTCCAACATGATTCCTTCCCAAATGCCGCCTAAAAAAGTGCTGATTAAAAACGGCTGCGTGGTGAATACCACAGGCCAGGCACAACATGACGTACTCATCGCCAACGGTTTGTTCGAACGCATTGCTGCGGATATTCCCGCTCCAGACAACTGCGACGTTATTGATGCCGCTGGCTGCTACGTGATGCCAGGTGGAGTCGATGTGCACACGCATTTTAATATTGATGTCGGAATAGCCCGTAGCTGTGATGATTTTTTTACCGGCACCCGCGCCGCCGCGTGTGGCGGTACAACAACCATTATTGACCATATGGGATTTGGCCCGGCAGGTTGCAACCTGCACCACCAGCTCGAGGCTTATCACGGTTATGCGCGTGGCAAAGCGGTTGTCGACTATAGCTTTCATGGTGTTATCCAGCACATTGATGATGCCATCATCGACGAGATCCCCTCGATGGTCGATGCGGGTATCAGCAGTTTTAAACTCTATCTGACCTATCTCTACAAGCTGAACGACAGCGATGTACTGCGTGCTTTGCAACGGCTTAACGAAGCCGGGGCGCTGACCACCGTCCACCCGGAAAATGATGCGGTGATTGCCCAACGGCGTGCTGATTTCCTGGCAGCCAACCTCACCGCCCCGCTCTACCACGCCCGCAGCCGCCCGCCAGAATGTGAAGCCGAGGCCATCGCACGCATGATTAACCTCGCGCGGCTTTCGGGTAATGCACCGCTGTATATCGTCCATCTTTCTAATGGCCTTGGGCTTGACTACCTACGGCTGGCAAAAGCGCGCCATCAGCCGGTGTGGGTGGAAACCTGCCCGCAATATTTAATGCTGGATGAACGTCTGTATTCACGCGAAGACGCATTGAAATTTATTCTCAGCCCACCGTTGCGTGATGTCCGCGAACAAGACGCCTTGTGGTGTGGAATCAACGACGGTGCGATTGATGTCGTCGCGACCGACCACTGCACTTTCCCTTACCAACAACGGGTAGCACTTTCCGGCGGTGATTTCAGCCGCTGCCCGAACGGGCTTCCGGGTGTGGAAAACCGCTTACTGCTGCTGTTTTCCGCCGCGGTCATGAGCGGGCGTATTTCACCCGAACGCTTTGTTTCACTGACCAGTGCCATGCCCGCGCAGCTATTCGGGCTATGGCCACAAAAAGGCTGTATTGCCCCAGGCTTCGACGCGGATGTGGTGATTATCGACCCCAAAACCCGCACCACGATTCTCCACAGCGAACTGCACGACAATGCCGATTACAGCCCGTATGAAGGCATGGTTTGCGAAGGGCAAATACGCCACACCTTGTCACGCGGCAAAAAGGTTTTCAGTCTCGGAAAATTTACCGGAATAGCAGGAGATGGACGTTTCCTGAAGCGCCAGCCTTTTAACTATTGCGATACTTAACAATAAGTTGCTGATGTCGGATGACGCTACGCTTATCCGACCTACCCGTTCCAGAAAGCTCTGGTTTTGTAGGGTGGATAAGCCACAGGCGTCATCCACCATTTGCTCCACGAGTGTCGGATGAAACAGCG
>Ga0105244_10002142_pt1 | contig 15151 bp, 15 predicted proteins | sample KBSM44metaG_FD_80423 | JGI IMG/M metagenome (GOLD analysis project Ga0105244, IMG submission 80423) | Miscanthus rhizosphere microbial communities from Kellogg Biological Station, Michigan, USA - KBS M4-4 metaG | ecosystem: Host-associated > Plants > Roots > Rhizosphere > Soil | place... | reverse complement strand
TTAATGTATTGAAAGCCATCAAGGCCTGATTTTTTGTAAGGGGAAATCTGTGAAACCTGCTGCTCGTCGCCGTGCCCGTGAGTGTGCCGTTCAGGCGCTATACTCCTGGCAGTTATCTCGAAATGACATCGCTGATGTCGAATACCAGTTCCTGGCGGAACAGGACGTCAAAGACGTTGACGTTAACTACTTCCGCGAACTGTTGGTCGGGGTGGCTACTAACAGCGCGTATCTGGATGGGCTGATGAAGCCTTACCTGTCTCGCCAGCTCGAAGAGTTGGGTCAGGTAGAAAAAGCGGTTCTGCGTATCGCACTGTTTGAACTGGCTAAACGTGATGACGTGCCATACAAAGTGGCGATTAACGAAGCCATCGATCTTGCGAAAACCTTCGGTGCCGAAGATAGCCACAAGTTCGTGAATGGTGTTCTTGATAAAGCTGCTCCGCAAATTCGTCCCCGCAAAAAGTAATCTTCTGGCCGGTTAATTCCGGCCTTTCTTTATCTATTTCATTTATAGGCATAACGCATGGCATGCGGTGAGTTTTCCTTAATTGCCCGTTATTTTGATCGCGTAAGCAGTTCCCGCCGCGATGTGGAAACCGGAATTGGCGATGATTGTGCGTTGCTAACGGTAGCCGAAAAGCAGGTCCTCGCGATCAGTACCGATACACTTGTCTCGGGCATTCATTTCCTGGCTGATATTAACCCCCGCGATTTGGGTTACAAAGCGCTGGCGGTAAATTTAAGCGATCTGGCCGCTATGGGCGCTGATCCTGCCTGGCTAACGCTGGCTATTACCCTTCCTGAAGTCGATGAAAGCTGGCTTGAAGCCTTCAGCGACAGCCTGTTTGAGCAACTCGAATACTACGATATGCAGCTGATTGGCGGCGACACGACCCGTGGGCCACTTTCCATGACGCTTGGCATTCATGGCCTGGTGCCTGCTGGCCGTGCGCTAAAACGCAGCGGTGCGCGCATTGGCGACTGGATTTATGTCACCGGCACGCCTGGTGATAGCGCCGCGGGCCTGGCTATCTTGCAGGACCGTTTAACCGTCAAAGATCCTGCTCAAGCGGCCTATCTGAAACAACGCCATTTACGCCCAACAGCTCGGATTTTACAGGGCCAGGCCTTGCGCGATCTGGCGAGCAGCGCAATTGATCTTTCTGACGGGCTAATTTCCGATTTGGGTCATATCCTTAAAGCTAGTGAATGTGGTGCACGCGTTGATCTCGATGCTCTGCCATATTCTGATGCCCTGAAAGCGAATGTCAGTGCTGATCAAGCTTTGCAATGGGCGCTTTCTGGCGGCGAAGATTACGAACTGTGTTTCACCGTGCCAGAAGTTAATCGCGGTGCGCTGGACGTCGCCATCGGCAATCTTGGCGTTCCGTTTACCTGTATCGGCCAGGTTGGACCCGCTTCTGAAGGGCTACAGTTCCTGCAAAATGGCAAACCGGTAACCCTGGATTTAAAAGGATACGACCACTTTGCCTCGCTCTAAAGATGTGGCTAAAAGCCGTCTAAAGCTTAGCAACCCGTGGCACTTGCTCGCCACCGGGTTTGGTAGCGGATTAAGCCCGATTATGCCCGGTACCGCGGGGTCGCTCGCGGCGATCCCGTTCTGGTATCTGATGACCCTGCTGCCGTGGCAGCTCTACTCGATGGCTATCATGCTCGGCATTTGTATCGGGGTTTATCTTTGCCACCAGACTGCACGTGATATGGGCGTTCATGACCACGGCAGTATCGTGTGGGATGAGTTCATCGGCATGTGGATAACCCTGATGGCGCTGCCAATTAACGACTGGCGCTGGGTGGCTGCAGGCTTTGTGATTTTCCGCATCTTTGATATCTGGAAGCCGTGGCCAATCCGCTGGTTTGACCGCAATATTCACGGCGGTATGGGGATCATGGTAGATGACATTGTCGCGGGTGTTATTTCTGCGGGCGTGATTTATCTGATTGGGCACCATTGGCCGATTGGCTTGTTCTGATTTAGGACAACCCTCACGCCAGCCCTCTCCCTAAGGGCTGTCTCTTATACACAACTCGCCCTGGCAATTTTATCAGGGTGAGATCTTTAAGCCTCGCTGATTTTCCGTTCACCCGTGAGTTCAGTTATCTCTTTAATTCCAGAAAACGGTGAGCGAATCAAGGGGTTAACGCCAACCCCTTGATTTGCCGGGAGTCCGGGTTCTTAGGGTGGCGACGGTGGCCACCCTAAGACGTTCACCGGTTCAGTGGCTATGTAAAACACTGAACATCGGGTGAACGGAACTGTCTCCCGAGTCACGCAGATGTGACTAAGAGACAGCCCTAAGGGAGAGGGAACATAAACAGACCCTTTAAATATCTTTAAAAACAACTTGTTATGAATTTTTTAATCAGTTTTTTCAAGTTTAAAGAAAAGTTCAAGTTTCAGGAGAGTAGAAAATAGGTTAATCAGATTTATGCACTATTAAGAATGGAATATCCTGGTGCTGGTTAAAAGCAATCTTCATTTTGGCTGGTCTCTCTACCGGGGGAAGCACCACCCCAGTAAAGTACTCAACATGTAACCTGGTTATTAGAGGTAAGTCAGGCTAAATGTTATTTCTCCATCCAGTTCCGTTTTATCAGTAATGCCCAGTATATTTGTTGGCTGAACAGTCGCAGCCAACGTTAGAGGGAAAGCACATGTGGTAAAGGATTGTGGCATCAGACCAGAACCAACGGCTATGGTACGAAGCTCACCCTCTGCCAGAATACCATCGCTGAGAACCCATCCAGTAGCAGCATGATGATCCCGAGAAAGAATCGGTGTAATAACGCCGTCAATAGTGACATTATTTTCATCGATTCGAATACTATAAGAACCAATATCAACACCACTCGCTGTTTTACCAAAACCAAAGAGGCTTTGAATATCGCTTACAACAACCCCATCGCTAAATTTTACTGGTAGGCCAGCATCGCTATCCTGACGATTGTCTGTTGTAGTAAAACCCACTTTGACAGTAGAACCACACTCAATAGTAAAATTCATATGCTGAACAGCCACTTCATTAATTTCTGTTGAGTTCATTGAGCCTACATAAAGAGAACCAAAATCAACTACCCCGCCGTTACTCATGTTTGGTGTGCAGGCAGCCATAATCAGCTTGCCCTGAACTTTCAATGCTGTTGTATCTGTAGCATAAGAGGATGAAGAAGCGGCAGCAATCAAGCTTGCCAGAATAATTTTTTTCATAGTAATTCCTGGTAATAGGTGATTAATATAAATATATTTGCGTCTTGTTTTTTTTCGAACCAGGCATTATCTACGAAAACATTTTTTTAGAGTAGTGATGCAGGTAATAATTAAGTTTTTAACTATATTTAAAACGCCAGGCTATTGGCATTAATTCGAATGGTTGATTGAGCAGGTTGTAATACATTAAAAATCCAAACCTTATTATATTTTTATTGTAAGTGCATATATCAAGCGGCAAGCAAATATGTATAATCTTTTTTCTGAGTAGAATGTAATTGTCAATCACACATGGCAATTATAGATAAATTATATGTATGTGTTACATGTATTTATAAAATAAATAAATCACTTAATTACATAAAGGTTTTACAATGAAGAAAATCATTCTGGCTAGTCTTATTGCTACCGCTACTTGTTCATCTTATGCGGCTAATACCGCCACTCTGAACGTTAATGGCACGTTAACTATGGGGGCCTGCACACCCGTTCTCAGCAATGGTGGCGTGATTGATTACGGAAATATAACTTTAGGTGACTTGTCAGCTACAGAAGATAATCAAATGGGCTCAAAAGATGTCACGCTTGAAATTAATTGTGAATCTCCAGTGAAAGTCGGTTTTACAACAATTGATAATCGCCCAAATACTAAAGTGCCGATGGATGTAGTGTTTGCTAACGGTAAAAAGGCAGGTGAGTCGTATACGGGTTATATTAATGGTTTAGGTACCACTGCCGAAGGGGCTAAAATCGGTGCTTATGGGGTGAAGGTTAAATATGACCAGGCCCTGGCTGATGGTGTTTCTGCTCAAATGATTTACGAACAAAGTTTATCTGGCTCCTGGACAGTGATCACTGATGCGGGTGCCGGGGTGTATTTCCAGGAAGCGAACATTCGTACTATGACTGTTGGGATTGATGGAGTTCCAGTGGCATTTACAACCGCGACTATTCCGCTGGAAGTTGCAATGGCTATTGCTCCAACGGATACTTTAGGGATTACCGATGAAGCCATTCTGGATGGTGAGCTCACTATCAGTATGGTATATCTTTAATTTCGTAATATAACAATTTAATACCCTCGCAAGAGCGAATGAGTTGAGATTAAGTTTATAAAGTAGCGTACATCCTTGTGACAAAATTAGCGGGGCTTTTGTGGGCGACCCGGCCCCGCTTACCTGGTTCTGTTCCCTCTCCTGGGGGAGAGGGCTAGGGTGAGGGCGTTACTTAAATCCGACCCTTTTATGCGGTTGATATACCGTTTCCAGCTCCGCAATCTCCTCAGGCTTCAGTGTTAAATCCACCGCTGCCAATAAATCATCCAACTGATGTTCACGAGAAACGCCAATAATCGGTGCAGCAATCCCCGGTTTACTCAGCAACCACGCCAGTGCTACTTGCGCGCGCGTAACGCCTTTATCATCTGCAACATTCGCCAGCCGCTCCGCAATTAGCGCATCGTTTTCATGGCTGGCATCGTATAGATCTTTACCGACTTCATCAGAGACTGAGCGCGCCGTAGTGTCACCCCACGGACGAGTCAATTTGCCTCTGGCCAACGGGCTCCATGGGATCACCGCGATCCCTTGTTCGTAGCACAGCGGTAGCATATCGAGTTCTTCTTCACGATAGATCAGATTGTAGTGATCCTGCATAGTGACAAACCGCGCCCAGCCATGTTGATCTTGCAAAGCCAACGCCTGAGCCAGTTGTGAACTGTGCATCGATGAAGCTCCGATATATCGCGCCTTGCCCGCTTTCACCACGTCATTGAGTGCTTCAAGGGTCTCTTCAATTGGCGTGTTGTAATCCCAGCGGTGGATTTGTAACAGATCGACGTAATCGGTTCCCAGGCGTTTCAGGCTGTCATCTATCGAACGCATAATCTGCGCACGCGAAAGTCCTTCGGGCAAATCACCAACCGGGAAGTAAACTTTGGTGGCGAGGACGGCATCTTCACGGCGCATGAAATCTTTCAAGGCGCGCCCGACAATCTCTTCGCTGCTACCGTCGGAATAGCTATTGGCGGTATCAAAGAAATTAATGCCGTTATCGATGGCGTGTTTGATGATGAGACGGCTGCTCTCTTCAGGAAGCGTCCAGGCGTGATTGCCACGGTCTGGCTCACCATAGGTCATACAACCCAGGCAAAGACGGGAAACTTTGAGGTCTGTTTTTCCTAACGTGTTGTATTGCATGGTTCCACTCCAGCTATTCAGGATCTTTTAAGCATAGCAGGAGTGGAGCAGGGGATTATTTAAGCCAGTCGCGGATTCGGTTTTCCATACCGATGGCATCCAGGCCTATGGCGGCGCGTGCCTCTTCCTGTGTGCCTTGCGGGATGAAGTAATCAGGCAAACCGATATTCAGCACCGGAACCACCTTACGGTTGGCCATCAACACTTCGTTGACGCCACTACCAGCACCGCCAATTACCGCATTTTCTTCGATGGTGACCAGCGATTCATGGCTGGCAGCCAACTCAAGAATCAACGCTTCATCAAGCGGCTTCACAAAACGCATATCGACCAGCGTTGCGTTAAGGGATTGAGCAACGGCTTCGGCTTCTGGCAACAATGTGCCGAAGTTCAGCAGCGCAATTTTTTCACCTGCGCGTTTCTTAACACCTTTACCGATTGGCAGCGATTCCAGCGGTTGTAATTCAGCGCCAGTACCGTTGCCACGTGGATAACGCACCGCTGATGGGCCGTCGTTGTAGTGATAACCGGTGTGCAGCATCTGGCGGCATTCGTTCTCATCACTGGGTGTCATGATGACCATTTCTGGAATGCAGCGCAGGAAGGAGATGTCGAACGCGCCCTGGTGGGTTTGCCCGTCAGCGCCGACAATACCAGCGCGGTCGATGGCAAATAACACCGGCAACTTCTGGATAGCGACGTCGTGAATCACCTGATCGTACGCGCGTTGCAGGAAGGTGGAGTAAATGGCGACAACCGGTTTATAACCGCCAATCGCCAGACCAGCGGCGAACGTCACAGCGTGCTGTTCTGCGATAGCGACATCAAAATATTGTGACGGATACTGGCGTGAAAACTCGACCATGCCTGAGCCTTCGCGCATCGCAGGCGTTACGGCCATCAGTTTGTCGTCTTTGGCTGCGGTTTCGCATAACCAGTTACCGAAGATTTTCGAATAGCTTGGCAGGCCGCCAGCGGCTTTCGGCAGCGTGCCGCTTTGCGGGTCAAACTTAGGCACCGCGTGGAAGCTAATTGGGTCTTTTTCAGCTGGCGCGTAGCCACGGCCTTTTTTGGTCATGATGTGCAGGAATTGCGGGCCGTTCAGGTCACGCATGTTTTTCAGCGTATTGACCAGGCCGACAACGTCATGCCCATCAACGGGGCCAATATAGTTAAAGCCTAACTCTTCAAACAACGTGCCAGGAACGACCATGCCTTTCAGGTGTTCTTCGGTGCGTTTGAGCAGTTCTTTAATCGGCGGTACGCCGGAGAACACTTTTTTCCCGCCTTCACGCAGCGAAGAATAGAGTTTCCCGGAAAGCAGTTGCGCGAGGTGGTTATTCAGCGCGCCGACGTTTTCGGAGATCGACATTTCATTGTCGTTGAGTATAACGAGCATGTTCGGGCGAATGTCACCCGCGTGGTTCATCGCTTCAAACGCCATACCCGCGGTGATTGCGCCATCGCCAATCACACAGACGGTACGGCGGTCTTTACCTTCTTTTCCGGCGGCCACTGCAATGCCAATTCCGGCACTGATTGAGGTCGACGAATGGCCGACGCTCAATACGTCATATTCGCTTTCGGCGCGCCATGGGAAAGGATGCAGGCCACCTTTCTGACGAATGGTGCCAATTTTGTCACGGCGGCCAGTAATGATTTTATGCGGATAAGCCTGATGTCCGACGTCCCAGATTAACTGGTCGAACGGCGTGTTATACACATAGTGAAGCGCCACGGTCAGTTCTACCGTGCCAAGACCTGAGGCAAAGTGCCCGCTGGAACGGCTTACGCTATCGAGCAGGTAACGACGCAGTTCGTCGCACAGTTTCGGTAAACTCTCTTTTGGCAACAGGCGTAGCTCAGGGGCTGATTCCACCAGTGCGAGGGTCGGGTATTTGGCAATATCAAAACTCATTAAATTAGAAACTCATCTTATTTATCACGTTGGATGATATAGCTCGCTAACGCTTCAAGTGCGGTAGTGTCTAACGACTGGCGAGCCAGGCCTTCCAGCGCCCGGAGAGATTCCTGATAGAGATCCCACGCTTTGGTTTTGGCATTTTCTAGCCCTAGCAGTGCCGGATAAGTGCTCTTACCCAGTTGCTGATCCGCGCCCTGACGTTTACCCAGTGTCGCGGTATCACCGATGACATCGAGAATATCGTCCTGCACCTGGAATGCCAGGCCGATGCTGTCGGCATAATGGTCGAGTAACGGCAGGGCGTTACGGCCCGCATCACCTGCGCTTAATGCGCCCAGGCGAACTGCTGCACGAATTAACGCGCCGGTTTTATGACGATGAATACGCTCAAGACTTTGTAGGTCAACATGCTGGCCTTCGGCTTCCAAATCTAACGCCTGGCCGCCACACATACCGGCAACGCCACTGGCGGTTGCCAGTTCTTTTACCATCGCCAGTCTGTCTGCAATCGCCACGCCAGCCATTGGCGCATCACTTAGTATAGAAAACGCCAGGGTTTGTAGGGCATCTCCGGCTAAAATGGCGCTCGCTTCACCGAATTTGATGTGGCAGGTCGGTTGGCCACGACGCAAATCGTCGTCATCCATGGCAGGTAAATCGTCATGGATCAATGAATAAGCGTGGATGCATTCGATTGCCGCAGCTGGGGCATCCAGAGTTTCTTGCGCTATGCCGAACATTTCCCCGGTCGCGTAGACCAGGAAAGGGCGCAGTCTCTTGCCACCAAATAGTGCACCATAGTGCATGGCCTCAACCAGAGGAGTGTTCTGAAACGGTAGCGGCGCTAAAAAACGCAGCAGCGCATCGTTGGCCCGCTCGGCGTGGGCCTGCAACTGATGGTTAAAATCCATTTACTCGTTATCCGGGGTAAAAGGCTTGAGTGGAGCGTCTTCGCTATCGTTTAGCAGGATTTGCACGCGTTGTTCTGCTTGCTGCAGTTTCACCTGACCTTGACGTGCGAGCTGCACACCACGTTCAAATTCATTTAACGCCTCTTCGAGTGCTAAATCGCCGCTCTCAAGACGAGTAACTATCTGCTCAAGCTCCACAAGCGCAGTTTCAAAACTGGCCGGGACTTCGGTTTTTTTCGGCATAGTGAATGTCTGACTCTAATAATTTTTGCGACTCTGCAATGGTAGCGGAAACTGGCAAGCAAGTAACCATGAGCATGTTGGTTAGCAGAGGTTAGTGATATACTTGCGCGCCTCGGATGCAGCGGCAACTCGCCGTTGCAGTTCTTTAAGTCTTCCAGCCCGCATGATTAGTCATGCCTGGCTCATCAACGAATCTAAGCCGCCATGAAGTTTATCATTAAATTGTTCCCGGAAATCACCATCAAGAGTCAATCTGTGCGCATACGCTTTATTAAAATGCTCACCGGGAACATTCGCAACGTTTTAAAACACTACGATGAAGATCTGGCGGTTGTTCGCCACTGGGACAACATTGAAGTTCGCGCTAAAGATGAAAATCAGCGTATCGCCATTCGTGAAGCGTTGACCCGCATTCCTGGGATTCACCATATTCTGGAAGTCGAAGATGTGCCGTTTACCGATTTGCACAATATCTTTGAACAGGCGCTGGAGCTTTATCGCGAGCAACTGGAAGGCAAAACCTTCTGTGTGCGTGTGAAACGTCGTGGTAAGCATGAGTTCAGCTCAATTGAAGTTGAACGTTATGTTGGTGGCGGCCTGAATCAACACATTGAATCAGCGCGTGTAAAACTGACTAAACCTGATGTGACCGTTAATCTGGAAATTGAAAACGATCGCCTGCTGCTGGTGAAAGGCCGTTATGAAGGCATTGGCGGTTTCCCGATTGGCACGCAAGAAGATGTGCTGTCGCTGATTTCCGGTGGTTTCGACTCCGGTGTTTCCAGCTACATGCTGATGCGCCGCGGTTGCCGTGTGCACTATTGCTTCTTTAACCTCGGTGGTGCAGCGCACGAAATCGGCGTTAAACAAGTGGCGCACTATTTGTGGAACCGTTTTGGTAGTTCGCACCGCGTGCGTTTCGTGGCGATTAACTTCGAACCTGTGGTTGGCGAAATCCTCGAGAAAGTGGAAGACGGCCAGATGGGCGTGGTGCTGAAGCGTATGTTTGTGCGCGCGGCTTCCAAAGTGGCCGAGCGTTATGGCGTGCAGGCACTGGTGACCGGCGAAGCATTGGGCCAGGTTTCCAGCCAGACGCTGACCAACCTGCGTTTAATCGACAACGTTTCCGATACGCTGATTCTGCGTCCGCTGATCTCTCACGATAAAGAGCACATCATCGATCTGGCTCGTGAAATCGGTACCGCTGACTTTGCGCGTACCATGCCGGAATACTGCGGTGTGATTTCGAAAAGCCCAACCGTCAAAGCGGTGAAAGCGAAGATTGAAGCAGAAGAAGCCAATTTCGATTTCTCCATTCTTGACCGCGTGGTTGAAGAAGCAACCAATATCGACATCCGTGAGATAGCCAATCAATCCAAAGAAGTGGTAACGGAAGTTGAAACCGTTGACGCATTTGGCCCGAATGATGTGCTGTTGGATATTCGTTCTATCGACGAACAAGACGATAAGCCATTTAAGCCAGAAGGCGTGGAAGTGGCTTCACTGCCATTCTATAAACTGAGCACCGCATTCGGTGATTTGGATCAGAGCAAAAATTATTTGCTGTGGTGCGACCGCGGTGTGATGAGCCGTTTGCAGGCGCTGTATCTGCGCGAGCAAGGTTTTGAGAACGTGAAGGTTTATCGCGCGTAATTTGTCGGATGACGCTGCGCTTATCCGACCTACAGCAAGAAGTTGTAGGGTGGATAAGCGCAGCGTCATCCACCGAAACGTCAGTATTAGTAATCCCGGTAACTGTAAATCCCTGCCGCCAACACCAGCTGTTGTGAAACCTCATGAGCTTTCTCACGGCTCACCAGTAAATCAATAATCTTCAGTGCAAAATCAATTGCCGTTCCCGGCCCCTGGCTGGTTAACAAGTTGACTCGCGGGTCCCAGACTATGCGTTTATCCTGCCACTGGGCTTCCGGAATGGTTTCTTTCAGGCCAGGAAAACCAGTCATATTCGCCACTGGAAATAGCTCATGTGGAACGAGTACCGTACCGGCTGCGGCACAAATGGCGGCGACAATACGCCCTGAAAGATGGAACTGGCGCACGGTTTCAACTAACAACGGGCTATCGCGAAAACACTCCGCGCCTTTCAATCCGCCGGGTAGCACGATGATGTCGAACTCTCCGTCTGCCACTTCAACCAGCGGGGCATCCGCCAGCAGTTTTACCCCACGCGAACAGGTTATCGTCAGGTTTCCGTCGCTGGCAACGCTTGCTGTGGTGACGCTAATACCACCGCGAACCAGAAGATCAATTGTGGTGACCGCTTCTGTTTCTTCAGTTCCAGGAGCCAGGCAAACCAGTGCTCGAGCGCTCATATTCATTCTCCTTACGCTTAATCTGTTCATACAAGCGGCTGTTCACTGGCACAGACAGGCCATGGGCGCGCGCGCGTTGCAGTAAATAACCCGTGATGTAATCAATCTCGGTGTGGCGTTCGACTCGCACGTCCTGAAGCATTGATGAGATGTTCGCCGCCGTACTTTCGATAACGTTGCTGACATAATAAAGCAGGTCTTCGGCAGAGGTATGGTGGCCTTCGCGCTCCATCACCACCGCCACTTCCTGGCAAATCTCGGTGATTTCAAATTGATGATGGCGCAGCTCACCATTCGGGCAATTGTAGAGTGCGGTCAGTGGGTTTATCACACAGTTTACCGCTAGCTTTTTCCAGTTGGCGAACTGAATATCGTTATGCCAGGCCATTTCAGGTAATGCGTGGTGCAGCATATCGGCAAGGAAACTAAAATCGTTGCCCGCTTCGTTTCCTGGCCCAATATGCGTGATGCCGTTCGCGACATGAATAATCAGGTTTCCGTCACGACGCGCCGCATGAGTGGTGACGCCAGACAACAGCGGCTGCGGGATTGTGCGCAATTCTTCAAGTGTACCCATGCCGTTGTGTAGCAGCAGAATAGGGCAGTGTACCGGTAGAGTACTGGCCAGGGTTTTCACAGCACCTGAAACCTGCCAGGCTTTCAGCGTTACCAGCAGTAAATCACTATTGGCGAGAAAATCAGGATCGTTGGCGATAAACGTTTGATTGAAGACGCTGCTATCGGTTTCAATCACGTTGACATGACAAAATGGCTGCGGCACACGCAACCATCCCTGAACTTCATGTCCTTGTTTAAAAAGTGATGCCAGCCAAAGTTGGCCGAGCGCACCGCAACCCAGCACGGTAATTTTCATTTTGCCTCCCCATCAGCGTTTAGCCACTGATGTTGTACATATTCTCTATTATACAGGGCTCTGGGCTGCTTTAACGGGTTGTTTTGCTCGGCTCAGCAGGTATTATGCAACGCAACAAGAAGAGAGGGAGAAGAAAGCATGCCATCTTTTGACATCGTGTCTGAAATTGATATCCAGGAAGTACGTAACGCGATTGAAAACGCGGAGCGCGAGGTTGCAACTCGTTTTGACTTCCGTAATGTGCCAGCAACGTTTGAACTGAATGAGAAAAATCAGTCCATTAAAGTTGCCAGCGAGTCTGATTTCCAGGTTAACCAACTGTTGGATATTCTTCGTGCCAAGCTACTCAAGCGCGGTATCGAAGGGGCTTCAATTGATGTGCCGGAAGAGTTTGTGCACAGCGGTAAAACCTGGAGCGTGGAAGCTAAGCTCAAGCAGGGCATTGAATCTGCTATCGCCAAGAAAATCGTCAAGCTGATTAAAGACAGCAAGGCCAAAGTTCAGGTGCAGATTCAGGGTGAAGAACTGCGCGTAACGGGCAAGTCTCGCGACGATTTACAGGCCGCAATGGCGCTGGTTCGTGGTGGTGATTTGGGTCAGCCGTTCCAGTTTAAGAACTTCCGCGATTAAAGCTCGCCCTCACCCCGGCCCTCTCCTGCAGGAGAGGGGGAAAAGAATATTCCCTCTCCCTCAGGGAGAGGGTTAGGGTGAGGGTTGTTTTACCAACTGTTCAATCTCAAACCTGTTCGTCAGCTTACTGTCGATCTTCACGTAAGCGCTGCGCTCCTGCGCAATAATATTCACTTCACTTACGCCCGCTTGAGCCAGCAAACGCTGCTTCAAAGATTCATCGGCGGCGACATCTTCAGGCAGCTCAACTCGTAGGCTGGCGACATAAGGTGGTTCTGTCATGGTGCTACTGACCAGCAGCCATATCATTGCCAGTAATGCTCCCGCCAGGAAGACGGTTTGCGAATCAAACAACCCATCAATCCAGCCACCCAACGAACCACCAATCGCCACGCCCAGGAACTGGCTGGTGGAGTAAATCCCCATCGCCGTACCTTTGTAACCCGCTGGCGATTCTTTACTGATCAGCGAAGGTAAAATCGCTTCCATCAGGTTAAAGGCGAGGAAGAACAACTGCACACCCAACACCAGTTCCCAGAAGTGCGGGCCTGAGCCCCAAAGCACGATTTCAGCAATCAGCAGCAGTGCCACGCAGCCAACAAACACGCGCTTCATGCGGCGTTTTACTTCTGCATAAATGATAAAAGGCACCACCGATGCAAAAGCAATAAGCATGGTGCAGAGGTAAATTTTCCAGTGCTCAGCCGCCGGGAAACCGGCTTGTTCGAGCTGGCCCGGAAGGGCGACAAACGTCGACATCAACATAATGTGCAGGCACATGATGCCAAAGTTGAGCTTGAGTAATTTCGGCTCCGCCAGCACTTTGCTAAAGCAGCCTTTGACCATGCCTGACTCGCGGTTCAACACATGATTTTTGGAATTTGGCACCACCAACAGAGTTATCAGAATGCCGCAGGCTGCCAGAATCGCAATCATCCAGAACAAAGCATTTAAGCCAAGGCTATGAGTAATGATTGGGCCGAGGACCATCGCAATGGCGAACGTAACCCCAAAACTCACACCGATAAACGCCATCGCTTTGGTTCGGTTTTGCTCACGGGTTAAATCAGAAAGCAGTGCCATGACGGCTGCGGCAATGGCACCCGAGCCTTGCAACGCACGGCCAAGGATCACGCCCCAGATAGATTCAGAAAGTGCCGCAATCACGCTGCCGAGAACGAAAATCAGCAAGCCGCCAATAATCAGCGGTTTGCGGCCAATGCGGTCAGAAAGCAGGCCAAAAGGAATCTGGAAGATAGCTTGCGCCAGGCCATAAATACCGATGGCGATGCCAATCAGTGCTTCGCTTGCGCCCTGTAAGGCCATCCCATAAGTAGTAAGAACGGGCAGCACCATAAACATGCCGAGCATGCGCAGTGAAAAGACCGTGCCTAAACCCCACGTCGCACGTAACTCGACGGGCGTCATTTTATAATCGTTCATTACCACCTCAGATAAAATGCAGGCCTTAGTGTAGTGCGTGGGTAAAGGGGGGTAAATGGATACATTGATAGTACTAATAAAAAAGGGCACCGAAGTGCCCTTTTATCAGGTTCAGAACTTACCAGACGTAAGTCAGCAGATTGTGTGAATCTGGCACCATGAAATCGACCGACATCATCACGCTCAGTGAAGTGATAGCGACGATGGAAAAGACGAACAGTTTGCGCGCCCAGACTTTATCGTCTTCCACTTTATATCCGCGTAATGCCATGCCCAACCACCAGACGCTCACCGCAGCAGCTACCACCAGATATTTATACCCAGCGTAACCACCCAGAGTCAGCATCAGCGTGGCAACAGCGAACGCAATGATATACAGCGTGATGTGGTTCTTGGCGACCGAAATCCCTTTAACCACTGGCAACACCGGAATGTTAGCAGCCTGGTAATCTTTAAAGCGGAAGATGGCAATCGCATAGGAATGCGGCATCTGCCACAGGCTAAAGATAGCCAGCAGGATCAAAGCACCGGTGTCAAACTCGCCGGTCACCGCACAGTAACCAATCACTGGCGGTGCTGCACCGGAAAGGCTGCCAATCAGTGTGCCGTAGACAGATTTGCGCTTCATGTACAGGCTATAAACGCCGACATAAACCACAAAGCCCATCACGCCTAACCACATGGCTAGCGGATTAGCACCAAACCACAGCAGCATGAAGCCAGCAATACCCAACAAGGTGGCGTATACCAGCGAGGTTTTCGGCGCAATCAGGCCTTTGACCAGAACCCTGTTCTTGGTTCGCTCCATCTTGCGGTCGATGTCACGGTCGATGAAGTTGTTATATACACAACCCGACGCCACGACCAACGACACCCCAACAAGAGTGGAGATGAACAGGGAATAATCAATGCTGCCCTTTGAGGCCAGTAAAAATCCCCCAATGACAGAAATTAAATTGCCGAAAATAATTCCTGGTTTAGTGACTTGTAGGTACCGCTTCATCATATAGGCTGCTCTTAGTGAACCATCATGTTCTGGTTGAGGTTCCACATAATCCAGATAGAGCCGACCACCAGAATGGCTATTATCAGTGCGGTAAAGACAAAGGCCACCAGGTTCCAACGCTCTTCAGAAGAGGTGTTCATGTGCAGGAAGCACACCAGGTGAACCAAAATCTGTACCACGGCACTAACCAGTACCGTGCCGAGAATCACGGCATGGGAGGCTGTTCCTGACATCACCATCCAGAACGGGATTGCCGTTAGGATTATCGACAGGATAAAGCCGGTCAGATACGTTTTAACGCTACCGTGGTGGGCGCCTGCGTGTTCAGTTGAATGACTCATTACATCGCCCCCATCA
>Ga0105244_10002141_pt1 | contig 15153 bp, 13 predicted proteins | sample KBSM44metaG_FD_80423 | JGI IMG/M metagenome (GOLD analysis project Ga0105244, IMG submission 80423) | Miscanthus rhizosphere microbial communities from Kellogg Biological Station, Michigan, USA - KBS M4-4 metaG | ecosystem: Host-associated > Plants > Roots > Rhizosphere > Soil | place... | reverse complement strand
TTATTGTAATTAATCAGTTATAAGGCGAAGCGAGAAAAAAGTCGCACATCAATGTACATGAAAATCAGGACAAAAGTACATGCATCTGGGTGCTAAATCACGGGTAACCGTTTGCATTTCCGGCCTTGTCTGCTAGCCATTGCACAACATGCGAGCTATAACCAAATCGTTTAAACACCTGTGACGGTTTCAGGTGTTTGTTTTCTTTACCTTGTTACCCAAAGGATGCCGATATGAAAATGAGAGCTACCATTGTTGCTCTGGGAATGGCTTCGTTGCTGAGCGGCTGCGAAGGATTTGATAACAACGCGCTGCTGCAATCCGGTGCGCAGGCTTATCAGGCCTACGCGCTGAACGATGCACAGGTGAAAGAGTTAAGCGATCAATCCTGTGCGCAGATGGATAAAGACAATCAGGTTGCACCCGCCAACAGTGAATATCAGCAACGCCTGAACAAAATCGCGGCGGCGCTCGGCGATAACATCAACGGCGTGCCTGCCAACTACAAGGTGTATCAGACTAAAGACGTCAACGCCTGGGCGATGGCCAACGGTTGTATTCGCGTCTACAGCGGCTTGATGGACATGATGACCGACAACGAAGTCGAAGGTGTGCTTGGCCATGAGATGGGCCACGTCGCACTGGGCCATACGCGTAAAGCGATGCAGGTGGCGCTGACTACTACCGCAACGCGCACCGCTGCGGCTTCCGTCGGCGGCGTGATCGGTTCGCTATCACAATCGCAATTGGGTGAAATGGGTGAAAAACTGGTGAATGCACAGTTCTCACAAACCCAGGAAACACAAGCCGATGATTACTCGTTTGATCTGATGAAAAAGCGCGGTATTGATCCGATGGGATTAGCGACCAGTTTTGAGAAGCTGGCGAAACTGGAACAGGGACGCCAGAGTTCGATGTTTGATTCGCACCCGGACTCGGAAGCGCGCGCCCAGCATATTCGTGAGCGCATTGCCGCTGGGAAGTAATATCACACGCAGCAAAAAGGAGCGCATTAATGCGCTCCTTACACGTAGGGTCGGCATTCATGCCGACCAGGCAAAACTCAACGCTTAAACAACCCATCCACCATCGCACCCAAATCCTGGGTATTCGACGTATCGATGTGGCCCTGCGGCGACAGCTTATCAATCACCTGCGGCAACAAAGCGGCCAGCGTACCGGACGCACCATTGACATCAGTGCCAAGCTTATCCGCCAGCGACTGCAGCTGATCCTGGCCAAGCGCATTTTGAATCTCGCCACCATCAACCGACTGATTACTGCCGCTGCCAATCCAGCTATTCAGCACCTGCCCAAGTCCGCCCTGCTGAAATTTCTGCAGCAGTACTTCAACGCCGCCCTGCTCCTGTACCCAGTTCCAGATAGCCATCAGCTGTTGCATCTGATTGCCCTGCCCGCTTCCGTTGCTGTTTCCCAGCGATCCAACTAAATCGTCCAGTAAACCCATAGTCGCCTCCGCAGATTAATTAACCGCCAGTAAGTGTAGCCGCAAGCAAAAGGATTAACCTTTATTTGCCGCCTGCACGTGCAGCATGTCCAGCGCCAGCGTGGCTGCTGCCAGCGAGGTCAGATCTGCGTGATCGTAGCCCGGCGCCACTTCTACCAGATCCATGCCAACGATGTTCATGCCCTGTAAACCGCGAATCAGCTTAGTGGCTTTATCGCTGCTGAGACCGCCAATCACTGGCGTACCGGTGCCCGGTGCGTGTGCCGGATCGAGGCAGTCGATATCGAAGGTCAGATAGACCGGCAGATCGCCAACGGTACGCTTCACTTCCGCCAGAATGTCATCCACGCTGCGGTCGTTGACCTGCGCGGCATCCAGCACGTTGAAACCGAGGCTCTTATCGAACTCGGTACGAATGCCGATCTGCACGGAATGTTGAGGATCGATCAAACCCTCTTTCGGCGCGGTGAAGAACATAGTGCCGTGATCGAACGTCGGGCCGTTGGAATAGGTATCGGTGTGCGCATCGAAATGCACCAGCGCCATTTTACCGAAGTGCTTAGCGTGCGCGCGCAGCAGCGGCAACGTAACGTAGTGGTCACCGCCAAAAGTCAGCATACGTTTACCGTTCGCCAGCAGTTTCTCGGCGTGCGCCTGCAGTTTGTCAGAGAGATCCTGTGAATCGCCAAAGGCATAAACCAAATCGCCGCAGTCCACCACGTTCAGACGCTGACGCAGATCGAAGTCCCACGGCCAGCGGCAGCCTTCCCACGCCAGGTTGGTTGAGATCTGACGAATCGCGCCCGGCCCTAAACGGCTGCCCGGACGACCTGAGGTTGCGGCATCGAACGGTACACCGGTGATGACCCACTCAGCGTCACTGTCGTAAGGCTGGAAGTTTAGCGGGAAGCGCATGAAACCGAAGGCGTTAGAAACCAGGGAGTTATCGTACTGATTGCCCAGGGTGTTATACATAATTCGTCCTCATTAAGGCGGTAATCGTTTCACCAGTTTAGGATATAAATAAAAAATCCCCTCCGCGTCGTTGAACCCGACGAGGAAGGGATTGATTGGCGCGATTATCGCGGAGATTGTGGCTTACTGCAATCAGCGCGTTTATGGGGTTTATTAAATCAACTAACACGATCTCTTCATACAATATAAAGAAGTCGACCAGCAAAAAAAAAGAATTGTTCTTATATAAATTAAGCCGTTTCTTAACGATATAAAACTTTAATTTACCAAGCCACAAAAATCTATTAATAGCAATTAAATTAATAGTCAAAAACGTCTAGAACCAATTCACTTCGCTCTGATAATTTATTCTACAGAAATAAGAAAGGAATCGATAGACACTCAGGGAATTCAGTATGGAGATATAAGCTTTTTCTTATAAAACAAGCTCCTCACTGATCAGATTAAATGAATCAGCATTATGCCGCGAGTAAGTTAAGCACTCATACAAACGCATAATATGTTCTTCCATGTAAGCCTCCCAGCTATCTTTTTACTCTCATTTCATTTTATCTATCGTCATGTAAGCCATGTAAAAACATTGGATCATGCCTGGCGAAAGTGACCTCGTTCATTAACTGTTAAATGAGTTTTTAAATGGCAAGAAGTGGAATAGAAGTACAAAAATCTACTATTAAGGCACTGTTTTTCCGTGAATTAAGCACGCGCTTCGGTAAATTCCGCTTGGGATACCTGTGGGCTATCATCGAACCTGCCGCTCATTTATTAGTATTATTAAGTATCTTCAGCTTCATTATGCACCGCACAATGCGGGATATTTCATTTCCTGTTTTTTTACTCAATGGGATTATTCTCTATTTGATATTTAGCAGTATCGTTAATCGCTCCATTGGTGCGATTGACGCCAACAAAGGTCTCTTTAATTACCGACCAGTAAAACCAATAGATACGGTTTTATCACGTGCTTTTCTCGAGTCAGTGATATATCTCACCGTTTACGTCTTGCTTATGGGATGCATTTGGGCGGCTGGCGAACATTTTGTGTTGCTCGATTTGCTACAACTCGCGCTGAGTTGGGGTTTAATGATTTTATTCTCCAGCAGCATTGGCATCATAGTGATGACAATTGGGAGCGTTTTTACTGAAACACATAAGATTTTACCTATTCTGCTCAAACCTCTTTATTTTATTTCAGGCGTGATGTTTCCGCTGCAATCCATTCCAGAAAAATACTGGCCGTTCTTGTTATGGAATCCCATCCTGCATGCAGTTGAATTGAGTCGCGAGGCAATCATCCCGGGCTATGTCAGCGTAGGCGTGAGTATAGATTATTTAGCAATCGCAACACTGTGCACGATCTTTATCGGGCTTGCGATATATAGAACACGCGAAGAGGCGATGCTGACATCATGATTAAAATTGAGAACCTCACAAAATCCTATCGTACACCAACGGGTCGGCACTATGTATTTAAAGGGATGAGTGTCGAATTGCCAACAGGCATAAGTGTCGCGCTTGTAGGCCGCAATGGTGCGGGAAAATCAACCCTACTTCGCATGATCGGCGGGATTGACAGACCAGACTCAGGCACGATCACTACCACTAAAACTATATCCTGGCCTTTAGGATTGAGTGGTGGCTTTCAGGGAAGTTTGACTGGTAGAGAAAACGTAAAGTTTGTTTCCCGCCTCTATGCGAAGAAAGAGCAATTAAGAGAGAAGATTGCATTCGTCGAAGATTTTTCTGAACTGGGAAAATACTTCGATATGCCGATAAAAACCTATTCGTCAGGAATGAAATCACGTCTGGGTTTTGGTTTAAGTATGGCATTTGATTTTGACTACTACATCGTTGATGAAATCACTGCAGTTGGTGATAGTCGATTTAAATTAAAATGCGCCAATATATTTAAAGAAAAAAGTGAAAAATCAAACATTTTGATGGTTTCACATAGTTTCAAATCATTAAAAGAACATTGCGATTCAGCTTTATTCATCAGACGAAGTGGGGAAATAAGCTACTACGATAATATTGATGATGCTATTGCAGAGTATAAATCAGAGGAAAATTTAGAGTGATTAGTAAGAAGGATGCATCATCATGAATAAGATTAAGAAGTTGATATTTAAACCAGGCGTATTTTTCCGTGATGCATTTATAAAGCGCTATCCTATTACCGTCTCTGACGGAAATGGGAGCGTGATTTTAAATAGCAAAAATGATAAATCACAAAATAAAAAGCCTGTCGATGATCAAAGGGTTATTGATTTTGGAAATCTTCCGGTGACATTCCCTATAGACTTTGTCTTTACATGGGTAGACTCTGACGATCCTGATTTTATTGAGGTATTCAATCAGCACGCTCCTGTCGATTCTCAAAAATCAGTGCTATCGGATGCTGCACGCTTTAAATCATTGGATGAACTGCGTTATGCACTTCGCTCAGTTTTTGACTATGCGCCATGGGTGAATAAAGTTTACATTGTGACGAATGGACAGTATCCAGAATGGATGAACATTGACCATCCTAAAGTCCGCATAGTAAGTCACAGCGAGATATTAGAGGAAAAATATCTTCCTACGTTTAACTCGCATGTTATCGAAAGTGCCATCCATAAGATTGAAGATCTTTCGGAACACTATGTGTATTTCAATGATGACATGATGCTGTTAAGGCCTGTTAAACCGGAGTATTTTTTCACTGGCTCAGGTTTAGCTTTTATGTTTACATCAAAAATAAAGTTACCAGCTTCACCGGTTAATCCCGTTTATGACTCCGCTACAGAATGGGGCGCAAAAAATGCCCGTAGATTAATTTTTTCAGAATATGGAGTTTATACAGACCAAATGTTTTCGCATACTTTCTACCCACAATTAAAATCTGTGGCTCAATTGTGTGAAGCAACCTGGCCTGATGCGTTTGATGCCTGTAGGAAAAATAAGTTTAGAGCGATGAATGATCTCCTCTGCACCGGTTTTCTCATTCCTCATGTTGCACAAATAACTGGAAAGTCAATATTTACAAAAACACGCGTGTTCTATTTTAATATTCGAAAGAGAGTGGCATTGGATTATTATCGCATGTTAAAGGATAAAAAAGGTAAGGATACTATTCCCTTTTCAATGTGCCCTAACGATAGGTCTTCCTATGATAGTTTAGACTTTGAAGACTACGCAGAACATTTAACCGAAGCACTAAATTCGTTTTATAACATTCCATCTCCGTTAGAGCTGGCACCTAAAGAAATTAATAATCAGGAATAAATACATCATGGACTCGATAAAAATATCCGAAAAAAAATCGGCAAAAAATGTTTTGATCGTTTTTTCAGCAAGAAATACACCTAAAGGAAAGTTCACTTTTTCCAAAAGATTAGGTCGTATAGCAGCCACTAAAATATTTATTAACGATTACAGTAACGACTGGTATCAAAATGGTGTCCCGGATATTCCTGACCATAAAGAATTAGTTCAATTTCTTAAAGAGAAAATCAAGCTATATAAAAAAAAGGGAGGACAAGTCTGGATACTGGGTTCGAGCATGGGAGCCTATGGTGCACTGAAATTCGGAAGTGCGTTGGCAGCAGACCGAATAGTTGCTTTCAGTCCAGAAGTACAGCTTGGTATGAAGTTTTCTAAAAGCGCCGAGAACAATGTTCCCTACTCTGACGAAGATGTTGACTTATCATCAGTAAGCTATAAAAAAAGTGCCGATGTTATTATCATAAGCAATGACGGTGATCCTGTTGATTACTACTCGGCGACAAAACTCAAAAATGGCATTGAAAATTCGAAAGTTTATTCTTTAAGGAATTTCAAACACAACATTTTAGGTGAACTAACTAAAACGTATAATATTGATAACTTACTTTACGAAATGGTATCAAAAGGTTCATCAAAAGGGTTATGGAGTCTGGAAAAATCAAAATTATACAAAGACAACACGATTGAAGCTTTCAAAGAGATTAATGAAAACCTGGTGACAGGAAAAGAGTTCAACGATAGCTATATAAAAACCATTGAAGCTTTTATCAAAGACGCGCCAAACTGGGGCTACATAAACTATTTGTATGCAATGTGCCTTGACAAAAAAGGCTTTTATTGTGCTGCAACCAAATATTATGAGGCCTGCCGTGAGCTATCACCTTACTTAGGAAGACCTATTGTTCGATTAGCGGAGATCTATTTTAATCGTAATGATCTTGACTCGGTATTGCGATTGCTGGAACCATTCTGTCGCAGTAAACATCATGTCAAAGCGGTCTCAACTCTGGCGAAGTCCTATATGAAAATGGGATTAAATGATACTGCGATTGAAACATGCGCTCACTTTATCAACCATACCAAGTCACAAAAAGATAAATTACTTATTCAAACATTGAAGAAAGAAATTGAAAATATCGAATAAGAAAAGGCCAGTTAACTCTGGCCTATAACTTTATAAGATCGAGCCACCAATGATTACACGAAGATCGCTGTTAAGCATTTTGATTACATTCCCTGCAATAAGTAAAGCAACTGCATTCAACTTTCAATTACCTGATGAGCATATAGATAAAACTGTAAACTCAGTTGCTGATATCAAATATATTGATTTGTTCGATGGGATGATAGTCAAGACCCGCGGATTTTATTACCCCGAAAAAGAAAGCAGTATGCTGTATCGTGTAATATTTGGTAAAAATGTAAAAATCGCTCATTCCATTAAAGTTGGGAGGGAAATTTTCATCATCCCTATTTATAAGGATGTAATTTCTTTCAAGCAATTGGGCCTCAAAATGGATGGCCATTATGATGATACACTTACGTTGAGGAAAATACTTGCAAATGAGGGACAGTACTACTTCAATGAGGGGCATTTAATCGTAAAAAATCATATTGAACTTGGCCCAAATGTAAGGGTTATTGGTTCTGGCATGGCGACATCCATCATTGAATATCGGAATACTAAAAATAGCTGGCTATTCGTTAATGGAGAGAAAGGTAATCCAAACTTCATTAAGCGCAGTGGATATTCCGGAAGAGGTAATTATTTCTTATCCGATTTCTCAATAAATTTACGCGGAGATCTAGCCGAAAAAAGCCGTAGTGCAATGATTTTTGGCCGTTCAAAAAACGTATTTTTACACAACATCCATTTTTATAATGGAAAAAATTCTCATCGAATAGAGTGCAACGCTCAGGAAGATTTCACCATAAGCAACTGCATATTCTCCGATACAATTATTTCCCAATCTGGCTCACACGAAGAAATAAACATCGACTACAACAATAAATCAGGGTTTCCCGCCTATGGCAGTTGGGATAACTCATCGTGTAAAAGAGTGAATATACTATCTTGCAAGTTCATAAACGTACAAAAAGGTGTCGCTTCACATAGCAATCCTGAAAAACATCATCAGTCAATAATAATTAGCGACTGCTTATTCAAAAACACCAGTAGTAATGCGATACAACTTCAAGCAATTGATAACTCTTTTATAGAGAATTGTACTTTCATCGATTGTAAAAAGACAGCGATAAGGTTAATTAATGCACATGGAAATACAATTAAGAACATTCATTCCGATCAAGCCGTATCAGTTAAATCTGACCGTAAAAGCACAAACAACCACTTTCTTAAATAAAAAACCTCCTTTTATAAATTGATATTTAACCCGTTGCGGATTTCTTTATCCGTTTTCAATTCGTCCTTAACTCTGAAAAATGCATCGCCAACATCAGGTTTTTTAAGACAAGGATAATATGCCGAGTTAATCTGCGTTGAAATTAATAGATGAGATAAAAAATTTTCGAATATTTTCATGTCCGGTAATTCGCTCATGCTCCAAAACTTGTCAAGGCTATCCTGGAATGTAAGTCCTTTGATATCATAAAGTGCGTTCCCCATCACCTTCAAAGGTTTGTTATAGTTCAGCGCTAAAATTCCTGCCGTACTATTAATGGTCACAACCCCCTTTGCATAGTTAAGTAAATCCGGCAATGGTAAATCCTGGACATACATTACACGCCCACGGATACCCAGCTGTACGCACAATTGATCAATCAATGAATGGTATTGTCGGTGGCCTCGATCCATTGGGTGATGCTTTATGACAAGCGTGCTTTCTAAAGGTGCATGACGTGCAAAGGATAAAATTACCTCATAGATATAATCCCGAATATCATTATAAGGACTGTGGCTCGTCACCTGACTGTCATTGTATACCTGCAAAATAGCCAGAAAGTAATTTTCATCCAATTCTTGTTGCAACTTCGCAAGTATTTTTCTTTGCTTTAACGAATAAATCACTTTCCGCCATCCTGAACGGATCCAGCAACCGGCTTCATAGCGTATCGATAATGGCTTATGATGTTGGTAGTTCAAAAATTCTTTACGATAGTACCAGCTATTTAAATAGTACCACGCAGCATGAGCATATTGCTTTTTAGTACATGATTCAACAGGCAAAACATGAAGCGGAAGCTGATCGGGTTGATTGAGATAGAAGTTCGCATCGCGTGAAAGCGAAGAATTTGCATTTACACCGCCCTCTTCTAAAGTAATAAACTGCGGCCGTAGATAGCCTTCTTCAAATACTAATATACGCACCCCATTCTCGGATGCCCACTGTTTTGCATAATGGTGAAGAGGTCGGCAGTCGCCAAAACAGATAATGGTATCAAAACGGTATTGTTGCTGAACGTCATCTAACCAACCCGCTATCTCACGAGCTTTAAGCAGGTAGGTCAAAAACCTCCTGTTTTTGCAGTAAAAGCGGTCACCGCCATTGAATACAACGTTAATAACTTCTCGATTATGATACTCCAGCCATTCAGCCAGGAAGGTGAAAAAAGGTCCCATTGGTCCCTGTAATAATAGATATCGCTCACCCGCAAGGATTTTCTTAACAGCTTTCCCTTTGATATTCATGACTGTAGTCAACCTGACAAATTACATTTATAAGAACAGTTTTATTTTGCAAAACATCTTTATCTTTCGCACATTTCTTTTCAATTTGTCCCATTTATTCTTCCTGATTACTAACGCAGTGCGTGGTGTACCAATCAATATTTCTACCGCTTCTTCGGCGGTTATCGCTTCCCATCGTTGTGGATGGATATAGGTGGGATATCTAATTAATACTTGATACACCATTTCCTCAAGCCGTAACTTACGTTGACGGCGTTCACAGCGATGCTCATCGTGCGTGAGTCCCCAGCCGGCATAAAATGGTAAGCCATAGCAGTAAACGTGTTTACCATGTAATAAGGCTTCGAAACCTGCGAGAGAAGTCATGGTATGAACCTCATCCGCGACCTGAATACATTGTATGATATCCGCATCTAGCACTTGAAAATCAGCATATTGAGAGACTATATGCTGTGAAATGTGCCCCAAACGATTACCTACCAGTACATCAGGGTGTGGCTTATAAATAATATAAGCGTCAGGATTTCGCTCACGCACAATGCTTAACAGTTTTAAATTAGTGTTAATTGAAAAAGCACCCTTTTGAATAGATGCGTCAGTTTCAACCTGCCCAGGCACTAATATTATGCGTTTCCCGTACGATTCCGCTGGAACACTAAATTCCGCCCCCAAATTGTATTTACTCAATTTGCTGGCAACCAGTCGTTTCATCAGTTTTTCAACACGTGAGAGTTGCGTAGTACTCAGCATGCTCTTATTAAGCATATCTTCTAAGTCACTTGGCCGGGTTGCATCGTAATAAATACCCCTTTTATCCAATACCAGAGATAGTGGAGCCAGGAGATCAGAACCCAATCCGGATGATCGTAAAAAACCGTCTTCCATACGCCAGATCGGTAAATGGCGTGCATTAGCTTCCTGTTCCCAACGTCGTTCACCGTGAACTCCCCAGACTACGCAAGCTGTGGTCTCAACGCAGGGACGCGAAAAACTTAATCTGTTGACTCCGGTATCCAAAAAGGGTTTGAGGATGCTGTATTTCCACAGCGATAATCCTGGCGCCCAAAGAGACCCGTTTCGTTGCTGCTGATGGCGTCTCTGCAATTTCATCCAGTTAAGCACATCAAATAAAGTTGCCGGTTCACCGTTGGCCGGATTGATATAACGGCTATAGCGTAAGTAGGCAGCGGAAAATAACTCAAGTAAGCTGGCTCGCCCTCGCCGCCGGCTTAATTCCTGCGCTTGCGGATGTCGATCATCCGTTAATCCCCAACCTGAATACCAGGGTTGCCCGTAGCAGGTGACTGGTTTGCCTGCCATTAAGGCTTCAAAACCAAAGTGCGAGGTCACGACATAGACTCGCGAAACATGTCGCAAAAGTGAATATGGGCTAACGTTATCAGCTATCAATTGAATACGCTGGCTAGCTTCCAACTCCCGAAAATATCCCGCCTTCTTTCCTTGCAATACATCAGGATGAATTTTAATCCAGATAGTTGCCGTGGGATTTTCTCTCAACGCAGCATCCAGCATATTGTCAAAATCAGCAGGGCCAGCATTTCCATAACTGACTGACATATCACCAAACGTCTGATCAATGACTAAAACAATGTCTGCTGGAACCTGATGTTCGACAACAAAGGGCGGCGCCTGATTATATTTCGATAGATCTTCTGCAACGATGATGCGCATGGCGCTTTCCGCCTCCGCTGCGAGTGCTTTATTAGCATCCTGGTCGCGGATAAGTATCTCCAACGCGCTTGGCTGATTGGCATCGTAGTAGATGCCAACATTATCCAGCACCATCGAGAGTGGCGGTGCACCATTCACGCCGAGATCCAGTGAGCGAATAAAACCATCTTCCAGTCGAAGCACCGGCTTACCTGCATTCAGTGCGCGCGCCACAGGCTTATGCACACTTGGCCGGTGCCCCCATACCGCAATTGAAGCAATGTCATCGGCGATGGGCATAAAGGGCGATAACTTCTGGCACGGCTGTGCCAGAAAATTGGTCAAATGTGGAATACGCCAAATTCCTGAAGAGAAAACACCGATCATTTCTGCTCTGCCTTACAGCGTTAACACGACTTTCGCTGCTACTGCTAGTTGATACAGGATGGTTGAAAGTCCACGAGTGACTTCGATGTTCTTCGACTCGTACTTCGGCAGCACCATCAACTCGTCACCAGGATTGATTTGATCAACATCCTCTGCATTTTCAGCGGCGCCGTTCTGGCGTATGACAATCACTCTGGCATTACCCGACTTCTGCGTCAGACCGCCGCACTTCGCTATGTAATCTTTCGGACGTAACCCCTTTTCCCAGCTCACTGCGTTAGGGAACAACACCTCACCGTGTACCAGAACCAACGACGTTTTCTGAGGGATGCTAATGACATCGCCATCTTCCAACAAAATCCCGTCGAGGTTTTTCTGATTGATGATCACTTCACCTTTAGGCACAACGTTGCGTGCTTTGGCCACAAAGCGGCTGATCAATTGCGCTTCCTGTACGCGTAAGCTGGCCTCTTCTTTAGTCGATGACTGGGCAGATAGAGACGCTTCTTCGAGTTTTTGCAGCGCGACGTTCATCATCTCTTTCTGACGAGCCGCCACTGAGGGACGATAAATTTGAATGGCGGTCATCTGCGACATGCTATTCGGACGGATTTTCGCCAGAACGGCGCGCATGTTGGAACCGTACGGTAAGATCATCGCATGCTCACCGGAGTGCGCACCCTCGATGCGCACCTGAATGGTGCCGGCATAGCGGTCGGTGCTGACAATTAAGGTGTCACCATCCTGCAACATGCGCCCGGCTGCGGTGCCAATCGGATGATATTCGCTGCGCTTCGCCAAACCTTGCTTACGAATGATGGTGATATTGGTGGCACCGGGTTTAGGTCTTGCCCAGCTCAGGGCTTCGGTAACCGAAATGTTGCTATGGCGAAATTCGAAGTCATAGCTGTTGAACACATCGCCCTGCACGCTAAACGTATGCTGGCGCGGCCCAACCACAATGGTGTCGCCATCAGAAAATTGCGACAGCCCCAGCTTACCGTTAAGCAAAAAATCATACAGATTGATGCTGGATCGTACTTTATTGCCACGCTTCACGTTGATGTCCACGTAGCTGCCACGATCGGGATCGATGCCGCCCGCCTTAATCAAATAGTTGAGCAACGAATCTGAAGTTAAGCCACCATACAGCCCCGGATTGCGTACAAAACCAGTCACATACACTTTGACGGGCTGCGCCTGCAGCAGTGAGGCGTAGACACTGACATTAGATTGGTAAACCTGCTTCACTTTACTGATAACCAGCGCATTAAGCTGGCTATTGCTGACGCCAGCCACTTTGACCGGCCCGACATTTGGCAGAAAAATATTGCCCTTTGGATCAACCTGAAGCGCACCATCAAAAGTAAAGGCTCCCCACAAACGCACCTGAATGCTATCGCCGGGGTTAAGCACATAGTTTGGATTAAAGCCGGTGGTTGCACCGCTGTCTGCACTGGTGCCATTAAACAACTGCGCACCAAACATACGGCTCAATGCGACGGGAATAACGGCCGGTGGTGCGTCAACAAATCCAATCTGGTTTTGATTACCTGATAAAAATGATGGCGACGCTGTTCCCGATAAAATGGGGTCAGCCATAATGTCTGTGGCTGCGCGAATCGGCAGAGCGAGACTAACGGTAATCAGTAATAGTGATGATAATAATTTCATAGCAAACTCATTCTGCGACAGCATTAATCCCGGTGGTCTTCAATTACGGCAAGCAGTAATTTAAGCGTGCCAAACATCAGGCAGCACACTAACAACCAACAAGCAATTAAATAAGGTGTATTAGGGAAGGTAGATTCTTGCGGTAATTGTGGTGAACTAATAACTGATAACACTTTCAATTTACGCGCAGCTTCTACTCGGGTTTTTTCAATGGCAGTCAGCGCTAATTTATACAATTCATTATCAAACGCGACCTTTGATTTTATCTCTTCGAATTCTGCCGCCATGTGATTTAATTTTTCACCCTGCGGCGCAGTGATTTTGCCTTTTTCACTTTCGATCTGCGCCTGCATGGAATCAATCGCATTACGTAAACTCACCACCTGGGGCGCATCGTCACGTAAGTAGGTCAGTAGGTTGCGCAATTCCGCTTCCATTTGCGTCTTCTGTCCGATCAATGTATTGACCAGCACATTCGCCGCTAAGGCCTGCGCTTCAGGATCCAGTACGTTATTACTATTTTGATAGGCAAGGAGTTCATCCTTGCTGATTTTTAAGCGCAGACGGGCTTTCTCCATCTCTGCTTCAGCAAAACTAAGCTGTTCGCGGGCAATATGATGCGAAAGCTCATTAATAAAACGTTCTGATTCAATCAAAACTTCACGATTAAAACGCAGTGCGAATTCCGGACTAAAGCCTTGCGTCTGTAGCGTAAGCAATCCGGCTCTATCGTCGTAGGTTACGCTGATGCGCGAGCGATAATGGCGCAACAAACCTTCAGCGCTTTCTCCTGCCGGCAACTTATTTAGGAAATCTAATCCGCCCTCACTGAATGCTTGATAAAAATTGAGTTTTTTATCAAGCGTTAGCAGCATATCCGGTGAGTTAATATACTCTTTGAGGTAAAAAGCATCTTCCACTGAACTTGGATTAGAAGCGCCTAATAGTAATCCGACATTAAGATTATTGCCGGCAAGATCATCTGAACGTTTAACGGCAACCTTTGATTCACTCACATAGCGCGGCTGACTAAAAATAGCCAGATAAACAATTAACAGCATCATTGGCGCAACAATGATAATTTTCGCCAGATGCTTTTGGATACCCGCCAGGGTGAAAACCGATAAATGCTTGCGTAAGCTGTTCTTCCTGGAATTGTCTTTCATCAATATGCATCTATCATCAAAATTTATTTAAGTATCAGGTTTGAGTTTTATTGATACGTCTCGGTAAACGCCGCCGTCATGTTTGGTCATTCCTTATAAGAAAAGACTCGCACGAATATATATCCAACATAGTGGCGGAGATTTAAGAAATGACTTGATTTACCCGCAGGTAAACCTCAGGACATTTCTCATAGAGAATAAATATCAGGGTGAGAGTGTTACACGTTAATCATTCGACTTAAAAGTTTGGTTAAAAAAAACGCCGCGACTCTCAAAGAATCAACGGCGTTTTCAATTAGGTAACGACGAATTTAACGTTCGCGCATCGCCTCTTTACCCTTATTAAACGGCTTAATCAGATAATCCATCACCGTCTTCTCTCCGGTCTTAATATCCACGGTAGAAACCATGCCGGGACTGATAGAGAAGCGCTTACCGGCTTTATTCTGCACGTAGTCGTTATCGGTGCGGATAAACACGCGGTAGTAGTAAATTTCCGGCTTCACCTCATCCTGAATAGTATCCGGCGAGATGCTCTCTACTACGCCGTTCAGGCCGCCATAAATGGCGTAGTCATAAGCCGAGATCTTCACCACTGCCCGCTGGCCGGGACGAATAAAGGCGATATCGCGCGGTGACAATCGCGCTTCAATCAGCAGACGATCGTTCATCGGCACGATGTTCATCAGCTCGCCATTGGGTGGCACCACGCCGCCCACGGTCGAGACTTTGATGTTTTTCACTATACCGCGCATCGGTGAGCGGATGGTTAATCGCGTCACCGTGTCTTCGCGCCCTTTCACCACTTGCGCCATGCTGTCGGCTTCGGCGTTGGCTTTCGCCAGCTCCTCGCGCGCCTGCACGTAATATTGCGAACGCATATCGGTGAGTTTCAGCTC
>Ga0105244_10002140_pt1 | contig 15155 bp, 17 predicted proteins | sample KBSM44metaG_FD_80423 | JGI IMG/M metagenome (GOLD analysis project Ga0105244, IMG submission 80423) | Miscanthus rhizosphere microbial communities from Kellogg Biological Station, Michigan, USA - KBS M4-4 metaG | ecosystem: Host-associated > Plants > Roots > Rhizosphere > Soil | place... | reverse complement strand
CTTCTTGAACTCTTCGATGATGTAGTCGATCACGCGCTGGTCGAAGTCTTCGCCGCCCAGGAAGGTGTCGCCGTTGGTCGACAGCACTTCGAACTGCTTCTCGCCATCCACGTCGGCGATTTCAATGATCGAGACGTCGAAAGTACCGCCACCCAAGTCGTACACGGCGATCTTGCGGTCGCCCTTTTCGGTCTTGTCCAGGCCGAAGGCCAGGGCCGCTGCGGTTGGTTCGTTGATGATGCGCTTGACGTCCAGGCCAGCGATACGGCCGGCGTCCTTAGTTGCCTGGCGCTGCGAGTCGTTGAAGTACGCAGGCACGGTAATCACCGCCTCGGTGACTTCTTCACCCAGGTAGTCTTCCGCGGTTTTCTTCATCTTGCGCAGCACTTCGGCCGAGATTTGCGGCGGCGCGAGTTTCTTGTCGCGCACGCCGATCCACGCATCGCCGTTGTCGGCTTTGGTGATCGAGTAAGGCATCAGGCCGATGTCCTTCTGCACTTCCTTCTCGTCGAACTTACGGCCGATCAGGCGCTTCACCGCGAACAGGGTGTTTTTAGGGTTGGTCACGGCCTGGCGTTTTGCCGGCGCGCCGACCAGGATCTCACCATCGTCTTGATAAGCAATGATGGATGGCGTCGTGCGCGCGCCTTCGGCGTTTTCGATTACCTTAGGCTGACCGTTTTCCATGACGGAAACGCACGAGTTGGTGGTTCCCAAATCGATACCGATAATACGACCCATGATTTTATTCCTTATTTGCTAAAGTTCAGATGGTACTAATATGTGGAAAAGCGCTTTGTTTTCAAGAGCTTTAGTTACTTTGGCTGCGCGGCGGTGACGATGGCCGGACGCAGCAGGCGGTCGGCGATCATATAACCTTTTTGCAGCACGGCAACAACGGTATTGGCTTCCTGCTCGGCCGGCACCACGGCCACAGCCTGGTGCTTGTTCGGGTCCAGCTTTTCGCCCTGGGCCGGTTCGATGGCGATCAAACGGTTGCGCTCGAAGGCCGAGGCCAGCTGTTTCAGCGTCATTTCCACGCCTTCTTTCAGCGACTCGACGGTAGGCGCTTCCACTTTCAGGGCCATTTCCAGGCTGTCCTTGACTGGCACCATGGCTTCAGCAAAGCTCTCCACGGCAAACTTGTGGGCCTTGGCCACATCTTCCTGGGCGCGGCGACGGATGTTTTCACCGTCGGCCTTGGCGCGCATGAAGGCGTCGTGCATTTCCGCCAGCTTGGCTTCGGTGGCTGCCAGCTGTTCTTCCAGCGATGGCTGGCCGGCCGCTTGTTCCGGAGTCGATGGTGGGGCCGACGCAGCGGCTTCGGCCGCCTCTGGATTAGGTGGTACGGCTTGATTTTCCTGATCTTGCATCTAAAGACTCCTACAATCGTATTTGTTTGACATTACTTTTGTTACCGCTGTGGCAGCAAATGGGGCAATAACCTACGATTTCAAGGGTTTATTTTGCCTGCCATTTCGACAACACTAGCTTGTATCAGGCGGCTATTTTAACAGGCTGGCACTCGTCACCCGCAAGTGCTGATTGTCGGGTGACGGTGTGATGGGGGCGGGATTGTTGCTTTTCAGTCGACGGCGCCGAGCTGCAGGGCGGCGGTGCGGCCGGCTTCCGCCTGTTTTTTCAGCGCCTCGCGCTCGGACGGCGCTAACCGGGTCGGCCAGCCGATGATGTGCTGCTCGGCGATTTCGGCCAGCGCGGCGATCCAGGCCGGCGACTCGTTCAGGCAGGGGATGTAGTGGTAGCCGTCGCTCGGGCCGCCGTTGGCTTCAAAGTCATGGCGCACCTCCATGTTGATCTCTTCCAGCGTTTCCAGGCAATCGCTGATGAAGCCGGGGCAGATCACATCGATGCGCTTGACGCCGTCGCGCGCCAGCTGGGCCACGGTGGGCGCGGTGTACGGTTGCAGCCACTCGGCCTTGCCGAAGCGCGACTGAAAAGTAACCACGTACTGGTCCGGCGCCAGCTTGAGCGCGGCGGCCAGCAGGCGCGCGGTTTTCAGGCATTCGCAGTGGTAGGGGTCGCCCAGCATCAGGGTGCGCTTGGGCACGCCGTGGAAGCTCATCACCAGCTTTTCCGGCTTGCCGTGCTGTTCCCAGTGGTTGAGCACGGATTGCTGCAGGGCGCGGATGTAGCCTTCATGGTCGTGGTAGTTGCGCACGAAGCGCAGCTCCGGGATGTTGCGCACGCTGCCGTAGTGCTGGAACACGGCGTCGTAGATGGAGCCGGTGGTGGTGCCCGAGTATTGCGGATAGGCCGGCAGCAGCAGGATGCGTTCGGCGCCCTCGGCTTTCAGTTTGGCCAGCACGTCCGGCAGCGAGGGTGAGCCGTAGCGCATCGCCATCTCGACACTCAGGTCCTGGTGGCCGCGCTCGCCGAGCGCGCCGCGCAGGTACAGCGCCTGGGCGGCGGTGTGAGTGCGCAGCGGCGAACCTTCACGGGTCCAGATCGACTCGTATTTTTTCGCCGACTGGCCGGAGCGGAACGGCAAGATGATCAGGTTAAGGATGAACCACCACACCGCCTTCGGAATCTCGACCACGCGCGGGTCGGACAGGAATTGCTTGAGGTAGCGGCGCACGGCGGAACGCGTCGGCGCATCGGGCGTGCCGAGGTTGACCAGGACGATGGCGCTGCGGCCGACAGTACCGTGCTTGTGAGGTGGTTCTTTTTGGAAGGTCATGAATGGCTTAAGGTTGAGTACCGTATTCAAGAGGCGAGCAGTTCGCGGGCGTGCTTGCGGGTGGTGGCGGTGATTTCGAGGCCGCCCAGCATGCGGGCGATTTCTTCCACGCGTGATTTGGAATCCAGCACGTCGATGCGCGAGGCGGTTTTGCCGTTGTCCAGCGTGCCCTTCGCGACCTGGAAGTGCTGGCCGGCCTGGCTGGCCACCTGCGGCAAGTGCGTCACGCACAGCACCTGGCGCTCCTGCCCCAGCCGGCGCAGCAGGCGCCCCACCACTTCGGCCACGCCGCCGCCGATGCCGCTGTCGACTTCATCGAAGATCAGGGTCGGCACGGTGGTGGCGTTGGAGGTGATGACGGAAATCGCCAGCGAGATACGCGCCAGCTCACCGCCCGACGCTACTTTCGCCAGCGGCCGCGCCGCCACGCCGGCGTGGCCGGCGACCAGAAACTCCACCTGCTCCAGCCCATACGCCGCCGGCTCGCACGCATTAAGCGCCACTTCGAAACGGCCGCCGGTCATGTTCAGTTCCTGCATCGCCCTGGTGACGGCGTCGCCCAGCAACTGCGCGGCGCGCGCGCGCGTGGCCGACAGCTTCTGCGCTTCGGCCATGTACGCGGCCTTCAGCTTTTCTTCCTGCTTGCGCAGGCCTTCCAGATCGGTGGCGTCTGCCAGCTGCGACAGGCGCGTGGCCAGCTTCTCATGCTCTTGCGGCAGCTCGTCTTCAGGCACGCGGAATTTACGCGCGGCCGAATGGATCGCATCCATGCGCGCTTCCACCGTGCGCAGACGCTCCGGATCGAGGTCGACGCGGTCGAGATAATCGTTGAGCGCATACACCGCTTCCTGCAGCTGGATGCGTGCCGGCTCGATCAGATCGACAATCGGCTGCAGGCCGCTGTCGATATCGGCCAGCTTGCCCAGCTTCTGGTTCAGCGACGACAGCTGCGACAGGATCGGATGATCCTCGGCTTCCGAGATCACGGCCAGCGCTTCCTGCGCCCCCTCCATCAAGCTGGCCGCGTGCGACAGGCGGCTCTGCTCATTGCTGACCTCCGTCCATTCGCCCGGCTTGACCGCCAGCTTTTCCAGTTCGTTGACCTGCCACTCCAGACGCTCGCGCTCATACAGCACATTGGCCGCATTGGCTTCGAATTCTTCGAGCTGCTTCGACAGCGCGCGCCATGCCTTGTACGCCACCGCCACCGCGCGCGCCTCGCCGCCCGCACCGGCCTGGCCGTCGAGCAGATCGCGCTGCGCCTCGGTCTTCATCAGCGACTGGTGCGCATGCTGGCCGTGGATATCGACCAGCAGGTCGCCCAGCTCGCGCAACTGCGCCGCCGTCGCCGCGATGCCGTTGATGTAAGCCTTGCTGCGGCCCGCGTTGTCGATCACGCGGCGCAGCAGCGCCCCGCCCTCCTCGACCGCGAACTCGTTGGCCGCCAGCCATTCAGCAGCTTGCGCGCTGACCGCGAAGTCGGCCGTGATATCGGCCTTGGCTGCGCCCTCGCGCACCACGCTGGCGTCGCCGCGTCCGCCCAGCGCCAGCGTCAGCGCATCAATCAGGATCGACTTGCCGGCCCCGGTCTCGCCGGTGAACACGGTGAAGCCGGCCGAAAATTCCAGTTCTATCGTATCGACGATAACGAAATCACGAATGGACAGGGTACGCAGCATGGAAACTTGAAAGTGTGGTTAAGCGAGTTTGCCCTCACCGGACGGATATTCGTTCCAGTGCAGTTTTTCACGCAGGGTGTGGTAGTAGCTCCAGCCATCCGGATGCAGGAAGGTGATCGAATGCGGCGAGCGCTGGATCAGGATCCGGTCCTGCGATTGCAGGCTGGCGAAGGTTTGCATGTCGAAGTTGACGCTGATGTCGCGCCCGCGCACGATCTCGATCACGATCTCGCTCGATTCCGGCAGCACGATCGGGCGGTTCGACAGCGCATGCGGCGCAATTGGCACCAGCACGATGCCGCCCAGCGCCGGGTGCAGCAGCGGGCCGCCTGCCGACAGCGCGTAGGCGGTGGAGCCGGTCGGCGTCGAAATGATCAGGCCATCGGAGCGCTGGTTGTACATGAACTGCCCGTCCACCTCGACGCGCAGCTCGGCCATGCCGGCGCCGGTGCCGCGCGACACCACCACGTCGTTGACCGCCATGCCGACGTGGATGCTGGCCTCGCCGCGCATCACGCGCCCTTCCAGCAAGGTGCGGCGCTCGGCCTTGAAGCTGCCGCTCAGGATGCGCGCCAGCGCGTCGTGCATGCCTTCGAGCGGAATGTCGGTCATGAAACCGAGGCGGCCCTGGTTGATGCCGATCAGCGGCACATTGAACGGCGCCAGCTGGCGCGCGATGCCCAGCATGGTGCCGTCGCCGCCCATGACCACGGCAGCGTCGCACTCGGCGCCGATGCCGGCCGCGTTCATCACGCGGCGGTCGTCCAGCTGCAGGCCGAGGTGGGACGCGGTCTGCTCTTCAAACACCACCTCGTAGCCGCGCCCCTCCAGGAACTCGACCACGCTGCCCACCGACTCGGCGATGCCGTCGGTATTCGGGCGCACGACCAGGGCGATCGTTTTAAAAACAGTGGACGTGATGGTCATAAAAGTCTCGGCTTTCCGCTATAGCGACGTCACTGTACATTTAAACAGTGCCCAGTGCAAGTTTAATGGCCGACCGTCAGGATGCCCATGCCGGCCGAAATCAACACCGCCAGCCCCAGTGAGATCGCGTAGAACAGCATCAGCACCGACCAGCGCAGGAAGGTGCCAAGGCGGCTGCTGTGATAGACGCGCCGCATGGCCCACGGCAGGTAGCCGATCAGCCAGCACCACAGCACAAACTGCAGCAGGCCGAATTGCGCCAGCAGGATCACGCTGAACATCAGGAAGGCGAAGGCATTGGTGTGCAGCGCGAACAGCATATGCTCGCCGAAGCGGCGCCCGGAGCCCAGGTACAGCACCTTGAGCAGCAGCGCAAACACCGGCATCAGGCAGAAGATCGCGTACGGCGCGTAGTGGTTCATGCCGTTCTTGAACACCTTGACCTGTTCGTCCGGCGGCAGCTGGTTGAGCGCATGCCACTGGCGGCGCAGCAGCGGCAGGTGCTCCAGCTTGCCATCGATGTATTCCTCGTTGATGTTCATGTCGACGTTGTCCTGCGGCGCGTGCTGCGCCGCCTGCTCCGCCTTGGCGGCGCGGATGTCGGACTTGGCGTCTTCCGCCGCCATCTCGCGCGTCATCTCTTCCAGCGCGTCGCGCGCGGCTGACTTGCTTTCTTCGCTGTCCGCCGTCTGCGGCTGCGGCTTGCCGGCAGCCTTGACGGCGGTGGCGGCAATCTTCTGGCCGTTGGTCTGTTTCTCGACGTGGGTGTCGCCGTCGCTGGTGAACTTGAGCAGCGCGAAGAACAGCACGCTGAAGGTCAGGTACATGCGCAGCGGCTGCACGTAGCGCACGCGGCGGCCGCGGATGTACTCGTTGGTCAGCTCGCCCGGCTGGAAGATCAGCCGCTTGAGCGAGCCCCACAGCTTGCCTTCCAGCGCCACGTAATGGCCGATGAACTCGTGCAGGAACTCGCGCACGCTGGCCGCGTGCAGCACCGCCTCCTGGCCGCAGTGGGAACAGAAATGGCCGTTCAGCGGCGTGTCGCAGTTGGCGCAGTTGTCCAGCTTGGAGGCATTGCTCATGCAGAAAATCCCCGGGTGAAGAAATGTGGTCTAAATGATAAACGACTTTCACCCTTGTTGTCCGAATTCAATCTGGCGACTGACGCAAAACCAACTGGCTAACATGGCGGCATCACCAAGGAGGCCATCATGTTGAAAGACCAGCACGTCAATACCGACGCCAAAGTCAAGGACGACGGCGTCAAGCGCATGCCGCACGAACGCGACGAAGCGCCCGACAACAACGGCGCCAAGACCCGCAGCGTGATGCGCCAGGCCGCCGCCGACATCGACAGCGGCATGGTCGACACCGACCTGCACAACCAGCGCGGCGTGCAGAAACCGCGCGCCGATGCCGAGGCGCAACCGCAGCCGAACACCAAGCGCGATTAAGATCACATCAGGGAGCCATCCATGCGTCAGCACACCGTCCTGTTCCTGTCCGCCCTGGCCTGCGCGCCGGCGCTGTCCCTGGCCCAGTCCTACCCGATCGGCTACGGCCCCAATCCGCAATTGCCGGAGCCGGACCGCAAGCTGATCCCCACGCTCAACGTTGCGCCCACCGCGCCGTGGACGGCCGGGCAGAAGCCCAGCGCGCCGCCCGGCTTCAGCGTGACCGCGTATGCGCGCGATCTCGACCACCCGCGCTGGCTGTACACGCTGCCCAACGGCGACGTGCTGGTGGCCGAAACCAATGCCCCGCCCAAGCCGGACGACAGCAAAGGCATCAAGGGCATGGTGATGAAACACGAAATGAAGAAAGCCGGCGCCGCCACGCCGTCGGCCAACCGCATCACCCTGCTGCGCGGGCTGGACGCCAACGGCGTGGCGCAAAGCCGCAGCGTATATCTCAAGGGCCTGAATTCGCCGTTCGGCATGGCCCTGGTCGGCAAGGATCTGTACGTGGCCGATTCCGATGCCGTGCTGCGCTTTCCGTATGAGGAAGGGGCAACCAGCATCAGCACCGCAGGCGTGAAGGTGATGGATCTGCCGGCCGGCACCATCAACCACCACTGGACCAAGAACATCATCGCCAGCCCGGACGGCAAGTCGCTGTACGTGACGGTCGGCTCGAACAGCAATGTGGCGGAAAACGGCATCGAGGCGGAAAACGGCCGCGCCGCCATCTGGCAGCTCGATATCGCCAGCGGCAAGTCGCGCCTGTTCGCCACCGGCCTGCGCAATCCCAACGGCATGGACTGGGAGCCGCAGACCAATACGCTGTGGACCGTGGTCAATGAGCGGGACGAACTGGGCAACGACCTGGTGCCGGACTACATGACCTCGGTGAAGGATGGCGGCTTCTATGGCTGGCCCTACAGCTACTACGGCCAGCACGTGGACACGCGCGTCAAGCCGCAGAAGCCGGAGCTGGTGGCCAAGGCCATCGTGCCGGACTACGCGCTGGGCGGGCACACGGCCTCGCTGGGCCTGACGTTCTATGACGGCAAGCTGTTCCCGCAGAACTATCAGGGCGGCGCCTTCATCGGCCAGCACGGTTCGTGGAACCGCAAGCCGCACAGCGGCTACAAGGTGGTGTTCGTGCCGTTCAGCGGCGGCAAGCCGTCCGGGCCGCCGCAGGATTTCCTGGCCGGCTTCCTGACGCGCGACGGCAAGGCGCAGGGCCGGCCGGTGGGTGTGGCGGTGGACGGGCAAGGCGCGCTGCTGGTAGCGGACGATGTGGGCAATGTGATCTGGCGGGTGGCGCCGGCCGCAGCGCAATCGGCCAGCCGCTGATAAAATCCTTGTTTGGTTTTGATACAGACAAGGATTTACCATGCGCATCCTGCACACCATGCTGCGAGTCGGCGACCTGCAACGCTCCATCGATTTCTACACCAAGGTGCTCGGCATGAAACTGCTGCGCACCAGCGACAACCCGGAGTACCAATATACGCTGGCCTTCCTCGGCTACGGGTCGAATCCTGACCATGCCGAGCTGGAGCTGACCTACAACTACGGCACCACCAGCTACGACATGGGCACGGCGTACGGCCACATCGCCATCTCGGCCGAAGACATTTACGCCACCGCCGCTGCTGTCAAAGCCAACGGCGGCAACGTCACGCGCGAACCGGGCCCGGTGAAAGGCGGCACCACCGTGATCGCCTTCGTCACCGATCCGGACGGCTACAAGATCGAACTGATCGAACGCAGCTTCGACGGCAAGGGCGCCGGCCTTTAAACCAGCGATGGCTTGAGCAAGTCGGCAATGCCGATGCGCTCGGCAAATTCCACCCGCACCCGCTCGGCTACCTCGGTTACCGCTGTCACGCCGTCGTCGACGAAATCGGTGATCGAGCGGAACGGCCGCGTGCCGTGCGGCAGGCTGACAATGCGGGCGATGTCGGCCGCGACCGCCGCCGGATCGGCTTCCGGCGGCATCAGCTCAGTCAGACGCGCGCCCACCTGATCCATCAGGCCATCGTAGACCGCGTAGGCGGCACTGGTGGCTGCATCGGCCGGCTTGCCGGCGTTGGCGAAGTGGTCGGTCCCCGCCGTGAACGCGCCCGGCACCACAATCGAGGTCTCAATATTGAAGCGCGCCAGCTCGTAGGCCATGCTCACCGCCATCGAGTCCATGGCCGCCTTGGCCGCCGCGTACGGCCCGAGGAAGGGCGGGAAGCCGCCGCGCGTGGTTGAGCTGCTGACCCACAGCACCAGCCCCTGCTTCTGCGCCCGCAGCACCGGCAACACCGCCTTGTTGGCGCGCTGGGCGCCGAGGAAATTGGTGTCGAACACCTTGCTGATTTCCTCCGGCGTGTAGGCCTCGGCCGGGCCGATCACCAGATGACCGGCGTTATGCACCACCACATCAAGCCGGCCGCGCTCGGCCATGATGCTGGCCACCGCCGCATCGGCCGAGGCCTGCGACAGCACATCCAGTTCCACCGCCCGCACTTCGGCGCCGTTGGCGGCGGCCCAGTGGCGCAGCGCGCTGACCTTGGCAGCGTTGCGGCCGTGGATGTCGCGCATCGAGGCGTACACCGTGTGGCCAGCCAGCGCCAGCGCCTTGACGGACAGGAGGCCGATGCCGGTGCCGGCGCCCGTTACCAGAACAATCGATTTGCTCATGATGCGCCCTCCTTACACCATGCCGCCGTTGGCGCGCAGGGTCTGGCCGTTGATCCAGCCGCCGTCCGCGCCGGCCAGGAAGGACACCGCGTTGGCGATGTCTTCCGGCTGGCCCAGGCGTTCCAGCGGCGTCATCTTGGCCAGGCGTTCGATCAGTTCCGGCGTTTTCCCGTCGAGGAACAGCGCGGTGGCGGTCGGCCCCGGCGCCACGGCGTTGACGGTGATGTTCTTGCCGCGCAGTTCCTTGGCCAGGATGCTGGTCATGGCTTCCACGCCCGCCTTGGTGGCCACGTAGGCCGAATAGCCAGGCAGCAGCGTGCCCACCAGGCTGGACGAGAAATTGATGATGCGGCCGCCCTGTTCCAGCCGGGTGGCGGCTTCGCGCATGGTGTTGAAGCTGCCTTTAAGGTTGACGGCCACCAGGCGGTCGAAGGTGTCGTCGTCGGTGGCGGCCAGCTGCGGCAGTTGCGGCGGCATGATGCCAGCATTGTTGACCAGTACATCCACCCGGCCCAGCGCGGCGATGCTGCGGTCGAACAGCCCGCGCACGTCATCAGACTTGGCGACGTCGGCCTGCAGCGCAATGGCGGTGCCGCCGGCGCTGTGGATGGCGGCCACCACCTTGTCGGCCTCGGCCGCATTGCCGGCGTAGTTGACCACCACGGCAAAGCCGTCCTTGGCCAGGCGTTGAGCGATGGCGGCGCCGATGCCGCGCGAAGCGCCGGTAACGATAGCGACTTGTTTCATGGTTTTGCTCCTTCAATGTGTGGTTGGGATGTGCTCAGTATCCGCCCACGCAAGGAATGAATAAATCCATGAAAATTACTCTGACTATGCAGTTTTCACTAATAATACAGGCAAAAAAATGCCGGCTCTCAGGCCGGCATCAGGAACTTAGTGCACCAGCAGCGCGTTGATCGGCGCCAGGTCGGCCTCGGTCAGCGAGCCGGCCGCCGATTTCAGGCGCAGGCCATTCATGATGGTGTCGTAGCGCGCTTTCGACAGGTCTTTCTGGGTCGAGTACAGCAGCTTCTGCGCATTCAGCACGTCGATGTTGATCCGCACGCCGACCTGATAGCCCAGCTTGTTCGAATCGAGCGAGGACTTGCTCGACACTTCCGCCGCTTCCAGCGCCTTGACCTGGGCCAGGCCGCTGGTCATGCCGAGGAAGGCCTGGCGCGCGGTCTGGGTGGCAGCACGCTTGGTCGCTTCCAGGTCGTTGCGGGCTTTCTCTTCCAGTGCGATGGTTTCGCGCACCTTGCTGGTCACGCCGAAGCCGTTGAAGATCGGGATGTTCCAGCTCACGCCGATGGCGTTGTTGTTGATGGTGCTGCCGCCGCCGGTCTGGCGCTGGTGCGAGGTGCTGGCGATCAGGTTGGCGGTCGGCAGGTGGTTGGCGCGGTTGCGGGCGATTTCGCGCTTGGCGATTTCCACGTTCAGGCCGGCGGCCACCACCGAGTAGTTCTGCGTTTCCGCCGAGCTGATCCAGGGATCCACATTGGCTGGCGACGGCGGCGCGATGGTCACGCCGGTGCGCAGCGGCGCCAGCTCGGCGGTGCTCTGGCCGATGATCACCTGCAGCGCGGTGCGCTTGTTGTCCAGATCGTTGATGGCGGCAAATTCCTGCGCCACCACCAGGTCGTAGGCCGCCTGCGCCTCGTGGGTGTCGGTGATGGTCTGGGTGCCGACCTCGAAGTTGCGCTTGGCCGAGGCCAGCTGTTCGGTGGTGGCCACTTTCTGCGCCTGGGTGGCGGTCAGGTTGTCCTGCGCGGTCAGCACGTCGAAGTAGGCTTGCGCCACGCGCACGATCAGGTCTTGCTGGGCTTGCGAGAAGGTCGCTTCGGCGGTGGCCTGCGACAGCTTGCTCTGCTGGTAGGTCTGCCACGCGCCCCAGTTGAACAGCGGCTGCGACAGCGACACGGTGTAGGTGTTGGCGTGGTACTCGGTATCGTTTTTGACCATATTGCCGGTCAAGAATTCCGCCGAGGTGGCGTCGCCGGTGTTGCGGGTATTGCTGCCGCTGGCCGCCACCGTCGGCAGCAGGCCCGAGCGCCCCTGGGTGATGCGTTCCTGGCCAGCCGCAAGCGAAGAGCGGGCGCTGGCGAAGGTCGCGTCGTTGGCCAGTGCTTGCTGGTACACCTGGAGCAGGTCGGCCGCCTGTGCGTTGAGCGTCAGGAAGGCGCTGGCGATCAGCACGGCGATAAGGGGTTTCTGCATTGCAATCTCCGTTGGAGTCATCAAAAAAGTTGAACAAATCAAAAACACTGCGGCCTGCACCGCACCTGATCGCCGCGCCCGCCGGAGCGCGGCGGCCGTGTCAGTACTTGGCCATCGTGCTATCGACTTGCAGCGCCCAGGCGTGGATGCCGCCGGTCAGGTTGATCATCTTGCCGAAGCCGTTACGCTCCAGGAAGGCGGCCACCTGCATACTGCGCGCACCGTGATGGCAGATGCAGACAATCGCTGCATCCTCATCGAGGTCGTCGATGCGCGCCGGTATGGTATTCATCGGGATCTGGACCGAGCCGTCAATCCGGCAGGTCTCGAACTCCCAGTTTTCGCGCACGTCCAGCAACATCGGGTTGGGACGTGCCTCGTCGGCCAGCCAGTCGGCCAGTTCCAGCGCAGTAATCTGTTGCATGGCTGGGCTTCCGGCTTAAAACTTGAACTGCGACGGCGCCACTGCCGAGGCCAACGGCTTGACGTTGGTCTCGAACAGGGTGCGGGTGTCGTAGCCGGCTTCGCCGGTGCGGGTGATCAGCTGTGCCTTCATCGCCGGCGCCTGGCCGATGATGACTGCCAGACGGCCGCCCACTTTCAGTTGCTGCAGCATCGCTTCCGGCAGCACCGGCAGCGAACCGGACACCACGATCACATCGAACGGCGCGCCGTGGGTCCAGCCCTGGGCGCCATTGCCCTGTTCCACCGTCACGTTGGTGACGCCGTTGTCGGCCAGGTTCTTCTCGGCCAGCGCTTTCAGTTCCGGCGACAGTTCCACCGCGGTCACCTTCTGCGCCTTGTGGCCCAGCAGCGCGGCCAGGTAGCCGGTGCCGGCGCCGATCAGCAGCACGCTTTCGTGCTTTTTCAGGCCCAGGTCTTGCAGCAGGCGGGCTTCAATCTTCGGCGCCAGCATCATCTCGCCGCCCGGCAGCGGGATTTCGATGTCGGCAAAGGCCAGCGCCTTGTGCACGGCCGGCACGAAGTTTTCACGTTTGACAACGTGCAACAGCTCCAGCACCTCGGCGTCCAGGACGTCCCAAGGACGGATTTGCTGTTCGATCATGTTGAAGCGGGCTTGTTCGATATTCATCTTAAGACTCGGGTCGGGATTAAATAATCCGTCATTTTATCGTTGAACTGGCATCGAGGCACATATTAACGATTCGACGGGCCATTGGCGGGAAATTGCGACAGGTTGCAGTTTCAGGGGGGTGAAACTGCGAAAAAGGCAAGTTGGACGGAAAAATACAGCGTGGCGCTCACGGCTTGGGCGCCTCCAGGCCGACCAGGGTGGTGGTGATAAAGGTGTCGAGGAACAGCTGCGGATCGACCGGCGGCATCTCGCAGGCCGGCATGATGGAGCGGTTCCACATCATCAGCATCATCACCGGGGCGACCAGCACCTGGGTCATGACGACCGGGTCGACCGGGCGGAATTCGCCGCTGGCGATGCCGCGCTTGAGCACGCCGGTGATCAGGGCGCTGCCGCGCGCCACCACTTCTTCATTGTGGAACTTGACCAGCTCGGGGAAGTTATTGCCCTCGGCCAGCATCAGCTTGGTGATGCCGGCAATCGGCGTGACGCAGATCTGCTCCCACCAGCGCATCAGCAAAGCGCGCAGCAGCTCGCTGCTGGTGCCCTCGAACAGCGCGGCGTCCTGCTCGGCCTCGCCAATGGTGGCGACGATGGTGTCGCGGATGACCGCCTTGAACAGTTCTTCCTTGTTGGTGAAATACAGGTACAGCGTGCCCTTGGAGACGCCGGCGCGCCTGGCGACGTCTTCCAGGCGGGTGGCGGCATAGCCGCGCTCCACGAACTGCTCCAATGCAGCGGCCAGCAACTCCTGCGGCCGCGCATCCTTGCGCCGCTCCCAGCGTGGCTTGGTCTCTTGAGGGGCTTGCATGGATGTAGGTGAAAGTAACTTACTTGTGAGTCATTAATATAATCGCAAGGGCGGGAGGCGTCAAGCGCGCGACGCACTCCCCGATCGGGAGAGGCCGGTTGCCGCCGAAAACCCCTACAATCGTCGGCATGAACCCACACCGCAGACTGATCATGCTGGCCGCCGCGCTGACGCCGATGCAGCTGCGTGGCAAGGTGGTGCTGGTCGATTTCGATAGCAATCAGGCGATCTGGCAAGCTTGGGGCAACCAGTACTGGCCGGCGCTATACCTGGTCGACGCCAACGGCAAGACCCGCCACCACCAGTTTGGCGAAGGCGGATACGACAAGATGGAGCGCGCCATCCAGTCGCTGCTGATGGATGCGCGCCCCGGCGCGATGGTTGACAGCACGCTGGTCAATCCCACCGCCCACGACGAACAAATGCTGCCCGACCTGGCCAACCTGGGCTCGGGAGAAACCTATCTCGGCTACGAGAAAGCTGCTGACCTGCGCCTGACGCCGAAGCTGCGCGAAAACCGTCCGCAAGTTTACTCGGTGGGCCAGCTCGGCCTGAACCAGTGGGGCTTGTCAGGCCGCTGGGTGGTCGGCCCGGACAACGCGATGGCCGATGAAAACGGCCACCCGCCTGTATCAGCTGGTGCGCCAGGGCGGCAACGTGCGGCAGCGGCGCTTTGAAGTGCGCTTCCTCGACAAGGGCGCGCAAGCGTTCGTGTTCACCTTCGGCTAGGTGAGCGTGCGCTGCCAGTAGCCGACGTCGAGCCAGCGGCCGAACTTGAAGCCGACTTCGCGGAAGTGGGCGACTTTTTCGTAGCCCATTTTTTCATGCAGGGCGACGCTGGCGTCGTTCGGCAGGGCGACACCGCCGATCACTAGGTGGACGCCGCGTTCGGCCAGCTGCTGCAATAACGCCGCGTACAAGGCCGTGCCCACACCCTGCCGCGCGGCCTCGGGCGCGAGGTAAACCGAGCTCTCCACCGAAAACCGGTAGGCATGCCGCACGCGCCACTTGGTGGCGTAGGCATAGCCCAGCAGCTTGCCTTCCCGCTCGGCCACCAGCCACGGCAAGCCGCCGGCCTGCACGTCGGCGACGCGCTGCGCCATCGCGGCGTCGGTGACCGGCTCTTCTTCGAAGCTGATGGTGGTGGTGAGGATGTAGGGGTTGTAGATGGCGGCGATGGCTTGGGCGTCATCGGCGTGGGCGGTACGGATCTGCATTAACTCTCCTGAAGGCCCGCCTAAGTCACGGCGGGCCTGTTTTCATTCAGTGCTGATTAGCAGCACAGCAGCATCTTGATGCAGCAAATCGCGTTGCCGCAGCAGCCGGCGTTGGCGGCCAGCGCCACGGCGGAGCTCAGCAGCAGGCCGGCGGCCACTGCAAATTTGGTGAATTTCATGGTGGTTCCTTATAAAGTGAATGAGTGCATTGAAGGTCAGCCGGGGTTCAGTCCGGCGGCGTCCACACTTCTTCATAAGGATCGGCGGCACGAGTGATGGCGTGCGCCACGTACTCCGGTGCCGCCGTGATCGCCTGCGCGGCGGCCGCGCGGTTGAAGGCTACCGCAGGCGCCGGCGGCGCGCAGCCCATG
>Ga0105244_10002137_pt1 | contig 15175 bp, 15 predicted proteins | sample KBSM44metaG_FD_80423 | JGI IMG/M metagenome (GOLD analysis project Ga0105244, IMG submission 80423) | Miscanthus rhizosphere microbial communities from Kellogg Biological Station, Michigan, USA - KBS M4-4 metaG | ecosystem: Host-associated > Plants > Roots > Rhizosphere > Soil | place... | reverse complement strand
GAAGGTCGGCTCGAACGGCTCGATCTGCTTGAGCAGGTTGTCGGTCAGTTCCTGGCCGGTGCACGATGGCACGGCCGGGATGTCGTAGATCGGTTTGTCAGGGTACAGTTCCACGCACTGTCCACCTACGGCGTTCAGCGAATCGATCACATGGGCTTTGATTTCCAGCAGGCCCAGTTCGAAGACCTGGAACAAGCCGACCGGGCCGGCGCCGATGATGACGGCATCAGCTTCGATGACGCCGGTAGGTGTAACGGTACTATTCATACGTGGTTTTCCTGTGATTTCAGTGATGCAGTTGCCGGCCGCTTAGCGCACCAGCAGTTGCAGTTTTTCTTTGACGTCCTTGAACTGTTCGGCGTCGGCCAGCGGCGCGACAGTCTTGGTGATCGACGGCCATTTGCGGGCCAGATCAACGTTGAGCTTGATGAATTGCTGTTGATCGCCTGGGACGTCCTCTTCCGCGTAAATCGCGTTGACCGGGCACTCGGCCACGCAGACGGCGCAGTCGATGCACTCGTCCGGGTCGATGGCGAGGAAGTTCGGGCCTTGGCGGAAACAATCTACCGGGCAAACATCGACGCAGTCCGTATAGCGGCAAGCGATGCAAGATTCGGTGACAACGTGGGTCATAACAGTCCTATCAATGTTGGTGTGCAGCGGCGTCGGTGGCGGGGCAGTGCCTGGCTAACCTCGGCAAAGCACTGTATTTTAAGGTAATTCGCTCTTTCTCACAATTCGCGCTTATATACAATACATATAAGCAAATTCATCCGGCCCCTGCACAGACTGGCGCGTCCAGCGCGCAACTGGCATCATTGCGCCTTTGTTTATTCACAGCAGGGGGATCCGCATGGCAGACATCAACATCGTCCAGGAACACCACCTGGCGCCGGAACAGGCCCGCGCGGCGGCCCAGCAAGTGGCCGACAAGCTGGCCGAACAATTTGAACTGGCCTGCCGCTGGGACGGCGACGTGCTGCGCTTCGAGCGCAGCGGCGTGAACGGCGCACTGACCTTGCATCCGAATCAGGCGCAATTGCAGATTGCGCTGGGTTTCCCGATGAGCATGATGGCAGACATGGTCAAGGCCAAAGTCAGCGAGAAAATGCGCAAGGTGTTTATTTCCTAAAAATAACTTTTGTTGTTATTAGAAAAATTCAATTGCGTAAAAGAATGGCATCGGTATAATGCGTGGCTATCGATGCAATAATTTCAATCACTCTTTTACTATTTGAAGGACCACGCCATGCGCTCCCTGCTTGCCACCTCCGTTGCTGCTGCTACCGCTATCATTGTCGCACCGGCTTCTGCCGCGGTGGTCGACCTGGGCTCGCTCAACCTGGCAGGCAGCGCGAAAATCGTTGATGGCGCGCTGCAGCTGACGCAGGCCACCAATGTGTCGCATCCGTCGGGCGTGGCCGGCGCCGGCTGGCTGGCGCAGGGCATTTCGACCTCGCAGTCGTTCAGCACCACCTTCTCGTTCTCGCTGAAAGGCGACGACAGCGGCAAGATGGCGGACGGCATCACGCTGGCCTTCCAGAACATCGGTAATAACATCACCGGTGTGGGCGGCGGCGACGTCGGCTACTGGAACCTGGGTGGCCAGGGCGCGTCGGCGGTGGGTTCGGTGATCCTGTCGTGGGACCGCAATGATTACGGCCTGAGCACCAACGGCGTGGTACAAGGCCTGAAGGATGCGCCATTCAACCTGGGCGCGTCGAACAATGTGAGCGGCACCCAGACCGTCAGCTACAACGCCGTCACGCACGAGCTGACCATGAGCGGCACCTTCCTCGATAACAGCACCGGCCTGTCGTACGCGGTCAGCGATGCCAAGAGCGTCGATCTGAGCGCCAAGTTCGGCAGCACCATGTACGTCGGCTTCACCGGCGGCACCGGCGGTACCGACGCCGACCAGCGCATCACGTCGTTCAGCCTGACCTCGGCCGTGCCGGAGCCAGAGACTTACGCCATGCTGCTGGCCGGTCTCGGCCTCATCGGCTTCGCAGCCCGCCGCAAGGCAAAATAAAAAAGGCCCGCAAGGGCCTTTTTTATTACTTCAGATCTTCGATCAGGTCGATGTACAGCTGCTTGGCTTCGTCCTGGGTTTTGCCTTTCAGCTCAGCCCACGCATCGTACTTGGCGCGGCCGACGAAGTCGGTCATGCCTGGACGCTCGCCGGTCACGTCGCCGCTCGACGCCTGTTTGAACAGTGCGTAGATCTTCAGCAGGGTCATATTGTCCGGACGTTCCGGCAGGTTCTTCGAGTCCGCCTGGGCTTGATCAAATTGTTCTTGCAAACTCATACCGCGCTCCTTGATTGTTTGGTTGTGATGACCGCGCCATCATAAACCGGGCGCGCTAGAGTGCGGGCTCCAAAACAGAACGGCGGCTCATGCCGGGTTGTGACCCGCATGAACCGCCGTTTCCGATGCCCTTAACAGGCACTGCTTAAAACTCCGGAAGAATTACTTCTTCTTGGTCGGGTTGACAGCCGATTTCAGCGTGGCGCCCGCCGAGAATTTCGGGGTTTTCGACGCAGCGATCTTGATCGCTTCGCCGGTTGCAGGATTGCGGCCTTTGCGTGCAGCGCGCTTGGCGACGGAGAAGGTGCCGAAGCCGGTGATGCCAACCGAGTCGCCTTTTTTCAGACGCTCAGTGATGATGGCGATCAGCGTGTTCACTGCGCCGTTGGCGGCAGCAGCGGACAACTCGGTGCGTTTCGCAAATTCTGCAATCAGTTCGCCTTTTTTCATTACTACCTCCTTGGTTATTGGAGCGCGCAGATTAGCATAAATATTGTCAAATGTAATGGTTTCTCTACGAAGCGCACCTTATATTTGCTGTCTCGCTGCGGTGCAGCGCGAATAAAGCCTTGTATTTAAAGGGCTTACACGTTTTCACCAAACACGCATCCGGCTAAAAAAAGGTTTATGATGGAACGCGAAAAGGACGGGACCATGAGCTTTTCAGACGAAACACTGATGGCGTATGCCGATGGCGAACTGGACGAAGAGACCCGCTTGCAGGTCGAAGCGGCCATGCGTCTGGACAGCCGGCTGGTCCGCCGGGTAGCGCGCCTGCGCGCTGCGCGTGATGAAGAATTGTGCGCCGGCGGCCGCGCCGGCCATGGCGCCAACGTGGTGCAGCTGGCGGCGGTGCGGGCGCAGCGCCTGGCCACGCAGCAGGCCGCGCGCAAGGCAGCGCGCCGGCATTGGGGCTGGCTGGAATGGAGCGCGCTGGCGCTGGTGATGGTCCTGGGGCTGGCGGCCGGCAAGTTCGGCCTGGCGCGCTGGCAGCCCAACTGGTTTGGCGAACCGGCGCCGGCGCCGACCGAGGTGGCCAGCCGCAATGGCATGCTGGTGGCGCAGGGCCGGCTGGCGCTGGTGCTGAGCCAGCAGATGGGCGGCGCCGCGCCGTCCGACAGCGACGTGCGCGTCGGTTTGAGTTTTTTATCCAATGAGGGCAGCTACTGCCGCAGCTTCACGCTGGTGGGGCTGGCGCAGGATTTGGTTGGCATCGCGTGCCGCGCCAACGAGGAATGGCGGATACCGGTGCTGGTGCAGAATGCGCGGCCTTTGCCTGCAATGGGCAATTACCGGATGGCGGGGACGGAGATGCCGACGGCGCTGCTGGAAGCGATCGACCAGCGCATCGTCGGCGGCATGCTCGACCCGCGGGCCGAGATGGAAGCGCTGCGCCGCAATTGGCAGCGCTAGTTTGACTTAAACGCCCAGCAGTTCAACGTCAAAGATCAGCGTCGCGTTTGGCGGAATCACGCCGCCGGCGCCGCGCGAGCCGTAGCCCAGGTCCGATGGAATGATCAACTGGCGGGTGCCGCCGATCTTCATGCCTTGTACGCCTTCGTCCCAACCACGGATCACCATGCCGGCGCCCAGGGCGAATTCAAACGGATCGTTGCGGTCTTTGCTCGAATCGAATTTCGGGCCTTTGCTGCCGTCGTCGTTTTGCAGCCAGCCGGTGTAGTGCACGGTAACGTTCTGGCCGGCTTTGGCTTCAGCGCCTTCGCCTACGGTCAGTTCGATGTATTGCAGGCCCGATGGGGTGGTAATAGTGGACATGATCTTCCTTTCATTAGAAACAGGCCAGAATTGTAGCAGGGGCAAGGGTTTGCACGTAAAATAAGGTTTTGCCTCTATAGCGACTTTTTTACATGCTTCGTAGTTTCCGCCGTATCGTCCTTTCCTGCGCTGTGCTGACTAATTTGGCGGTAGGCACCGCGCAAGCCAATGTTGTGGTTGTCCTCAATTCGCGCGACGCCACCATTCAACTGCTGGACCAGGCGAACTACCAGGATTTGTCCACCATCCCGGTCGGCAAGGAGCCGCACCACCTGATGGCCACGCCGGACAACAAGTCGCTGATCGTCGCCAGCTCGGTCGGCAATGAGCTGATCTTCCTCGATCCGAAATCGGGCCAGGTGCAGCGCAAGATCAAGGACATCCTCGACCCGTACCAGATCGGCTTTTCGCCGGACCAGAAGTGGTTCGTGTCGAACTCGCTGCGGCTGGACCGCGTGGACCTGTACAAATACGACGGCGCCAGCATGACGCTGGCCAAGCGCATCCCGCTGCCCAAGCTGCCGAGCCACATGGCCTTCAACGCCGCCAGCAATATGGTGTTCATCACCCAGCAGGGCAGCGACGAGGTCAGCGCGATCGACCTGACGACGCAAACCGTGAAGTGGACTCTGCCGGTCGGCAAGCTGCCGGCCGGTATCGCCATGACGCCGGACGACAAGTACCTGTTGGTCGGCATCATGGGCAGCGATTACGTTGAGGTGATCGACTGGAAAGCGCAGAAGACCGTCAAGCGCATCAAGACCGGGCAGGGCGCGCACAACTTCCGCTCGGCCGGCGATGGCCGCTACACCTATGTGTCGAACCGTGTTTCCAATTCGATCAACATCATTGATCAGAAGACATTGGAAAACGTCGGCCAGATCAACGTGCCTGGCGGCCCGGATTGCATGGAAGTGACCAGCGACGGCAAGACCATGTGGGTCACGCTGCGCTGGATTAAAAAGGTGGCGGTGATTGATCTGGCGACCCGCAAGGTGATCAAGACGATTCCGGTGGGCCGCTCGCCGCATGGTGTGTTCTTCTTTAACTCTGCCCAACGCTGATGAAAACTGCCGCCGCCCTGACGTTGTTAGTGCTGGCGGTGACGCCGGCTGTGCACGCCGTTGAGCCGGCGCCCGCCAAGACCGTCAACGATGGCGCGCGCAATGTGAATGCCGCAGCGCGTGCCGCCAACGCGCAGGCGCGCGAACGCAACGGCCCGGCCCGCCGCGCTGCCGAAGCCCGCGCTGCTGGCATGGCCGCCGCTGCCGGCGCCAACTCTGCTGCCGCCGCGCCCGCTGCTAACGCGGCCAACGCTGGTGCGGCCGCCGCCCACGCCCTGCCCGCCACCGCGGCCGCGCCGGCCAGGCGCGCCGCCTGCGGCAAAGGCACGATCTACCTGACCTTCGACACCGGCAGCCAGTCGCAAGCCGAGCTGATTGCCGACACGCTGAACCGCCACAAGATCAAGGCCACCTTTTTCCTGGCCAACGAGAAAACCGTGCGCGGCGACTACTCGCTGGACCCGTCGTGGTCGGCGTTCTGGAAGGCTCGCGTGGCGGAAGGCCACGCCATCGGCTCGCACACCTTCGACCACGTGGTCTATACCAAGGACGGCGCCGACGGCAAGATCGTGGTCAAGCCCGGCTTCGGCGACAGCGCCGGCAAGCCGGTCAGCCTGACCTCGAAACAGTACTGCGAACAAATCCAGCGCGTCGACCAGCGCTTTGTCGAACTGACCGGCAAGCACCTCGATCCGATCTGGCGCGCGCCGGCCGGCCGCACCTCGCCGCGCCTGCTGGACATGGGCAAGACCTGCGGCTACGCGCATGTCGGCTGGTCGCCAGCCGGCTTCAGCGGCGACGAACTGTCCAGCTCCGCCTATCCCAACGACGTGTTGCTGAAAAAACTGCTGCGCGACCTGAAGGGGGGCGACATCGTGCTGATCCACATGGGCATCTGGTCGCGCAAGGACCCGTGGGCGCCGGCCAACCTCGAACCGCTGATCAGCGGGCTGGAACAGAAAGACATGTGCTTCGCCACCCTGCGCGAACACCCGGACTATAAAAAATGATACAAACGCTCACTGACTGGCTGGGCCTGGCCCAAGGCTGGTTGTTTGAAACCGCCATCCAGCCGCTGGTGTTCCAGCTCGGCTTTGGCGAATTTATCGAAGACGCCTTTGAAGGCACGGAATGGCTGCTGATCGGCGTGCTGGAACTGGCGTTGCTGTTCCTGGTCTTGCGGCCGCTGGAATCGATGATCCCGGCGCAGAAAATAACCGATCCGCGCGCGCGCTGGAACGACTTCATCTACACCGTGTTGCACCGGGTCGGCATTTTCTCGGTGCTGATTTTCCTGACGCTCGATCCACTGCTGGATGCGCTCACGGCGGCGCTGCGCTTTGATGGCTTCAAGCCGCTGAATCTCGAAACGCTGTGGCCGGGCATCGGTCCGCTGGGCGCCTTCTTCGTGTACTTCGTGGTGCTCGATTTCTTCGATTACTGGTATCACCGCGCCTCGCACAAATTCAACTGGTGGTGGGGCCTGCACAGCCTGCACCACAGCCAGCAGAACATGAACCTGTGGAGCGATAACCGCAACCACCTGCTGGACGACTTGCTGCGCGACGTCTACATGGGCGTGATCGCGATCGGCATCGGCGTCGAGCCGTCGCAGTATGTGCTGCTGGTGTCGGTGTCGCGCATCCTGCAAAGCCTGCAGCATGCAAACGTGAAGATTCATTTCGGCTGGCTGGGCGAGCGCCTGCTGGTGTCGCCGCGCTATCACCGCATGCACCACGCCATCGGCGTCGGCCATGAAAACGCTGACGGTAAGCTGGGCGGCTGCAATTTCGCCGTGTTGCTGCCGGTGTGGGATATCCTGTTCCGCACCGCCAACTTCACGCCGCAGTTTGTCGCCACCGGCATCCGCGACCAGCTGCCGGGCGCGGACGGCACGCCGGGCCGCCAGTACGGATGCGGCTTCTGGTCGCAGCACTGGCTGGGCCTGAAACGCATGATTGAATACGCACGCAAGGAGGTAGTCTGATGGTTGGTGTGATCCGCGCGTGGAGCCGCGCTTTCCTGTCGCAATGGCACGGCAAGATGCTGTTGATGAGCATTGCACCGTTCCTGCTGGCGCTGGGCGTCTGGGCGGTGCTGTTGTACCTGTACCTGCAGCCGCTGGTCGACCAGCTGCATGCGCTGTTCACCGAGCATAACCTGTTCGCCACCAGCACCAGCTGGCTGCGCAGCCTGGGCCTCGGCGCGCTGACGGCGGTGGTGCCGCCGCTGATCGCCATGCTGGCCTTGCTGCCGTTGATGATCCTGACCGCGCTGATCTTCATCGGCGTGGTGGCGATGCCGGTGATCGGCCGCCACGTCGGCCTGCGCCACTACCCGCAGCTGGAGCAGCGCAAGGGCGGCTCGATTCTGGGCAGCGTCGGCGTGGCGCTGGGCGGCATGCTGGTGTTTATCGGGCTGTGGATTGTCACGCTGCCGCTGTACATGTTCCCGCCATTGGCGGTGGTGGTGCAGGCGCTGCTGTGGGGCTGGCTGACTTGCCGCGTGATGGTGTACGACGCGCTGGCCGACTACGCCAGCGCCGAGGAGCGCCGCCAGATTCAGCGGGAACACCGCTGGCCGCTGCTGATCATCGGCGTGATCTCGGGCGCTGCCGGCGCGCTGCCGGGCGCGATCTGGCTGGGCGGCGTGATGGCGGTGGTGTTCTTCCCTTTCCTTGCGGCCGCATCGATCTGGCTGTACGTGCTGATTTTTATCTTCACCGGCCTGTGGTTCGCGTACTATTGCATGGATGCGCTGGCGCAGTTGCGCGCGCAGCCGGTCATCATCGAGGAGTAAAGCATGGCAATCGGACTCATCATCATTGGCGACGAAATCCTGTCCGGCCGGCGGGTCGACCAGCACTTCCCGAAAGTGGTGCAAATGCTGGCGGCACGCGGCCTGCAGCTGACCTGGGCTGAGATCCTGCCCGACGATCCGGTGCGCATTACCGCAACCCTCAAGCGCACTTTTGCCACTGACGATATCGTGTTCTGCTGCGGCGGCATCGGCGCCACGCCGGACGACCACACGCGCCAGGCCGCCGCCGACGCGCTCGGCAAGCCGCTGGTGCTGCACGAAGAGGGCAAGCGCAACATCCAGCAGCGCATCGTGCAGATGGCGCAGGAAGCGGGGCAGGTGGCCGATCTCAACTCGGCGGAAAACCTGCACCGCCTGAAGATGGCCGAGTTTGCCGAAGGCGCGGCCCTGATTCCCAACCCCTACAACAACATCGCCGGCTTCGCGCTGCACAAGCACTACTTCGTGCCGGGCTTCCCGGTGATGGCGTGGCCGATGCTGGAATGGGTGCTGGACAACCACTACGCCGACCTGTTCAACAAAGAGCCGCACATGGAGCAGTCGGTGCTGGTGTACGAGACCGCCGAGTCGGCGCTGACGCCGCTGATGGTGGCGATAGAAAAACAGTATCCGCGCGTGAAAGTCTTTAGCCTGCCCAGCGTGGGTGATGCCAACACGCGCCGCCACATCGAGCTTGGCGTGAAGGGCGAACCGGTGCAGACGGCCACCGCGTTTCTCCAACTGTGCGACGAGCTGCGCAAGCTGAATGTAGAGTTCAGCAACATTTAGTGCCGTGCTGTTATCAGTCGGCTCTGACGGCGTTCCACCATAGGGGAGAACGCCGTTGTTTTTTTGCGAAAAAATCACAGCGCAAACAATTTATTGTGCGTCTGCTCCGGTCAGCGGCGCTGCGTTGTGGTGGAATGGAAGCTAGCAAGAGCAGTGTCTAAGTTCCACTGAAATATCGACCGGTCTGAATCATATGTTAAGCAATCGTCGTTTCCGCCGGCCCCGTCTGGTTGTACGCGCAGTGCGCAAATTGCGTGCAGGCGCTGCAGCATTTGGTTATCGCCGCAAGCGCCATCTGACGGTGGTGCCGCCTCCTACTCCCGAACAAACTGAAGCCCACCTGGCGCAGGCGCAAATGGATCCGCCGCTGCCGCCGGAATCAGGCGCGCCGAAGAAGAGCAAGCGCTCGCGCAATGCCTTCCTGCTGGTGCTGCTGGTCGGCGTGTCGTTTGCCGTCTACTGGGGCTATCGCGAAACGCTGACCTCGTCGATGCAGGCGCGCGTGTTCAGCGATATGGCCAGCAAGATGACCTACAAGGTGGAGCAGGGGCCGAGCAAATCGATCCGCTTCCCGCACGACAGCCCGTACGATGAACGGCTCGGCTACGCTGGGCTGCCGGACTACCTGGGCAAGCTGCGCACGCGCGACTACCAAGTGGCGGCGCAGGCGCGCATCTCGCCCAAGATGGCCGAGCTGGCCGACATGGGCGTGTTCCCGATCTACCGCGAAAAAACCAAGACCGGCCTGACGATTGTCGATTGCCGCGCGCAGGAATTGTTTGCGGCCAGCTATCCGGAACGCATCTACGCCAGATTCGACCAGGCGCCGGCGGTGCTGGTGAGCAGCCTGCTGTTCATCGAGAACCGCGAGCTGCTCGACAACACCTACCCGAAACGCAATCCGGCGGTGGAGTGGGACCGCCTCGGCAAGGCGGTGCTGGAGAAGAGCGTGAGCGCCGTGGCCGGCGGCCATCGCGCGGCCGGCGGCAGCACGCTGGCGACGCAGATTGAAAAATATCGCCACTCGCCGGAAGGCCGCACCGGTTCGATGAAGGACAAGCTGCAGCAGATGGTCTCGGCCAGCCTGCGCTCGTACCAGGACGGCCCGGACACCACCAAGGCGCGGCGCCGCATCGTGCTCGAATACCTGAACACCGTGCCGCTGTCGGCCAAGCCTGGCTACGGCGAAGTGAACGGCATCGGCGACGGCATGTGGGTGTGGTACGGCCGTTCGTTTGACGACGTCAACACGCGCCTGAACGGCAAGCTCGATCATCCCGACGCCGAGACTGCGCTGGTGTTCAAGGAAGCGCTGAGCCTGATGATCGCGCAACGCCGCCCGAGCTACTACCTGGGCGACGGCGCGGCTGATCTCGAAGTGCTGGCCAACAGCCACCTGCGCATCCTGGCCAGCGACGGCGCCATCACGCCCGCCATGCGCGATATGGCCTTGCAGCAGAAGCTGCATCCGGCCACCGGCAACGGCCTGCAGTCGGCGCCGCCGCAGACCTTCGTCAGCCGCAAGGCGTCGAACGCGATCCGCAACCACTTGGCCAATCTGCTGGGCGACAACCGCATGTACAACCTCGACCGCCTCGACCTGAGCGTGGTCAGCACGCTGGACGCTCAAGCACAAACGCAGGTCACGCAAGTGCTGCGCGACTTGCGTGATCCGGAGAAGGCCAAGGCTGCCGGCCTGACCGGCAAAGGCATGCTGGGCAATGGCGATCCGGCCAACGTGGTGTACAGCTTCACCTTGCTGGAGAAGGGCGAGCAGACCAATATGCTGCGTCTGCAGACCGATAACTTCGACCAGCCGCTCGATATCAACGAAGGCGCCAAGCTGGACCTCGGCTCGACCGCCAAGCTGCGCACGCTGATTACCTACCTCGACATCGTCGACCAGCTGCACAAGCGCCTCGGCGGCATGGACGCGGCCGCGCTGGCGCAGGTCAAGGTCGATCCGCAGGACAAGCTGACGCAATGGGCGATCGAGTACTTCAAGGCGCTGCCGGTTGATCCTGACAAGCGCGCGCTGACGCCGATGCTGAACGCGGCCATGGAGCGCAAGTATTCGGGCAATCCGGGCGAGGGCTTCTTCACCGGCGGCGGTCTGCACCACTTCGGCAACTTCTCCAAGGAAGACAACTCCAAGATCCTGACCGTAACCGAAGCGCTGCGCCACTCGACCAACCTGGTGTTCGTGCGCCTGATGCGCGACGTGGCCAAGTACTACATGTTCTCGGTGCCAGGCTCGTCGGCTTCGCTGTTGTCGGATGCGGACGACCCGCGCCGCGCCGGCTATCTGGCGCGCTTCGCCGACAAGGAGGGCAAGGAATTCCTGGCGCGCTTCTACGCCAAGTACAAGGGCAAGCCGGCGTCAGAGCTGGACAAGGTCCTGCTGGCGAATATCCGCAGCACGCCGGTGCGGCTGGCGGTCATCCATCGTACCGTGTATCCGGCGGCAACGCAGGAGCAGTTCGCGGCCTTCCTGAAAGACAACCTGCCGTCGCAGAATGAAGTGCCGGACGAGCGCGTGGCCAAGCTGTACGAGCAGTACGCGATCGACAAATGGTCGCTGGCCGACCGCGGCTACCTGGCCAGCGTGCACCCGCTGGAACTGTGGATGGCGGCTTATCTGCGCACCCATCCGGGCGCGTCGCTGACGGAAATGACGGCGGCCAGTGAGAAAGAGCGGCAGGAGGTCTATCAGTGGCTGTTCAAGACCCACCGCAAGCACGCGCAGGACAAGCGCATCGCCGGGCTGATCGAGATGGAAGGCTTCATGGAAATCCACAAGCAGTGGAAGAAGATGGGCTATCCGTTTGAATCGCTGGTGCCGTCGTATGCGACCACCTTGGGCGCGTCGGCCGACCGTCCGGCCTCGCTGGCGGAGATGATGGGGATTATCGTCAACGGCGGCGTGCGCAAGAGCACGCAGCGCGTGACCTCGCTGCACTTCGCCAAGGGCACGCCGTATGAAACCCTGGTGACCAAGGCGCCGCCGACCAGCAATGAGCAGGTGCTGTCGCCGGAAGTGGCGCGCGTGGTGGCGGATGCGATTCGTGGTGTGGTGTCGGATGGTACGGCCAAGCGCGTGAAATCGGCGTTTGTATCGCACGATGGTTCGATTATTCCGGTGGGCGGCAAGACGGGTACTGGCGACCAGCGCTTTGATGTGTATGCGGCTGGCGGCCGGCTGATCGAGTCGCGTTATGTGAACCGGTCGGCGACGTTCGTGTTCAACATCGGCGAGCGCTTCTTTGGTTCGATGACGGCGTATGTGCACGGGCCGGAGTCGAAGAACTATGACTTCACCAGCGCGCTGCCGGTGCAGCTGCTGGTTGTGCTAGCGCCTAGCCTGATGCCGCTGATCGAACCGAACGCGCCGCCCAAGCCGGGCGCAACGCCGCCGGTGATCGTGAAAACCGGTGGCGTGGCGCCGGAAGCGGTGAAGCCGGCACTGCAAGCGTGCGGAGGCTAACGCGACAGCCCTTGCATAGTTGCTGATTTCTTGGCAAGGTGTGAGCCCATGAAACCACTGCGCCATCACATGTCCAAGATAATCAAATTCACGCAGTTTTCCCTGCGTGACCTGGTTGTTGCCGCTGCCCCTACCGTGTTGCTGATTGTCGGCGTCTGCCTGCTGGCCTACTGGCTGGTGGACCCGGCGCCGCCGCGCACGGTGCGGCTCGGCACCGGCCAGGAAAATTCCGCCTACGAAGACTTCGGCAAGAAGTACGCCGCCGCCCTCGCCAAGCACGGCGTCAAGGTGACCTTGGTTCCATCGGCCGGCTCCAGCGAAAACCTGAAACACCTGCGCGAGGGCGCGGTCGATATCGCCTTCGTGCAAAGCGGCTCCACCAACGAGGAAGTGGCCGAGCGCGAAGGGCTGTCCTCGCTGGGCAGCCTGTTCGTCGAGCCGCTGTGGCTGTTCCTGCGTGAAGAGAAGGGCAAGCCGCCCATCACCAGGCTGACCCAGCTGCGCGGCAAGAAGATCAACTTCGGCGCCAAGGGCGCCGGCTCGGCGCGCCTGTTCCGCCAGGTGCTTGAGCTGAACGGGATAGAAAAGGATGAAGTCCAGCGCTTCTCGCTGGCCAACACGCCGGCCACGGTGGAACTGCTGGAAGGCCGCCTCGACGGCATTGTGTTCACCTCCGCGCCGGAAGCGCCGCTGATCCAGATGCTGCTGCAAACCCCAGGCATCAAACTGTTCGACTTTAACCAGGCCGAAGCCTACGCGCGCAAGCTGCCGTTCCTGACCCATGTGGCGCTGCCGCAGGGGATTGTCGATCTGGGCCGCAACCTGCCGGCCGAAGACTACAACCTGATCGCGCCGACCGCCACGCTGGTGGGCCGGGAAGACCTGCATCCGGCGCTGGTGGACTTGTTCGTGCAGGCGGCCGCCTCGATTCATAGCGGCGCCGGCTGGTTCCAGCAGCAGGGCCAGTTCCCTTCAGCCAAATACACCGAAATCCCTGTCGATCCGGAGGCGGCTAAGTTCTACAAGAGCGGCCCGCCGTTCCTGCAGCGCTACATGACCTTCTGGCTGGCCAACTTCTTTGACCGCATGTGGGTGCTGGTGGTGGCGCTGGGCGCCTTGATCCTGCCGCTGTCGAAGGTGATCCCGCCGCTGTATGTGTGGCGCATCCGTTCGCGCGTGTATCGCTGGTATGGCCAGCTGCGGGCGGTGGAGCAGAAGGTGGAGGACGCGCCGGAAGCGACGCGCATGCAGGTGTATGAAGAGCAGCTCAAGCGGCTCAACGAGATCGAAGAGCTGGTCAACCAGGTCTCGATCCCGCTATCGTTTGCCGATGGCTTGTACGGCTTGCGCAGCCACATCCAGTTCGTGCGCAAGCGTATCCAGTTCCTGATGGGCGAGGCTGCACCCGCCGCATCAGAAAACGTGCCGGTCTAGCAGCTCAGGCGCCGATCCACGGCAGGCCGGCGTGGCACCAGCCGTTGATGTTCTTGCGGTGGCCGCGCTCGTCCTTGTCGCCCTCGAAGCCTTCGAGGATGTCGAAGCAATGCTGGTAGCCGTGTTCGCTCGCCAGCGTGGCTGCACCACGCGAGCGCACGCCGGAGCGGCACAGGAACAAAATCACTTGGTCCTTTCTTGCAACCGAGTTCAATTGCTCGATAAATTCGTGGTTGGCGATGCCGCCCGGATACACATTCCATTGCACCGCACCATGTTGGGCTTCCGGGATGGCGACCCGGCCCACCCAGTCGCGCTCGGCGTTGGTGCGCACATCGACCAGCTTGACCGCGTTTTCCAGGCTCAGCAATTCATAGGCTTCCGCCGGCGTCACCGCGCCTTCATAGGCCCAGTCCTTGCGGCGGCTGCGGGCGAGGGCCAGGATCTCATCTATTTTGCTCATAAGGTGTTCCGGTTATAAGTTTGAGTTTATTATATGGCGTCCGCGTTAGTGCGCGAGCCCGATGCACCAAAACCATGCGTTTTTCAGAAAAAATCCCGCAATGCACCCATAAGGTGCAGAATGAGGGAAATGCACCAATAAAGTGCGCGATTGATCTGCAGTAACTGCATTTTGGGCTGGCACGGATACTGCTTATTTAGGCCTCACGAGTTCCACATATTCCCTTTAGGAGATACGCATGGCAATTACAGCCGCAGAAGTTCTGAAAATGGTCCAGGAAAACGAAGTTAAATTCGTTGATTTCCGTTTCGCTGATACCCGTGGTAAAGAACAGCACGTGACCGTGCCTGTGTCGGCTTTCGACATCGACAAGTTCGAATCGGGTCACGCTTTCGACGGTTCCTCGATCGCCGGCTGGAAAGGTATTGAAGCATCGGACATGATTCTGCTGCCGGATCCAAACACCGCGCGCATCGATCCGTTCATGGAAGAGACCACCCTGTTCATGCAGTGCGACGTGATCGAGCCTGCTGACGGCAAAGGCTACGACCGCGACCCACGCTCCATCGCCAAGCGCGCTGAAGCCTACCTGAAATCGACCGGCATCGGCGACACCGCCTACTTCGGTCCGGAACCAGAATTCTTCATCTTCGACAGCGTACGCTGGAAGATCGACATGTCGGGCTGCTTCGTGAAAGTGGACTCGGACGAAGCGTCGTGGTCGACCGACAAGGAAATCGAAGGCGGCAACAGCGGCCACCGTCCAACCGTCAAGGGCGGCTACTTCCCAGTGCCACCAGTGGACAGCTTCCAGGACATGCGTTCGGAAATGTGCCTGATCCTGGAATCGCTGGGCATCCCGGTTGAAGTGCACCACCACGAAGTGGCTGGCGCCGGCCAGAACGAAATCGGCACCAAGTTCTCGACCCTGGTTGAGCGCGCCGACTGGACCCAGAACCTGAAATACGTGGTCTGGAACGTGGCCCACAGCTACGGCAAAACCGCCACCTTCATGCCGAAACCTATCGTTGGCGACAACGGTTCGGGCATGCACGTG
>Ga0105244_10002132_pt1 | contig 15195 bp, 16 predicted proteins | sample KBSM44metaG_FD_80423 | JGI IMG/M metagenome (GOLD analysis project Ga0105244, IMG submission 80423) | Miscanthus rhizosphere microbial communities from Kellogg Biological Station, Michigan, USA - KBS M4-4 metaG | ecosystem: Host-associated > Plants > Roots > Rhizosphere > Soil | place... | reverse complement strand
AAACCCAAACCAGCTACCGATCCCCATTGCTTTCGAGCCGGATTTAATGGCATTAAACATCACCATCTGAGTAATCATTTTGCCAATATCATCAATAATGGATACGGCCAGCGATTTGAAATCCCCCTTCCCCTTCGATGCGACATTCCAGAGGGCTGTACCCATGCCTTCCATCGCGTTTATGGCAATATCCCGAGCCTGAGCGAACTGGTTTTCAGCGTCAACACGCCAGTCTGTCAGCCCTTTCTTCATGCCGTCAAACCAGGACCCTTCTACCTGTTTTTTCCGTTCCGCGCCGCTACGGACAATCTCTAACTGCTTCTGCTCTTCATCCCTCAGCACCTCAGTTTGTTTTCGGTACAGTTCGGAACTGTGATCGGCAATCGTTTTATCCTGCTCTTCCCGGAGCTTTGCAAAACGCTCCCGGACCTGCTGCTCAGCAACCATCTGGTCATAAGCATCGGAGCTCATGGTCATCTGGGCGACACGGTTTGCATATTCCTGCCGCAGCTGAAGCGTTGAGCGATAAAGCTCCTGGTTCTGCTCCTGAATCTGAAGGCCGAGCTTGCGCTGCTGGTTGGCTTTATCCAGGCTGGCGTTAATCTCCAGCTGGTGACGCAGCTCCGTTTCCTGCGCCAGAATACTGCGCTGGCCAGCGGTCAGGATGTGTTTCTCTTTGAGGTCCGCTATTTCCTGGTTGAACTGCGCCAGTTTTTTTTCCGACTGCGTCAGCGTCTCGGTTTGTTCGTTCTGGGAGCGCAACGCGGCCTCTTCCTGCCGAAGTTGATTCAGGCGCGTGGTCGCTGCATCGTCGCTGTACGCCTTCTCGCGCGCTTTTTTCTGCTCGGCATACATTTTGTCGATGCCGCGCATTGCCTGCGTATATTCAGCCGTTCCTTTGGTGAAATTGGCATTAACAAGCGCAACGGCATCGGCTCGCTCTTTTTCACGCGATGTACCGGCTTTTAGCAACCCGGAAAGGGTGTTTTCATCCTTCAGACGCTTCGAGATTTCTTCACGCTGCTTTTTCTGTGCCTGATACTGCTTTTCCGCCTCTTCACGCTGTTTGATTGCCGGGTCGGGAGTGGTGTCGAGGTCAACACCTGCACCGGCAGCCATCGCCTGCGCGGTGGCTATGTGCGCATCTCCCATGGTTTTGAACGCATCGGATACAATGTCTTTCAGCGATTTCCACGCGCTTTTCAGCCCACCTACATTCGACTCCTGCTCCTTGAGTTTGGTATCAAGGTCATTCATCGCAGCCTGCTGCAGCAGCGCCGTTGCTTCAGATGTTTTCCCCTGGCGCTCGAGCGTGACTATCTGGTCTATCATGCTGCCGTTGAGCAAAATCCCCTGGTCGGTCAGCTTTTGAAGCGCCTGCAGTGGATCACCTTTCAGGCTCGACAGCAGCGACACAAGATCGTCGGAACTCTGCCCGATTTCCTCCATACGCGTACCGAGGCTGGCAACCTGCTCCAGCATATTACCGCCGAACCCCGCAGATACGGATGCTGTAACCGCTTTAACGGCGCGATCTGAATCACCGAGGCTGGAGGTCAGATTCTGCAGATACATCACCGACATAACGGACTGCTGGCCGGATTTCTGTAACGCCTGCGTATACCCTTTAATGACCGCTTCGCTGTTGGAGTAGGCCGAGTAAATCGCAGTCACCGCACCGGCTACGGCAATAACGGCCAGCCCGACAGGACCGCCGACCATCGCCATTGCGCCACGCAGCAGACCTGCGCTGGCTGCCGCAGCTCGCTGACCTAACGACAGCTCCTGGCTGGCCACGGCGAGCTGGCGCGTTGAAGTGGCCAGCTGCTGCTTCCCGGCAGACTCGGCGATATCAGCCGCCAGCACCGTTTTCGTCGCTTCTGCAAGACTGCCCTTCGCCTTTGCTTCAGCAAGATTCGCCTCCTGAATGGTTCTGGCGTTTTTAACGTGCTCGGCCTCATAGCTGACAGCCAGCCCGTACTGCTTGTTCACCTCGGCCTGTTTGGCAAAATGCTCATCGAGCGCAAAGGCGCGCTCGCGGTCGGCGCGGGCGGCCTCGATGGTCTTAACCGCGATATTCTGCTTCTCGATAGCTTCAGCACGCAGCTGCCTGGCGCTCTCTATTGAGCCCTGCGCGGCGCTCACCTGAGCCTGGGTAAACTCAATCTGGGCCTGCCGCTGGGATTTCAGGCCCGTAATGCTGTTATCCAGCGCGGTGCTCATCCCCTCACTGAGGGCCGAAACCAGCGCCGTGGTAATTGAACTACCGGCAACATTGCTACCGGCAGAAATGTTAGCCAGAAGACTGCGCATTTCATCCAGCCCGGTCAGACGTTTGTCGACCGTCTTGCCAAGCTTGTTAAAGTCGGCGTCCAGCCCGGTAATCCCCTTTCCCAGCCCTTCAAACGACTGCCGGGTTTTCTGATTATCCGTCTGGACTTTCCTGTTAAATTGCTGGGCGCTGCTGTCCGCCGTTCGCATAGCATCAGCAAACTGTGATTTAAAACTGGCGGAGTTGAGATGCAGCGCGACAGCCAACGACGCAACGTCAGCAGCCATGTCCTAATATCCTGAAGCAGTCGGCGAACTGCTGATCGCTTTCTGATTGCGCAGCAGTCACCGGGGGAGAGTTTACCGGCGCTGGGGTTTCGGCCTCCGTTCTCAGGATGTCGAAATAGGCCTGCCAGTGGGTCAGTATGTTCGCCGGAAGCTCGGCTATTTTTCGGGGGTCCTTCTCGCCCCATCGGTCCGCCAGCGTGAACAGCAGCCTGAGATGGGGCGAGTCGGTTAGTTTTTTGTGGCTTCCTCCAGCGTGCCGTAAGAATGGCGCTGAACGAACGTGACTGCGGCGAGAAGATCGGCGTTCGCGTGGGCGGCCATCAGCTGCTCGGCAGTGGGCAGTTCGCTGGCTTTCGGCTTGCTGCCGTCTTCATTGACCAGCGCCGCCAGAAACAGGTTTACCCCCATTGCGGAAAGCTCTCGCGACGGAAGCTTGGCCTGACGTCCGACTTCAACGTTGTCGTTATAGTCATCCAGCTCGGCACTGGTCAGGCGACGAAGGTACACCTTCTGGCCCAGGATCGTATTTTCAATAGTGGTATTCAGCGGATTAACGAGGGATTTGTAGTTCATGGTTTTTGTCCTGTGTCATCAGTAAAAAGCCCCGCGTTCGGAGCGGGGGAAATAAGTTTACTCACCGCCATCGGCTGGCTTATCAACGGTCCACTTAACGCTGTTCTGCTTACCGTAAACTTCGACCTGCAGCACTTTGCCTTTTGGGGTGTCAACGGCCTGCAGGCTCCAGCCAGCCAGTACCAGTTCAACCTCTGAAATGCGCTTATTGGGGAACTTCATGAAGAAGACCACAGTTTTTTTCGCGTCTGCATCACTCAGCAGCGCTTCCTGAACGGTATCAGAAGGATCGTCAATAAAGACGAGCGTTTTATCCTCACCCTCGCCCATGTCGGCCATGTATTTCGGCTCTGTGTCGATGAGGCGCGTCACTTCAAGGAAGGTACCTTTTTTACCCGTCGCACCAATCCCCATCGCGCTCTGCAGAAGCGAGGCGGTGGTAATGGTTGCGCCTTTCTGTCCGTATCGAACCTCCGTACCGGCCGGAAGTACCGCGTACTCTGACGGGGATTTAATTTCTTGATCTGCCATTTGCTTTCTCCTGATTGCTAACGCCCTTCGAGTCCCAGCCGGATTTCTGCGGCCAGCACTTTAAGGATTTTTTGGACGTTGTAGTCCATCGCCGGGCGAATGAAGGGGTAGGCGACCTGTTTGACGGTGCCGAACTCCTGCGCCAGCGCTTTCATGTGGTGAATTTTGCTGGGACCGACGCGCAGCGTAACGATGGTGTTATAGCGCGAGGTCTCTGCCACGTTGGTGCTGCGGATTTTGATGGAGTCGCGCATGTGCGGCCCGATGCTTTCTTCATCAAAACCCGCATTCTGCCGCATATCCTGCTCAACGACCGCAAGCGCAGCCCGTCCGGCATCGCGCAGGAGTTTCACCCCGACTTTTTTGTCGATGCTTTCCAGCAGCCGGTCAAACTCCTTCCCGGTGGGGAATTTAATGTCCATCTGCATGGCGTTTACTCCGGAACGGTGAAGATGAAGTCGCGAACCAGCCGGTACTGGATGCGGTTGTTGGGAAGCGTGGTTTTTCCCTGCTGTATGCCCCCACGCTCAACGTACTGGACGGGCTGACCTTCCAGCTGGCCATGAATAATTCCCTTCCATTCATTCCAGAGCGCCCCGTCGAACTGAAGCAGTGACGTGTACCGGTCCACAACATAAAGCGAAAGCTGTATCCGGACCTCTGAAAGCCCGGTCCGCCTCAACCCGTCACCGACCTGCGGGTCGGAAATACGCTGAAACGTCGCGCCTTCCTGCACCGTATCCGGAAGCAGCAGCGGGTACGTATCCAGCCCGGTGATCCGCTCGACGGCGGTTTTAATTGCTGATTCGATCATGGCGTGAATCCGCCTCTCCGGTGATGATTATCCGATCCGTCAGGCGCTCGACGTTGCGAACGGTATATACCCGGTCCGCTGTCGATACCTTCCAATCCACGTCAACCTTGCGCGGGTACAGCGTGAAGAGGCACGTTTCAACGACCTGCTGCTGGTCCAGCGTCCGGACCTTCCGACCGGAGACCAGCTCCTTTCTGGACCAGGCCTTTCCGGAGATCACCTCACGGGCCGGAAGCGTCTCGCCGAGCTCGCCGCGTCCGGTTTCTATGTAGCTGAGTGTTATCCGGCAGTTCAGCTCACCGGGGCGCAGGGGTTCACTCATACGGTATGCTCCATTAGCGGGAACAGCAGGTACTCAACGCCCAAATCGGACGGCGAACCTTCTGCCGTGCCGGTGGGATTCAGATACCACTGCGAGACCATCATCTTCGCGGCCAGCTTGATATCTTCATCAATGATGTAACCCGTCTCACCGTCAGGCAGTGCGTCAAGCTGCGCCTGGTTCTCTACCAGCTTGCAGTAGTAGCTGCGCTCGATGCTGCGCTGAGCCGCGTCAATCAGGCTGGTCAGCAGGCTGTCGTGCTCATCAAAATCCAGCTCGAGGCGCAGCTGGGTTTTGGCTTCAGCCAATGTCAAGATCATGCTCATCATCGTCCTTATTCGTTTTAAGGGCGCGTTCTGCATCTTTTGCCCAGACGGCGATATTTCGGTTCACCATGTCCTGAGCAACGGCGCTGTCAAAGCAGGCCACATCGCCACGGCAGTAGCGACTGAACGGGCCAAGAAACGTCACCGCAACGCGTCCGTTTTGCACCGAAGCGACTTTTTTAGTCAGTTTTGACATGCGTTCTTCTGGGGTTTCGTCCTGTTTCGCATCACCTGCTGAATCCGTATCGCCGCCGTCCGGACCTGGTGCGGAACCATTACCAGCATCGCCTGCAGAACCGGTGTTCGCGTCTGCTGCCGGTGCCGAAGTATCAGCCACCGCTGCGGTCGTTACCGCAGGCTCGGCGTTGGTGTCGGTGGCGGTATCGTCTTTCTGAGTGTTTTTGGTTTTAGGAGCCATGATATTCACCTGTAAAAAAGCCCGCGCGGGGCGGGCTGTTAATCACGATTGTCGGAGTATTACCAGGTAACGCCGGTACCCAGCGCCAGGCCTTCGATATGGCGGAAGCCGATATCGTGCTCCATGATGACGCGGATCAGGGACTGGTTACGCGCGAACGCGGAAACGGTGTTCCCCTCTGCATCGATGTAGGTCGCCTCGCGGGAGAAATCGACCACCATTGCGCCGTCTTCACCAATCAGGACATCGTTGAAGTCAGCAAAGTAAATCTCAGACTCCTTGCCGCCCGTGCCCAGGTTCGCCGGAATAGCCGAGGTGCGCTCAATCGGATAGCCTTTCAGGTTACCCACTGCCATTTCCGGATAAACCTTGTTGCCGTTCCCGTCGCGCAGGCCAAACAGCTTCATGTAAGTGCGGTTGGACATACCCCAGCCGCACTTGAGCATGTTGCTGTTACCGTCCATCGCCATGAGAATCAGCGCATCAAGGTAGGTATCGATGGTCTGCAGGTTCACTTCTTCATCCGCAACCCATGGAAGCGTGCGGCTACCCGCTGTGGCCACGGCCTTCATCCCTTTCGGGGTGTCGTTGGTACCGTCGTCGCGGAGGAACGCCTTATCTTCGCGGGTGGAGATGCCGCTGATGATATCGCCCAGTACCAGCTGCTCGACGTTGAACCCGGCGCGACCAATCAGCTGGTTAGAAAGCGGCACCATGGTGATCAGCGTTTTGGCGTTCAGTTTGACGTCATCGAAGGTCGCACCGCTCGCCTTCACATCCTTGCCTTCACCGACATAGCTTGCCGTTGAGCCGCTGGCCAGTCGCGGGATCGCCAGGTTACCGTTCGGCAGCGGGATGCTTCGCGCCCCGAGCTTACGCACGATGGTGCGGTCGCGCAGGAGCTCAATCACCTCGTTCTGCATGTTCTGCGGAACGAGCGCACCGCCGGAATCGGCAGCCGTGGTGATCGCCATCGACAGCCCCTGATCGTTCAGGTCTTCCGCAGCGAACGCGGCGGCCTGCTGCAGGTCGCCCTTACCCGCCGCGATGGCCATCACCATGCGGGTCATGCCTGCACCTTTGTACTGAGCCGGTTCGGCTTTCACCTGCACAGCCGGTGCGTTACGACCGTTCTGCGCAGCCTTCACCGGAATCGCCGTGGTGGCGGCGAGGCGTTCTGCCGCTTCAAGACGCTGAATGGACGCCGAGATCTCATCAAACTGAGCCTGCAGGCCTGTGAATTGCTCCAGCTGCTCCGCGCTCAGCGTGCCGCCGTTCATTTCAATCTGTGCCAGGGCCTGAACCTGAGTGTTAATACCCGCACGCTGGCGACGCAGTTCTTCGATTTTGTTCATCGTTTTTCTCTCTTATACGAATAAAAAAAGCAGCCATCTGGCTGCTTACGGTGACGCTTCGCGTCGGGTTACATACGGGCCTGCTGATCCATAACAGCGGCACGTAACTGGATACTGGATTGCTGGGGTGAGGGTTTGTATTTCGCGGCAATCGCGTTGATGGCTGACTGAGGATCGGACATCTCATCTGCCAGCCCTGCCGCGACGGCGTTCTGCCCGAAATACAGTGCGGCCTGGGTGCCAATAACGGCGTCAATATCAATACCGCGATATTGCGCGACGGAAGACGTAAACGTCTGGTACGCACCGTCGATCATCGCCTGTATCTGGGACGTGGCCAGCTCCGTCAGCGGTTCATGTGGGGAGCCGTTGTTCTTGTTATCGCCGCGCGAGAACGTGGTAAATTTCAGCCCCACACTCTCCTCCCATTTCGATGCTTCCATGTGCTCCAGGATGACCCCGATGGAACCCACGCCGCTGGTTTCGCTGACGATGATTTTTCTGCAGGCTGACGCGATAAAGTACGCCGCAGAGAACGCGCTGAAGTTCACGATGGCCGTAATGGGCTTCACACTGCGCGACTGGTAAATGTAGTCGGCCAGCTCCTTACAGCCCGATACCGCACCGCCGCCCGAGTTAATATCGAGCACGATTTCTTTAATGCCCGGGTCGTTCAGAAGGGAAGCAATCTGGCCGCGAATACGTTCGTAGCTGTTCAGCTCCGTACACATATTCACGATCTGGCCACGCCGAGGGACAAGGATGCCGTGGACGGGAATAACGCCTACACCACCGCCACTTTGCTGCGGTTCGTTCGTCTCCTGTGACTCATCCGGTCCCAGGGCCATTTCCAGCGGGGCCACATTCATGCCCTGCAGGCGGGGAACCAGGATCGACTTCACCGAGTCCATGATTTGCCGTGTGGCGTAATGAGGCACCCCGAACACCTGGTCAGCCAGGTGCGGCAGGTTGATTAATTTTGACATTGTGTATACCTGTGAGAGCCTGATAATCAGGTTTATGCAGTTCGCTGCAGGATTGCGCTGATTTCGCTTATCTGCGCGGGGGTGGCTTTATCCAGCCCGTGAACGGTACTGGTATCGACCATGTTCAGCGGTGTCAGATAAGTGTCACCGCCCTCTACCGGGGCCATGTTCTCCATGCGCCGAATATCGTTTACCGACAGCCAGCCCCACTGGCGGCCCAGCGCGTAGGACTCGTAACGCGATTTCTGATCGCCGCGCAGCAGCGACGAGACGTTGAACTCGATGTAAAAGTCACGACGCTCGCTGGGTAACAACAAATCGCGCATCATCGCCGCTTCATGACGCTTCAGCCAGGCCAGCAGCGTGTACATCACGTACTGAAGACCCTGGTGCTCGATGTTGTTGTTGGTCGATTTGTCGAGAAGCTGAATCATGTGTGGCGGGATTTTGTAAAGCCTGCACACCTCGTTGACCGTCCACTGACGTGACTGCAGCAGTTGCGCTTTTTCATTGTCCTGAGACAGCTGCTTATAGCTCATGCCCTCCTGCAGCAACGCCACGCTAAAGGCGTTTCGTACACCGGAATAGCGGTCCGTCCATTTGGCCAGAAGCTTGTCAATTGACGCCTGGCTCTTGATGGCTCCCGCCTCTTTGGGACGCTCAATCACGCCGGACATCGTGGTGCCACGGGCGAATACCTGCGCGGCGTGCTGCTCTACCGCCATTCCCAGCCCGAGAACGTCCGCATTCGTCTGAATTGGTGATGTGCCGATATACCCGTCGAGCGAGAAATACTTGATGTGATGCATCATACGCATCGGCACCGTTTCACCCAGCTCCGGCAGCTCGTAATATGGCATCCCGTCAGCCCCTTTCAGGACAATGACCTTTTTGGGGTTTATCGGGATAAGTTCAGCGATATCGCCGTTGCCGTGACGGTCAATCAGAGAATAGCTGTTCCCCTCAAGCCCCAGCACGCCCTGCTGCTGTTCGTAATATTCAAAGCTGGTGTCCTTTCTGTTCGGCTGCGAATGGATCACATCGTACAGAGGGTGATCCGTTGCCCTGCGTCGACCGCCTTTTTCGTCGCGCTGGTAAAGCTCACAGGGCAGCTGGGCGATGGATTCGGCAAGGAGCGTTACGCAGGCGCGAATGGCCCCGATACCCATTGCCGTTTCCGGCGTTACCAGCATTCCCGATGAGCTCTTGCTGGCGCTGACGCTACCGAGAACCGTTGTCCAGTTACTCCCTCCCGGACGCGCCTTACCCCGGAAGAACTGAGGAATGAACATCAGTTACCCCCTGGTGAATCATTCGCTGGCGCGGCGGCTCTGGCAGCAAAATAGGATGCCAGCAGGCAAAACACGCCTGCAGCAATAACGCCTGCAGGCGGGAAGACCATCCACGCGCCAAACGAAATAAGCGCCGCGCCGAACAGGCCGATCATAAATGTAATAATTGCCGTTAACATGCGACGTCTTCCTCATCATAAACGGATTGATTGCTGGCCCGACCGTTCAGCATTGCGCGGCCTAATGCCATAAACAGCGCTGTCGCGCCGTCGATTTTTGACTGTTTGTCACCCTTCGTAGGCCGGACGATATCGTCGCTACCGGGGACATTTTTCCCGATGACGTTGCTGATACACCATGACAGTACGGGGTTCCCGTCATGGTGGAAACGTCCGCCAGCAAGCGCAGCTTCCAGCTCCTTCATAGGAGGCGACATGTTGGTGTAGTCCTGCCGGATAGATATGGGTTCGAAACCGTGGTCCTGCAGTTCGTGACTGAGTGCCGTGGCACCGCTGGGGTCGATGGGGATCTCGCTGATGCGAACCTTATCAATTTCCTGAAGATCGATAATACTGGCCAGGATTTCGCGATAATCCGCTTCTGCCCCGTCTGTCGCTTCAAGTGCCCCCATTTCGACGAACTTCACATATCGGTCTGCGGTTTTGGCGATTTTCGGGTCCGTGCTTCTGACCGTGTCATCCGGTACCCAGAATTTCGGCCTGATGCAGTAGTAGTGTTTCTTCCCCTCAATTTCGCGAACGAAAACTCCGACTCCGGCGTTAAGGTCCAGACGCTGTGCAAGGTCCAGACCGAGGTAATAATCCTCGCCAGCAAAGTCCTCGTAGCGCAGGGATTTATCGGCTGCAGCATGCCATTGCGTCATGTTATAGAACGCAGCCTTTCCGGATACCCAGATATTGAGACGCTTCGTTTTGAAAGCGTTCACCTTACGGGGAACCTGTTTTGCTACCTCCATCTCGGCCAGCAGATCGTCATACGAAATCGACACGTCGAGGTTCGGATTCGCTTTAATAAAGTTGGTCGGGTCGGTCCAGTCGTCCCCTTCATCGAGCTCGTAAATCAGGCCAAACAGGCGGTCGTTAGGGACATGTCCGTTGAGCATCTCCTTGACCTGTTTATCTTTGTCGTAGCATGGCGATTCCAGCGACGTACCCGCCGTGGTGATGATGAGCGTCAGCGGCTGCGAACGTGCGCCCATACCCAGCGTCATGGCTTCATACATGTGATCCGTATCGTGCTCATGATATTCATCAATGAGTGCGCAGTGTGGGCTGTCACCATCGCCAGGCTTCCCGGCGATGGGAGCGAAAAGCGAACCATCCGGACGGGTCAGACTGTCCACCCATACCGAAATGTTGAATTTTGAGCGGAGCGACGGAAGGCGATCTGCCATCTGTCTGGCTGGGGTGAATACCTTTTTCGCCTGCGCCATCGTGGTGGCTCCACAGTACACTTCTGCGCTGTTTTCACCGTCAGCGCAGAACATGTACGTGCCAATGCCTGCCGCGAAAAACGATTTCCCGTTTTTCCTGGCCACGCGGATATACGCTTCGCGAAATCGGCGTTTTTTGGTCTTTTTCGTGACCCAGCCGAAAATTGAGCTAAATGCAAACGCCTGCCATGGTTCAAGCTTCAGTTTTTGACCAGCTAAGTCACCGCTGGAGTGCGGTAATAGCTGAACGAAACGGCAGGCCCGTTCCGCCAGTTCACGGTCGAATCGGTAGGGATAATCCTTATCGAGAGAAATTTTCAGATCATTAAAATGGCGCTGGCATGCCAGCTGGATGCTCTTGCAGGCGAGTATTTTCCCGTTCAGCACATCCCGCGCATACTGGTTCGCCATATTGACGCTCGGGTACGCGGCCATAATAAGTCCCTAAAATTGGGACCATCGCCCCAATCAAAATTCGTCAAATTCGTTTTCGGCTTTACCGCCTGCGAGTGGAGGTCGTTTTACCATCCTGCTATTTGGATCAAGTTTCAGAACCACGCTCAGTCGAATAAGCTGTGAGATGTATTTGTCACGAGCCTTTACTGCCGCGCCCATTTTCTGCCCACCGGCAGCTGTCTCATCGCCAATTCCATCAGCTTTGATTTCCTGATTGGCATCGTATAGGAGCTGAACGGTATTGCAGTATTCCATCAGCAGATAGCAGTCCTCCATTTCGAACGTGCCACGGTCGATAAGGATTCGGCATGTCCGACGCCAGGCATCGACAGCCATATCACCAAGTAACTCATCGGGAGGGGTGACCGCGCGAGTAACAGAACTGACCTGTGATCCAGTGTTGCCAGATTTCCTTCCCCCACCGGGTGATCGCATTCCTTTTCCCATACTCAACACCTGAAAAAATGCAGCAAAAAAAGTTTTTATTTCACACGCGCAAAAAACTACCGGGAGCGGCAGTCCTTAAAAGCGAAAGGGGTTTGGGATTTTGCCCCCCCTACCCCTGTCGCCACCGCCCGCCCTGTCGCCCCGGCCTCAGTCGAGGTGGAAGTCATCGCTCAGGCTGCGCCTACGCCCGCTGCTATCGTTGTGGGGGCAGGCATTTGAGTTGTGCCCAGACTTCCCACAATAGCTGCAGCGCAGGCTAGCACGGCGTGATGAACCGCCCCATGTATTAGGACAGTTAGCGACCGTGTGCAGGTATGAGCCGCAATAGGTGCAACGGGTGTAGCTCATCGGATACGCTCCTTACCGGTCTTCGTTCTATGGCATGGCCAGCACAATGACTCCAGGTTGTCATCGTCATCCGTTCCACCGTGCGCCTTTGCGATGATATGGTCGACGGTACTCGCACGCGTGGCGATCCCTTTGCGCCGACACTCCTGACATATATGTTTATCGCGCTGAATAATCCGGGCCCGCCGGATTTCCCATGGACGTCCATAACCGCGTTCATGTCGACTCTTACTGCCCAGATAGTTTCGCCAACCATCCCCTGCATGTTGCTGTCGGTGCTGATCGCAATAACCGCTTGAGTCATTTGTCAGCGCGGCACAACCTTTATGCTTGCACGGTCTTTTAATGCGTGGAGGCATACTTAACAACTTGCATTTGGACTAGTGATTTCATTTCTTATCGCTCTTGGAGTGGTTTGTCTTATCCCCGTGCGGGGATAATAAGAAAATATCCTCGCAAGGGGATAAGACAAATAAATGAATAAGGGAAACGTGAGGGGCACTAAGAACATCATTAATCGTAGGAGCTTGAGAGCGCGCCGCCCCGTGGTAGGCCCCATCGAATCTAAGAAGATAGATACCTCAGTATCCACCAATGTAACTTTTCAAGTTAAGTACACCACCATTTAAGTCCTTTAATTTTCAATTCTTTGATCGCGCTTGCCTAAGATGTGAATTTATTCATTTACATGCTTTGGGTTACGCATAACTATGGGATCGCCTCATCACTTATTAAGGAGATTTCAATGAGCTACACACAAGCTGAAAAGTTACAAATCCTTTTACTCTGTGATATCCATGAAGCACTTGGAATTAAAAACAGTTTTGATGCCGACTTAATCAGGGAAGCGGTATCAACTGATAACACATGGGCCTTAGAATGGAATGCCCCATCATTGGCTACAGACGAAGACACTCCTGAAGACGTTAAATTTGTATGTGATGTCTTAGATATGTACGACTTCTTGTCCTTTACGTACGAACAGTTAGATGATGCACAGAAACGGCAATTACATGAGGAAGTCAGACATTTCGATGGTGTTAATAGTGTGACCTTCCCAGGCTTTGATGGTAACAACGAGGGCCGACTAATGAGTATTGCTTATATGTTGAAGAAGATGGATCGCTTCAATAAGCAAGATATAACCAAGAATGCTCACATGCCTACAATTGCTATTTATCGTAGAATGCTTGATGTTTTTCTTCCAGCACGTGCTGATATGATACCTGGTGTCGGTGTAAGCTATGAAGCTTTAAAAAATACTTTATTAGCGAGAGTTCATCCAGACAATCGATAATCCTTTAAGCTGTGATTGTTATGGTGCGTGCGTGCCTCACATCTTATTTCCATATGGGGATGGCTTTCATGACATCCCCTGTTAAGAAGAACATCATTTACGCTCTTGTTCTATCCGCCGTATTCCCGCAAAATTGTTATTTCCTTTCTCGATTATGGCCAGAAGCGGCTTTATCCATAAAACAGCCTGGCAGTACGTCATTGAGCTGGTGGTAGTGGCACTATCATTGGCAGCGTCAGCTCTGTCGGTATCGGAGTGCATTGCGCTGGAACGTAAACGGTGCGCGTATTCGAGCAACCCACTAGCAATGTCAGCAGGAACAGGAAGATCACAGGTTTTTTCACGGCGGAGAATCTCTCGGTATTCGATTACGGTTTCTTCGGTGCTGGTGTCGATCAGGGAGTTAAGCCTGTTGGCATGTTCTGCAACCTGATTGAACCGATTAAAGTTGAAAGCCTGAGTGGCGATCACCTGCACCTGCAAAGCGTTATCATTTCGCATAACGTCGTTATCACTCTGTATGCTGGTTGCATCTGCGCAACTCTTTACAAGCGCTAATGACAGGCCAGCAATAACGACAACGATGATAAGACTCGGATTAATTTTCATTGGCTCAGCCCCCAGCACGCCAGCGCGCTCTCCTGGTCCCGTCTCTCCACTTGACCATAACACCCATTCTTCTGGCCTTTGGTGAGGCGGCAATCACGTCCTCCGTCCATAATCCACCAGCGGATTGCTTCGCATGCCCCTTTGCGATCGCCTGCGTTAATGCGCTTATAAAAGGTCGAAGGGAAGCATTTACCGGGGCCAATGTTGTACGGGCAAAAGGAAGCAATACCAACCTTTTGTGGTTCAGTCAGAGGCACTTTGATATTGCGATCCACCCAGGCTAATGCCTTATCGCGTTCAATAGCGTTAACCGTGCGGCATTGTTCCTCAGTGGCCGTCATACCTTTAACAACATGCCTGCCATCGATGACGGTCACGCCGTGACATAGAGACCAGACCCCACCCGGATCCACTACTGCCACCAGCGCATTACCTTCTTTCTCACTGATGAACTGGTCGAAAATAAATGGCGCAGTTGCTCCGGACGCGATTAGCGCCAGCACTGCTGCGCTGAGTTTTGACTTATTCAACATCACTCACCTCGCGCAGCTTTGCGGCGATCCGCTTTGATTTGGAAGTACAGACTCGTCAACCACGTCAGCAAACCAAACATGAGGCTACCTAACACACCAATGGCCGCCCATTGTGATGGGGAGACTTTATCGAGGAGCTGAAGCAGCCAGTATCCGGTCCCCCCACCAGATGCTCCGTATGCAATACCCGTCGTGATTTTTTCCATTCGATACATGCTCTCACCTCGCTACGTTGCGGGTGTCCTGTTGAGGTAATAAAAAGGGCCGCATCAGCGACCCTAACTTTTATTCCCCTGCCAGCTGCCTTACCTCACTTACCGTCTGGTCGAATCGTTCCTCTTCCAGTTCTACGCCGATAGCCTGGCGACCCAGTTCAATCGCTGCTTTGACAGTTGATCCCGAGCCCATAAAGAAATCGGCAACCACATCGCCGGGCCTGCTGCTGGCGTTGATGATCTGCCGCAACATTTCAGCGGGCTTTTCGCAAGGGTGTTTACCTGGATAGAACTGCACGGGTTTATGTGTCCAGACGTCTGTGTAGGGCACGGCTACTGTCACAGAGAAATGCCGTCGAAGAGATTTATACTCTTCCAGCAGATCAAGATATTTCCGGTTCAACGAATGCCACGTGGCCACCAGCTGGTGATGCGGTGCTTTGAGTTCAGAGGCGCGGTATTTTTCAATAGCTATCTGTGTGAATAGCTCCTGAAGTTTTTCGTAATCCTGCACGTTCGGTAGTTGCCACTGACTGGACCCGAACCAGTGGGACACCATGTTTTTCTTTCCAGTGGCCTCCGCGATTTGTCTGGACGTTACCCCCAGCGCAGCTCTTGCATCACGGAAGTAAGAAATTAACGGGGCCATAACATGTTGTTT
>Ga0105244_10002130_pt1 | contig 15203 bp, 14 predicted proteins | sample KBSM44metaG_FD_80423 | JGI IMG/M metagenome (GOLD analysis project Ga0105244, IMG submission 80423) | Miscanthus rhizosphere microbial communities from Kellogg Biological Station, Michigan, USA - KBS M4-4 metaG | ecosystem: Host-associated > Plants > Roots > Rhizosphere > Soil | place... | reverse complement strand
GCAGGACGCGCCCATCGCGGTCAACATCCTCGACATCCGCTACGGCGACAGCGACTTCGCCGGCCAGCAGCGGCTGGCCGGCGAGCTGCTGGCCAGGCATGGCGCGCGGCTCGACTACATCCTCGGCTGCACCGGCTGCGCGCCCGCCGCGGTCGAGCCGCTCAGGCAGGCCGGCTTGAGCGGCAAGATCCGGCTGGTGGCCTACGACCTCACCGGCGAGATCGCGCGGCTGATCCGCAAGGGCGGCATCGAGGCGGCGGCCGACACCAAGGGCGTCAGCCAAACCAGGGTGGCCATCAACGCCGCCGTCAACCTGCTGGAACGGCGCGGCAAGGAGACGCCGCACACCATCCTGGTCGAACTGGGCATGGTCGACCGCCTCAACTTCGCCGCCTATCCGTTCGACACCTCAATCGCGCCCGAGGGCTACAAGACCGTGCTGTCCTATGATCCGGCGCGCAAATAGGCGGCCGGCCGCGCACGGTTTTCTTGATGTTGGGCTCGCTTGAACTTTGCCGGCCACCGGCTATATTGTCAGCTATCGTCCGGTCGCCCACAGGCCCTCCCGTTGCCATCATCAGGAGCACACCATGCCACTGCAGCACTACGGCGTCCTCAAGGGACGTCCGATCAATCGCCAGCTCGGTTCCAACCAAAATTCCCACTACCAGGTCCACGTGGTCGACGACACCACCGACTACCGGATCGCCATCAACGTCAAGTCGCAGCTGGCGCCGTCCGAGGTCGAGTACGTGGTCGACGCGCACTTCGACCATCCGCTGCTGCAGCACCTCGACGAGCTGCCGGTCGGCTGGTCGCCGCTGGCGTCCAGGCCGGCCGGCGCGGCGCTCGATTTCATCCGGGGCAACCTGTTCGATCCGCGCGAGATGGTGCCCCTGCCGCTGAGTATCAACGGCCCCGACAACGATCTCAACGACAAGATCGACCAGCACATCCAGCGCGCGATGAGCGACGAGAACGCGCTGCTGTACGCCTTCGGCGAGCGCTGGGGGCCGGAGCCCGGCAAGAAGGACAAGATCTTCGGTTTCCTGCCGGGTAACGGCGTGCACGACATCCACATGAACCAGGCCAACGCCGCCGACTTCAGGAAGGACGACGGCGTCTACCAGGACGGCGGGCTGCTGCTGCACTTCCCCGACCAGCGCCAGTGGGTCGCCATCTTCCTCAAATTCCAGTCGCAGACCTGGCACAGCGACGACCAGACCGGCCACCGCATCGAGGGCGGCGTCAGCGGGCCGCCGGGCGACCAGCCCAACCCGCCCGACCCGTTCGAGCCGGGCGGCCTGCCGACGCCCGAGGCGCCCGACGGCGCGCTGCGCATCGTCGCCGCGCTGGTCAATCCGGTGCGCTCGCCGGAGGTGGAAACCGTCACCCTGTTGAACCTGACGGCGCAGGACGTCGACCTGGCCGGCTGGAAGCTGCTCGACCGAGACAAGCACGCCATGCCGCTGTCGGGCACCATCAAGGCCGGCGAAACCCTGCGCGTGACCCTGGCGGCGCCGGTGGTGCTGCCCAACAAGGGCGGCATCATCACGCTGCTCAACGCCGACGGCCTGCGGGTCGATGGCGTCAGCTACACCAAGGCCGAGGCGTCCAATCCCGGCTACTCGCTGAAGTTCTGACCAGGGTCCGGAAACCCAGGAGGGCGCATGCGCGCACAACGCACCGAGGGCGACCTGCACGTGCAGGCGATCGCCGGCAGCCATGTCGTGATCTTCGGCTTCGACTGGCCGGCCGCGCGCGCCGGCGAGCTTCAGGGTTTCGCCCTGCACCGCACCGACCACGTCACCGGCCGCGCCGACTGGCTCGAAAGCCAGAAGCGCTATTTGTCCACCGACCCCGGCACCGCCACCGGCGTGCAGGTGTCGACGCGGCGCCATCCGCTGCAAACCTTCCAGTGGGCCGACTACACGGCGCGGCCGGACGTCGACTACACCTACCGCGCCGTCGCACTGGGCGGCACCCCCGCCGCGCTGGAGCCGCTGGCCGAGGCGGCGGTCGCGGTGCGCACCGTCACGCGCACCGCCTCCGGCCACGCGGTGCATTTCAACCGGGGCGCGGTGGCGGCGCAGGAATACGCGCGCCGCTTCAACAATCGCGCGCCGGAGGATGTGCCCAACGGCCAGGCCTTCGATTGGCTCGGCCGCGGACTGCCGGAATCGCTGCTGGCCTTCATCGCCCACGCGGGGGCCGGCGACGCGCTGCATGTGGCGATCTATGAGGCGCGGCACGCGCCGGTGCTGCAGGCGCTGCGCCAGGCGCGCGACCGGGGCGCCGAGGTGCGCCTGGTCTACGACGCCAAACAAAACGGTGACGACGACAGCCCGGCCTTTCCGCGCGAGGACAACCGCGACCAGATCGACGCCGCGCAATTGACGGACGTGGCGATCGCACGCGAGCAGAATCCCAGCTACATCGCGCACAACAAATTCCTGGTGCTGTCGAAAGGCGGGGCGCCGACGGCGGTGTGGAGCGGCTCGCTCAACTGGTCGCAGAACGGCTTCTTCGGCCAGCTCAACGCCGGGCACGAGGTGTGGGACGCAGGCGTGGCGCGGCAATTCCTGGGCTACTGGCGGTTGCTGGCGGCCGATCCCGGCGGCGCCGATCTGCGCGCGGCCATCGTCGCCGCCTTCCCCCTGCCGGCGCCGTGGCCGGACGGCTGCACGCCCGTGTTCAGTCCGAGGCGGCAGCGCGACGCGCTGGACCGCTACATCGCCGAGATCGCCCCGGCCGACGCGGTGCTGCTGACGCTGGCGTTTTCCATCGACGGGCAGCTGGGAGAGGCGCTGACGCCGGAACACGCCGGCCTGCGCTACCTGCTGATGGACGGCTTGAAGGGCAACAAGGCCCAGGTGGACAAGCTCAAGCAAACCGTCCGGGAAATCCGCGCCACCGAGGCCGGCCGGGTGGCGATCGGCGCCTATCTGAGGACCAACGCGCTGGACCAGTTCCTGCTCGAGCGCAGCAACACGATGGCCAAGCACGTGCAGTTCGTCCACACCAAATTCATGCTGGTCGATCCGCTCGGCGCGCGCCCGCTGGTGATCACCGGCTCGGCCAACTTCAGCGTCGCCTCCAGCAAGCAAAACGACGAGAACATGCTGGTGATCGCCGGCGACCAAGAGGTCGCCGACATCTATCTGGGAGAGTTCATGCGCTCGTACACCCATTACGCGTTCCGCGACGCCGTCAAGTCGGCGGCCCTGTCCGGCACGCCTTTCACCAGCAAGCCGTTGAACGAGGACTGCAGCTGGGCCGCGGACTATTTCGGCCCGGGCTTCAGGAGCCGGCAACGCCGGTATTTTTCCCGCAGCACCGTGTAACCACAACCGAAGGAGCCGCATCATGAGCGAATTGAGCACCACCCCGAGCACCAACCCGCACAACGCCAAATACCCGGAAATCATCACCGAAACGGAAACGGACGAACGCGTCGAAAGCACGGAAGAACAAAAACTGGTCTACGAGTCCGGCGCGCCAAGGGGGACCTCCGTCATCAAGAAGGTCACCGTCTCCAAGATCAAGATCCGCACCACCACGCCGTATCTGGGCACGGTGTGACGATCACTGGCATCGGCTGAACATGAACATCCGCCAGGGCTTTGCGCAGCCGATAGCGGCGGCGCTGCGCGACCACGGGATCGTCGTGGTCACCGCCATGCGCGGCCTCGGCGCCCGCGCCACGGTGCGCGCGGCGCTTGCCGCCCTCCCCGGCGCAACGCCGTGGGAACTGGATGGCGACGGCCACACCCACGGCTATCTGGCCGGCTTCGAGCCGTTCATCCTGCGGCTGCTGGACGACGCGGTGGCCAACCGCCCCGCGCTGGTCGCCCGGCATGAACAAAGCCTCAAACGCGTCTGGCCATGGAGGCCTTGCCGGGCCTTCAAAACGCCGCGCGACTTGACCGGCACCGCGCCCCGCGAGGAGCGCACCCGGTTTTATCACTACGAATATCAGAATAAGCTGTTGGTCGGCCTCGCCGAATTCGTCATCGACGCGATGGCCGCGTCGACCTTCGCGGTGACCCTTGTGATTGACAACGCCGAGCGCATGCCGCCCACCTCCAGGCACCTGCTGGACATCCTGCGGCGGCTGCCGGGCCTGGCGGGCACGCTGCGCTTCGTCCTGCTGGATCGCGGCACCGCGGAGCGCATCGGCGACCTGCCGGCCGTCGTCCTGCCGCCCCTGGCGCGGGCCGAATTCGAGCTGGCCGCCGCGACCGAAACCGGCCACCTCCCCGCCGCGCGGCGCGATGCGGTGTACGTGCAATCGGGCGGCAATCCCTTGATCTGCAAGACCCTGGCGACCTGTCTGGGCAGCGATCTTGGCACGGCCGCCACCCTCCCCGTGCCGGCGGTCGTCGATTTATATCTCGGCGCGCTCGACGGCGCGCGGCGCGCGGCGCTGGCGGCCGACTTCGTCGCCGCCGGTGGCCGGGGCGATCCGATCGGCGAACGCAATGCCGCCGCCATGCCCGACGCCCAAATGGACGACCTGCATCACGCGCGCCATGCGGCGGCGCTGGAACGCCACCTGGCGGGCGCCGGTCCGCTGGTGCTGGTCCATGCGCTGGCGATCAGGGACCCCGTGCGCCGCCTCGAGGCGCTGGTCGAACCGTGCGACATCCTGATGGGCATCGGTTTGTACGACACCTGGTTCGAGTTCTTCGCGGCGATGTTCCCGGCGCGTCCGCAGCGCCGCCAGGAAGCCGGCAACGACGCCGTCGACGGCCTTTTCATCAACGCCGCCTTCGTCCTCTACTCGATGGGCTACACCGCCGCCGCGTTGTCGTTCCTGAACGAGTTCCTCGAAACGTCGCCGGACAGCCGCTTCGTCCCCACCGCCCTGTACGCGCAGTCGATGACGTACGGACGCTATCAGATCCCCGTCGACTTGCCGGCGGCCGAGGACTGCGCCGTGCGCAACCTGCGGCTCATCGACGAGAAATTTTCCGCCCATCCGCGCCACACCTACATCAAGGTCTTCGCGGAAAACGCCTACGCTTACATCAAGGCGCGCCAGGGCAAGTTCGACGAGGCGCTGGCGCTGTGCGAACAAGGCATCACCGACATCGTGGAAAAATATGGCGGGGACCAGTTCCAGCTGCACCGCTCCATCCTGATCTACAACACCAGCCAGGTCTACGAACTGGTGAACGACACGGTCCGCGCCGAGCAGCGCCTGCGCGACGCCATCGCCTGCGACCCGTTCTACGCCGAGTACTACAACGACCTCGGCAATCTACTGTCGCGGCTCGACGGCCGCGAGGAGGAGGCGCTGGCGGCCTACGCGAAGGCGATCGCGCTGTCGCCGCCGTACTACGAGGCGCACCTGAACCGTGGCATGCTGCGCGCGCAGCGCGGCGATCATGACGGCGCGCACGCCGACTTCGAGCGCGCGCTGGCCATCAAGCCGTCGGAGTGGCGGGCGATGCGCGAACTGGGCAACCTGAGCCTGGCGGCCGGCGACGCCGCCGGCGCGCTGGCCAGCTACGACCTGGCCCTGCGCCACGAAGCGCGCGACGCCGACCTGCACGCCAACGCCGGACTGGCCGCGTCGGAGCTGGGCGACAGCGCGCGCGCCATTCGCCACGGACAGGCCGCCGTCGCCATCCATCCCAAACACGCCGCCGCCCACAACAATCTGGCGGCCGAATTCTCGGCGCTGGGGCGGCACGACGACGCGCTGCGCCACATCCGCCTGGCGATCGACTGCGACCCCGATCCGCAGTATCGCGAGAACGAGGCGGCCATCGCGGCAAGCTGGCTTACTTCGGCAACTTCGCCACCACCTTGATCTCGAACTGGAAGCCATACAGCCAGGTCACGCCCACCGCCGTCACCGTCGGATGCGGCGCCTCGCCCCAATACTCCGGCACCACCTCCCACACTTGTTCGAAGATCGCCTCCGGGTTCACCATGAAGACGGTGACATCGACCACGTCGTCGAAGCTGCAGCCGGCGGCGGCCAGGATCGCGTTCAGGTTGTCGAACGCGCGGCGCACCTGGGCTTTCAATTCCGGCTCCGGCGAGCCGTCCTCGCGGCTGCCGACCTGTCCTGACACGAACAGCAGGCCGTCGGCGCGCACCGCCGGTGAATAGCGGTTCTTTTCATACAGCGCCTGGCGGCCGGGCGGAAAAACCACGTCACGTGTTGCCATGTTCAACTCCTCAATGTTTTCTGAAGAATCCAGTCTAATAGCAATCAAACCGAAGATAAACGCCGAAAACAATCCATCACTGTTTGTATAATCCAAACAATTACTTGATCGGGAGGCGACATGGACAGGTTCGATGCGATGACGGCGTTCGTCCGGGTGGTGGAGACCGGCAGTTTCACCAGGGCGGCCGCGACGCTCGACATCAGCCGCACCAGCGCCACGCAACTGGTGCAGCAGCTCGAGGCGCGCCTGCGCGTCAAGCTGCTCAACCGCACCACCCGCAAGGTCAACGTGACGGCCGACGGCGCCGCGTATTACGAGCGCGTGGTCCGACTGCTTGCCGACCTCGACGATACCGAATCGGGCTTGTCCCAGGCGTCGGCCCAGCCCAAGGGCAAGCTCAAGGTCGACGTGCCCAGTCCGCTTGCGCGCATGATCCTGATGCCGGCGCTGCCGGCCTTTCACGCCCGCTATCCCGACCTGCAAATCGACATGGGCGTCAGCGACCGCACGATCGACCTGATCGGCGAGAGCGTCGATTGCGTGATACGCGGCGGCGAACTGCGCGACCTGTCGTTGAAGGCGCGCCACGTGGGCGACCTGCAACTGGGCCTGTACGCGGCGCCCGCCTACCTTGCGCGCAACGCCGCGCCCGCCCATCCGCGCGAGCTGGAACACGGCGCGCACCGTGTCGTCGGTTTTTTGTGGGGACGCACCGGCAAGACCTATCCGGTGCTGTTGCACCGCGACGGCGAGACGCTCGCCATCGACGGCCAGTACGTGGTCGCCGTCGACGACGGCAACGCCTATCTGGCGGCCGGCCTGGCCGGCATGGGCGTGCTGTGGTTGCCGCGCTATATGGCCAAACCCCATGTGGCCAGCGGCGAACTGCTGCCGCTGCTGGAGGACTGGCGCCTGGCCCCCATGCCGCTGCACGTGGCGTATCCGCAGAACCGCTACGTCAGCACCAGGCTGCGCGTGTTCATCGACTGGGTGGCCGATCTGATGACCGAGCACGCGCCCATCGGGGGCCGATGAAAAGCCGATGAGCGCGTCCCGGATTGTGATAACGTTGTCGAACAAATTACAAGTAAAGGAGACAGTATGCGCAACAGCATCACCCTGAAAAGTTGTATCGCCCTTTGCCTGGTCCTGGCCGGACCGTTCGCGCTGGCCGAGGCGCACCTGCCCGCGCCGCTGCCGACGCCCGCCGTCGGCGACTCCTGGACCTACCAATACTCCGATGTCCGCAAGGGCCTCAAAGGCAACCTCAACCGTATCGAAGTGACGTCGATCGACACCGCCGGCGTGCATGTCGACGTGCGCCGCGCGGATGGCGGCACGCCGCCGACGCGGCAGCTGTTCAGCACCGAAATGAACCCGGTCGACCGTGGCGCGATGCACTTCACGCCATCGTTCGCGCGCTTCGCGTTTCCGCTCGCGCCCGGTAAGGAATGGCTGAGCGATGTCGTCGGCGACAATCAAAAGCTCGGCAAGCAGCTGCGCTACACCATCAAGGGCAAGGTGCTGGACTGGGAAAAAATCAAGGTGCCGGCCGGCGAGTTCGACGCGCTCAAAGTGGTGGTCGACGCGCGCTATCGCGGCGAAGGCGCCGGCGCCGACAACGACGGCCAACTCACGGAAACGATCTGGTTCGTCCCCGAGCTCAACAACTTTGTCAAACTCGATTATCTCGAGACCGACAAACAGGGCCGCATCGCCAACCGCGACAGCTGGGAGCTGACCTCCTACGTCCGCGCCAAGTAGCGGCATGGGGACGCGCCGTGGCCACGCAGTCCCCGCCCCCGGCGCCGGCCGATCCGCCTAGCGACGGCCGCCTGCGCGCCCGTCCGGCGTTGCGGCCGCTGGCGCTGCTGGAGCGCGCGCCGCCGCCACCACTGCCGCCCGGCCGCCACACGCTGGCCTTCGCCAACGGCCGCCACGCCGTCCTGCACGTGCCGGCGCCGGCCGACGGCGCGTCCGCGCGCCCGCTGCAATTGATCGTGCTGCTGCACGGCGTGCGCCAGTTGCTCGGCGGCGCCGACGACAGCGCCGTCGCGCACGCGCAGCGGCATGGCGCGCTGCTGCTGATACCGCGCTCGTTGACCGACAGCTGGGACGTGATACGCGGCGGCTACGGTCCCGACCTAGCCTTCCTCGACCGCGTGCTGGCGTGGACCATGCGGCGCTACAGCGTCGATCCGGACGCGCTGGTGATCGGCGGCTTTTCCGACGGCGCGTCCTACGCGCTGTCGGTGGGCTTGATGAACGGGGATTTGTTCAGCGATATCGTGGCGTTTTCGCCCGGCTTCATGAAACCGATGCGGCGCGTCGGGCGGCCGCGCGTGTTCGTCGCCCACGGCGCCGGCGACGAGGTGCTACCGGTCGAGCGGGGACGCGCCATCGCCACGCAACTGGCGCGCGAGCACTACGAGGTCCGGTACGAGGAATTCGACGGCGCCCACGTGGTGCCGGCGCCGATCGCGCGCGAGGCGCTGCGCAGGATCGCCGGGCGCTGAACGCTTGGAGAAACAGTCACCCCGCACCCCGGACGCCGGGTCGCCCCCCTATTTGCCGCCGTGCGGGTCGAGGGTGGCCGCGGCTTCCCCCAACATCGGCCGCAAGCTCGCCCACACCAGCTCCGGCGCCATTTGCACCATGCAGTTCTGGTGCCCGAGGGGGCACTCGCGCTGCTTGCACGGTGAACAATCGAGCCGCAGCGAGATCGACGCCGCCATGTCCGAAAACGGCGGTGCGTGACCGGGATCGGTCGGGCCATACAGCGCCACCACCGGCCGGTTCAGCGCCGAGGCGATATGCAGCAGGCCCGAATCGTTGGCCACCACCGCCGACGCGCGCGCGATCAGCGCGATCGCCTCGGCCAGGCTGGTGGCGCCGGCCAGGTTGAACACGGCCGCGCCGGCGGGCATGGCGGCGGCCACCTCGGCGCACGCCTCCTTGTCCTTCGGCGAACCGAGCAAGGCGATCTGCGTGGTCGGGTCGTTGGCCAGGATGGCCTGCCCCAGCCCGGCGAAATGGCGCGCCGGCCAGCGCTTGGCGCCGCCGAATTCGGCGCCCGGCGCGAACGCCACCAGCGGCCGCGCCGGATCGATGCCGGTGCGCGCGCAGACGGCGGCGATTTGCGCGGCGCTCGCCACCAACCGCGGACGCGGCAGCGCGGCGCGGAACGCTGCGCCCTGGACCGCACCCTGCGCCAGCGGCGCGCCGGCCAGCGCCGCGTAAAACGCCACCATCGGGCGCGGCGGCGTCTCGTCGCGGTGCATGACGTTGATCAGGCCGTGCCGGCTCTCGCCCTTGTAGCCGACCCGCCGCTTGATGCCGGCCAGCCACGGGATCAGCGCATATTTAATGGTGTTGGGCAGCACGTAGGCCTGGTCGTAGCCGCGCCGGCGCAGCAGCCGCGCGTACTTCCAGCGCTCGCGCAGCTGCAGCGCGCCGTGGCGGAACGGCGTCCCCAGCACCTCGTCGACCTCCACCATCTGCCGCCACACCGGCGACACCGCCGGCGGCGCCAGCACATCGATCGGCATGTCCGGATGGGCCGCGCGCAGCAATTGCAGCAAGGGCTGCGCCATCACCGCGTCGCCGATCCAGTTGGGGGAGATGACGAGGATGCGCGGCGTGTCGCCGGCGGGGACTTTCATTTCTTGCAACACGGGCTCTTTCCATCGTCGGGACGGCGCCCGGGCGGGTCGATTATCGCCCATCGCCGCGTTCGCGACAAGCCGCCAAAGCCCGCTCCTGGGCCGGATAATGCCGCAATGAACTGCTATAATCGGCCTTTTCCGCTGCGGCCGTCCCGGCCCGTCCCGTGCGCCAATGAATACTGCCAGTAACCCGCCGCCGCTGCCCGAAAAAGGCAGCCCGCTCGCCTCCACGCTCCTGTTCGCCCTCCCCGCGTTGGCGCTGGGCAGCAAGTCCGGGCTGGGCGCCGTGCAACTGGTGATCCTGCTGATCTTCCTGATCCGTTTCCGCCCCGTGTGGAGCGCCTATCAGCAATACTGGTTCGAGCTCTCGGGCGTGATCCTGGCCTTCTCCGCCTACTTCGTGGTCTCGCTGCTGCGGCTGCTGTTCGACCACCAGGAACTGCGCACGCTCGACGGCCCGTCGCGCCTGCTGCTGGGCCTCAGTTGCATCGGCGTCATGTACCACCTGCGCCCGCGCACCCGCTATTTCTGGATGGGGCTGTGCGCCACCACGGTGGTGGCGGCGTTGCTGGCGATTTACCAGACCCTCAACGGCGTCGAGTACGGCCGCGCGGTCGGCTTCACCCACCACGCCATCACCTTCGGCAACCTGGCGCTGGCCTCCGGCCTGATGGGCTTGTGCGGTATGGCCGCCTTCCGCGGCACGCGGCTGGCGTGGCTGCCGGTGGTGGCGCTGCTGTGCGGCATGGTTGCCTCCATCCTGTCCGGCTCGCGCGGCGGCTGGCTGGCCCTGCCGCTGGCGATGATCCCGCTGGTCTACTACGGACGCCGCCTGTTCGGCCGCCGCCTGCTGGTGGTCTGCGGCCTGATGCTCGCGCTGCTGGCGGTGGCCTGCCTGGTGCCGGCCATCGGCATGGCGGGGCGCATCGGCGTGGCCGTCGACGAGGTGCAACGCTACCTGTCCCACGGCGACGCCACCACCTCGGTCGGCATCCGCCTGGAGTTGTGGAAGGCGTCGATCATCATGTTCACCGAACATCCGTGGCTGGGCGTGGGCCGCGACGAGTTCCACACGGTGCTCAACGCGCTGGCCGACGCCGGCCGCCTGCAGCGCGGGCCGGCGCTGGAGTTCAGCAGCAGCCACAACGACCTGCTGCACTGCCTGGCCACCGGCGGCGTGCTCGACGCCAGCCTGTTGCTGTTGCTGTATATCATGCCGCTGCGCTACTTCGTCGTCCAGTTGCGCCGTCCGGACCAGGGGCAGCATCCGCTGGCGTTGGCGGGCCTGGTGGTGGTGGTGGCGTTCATGGCCTTCGGCCTGACCGACGTGATGTTCTGGCTAATGATGACCAAGGTGTTCTACGTGATGATGGTCAGCAGTCTGATCGGCATGTGCCTGGCCACGCAGTACACGCCGCCGCCGCGCCGCATCATGATCACCCGCACCGACAATATCGGCGATGTTGTATTGACGTTGCCGCTGGCGGGCTACCTGAAACAGCTCTATCCGCAGGCCGAGATCGTCTTCCTGTGCCGCCGCTACGCCGCCGCCGTGGTGGCCCAGTGCCGCCATGTGGACCGCGTGCTCACGCTCGAGGAGTTGGGCGACGACCTGGCCGCCGGCATGGCGCGCAGCGGCTGCGACACCGTGCTGTTCGCCTACCCGCGGCGCCAGCTGGCGTTCGCCGCGCGCCGCGCCGGCATCGCCCGCCGCATCGGCAGCAGCCGCCGCTTCTATCATTGGTTCAGCTGCAACCGCCTGGCCAACGTCAGCAGCAAGAAAACGCCGCTGCACGAGGCCCAGCTCAGCTTCAAGCTGCTGCTGCCGCTCGGCGTCGACCACGTGCCCTCGCTCGAGGAGGTGTCGAAGTTGTACGGCCTGACGATCCCGCGCCACCCGGCCGCCGACGCCGTGCTGGCCGGGCCGGGCTTCAAGCTGATCCTGCATACGAAATCCAACGGCAACGGCCGCGAATGGCCGCTGGAGCACTACACCACGCTGGCGCGCATGCTCGGCGCCGACGGCGAAGGTATGCGGGTGCTGGTCACCGGCAGCGCGGCCGAGGGCGAACTGCTGGCCCAACAGGCGCCGGCGCTGCTGGCGCTGCCCAACGTCGAGAACCTGTGCGGACGGCTCGACCTGGAGGCGTTCACGGCGCTCGTCGGCGGCTGCGACGGCCTGATCGCCAGCGGCACCGGGCCGCTGCACTTGGCCGCCGCGCTGGGACGCCCGGTGGTGGGCCTGTTCCCGCCACTCAAGCCGATCGATCCGACGCGCTGGGCCGCCGTCGGCCCGCGCGCGCACAACCTGGTCACGGCGCAGCCCTGCGGCCATTGCGCCGACCCGGCGCGCTGCACCTGCATGCTGGCGATCGATCCTCGGCAAGTGTTCAATATAGTGCGGGAATGGCGCGCCGAGGCGCCCCCCGCCGCCGCCTAGACGCCGCCGTGCCGCCCTCAACCGGTGCAGGTCACCAAGCGAAGCCTATCTGAGTGGCGATCTCCGCAGCGCGGGCGTTCGCCGCGTTCATCTGTTCGTAGGACATGGATGAAAACGACCGGTTCGATCCTGAATTTCGCCCCTTGTTGGCGCCGTTAAATCGCTGGGCCACCATGTCCCAGGCCGCTGCGGTGGTGACATCAGCACCTGATTCGTACAACCGTTTCGCAACGGTCTCCGGGATGGTACCGGCGCCGCCCTGCGTGGCCAATGTGAAATAGCGCAAAGCAATGGCACGCGGCGATTCGCTGAAGTCCACACCCGCTTCGGATTGCATGGCATCGCCTTCGCTCCAATAGCGGTCAGCAAGTTGTATCGCCGCCAGTGCATCACCGCCCTTGCCAAGGTTGGTTAACTCCACGAGATTCATCGTGAGGTATTTTTCTGGCAGCGCGTATCCGTCCCGTGCCAATCTTTCTTTACGTTCCTTGAGCAATTCCGCCGGGTCCGGCGGGGTATAAGAGGCAGTGCCGAACGGCGAGGTCAGGGACGGTTTTGCGGGGTTGCCAGACGATGCTGTCGCCAGCGCGGTGCGCGCGGTGGCGACCGGCGGGATTCCTGCTGATTTTTCATTTGAAGGCGCGTCACCATTCCAGTAATAAACCATCGAGACAAGCACGCTTACAGATATTAAAACCACAATCTTCCGTGACATATTAACCTTGGATGCATTGCACAATTCATTTCGAATTGTGCAATTTTAAATTACGGATTAATAAGGCGAACCGCAATAGCCGATAGTGCCTCCAGCGGCGCTTGCCCACGCGGCGGCATCCGCTCCGTTTTGCATCAACGGAGTTACTCCATCAACGCAGCCGCCACCTGGAAATGCCGCGGTTTTACGGAACGGGTAATAATTAACGGCGCCGCCTTCGCGAGTACCCGTGTCAATCCGGACCAGCTCCTTCACCACGGAGTTATTCGCATCCAAAATAGCGAGTCGGCCGGTTTCATACAACACCAGTTTATACCCCATGTTGTACGGTTTGCCGCCCGTGCCGGCGTTCCATGCCCAAGTGCCGTTGCTCTTGTACAAGGCAAGGTTGCCGTCCATCTGCATGCGCAGGTGATCGCCATTATCAGTCCCGGTTGAGAAGCCGGCTGGCCTGGTCATGTTCACGCCATTAAAGTAGGTCACCACATTGCCGTCACCTTGCATGACCAGGGAGTAATGGCCAGAACGTGTGGCAATGTATGCGTTTTTCTCAATATTGGTTTCAGCCGCCAGGACTACTTGCGCGTGCGCCGAGAGCATCGCAGTCATGCTCAAAGCCACCGCAATAACAGTATTTTTAAACATCATAGAGTTTATATCCAATAGAAATTAGAGTATCCACACCCTTGCCGAAGTGTGGTGCATATAAATTAACCTTGCCATAAATAAAAGTCAACGGAAATTTTACATTAAAATAATATTTTCTTTTTTTTAATGTTATTTTGATATTGCCGATGCCGCCCGGACGGCGGGTCTGGCTTTGGCCGGACTGAGCGCCGCCGTGCGCGCCCGCAAATCAAAATCCGGTACTATGACTTTTTCGTCCAAGGAGGAAATGCCATGCGTGTGGATATTTATTGCCGAGATGAAGCACAAGGGAAGCACAGCTATCTAGCCGTGCCGGAAGGAAAGCCGATTCCCGAGGAAGCGACCAACACCGACTGGCAGCCCGAGGCGCAGAAGGTCGAGGTCGACGACGACAGCGACGATTTGCCGCGCTATCACATCGTCCACCCGCTGGAGCAGATCGGCGCCAAGGGCTACGCGATCACCAGCTTGAACGAACAGCTGTAGCGGGGCTGCGGGGCTAAGGCACCGCGCCGCCGCCCTCCTCCAGCATGCTGAGGCGCACCAGGTCGGCGACGTTGTCGACCCCGAGCTTGCTCATCAGGCGCGCCTTGTGCACCTCGACCGTGCGCACGCTGATGCCCAGCGCCGGCCCGATGTCGCGGTTGTGGCAACCGCTCACGACCAGTTGCATCACCTGCCGCTCGCGCGGCGTCAGGCCGGCCAGCAGGCTGGCGCCGACGTCGCGCCGGCGCCGCTCCCCTCCCGCCTGGCGCGCGCGCGCCAGGCCCTCGTCGATGGCGGCGATCAGCTTGTCGTCGTCGAACGGCTTTTCCAGGAAATCGACGGCGTCGGCGCGGAACGCCGCCCGCGCCGTGCCGACATCGCCGTGCCCGCTCATGATGACGACCGGGATGCGGCAACCGCGGGCGGCCAGTTCGCCCTGCAGCGCCAGCCCGTCCATGCCGGACATGCGGATGTCGATCAGCAGGCAGCCGTTCCAGTCCGCCCGCCAAGCCCGCAGGAAATCCTCGCCGCTGGCGAACATCGCCGTCCGGTAGCCGCGCACGCCCAGCAGCAGCCCCAGCGCGTCGCGCACGGCCGCGTCGTCGTCGACGATCATCACCGCCAGATCCAGTCCCACCGCCTCATCGCCCGCCATCGCCACCCCGCTCCTGTTCCAGTTTGTCGCCCGGCGCCAACGGCAGCGCCAGCCGGAAGACGCCATGCCCGCCCGCCTCGGCCCACAGCGCGCCGCCGTGCGCCTCCATGATAGCGCGGCTGAGCACCAAACCGAGCCCCAGTCCGCTGGCCTTGGTCGACACGAACGGCTCGAACAGGCCGGCGGCCAGCGCCTCCGGCACGCCGTGGCCGCTGTCCTCGACCGTCAGCCGCAGGCTGCCGTCGACGGCGCGCGCCGACACGCTGACCCGGCGCGCGCCGCGCGGGCGCGCCTGCGCCGCCTCGATGCCGTTGGCCACCAGGTTGCGCAGCACCAGCGCCAGCTGGACGCGGTCGGCCAGCACCGCCAGCGCCGGCAGCTCGCCGATCGCCAGCTCGACGCCGTGCTC
>Ga0105244_10002126_pt1 | contig 15219 bp, 10 predicted proteins | sample KBSM44metaG_FD_80423 | JGI IMG/M metagenome (GOLD analysis project Ga0105244, IMG submission 80423) | Miscanthus rhizosphere microbial communities from Kellogg Biological Station, Michigan, USA - KBS M4-4 metaG | ecosystem: Host-associated > Plants > Roots > Rhizosphere > Soil | place... | reverse complement strand
TTCTATATTATGTTTTATACAAAAATCATCAAGCTTTTCAGAAAGAGATTTAAACGCAATAGGCAATGTATCACCTAACCCGACTAAACCTTTCTGATACCAAGAAAAATCAGACGGTGTAATATGCAACACATTTACGTTTAAGGAATCAAATGTCTTGTAAAAACTAAAATCACCTGGCCCTGCCCCTCGCGAAGAAAAAATCACAAAAAGCCGCTTATCGTTTACGTCCTTACCTCTCCATAAATAATGTTCTGGATTTAGTAAATGCACGGGGCCGCTTTCAAAAGAATTTTTGCTCAAAGAAACCTCCTATTTTCATAAAAAGATACCAGTCACTATAAATCATAACTTAAAACAATAACAGATAGAAAAGATAACCGATTAAAAATTAATAAAAAGCCGCGCTTAGATAGCACGGCTTGTTTACTAATAATACATCTTTATATCATCAATTTTTCTGTACATCAAAATTAATGTGTTTTGAGCGAGTCTCTAAAAAGAAACCGAAGACTTTTTATCAACGGTTTTTTTGAGTCGTTGAAGAAAGAATATGGATCTTTTTTAAGTTTTGCTAACTTCCGCTGCTTACTCGATTTTACTGGATGGGCATAAGTTGACTGATTGCTATTTTTAACAGGAATATCTTTAGCTAAAGAAACTGCTTGTTTGGGGGAAAGCACTTTAGCATTATTATTCGTCAAGGAATTATAATATGCATTTGCGCCTTTTTTCCATTTTGATGCTTTCATTAACTCCTCAATTATTTGTGGGCTAACAGTTCCCTTAGCATCTTTATAACTTTCTAATAATGGTGAAATTAAACAAACAGAACCACCACCGAAAACATTTTCAACTTCGTGTGCAGCAAACATGCTGGCATCTTTCCCATTGGGATTATTTGCAAAGTTAAGAATAATCTGCGAGGAAAGAATAGATGAAAACTCAATATAATCGAAGTAAGAACCAAAGCGTCTTTTGACATCTTCGTAGAAGTCAGTTACCCCTCGATGGGTTCTAAGTAAGGCATTTTTTCTTACAACTTCTTCTTCAGCATCAAGGAAGACCATTTCCCTGCTGCTTCCTTTACCCTGCATTTTTATTAAGCTCCCTTCAGGAGAACTTAATGCAGCTTCAAAGATAAATACATGATCATTTAGACCATGCCTGTAAGCGATTTTATGGTCATCTAAATTTTGCAAGAAACCTTCAAAATGATCTTTTTCAAAATGATCTCTACTATGATGATGAGTTAAGAAATAAAAACCATTAACAGTTTCACATTGTAGTATTTTTTTAAGGTAATACTGCATAGAACCACTATAGCCAATGTCAATTACAGCAGCACCGCCGTCCAAGCAATCTTGCTCAAACCCTATTTCGTGTAAATAATCAACATAACTTTCACGTTCAATAGCAGAATTTTTTAAAATAATATCTTCAATTTCTTTGAGGAAACTAATTAATTTACCAAATTCAAAATAAGGAGAAACAATACTATCGCTTTTATAATGATATTTTTCCAATTTAGACGGATCAATGTCTTCAATATTTAATCCAAAACGAGCAGATAAAAAATCACTTAGTTTTCTCGCATTAAAGTTTTGCGATGCTACTTCAATGATATCATCTACAGTTCTGATAGAAGATACCATTGCAGCTCGTCTGGAACTGTATAAATACTCTGTCGTTAAACCAGATTGATCTTGTGGGTAAAAAGTATCAAATGCCTGCTTCAGAATCCAACCATCACGTGAAAGGAAGTATAATTTATTGATCCCAAGTTTTTTAACTCGTCTATGTAACCATTGTGTAAAACCTACCACTAATGGTCCTATGGCCATATAACCATAATTGTACTCTTCAGCGCTAAAGATAGATTCCTTGTTAATTTTGAACCAATGCCCTGCATGGTATTTATTTGCAAATAATCCATTTAGTACAGAAGTTGACACGCCAGAATTATTAAGACTAGAACGTAGAACATCACCAATGAGCGATTTTTTATAATTATCCATTGCCTTAGGAAACACATATGACTTTAGACCATGTTTCTTAGCCATATTACCATCAGCTTGATTATTATCACCGATGTGAAGTGCGAGACTGGCATCAATTTTGAAATTATCATTTAGATATTTCAAATACTCTGGATAAATAGTTCCGTTATGTTTTCTGGTTTTAGTTTCTGCAGAGACTAAAAGTTTATTGTGTCCTTTGATACCTGCTTTTAGCAAAATACGGTCAATAACAGCTTGCGACAAATAAATATCAGTAATAATGGATACACTATCACAAATCATTTGCGAGAAATAAAATTCTCGAACCATTTCTTTTTTTGGATGCACTAATTCAACTTCTGCATCAATTTCAATATTCTTAATTAATTCTAGCTCACCTACTGATAGATCAAAATATCTTGGGAATCTCTCGTAGATTTGATCAAGGGTAATTTCAAACTCGCCTCTCGATTCTCTTCTTAAATCGATTTCAGCTTGTCTTCTCACATAATAAAATGGAAAATTCTTGTTTTTGAGTTCGTTTCTAACACGAGCTTCAATCAAGTTAAAAAGTTCATGCGGCTCGAAAAAATCACGCTCAACTAAAGTATCAAAAAGATCATACGATACAGCTTTACAATGCGACATCGCAACGCGAAGGTGATCCACTTCTGGTACTATTTTTGAATCAATAAATGTTTTTTTAAGTAGCCACTCTCTGTTTCCTGAAACTATATCTTTCCTAACTTCTTCTACACTTTTTTTATTATTAAAATACTCAAACTCTTCACAATTAGAGATGAACTTCCCATGCAAATCATTTAATTTATCTAGGTAAGCTTGCCCGTTAAAAAGATCATTCTTATGAGAAAGATGCATTCTAGATAATAATGCATAGATTAGATTGTCACGATCGTATTTCTTAGCTGAAATAATATCAACACAAAAATCAGAAATAGATTCATTCGTAGATACAATATCAATTTGAGATTTACCCAGACCAAGATATGGGATTTTCCATAATGCGGCTTGATATCCAATAGATGATGATACAGAAAGTGCGCCATCAACATAAGGTAAAATAAATTGCGTAGGCGTGGGAATTTCATCATTAGAAAAATAAATTAGGTTGCCATGCTTGGCACTAAGACTTTCGAGTTGCTCAATACTTATTTGCCTTTTATAACTATGTTCTGTAACTATCACACCAATTTTTGGAGAAATGTTTGAAAGGACATCGTCAACCATTTCAAATTGATTTTTATATTTAGTACATCCATTAAAAGAAAAATAATCGTCAACTTGGCAAGCAAGAACTACCAAACGATCAAATTTCTCATATAGCGAAGACAAATATTTTTTTAAAGGGTGGTATGTTGCTAAAGCTTTTGTCGTTTGATTTCTTAGTAAATTAACAACACCTCTTTCTTCTTCCGTAAAGGGCGCCGAATTAATTTCCTTTGCGTATTTGTACTGATAAGAATATTCATATAAGCCACAAGGATCCAGCAAACCATATGCAGGATAAGGGGCTCTCGAGAAAATTCCAAACATAGAATTAAGTAGCAGTGATTTCGGGAACATTTCTTTTAAAAAAGGAGCAGGGCTTTCATAAGAAATGATGACATCTGGAGCATAGCCTTCAGGTATTACGCTACCAATTATTGTTTTTAATTCATTATTTGCTTTTGAATCAAGTCTGTTATGATAAAGTTCAACACTAATATTGTGATTTTTTAATATTGCATTATCTTCAATCAACTCTTCATTAACGATTAAAAAATCAATACCTTCAAGCTTTAAATTACTTTGCTTAGCTTTATTAAAAATTGCCCGCGACAAAACCATCTTAACTTCAATTTCACTGTCGGCTTTTCTTAATCCATCAATCTCAGGTAACAAATAAGAGCGAAGAGTTGCGTAGCGAAATAACTTATCATTAAGTTCTGTGCGAGGATCTAAGAAATATAATATTGACTTCATAATTTTTGATTCCGTTGATTTACTTCTAAAAATATTTGATAAAATTAAAGAGATTCATTCTCTTTGTATTCGGAAATGGCCTCATCTATATCATCGAAATACTCTACGATATTATCCTTTTTTATTAATATTGCGGCCGAGCAATATTGTCCAAGTGAGGCGAGGCTATGTGAGACCATTAAAAAATTCGATTCTAGCTTTTTTTCATTGAACAACTCTGCGCATTTATTTTTAAATCTGGCATCTCCAACAGCTGTAACTTCATCAACGAGATAATAATCAAATTTAAAAGCCATGCTTAGCCCAAACCCTAAACGAGAACGCATCCCTGATGAGTAAGTTTTAATTGGCATATCAAAGTACTTTCCTAGTTCGGCAAAGTCCTCGACAAATTTTATCTTATCGTTGAGGTCATTTTTTTTTGCATAAAGTCGGGCTACAAATTTTACATTTTCCCGCCCAGTGAGACTACCTTGAAAACCTCCAGATAAACCGACTGGCCAAGAAATTGTCTTATTGGTAATAATTTCTCCTTTATCTGGCCTATCAATACCACCGATCATTCGTAGTAGTGTTGATTTTCCAGCACCATTCCTACCAATAAGTGCAATACTTTTATTTTCCGGTAATTCAATATTAAGATTTTTAAATACGTAATGACGGCCTTTAGGCGTACGGTATGATTTTGTGAGGTTTTTTATTTTTATCATGATGTTAGCATTGCTTCCTCACGGATCCGATATAATGACAATCCCAAAAAAAGAATTGTTAGTGAGACAATGGCCAGATAATTTAGACTCACCCCTTCAGTAATGTAACCCGCAACCACTGATTCACGGCTTAATTCAACTACATGAACGATAGGATTCCACAATAAATATGACCAGTAATCTTTAGGAATAGCATGTAGCGGGAACATTATACATGATACAAAATATAGAGGTTTAATTATTATTGGGAGAAATTTCTCAGTTTCTGGAAAAGCATTCCCAACAACCATGAAAATGAGCCCTATACCAAAAGAAAAGATAACTAACAATGCCCAAGTCATACTCAAGGTTATAATATTCACAAGTGAGAATTGCTCACCCAAGAGTCCGACTGAAGTCATAAGAACAACATAGACCAATATGTATATAACAACTTCAAGAATAACTCTACTAATTATAGTATCAATCGGTTTCACCGGGCGATAGTTAAATAAGCCTTGATTAGCTTCGATGGCACCAATTGAACGAGTAGCTATGTTACTAAATATAAAGTACGGAATTATTCCATTTAATAAGAAAACTGGAAAAGAAATATCTGGCATAGTTCGGTGCATTATGAACCCAAAAACAGCTAGCAAGATGAGTAAATGCGCCGCTGGCTCCATTATCGCCCATAAGTACCCCAATCGATACTTACCGAAGCGCGTTTTGATCTCGCGCAGGAACAGGGCTTTGACAGCTGCCTGTTGTACTTCTAAACCACTTCTGGCCATGAGAGTTATAACCCTGATGTTTTCAGACACGCTACCGCCCCTGGCTTTAGCAACCAGAGCGCTCGGAGCGTGAGGATATGAAGCAAAGCATATTATTAGCTTGCTAATTGCTTGAAAAGGCACTGCTGCCTTTTGGCACAAAGTTGTTAATAGGAAAGTGAAGAGGTAAATCGAAAACCAGTGGGTATCATCCTGATCAGTTCTTCCTTGGACGGTAATCGGCTATAAATGTAGCGAGGTATTAAGCTAAATTATATAATTTAAAACCTATCAATGTTCACTAATTGATTCCCATAAGCTATCAACAGATGTTGCAAGCATCGCCTTTGCGCGTAGTGCTTCTATTTCAACCAGTTATAAACATCAACTGTTTTAGTATCCATTTCAGCTATGGCTACCTGTCGCTCTGTCACCAGCCTAATATGTGCGCCGTTTTAACATTCCATTTTCATTTATTCAATGGGAAGGGCTTATTAACCCTAAAAACAGGTAGGAAGGCTTTTTAATAAGAAGCTCGACCGGGTAGGTTGCACAAGAATGAGCTAAATAATCTCTTACAACCCCCGCCCCGCCAGCGCCTCATCCAGCTCTCGATACCCTTCTACCAGTTTATCCAGCGTGGCTCTGTTTAGTCCGCTCGGGTTCGGTAGAACCCACACCTGGGTGACACCAATCGTTATACTCTGCTTTCCCCACTGCGCGCCGCGTACACTAAACGCTTGCTCAAACGCTTTCTTACCTAAAATGGCGAGAGCTGCGGGTTGGTAGTCTTCTATCTTCTTAATCAGCTCCCGGCCACCGGTACGAAGCTCATGCAAGCCCACTTCGCTGGCCTGAACCGTTGGACGCTCCACCAGCATGGTGATACCGCAGCGAGTTTCTAACAGGCGCTGCTCTTCTTCTGGCTTCAGAAGCTCATCTGTAAACCCCGCCTGATGGATAACTTTCCAGAAGCGATTGCCAGGGTGCGCAAAATGAAAACCTGTGTGTGCTGATGACTTACCAGGATTGATGCCGCAGAACACAACGCGCAAGCCCGGCTCAAGAATATCGAGGATCATATTCATCTCCAGAATGTTGAAACCAGACTTTAGTATAAAGGATTGAAATTGCATTGTTTATAAAACAAGCAGCTGAGTGATTGATGCTGGATCGCCTAGGAAACTTACTTTATACTCTTTCGCCACGGCCCCTTAGCTCAGTGGTTAGAGCAGGCGACTCATAATCGCTTGGTCGCTGGTTCAAGTCCAGCAGGGGCCACCAAATTCAGTTCTTTATTCAATCAGCGTCCTCATTTTTAGCACAATAAAAAAATTTCCTCTCTGGTAATAATTTTACGAACTTTAGTTCATGAAACAAACCTCGCTTTCACTCCATAAAGAACTTATCATACATTTCATCATAAATAGTTAGTTACATTTTTATTTGTAATTCCCTATTTGTACTATCTTTTTTGAGTAGTATGTTTTTAAATGTTTTTCTAACTAAAGTAATATCAGAATTGTCATTTTTGATAAATTTTGATTTTAAGCTTTGAAGACCGAATGTTATCATCAGTAAATATAACTTTTATATGAGTAAACGATGCTATGAAATTGTCACGAAGAAATCTTTTAAACTGGTTCATTCCTTCAACTTTAGCAGCCTTACTTCCAGGAACTAAATCTGCTGCAAAAGCAGCATCATTAGAGGCCTTGCCACTCCCAAAGTTCAAGAGCCTAACTCTGTTTCTGACCTAGAGAACAATGTTAGGCTCTCTAAAATTAGTGAACAATCAAATGAAAAATTTGTCTCTCAACTTTTGGATCCTGATAATGCGCAAAAATGGCCTCAGCTGAATATACCGCGTTGGCGGGATATCGGGGATGTAAGGGGCTGGGGCGCAGATCCAAAAGGAAATAATGACTCAACAGAAGCATTTATGGCTGCTGCTATTTATGTTGGCGAGGGTGGAGTATTAAAAGTACCCAGTGGAACTTATCTTTTAAAAACATTAAAAATAAAACCAGTTACAATAGAGGGCAGTGGTCAAGGAAGAACTATTTTAGTATTCGATAACGTTAACCATGAACAAGATGGAGTAGTTTTTCTTCCTCCTGATAAAAATGATATTGAATTTGGCGCAAGAGATATTTCTATCAAGACAATAAATGGCCACGGTTCCAATGCTTTTTATACTCCCCGAGCGGCGGGCCTAAATCAAAAAAGGCTGAAACCAACATTCCAAAGGATATCTTTTTCTTCTGAAGATGCAGGCATAATTAATGAAGATTTCTCACAAACATTTTCTTGGAAATGGATGTTCAACCTAGGGGACAGCTGGAATTTATCAATTGACGATATTGATGCTGTAGGGAGTTTCGTACCTAGCCGGAAATTCGACAATCAGTTTTTAGATGGCTTTATCAGAACGGCTCCTGAGGAAGGGATTCTATCAATGAGGCTTTCAGATATCACAACTCATAATATCGCCAACTTCCTTGAGATAAAGCAAAAAACATATTTTCAGTTGACAAACGTCGATGTCGCCAGAGCTCTAAATGGCATATATGACGCAAATGATAGAGTCTTTGAGTCGCCAAATAGATATTCATATGGAGAATCAATTTGGACAAACGTGATTATCAATGCGCAACTCAATCCTATAAAGTTAGATAATAGATTCTTATTAATTATTAATGGCCTTGCTATCCACCGCGCTGAAAATGCCTATGATCATGGTGGAGAGTGGGTAGGTGTATGGCTGACACGTCCTAGAGTTTGCACTATACAAGGTCTTGAAATTGGATGTGCGAAAGGCTATTCAGGGAAAAAAATTGGAATCCTTATCGATGCTGGAGATGCAAATAATTTTTCTAACATTAGCTTTGGTCAATTAGATATTTGTGCTCAAATAGGTATTACAAACTCTCGAAATGGTTCAAATCAAGCCACAAAATTCAATAACACAAGTATTAACTCAGATGTATCTTTGATTTTTGAGATTCAGAATGCGCGCCAATTTATTTGCTCAGGATATAGTTCATCAAGTACATTTTCATTTAAACGGTTTTTGAGGAATGCTGATCCAATAAACAATACCATGTGTCTCAGTAACATCGAGGACTTAAGTGAATGCACAGACAATTCTTTTTACTGGGAAAACATTTCAGCTTCAAAAGATGAAAAAAAATGGCGCTGGGATACAAGAGATGGACTTACGCTTTGTACTCAAGCAGACAATGGTGGCAGTGGGAATAATGCATTAATAATCAGGAGAGATAAGACTTCCATTGCATCGATTGAAATGAGAACAAATGAAAAAAATGACTCTTCTATTTTATTTAATTCACCAAAAACAAAATTCTCCGGTGAAATAACGCCTCTCATTGATAATGATACGTCAAATGGCTCATCTTCATATCGGTGGGCGCAGTTTTATGCTAAAACAGGCGCTATAAATACATCAGATGCGCGTGAGAAGAGCTCACCAATTCTAATTAATGAATTCAGTAAGGTTTTAAAAAATGAGCCAGATGCAATATTAGATGCCTGGGGAGAGGTTTCTATTGTGGCTTTCCAGTGGCTGGATATGATCGAAAAAAAGGGCTCAAATAAAGCAAGATGGCATTTTGGTGTTATTGCCCAACAAGTGAGGGATGCATTCGAATTGCATGGTATCGACGGTACAAGACTTGGATTACTATGCTATGACGAATGGAATGCGGAGTATGCTCCTGTATTAGCTGAACGCGAAGTCATAAAACAGACAAAAGATGAACACGGTTCTTTTGTAAATTCAGTTACCATTGAAGAATATGACACTGGTAAAAAAATTTTAGTCAGACCGGCTGGCTATAGATGGGGAATACGGCCGGATCAATGCGCATGGTTAGAAGCTGCTTATCAAAGAAGACGATGTGATAGACTCGAGGAACGTCTTCAGCACCTTGAAAAACTTATACAAATTTAAAAATATACGGTCGATTATGAATTGAAGAATAGTTAATTATTATATGTTCATCAAAATAGGCGACTCATAATCGCTTGGTCGCTGGTTCAAGTCCAGCAGGGGACACCAAATTTAATGATGAAAATCATGCGGTTAAGCCACCTGACAGCAGGTGGTTTTTTTGTTTTTACCCTACCCCTCTCCTTTGTTGTCCCAAAATTTCTTCATCCTCCTTCCTTTCTCTAGCCCAGAAAGCCGACAGAAAAGCGTAATTGTCAGTTCCTTCAAAGATACACAGCTCAAAAAACAAGCTTATTTAATATGAATTTTGACCAGGCATTAAGTTAACGCACGTTTGATGACGATTCGTTTAAAAAAGTCACGTAGAATAGCTCTCTTTTGAACATTAAATTTGCGTTAAGTTAAAAATGTCGATTATCGGAATGCATTCCCGCATACATAAAAAACGTCAGTATTACTCTTTTGTCCTATTTTTATTAGGCTCTGTCCTTATTCAGCTCTACCCTGTTTTATGCACCCAACCAATAAGATTCGCCCTACGTATATTTCTGTGTAATGTATTTCTGATCATGACCGCAGCCGCAATATATCGTTACTGGGTAGGAAAACTCGTCTCTGTCGCCCTGCTCATGGCGCTCACCTTCAACTTTGCCATATCCTTCGCAACCTGGAAGGTTTACCAGAGCGAATTTAATACCGTTTTCGCAATGAGTATCTTCGCCACGGATGCCCGGGAAGTCGGCAGCATGTCAGGCCTGTATTTAAATTTACTCCCGTTTATTATCGGCTATGTCGCAATAACCTATCTTGCGATCAAAACGACATCTGAACATATTTCATCCCGCGTCAAACGCATATCCACTGCGCTATTGGGCCTCTTTTTTGCCATATGCCTTACCAACAACGTACTCAAAGAGCGTGCCGATCTCGAGGTGTATTATCCCCTGAGCTCAAGAGTACTGACCTGGACGCCGTTTTATGTGGGGTCTGAATTTATTATTGCGCAGCGCGATAATAAACTTGCTGACAATATTCATCGGGCTAACGTGGTGTATCCAGCGCTGGAAAGAAAAGAAACGGGCATTGAAAACTATGTCGTCATCGTTGGTGAATCAGCTCGTCGTAGCAACCTGAGCCTCTATGGTTTCGGGCTCGATACCACCCCTGTTGCTTCCAGCATGCGTCAGAATATGCTGGTATTTGACCACGCCAGAGCGCCTGCCTCCGCCACGGTGTTTGCGGTGCCAATGATACTAAGCCGAGCGGATCCCGATCACTTCACTGAAGACAGGCTCGCCGACAACATTATTAATGTCGCCAATAAAACGGGTTTCAACACATCGTGGATCAGTGCTCAGGGGAACTCCGGGAAAAGTAACAACTACATCGTTGCCATCGCCTCTCTCAGCCAGCATGCACAATGGATTACTACGCATTACGATGACGAACTGCTGCCAGCCTTCGATAAAGCGCTGGCCAAACCAGGCCGTAAGCTCATTTTCCTGCATATTAATGGTAGCCATGAAGTCGCCTGTGACCGCTACCCAGCATCCGCCGCCTGGTTCCATACAAAGAATGAATATGAAGATTGTTATAACAATGCCATCCGTTATACCGATCACTTTATCGGTGAAGTGGCAAAGAGGCTAAACGGTAGCGCGTCATCGTTACTCTATTTTTCAGATCACGGGCTGGAAAAAAACCCTGAACTGGAGTCGATTTACATGCATGGCTCACGCGATCCGAGCAAAGAGGCTTTCGACGTTCCGCAATTCATTTGGTACAGCCCTTCTGCATTGACTAACCTGAAACGCAAAACAGGCGATGTTAAAGAGCCTTTCTCAACCTCAAATAATTACGGCTTAATGCTGAGTTGGCTGGGTATCTCGACCGGTGAAGCGCATCCTGAGTCCCCTCTTGAATCCGATTATCAACCTGCATCCTCTTTCCCGGTTATTGATGGGGGAAGACACATTTTCGATTACAGTGAATTGCGCGATACATTTAGCTCGCCAAACTCGCATGCGCATTACCGGAAAACCACCAACGGCTCGCTGTAAGCATCCCAAAAATCATGCCGCTCCGTTTAAATGGGCGGCTTGAAAAAAGGCTGCACACAGGACTACACTCCAAAAGTTGGACATCCGACTGAATAAAGCGCAGTTGCCATCCCCGCCCCACATTGCCCAGCAACGTGCCGTTGGCCCCCCCCGTCAGTAACGTTCTTTTATGCCTACACGAAATATCATTCCCCTATTAAGCTCATATAATCATTAAGGTTTTACTCAAATCGGTCGTTATATATTGTTAATAAAAATATTGGCATGTTTGATGACTGGCTCGGAGTGTCATCGCCACAAATAAAATTCTGGCTACCGTGTCAAAAACAACAGGGAATAGCTATGGCTACTTCGGGAAAAAGTCGCTCGGCTGAGCGTTTAGTGGACATTTTGATCACCTTACATATGCATGGCGTTGTAGACCGACTTGCATTGATGAAGAAATTCGATATTACAGAACGCACGGTTTACCGAGATCTTAATACCCTTGCGCCGATCGTTGAACATTTCGGAAACGGGCAATATCGACTAATTGAGAGCGTCGCAAACCGCGCCGGACGCAACCTACATCATTCTCTGGCTAATCTGCTGAATGCCGACAATGTTTTCCCGGATCGCGGCATCGACTTCTGGCAAAAGCTGGATGGCAGACTGGAAGATAAAAATATCATTATCGGTGGAAACAACGCCGAACATACTGTTGCAACTGACGTGCGCCGTTACATGAATCTCATCGAGAAAGCGATTCAAAAACGCAACATTTGCCAGCTCATTTATAAAGGCAAAACGCGAACCGTACACCCCTACCAGTTGCTGAATAAAAAGAACATCTGGTACTTACAAGCGACTGAAAATAGCAAATTAAAGTCCTTTGCCCTCAGTCAGATTTACTGGTTTGAAAGCAAACAACAAACCTTTAATGCCAGTGAAGAGACGCTGGCGCTGCTGGAGAAAACGCCAGATCCCTGGCTCAGTGAACACAACTTTCAGGTCAAACTATTTGTTAACCACACCGTATCGATGTATCTCAAGCGTCGTGATTTGTTGCCTTCTCAGAAAATTATTCACGAAGATGTACGAGGTATTACGCTGACCTGCCAGGCATCCCACGAAAACCAAATTATCCCGCTGATTTTTTACTGGCTGCCGAATATCGAGGTGCTCGAGCCTGCATGGTTAAAAGACAAACTGATGAATACATTGCAAAATTACCTCACCACCGTGCACACCACTGAATGTGAACAGGAGCCGGGGTAATGACCTTGCATCAGTCTGATACGATTCCCTGAATCCCTGCGGGATTGCCAATGCGCTGAGTACGGTCCTGCTTATAGTGACCTTGCTGAACGGACAGACGCACTATGCCCTCATCATGCTGGCATCACTTATCTCCATGCTGGCATGTCGATATGTTTTTAACGGTCGGGGGTTTATTCAGTTCGTGCTATATGGACGTACCCAGCGCATCGCTATGCTTTCTCGTGAGAGGCGAGCGAAACCAGGTCCTAAGATGCAGTAAAAAGACGCCTCCATAGGATATGAAAGCGCCCTGGTCGCTTAACTCGCCGGGTCAAACTCAACGTTCACCCGCGCCCGAAGTTCATCTTTCATGTAAGACGTGAAGTATTCCGGGTTCTTAATCACGACCCTATCTGTGGACTCGATTTTATCGGCCCATCCTGCGACTTTATTAATGAACTCAGGGTGCCATCCTTCCTGCTCACCGCGGGCAATAATGTCCCTTGAGCTCATCGGCACACCCAGTTTTTTTAAATAATTAAACATCCCCTTCGCTGTACTTTCATCCATGGAGTGCGGCGTTGGCGCTGACGTGTTCATACCACCAATGAAATCTAATGCTTTATCAATTACTGTTGGCATATTCGTATCCTTAACTTAACCATCGAATAATCACCTCTCCACTATGACCTGAAATTGCAAGGAGTCTGCAACTGATCGCTAAATCTGTTAACCAGGGCATAAATCAGGTTTAGTTTTCTTCTCGGCAGAAAGGCAGGTGCCGGTTATGCACCTGCCAGAAGCAAAGGAACATGGGAGTCTGAAAGGGAAAGTTGAGGGGTAAACTACAACCCGGTACTAAAAGTAATCAAACCAAGCACAATGCCCGGCGAATTGGCGATAACAATCGGCCAGTTTTTCCTTTCACTCAGCAAACCATACGTTACCCACAGTACGCAGTTCACGGCAGCAGCTAACGGCTGTAATGGATTGGTTTTCAGGCCGTTTAAGTTATCCAGAATCAGCGGAATATAGGAAATATACATAAAACAACACGCAATTGTGGCAATCCAGCCCACAACAAAATGCGCTCTTGAGTACAGCATCACGCTTCGCCTTATGACGTGCTTTCATTCACGCCGTCAACGCGCCGGGCTACGGAATCCCGGTTTACCAGCGTTCCCAGGTGAGAAACGACCCGCTCCTCATTTGGGTTCAACAGGATTTCGACCGCGTCACGGATCATGTCGTCCATGGGGACGTGCATCGTTGTCAGCGCAGGGGTGAAATACTTACCAATGACGGAATCATCAAACCCGGCGAGGGAGATATCGTCAGGAAGCGACTTTCCCGCTTCCTGAAACGCCTTGGCGAGACCAATGGCCATGTCGTCGTTGGCCGCCAGTACGCAGGTGAAAGGGATATTCTGCGCAAGGAGTTGCCGCCCGGCTTCATACCCACTCTCGGTGCTCCAGGCCCCGCGAATCACCAGATTCGGATCCGGGCTAATGCCCGCTTTTCGCAACGCATCGCGATACCCGCGTAAACGCCGCTCTCCGGTGGGTGAGCCGCAAATGCCCGCCACGAAAGCAATCTGGCGGTGTCCCTGGGCTACCAGGTGCGCCACCATCTCTTCACTGCTGCGCCGGTGGTCAATAAAGACGCACTGATTCCGGTTCCTGATAAGTTCCCGATTAATGACAACGATAGGGGTCTGGTTACCGTCAATGATGTCATCCAGCTCACTGACCGTCAGGTATTTGGGGTAGATCATGATGGCTTCGCAGCGAAGCTCGAGGAGTAAATCAATCGCGTTGCGCTCTTCCTGGGCACTGTGTTTACCGTCCGCAAGCACCAGCTGTCGGCTGTGGCTCTCACTACAGGTGGCGGCATGGTAAATCATGCTGGAAAAAAACGGTCCGTTGTACAGCCCGTTGGTGATAACCAGCCCCACTGAATTGGTTTTACTGTTGGCAAGATTGCGCGCCAGCAGGTTTGGTCGATACCCGGTATCAGCAACGGCCTGCATTATTCTGGCCTTCACCTCTTCCCGCACGAACACCTTGCCATTCAGCGCGCGCGATACTGTCGCTTTCGACACGCCCGCCAGTCTGGCGACATCCAGTATCGTTACCATAATCAAACCTCAATCAAAAGGGTGGCTCACAACGCAGCAAGCCTGCCCGCAGGCAGACCCGATGCGTAAATACACGGCGAAAGATTTCACTCGTGAAGCCCACCGCATCCTGCGGCGCGACTTCATGACACCATGACGTGTGCCCGTGTCTCCTTATGCGAGAGACATCAACGGCGACCCCATACCGATTGCGCCCTGAAGCTGATGCTTCGTCAGCGTAAAGTCCTCACTGTTCACCACCAGAACCGGGGTGGTCAGGTCATATCCTTCACGCTCAATGCTGGCTTGATCGAATTCAAGAAGAGGGGTGCCCGCTTTGACCACATCCCCTTCTTTCACCAGCGGACGGAAATGCTGTCCCTGCA
>Ga0105244_10002122_pt1 | contig 15243 bp, 14 predicted proteins | sample KBSM44metaG_FD_80423 | JGI IMG/M metagenome (GOLD analysis project Ga0105244, IMG submission 80423) | Miscanthus rhizosphere microbial communities from Kellogg Biological Station, Michigan, USA - KBS M4-4 metaG | ecosystem: Host-associated > Plants > Roots > Rhizosphere > Soil | place... | reverse complement strand
CGCGCCGCGAATCTTGAACGAGAACACCGGCTGCAGGTCTTCGCGCTTGAGCAGCACCTGATTGCCCAGCCGTTCGGACAGCTGGCGAGCGCCTTGCAGCGGCGTTTCGATGGCAACGTCGTAGACGCGGGAGGTGAGGATTTTCTTGACGTACTGTTCAAGCATCGGGGTGGCATCACTGACGAAGCGGGCAAGGTCGGGAAGTCTACTCTGCACACCGAAAGACGACCATACGAATGACAGGGCTTTGCGGCGCAGTCGCCGCTATAATGCGGGCCTTTTTTGCATCCCCCCTCTTCTACCTACATCAGGCACCGTGGAGCCCGCATGACCCAGGATCAACTCAAACAGGCAGTCGCTCAGGCAGCTGTCGACTTCATCCTTCCGAAGCTCGATGACAAAAGCATTGTGGGCGTCGGCACCGGCTCCACAGCCAATTGCTTCATCGACGCACTGGCAAAGCACAAGGCCGCCTTTGACGGCGCCGTCGCCAGCTCGCAAGCCACTGCGGCGCGCCTGAAGGCGCATGGCATTCCGGTCTATGAGCTGAACACGGTCAGCGACCTGGAGTTCTATGTCGACGGAGCCGACGAAAGCGACGAGCACCTGAACCTGATCAAGGGCGGCGGCGCGGCACTGACTCGCGAGAAAATCGTCGCGGCCGTGGCCAAGACCTTCATCTGCATCGCCGACGGCAGCAAGCTGGTGCCGGTACTGGGCGCGTTCCCGCTGCCGGTCGAAGTCATTCCGATGGCCCGCAGCCACGTTGCGCGACAACTGGTGAAACTGGGCGGCGACCCGGTTTATCGCGAAGGTGTTCTAACCGACAACGGCAATATCATCATTGATGTGCACAACATGAGCATCACCAATCCGGTGGAACTGGAAGCTCAGATCAACGCCATCGTCGGCGTGGTCACCAATGGCCTGTTCGCCGCCCGTCCGGCCGACCTGTTGCTGCTGGGCACCACTGAAGGCGTGAAAACCCTGACGCGCTGATAAAATCGGTCGTGCCCACGCAAGGTGGGCATGACCCTCACAGGCTCAAGGCTTGCGGAACACGTAAAACAGGTTCGGCTCGCTCACCAGATACAGCGTCCCTTCTGCGTCCATAGCCATCCCTTCAGCCTGCGGCACGTCCTTGCTCAGCCCCATCGCCCCTTTTGCCAACGAGCCGCTGCCAATCGGATGACCGCTGGTGTCGAGTTCAAGAATGCGCTTCGACTCATCGGACAACGCCAGCAAATGGCCGCTGGTTTCATCGAATTGCAGGCTGGAGAGGTCACGAACCGACAGTCGGCCGTCGCGCTTGCTGTTGGAGATGACCTGCAGATTGCCGGGAGCCTCGGAGTTGGTCCTGGGAAAGCCGCGCACTTCGATGATCTGCACCGGATCACGCTCGCGGGCGACAAACAGGCGCTTGCCGACCGAATCATAGGCCAGCCCTTCATAGCCCTTGTTGCCACTGGCGGTGATGCCCAGCGTCAATTGTTCTGCCTGGGCGGCGTCCAGACTTTTGGTGTTGTCATCGACGTGAATCTGAATCAGCCGGAGCCGGCGCTCATCGCTGATCACATAAGTGCCCGGGCTGATGTATTCGACAGCCTCGGCATCACCGAACCCGACCAGCGGAATGCGCCGCAGCACACGACCGTCCAGGCCCAGCTCGACCAGTTCGGGGTTCTGGTTGGTCACCGTAAACAGGCTCTTGCGGTCCGGGTCGTAGCTCAGGCCCGAGACATCATCCTGCAGCCCGTCGATCACCTGTGCTTCGGTGACGACGCGGTACTGATCCAGGCCAATGGACTGAAGCGAGTCGGACTGCCAGAACACCTGCCAGTCGAACAGGGCACTTTCAACATAGCGGTATCGCTGATTGGCGATCACGAACACAACGATCAGGGGTACAAGGGCCAGAAGCAGGACTAAAGAGCGAGTAGAGCGACGCATGAAGGGTGACTCGGGCAGATTGAGCGGACGGGATTGATACCATGCCATCCTGAAAGCAAGCTTAATGGCATGGTGCTATATTTTTGCCGAATGTGTATCGGCGACCTGTGTAGTTGCCGTCCTGGCTCAGTGCTTGTGAAGCGCCCGGTGAAACGAATAGAACAGGTTCGGTTCGCTGACCATGTACAGCGTACCGGCCTCATCAAGGGCCACGCCTTCTGCGCGCGGAATTGTGTCCTTCAAACCGTTCATGCCGCCCAGCAGGGTCATGAAGCTTACCTGCTCGCCTTGCTCGTCGACTTCCAGCAACAAGTGCGAATCGGCAGACAGCGCGAGCATGTGGCCGGTGCGCGGGTCGATGCTCAATGACGACAGATTGCGCATGTCCAGCGAGCGACTCGACAGCGGTTGCTTGTCGCCTTTCAGCACGTCACTGCCATCACTTTTCCAAGTGTACAGCGCGGGAGGTCGCTCCTCGCCCAGTATCAGTTGCTGACGCTGAGGGTCCCAGGCGATACCTTCGAAGCCCTTGTTCTGGTTGGCAGACTTGCCCAGTTCGTACTGGGGGAAATCCGCGATGTTCAGGGTGGTGGTGTCGGCGTTCACTTTAACGATGGTCAACTTGTGTTGGCGCTCATCAGTGATCGCAATCAGGCCATCGTTCATGACGGCAACACCTTCCGGATTGCTCCAGCCCACCAGCGGGATCTTGCGCAGTACATCGCCCGTGAGCGTCAGCTCCACCAGAAACGCATTTTTGCCCATGACCGCAAACAGCGTTTTGGTGACCGGGTTATAGGACAGGTCGGACGCCTCGTCCTTTTCCATGCCCGGCAGCACCTTTGCGTCGATATCCACATGGTAGTCCGGCAGCCAGATACTGGCGTGACGACCTGCCTTGCTCTCGAACCGCTCCTGAAACCAGAGCAGCGCGCGATCATCCCAATGCATGATGAAGGCCAGCCCATAGCCCAGCAAGGCAACCACTAACAACCACGAGTACCAGCGCATGTTGCGTAAGTAAGCGAAGCGTTTTTTGTTACGAGGCGGCGTTGCGGCAGTACTGGCCATTCATGTGTTCCTGAGCAAATGAGACTTCATGACGACGTGGTGCCCTTGCAGGGACGGCCGGATTATCCGGAACAGGTGTGAAAAAAACGCAAAATCGGCTGAACTATCAGTCACTCCACAAACAAAAGCCACCCGGGAGTGATCCCGCGTGGCTTTGGGTGCAGCTTGAAGATGCTGTCGGATTACCTGACGACGCTCTCGAACGGCGTCTGCCCGACCAGTTCCAGCGCGACCTGGTCGCCGGCTTCGAACGGCCCGACACCGGCAGGCGTGCCGGTCATGATCAGGTCGCCGGCCTGCAGCGAGAAGTTGGCTGCCATGTGCTGGATCATCGGCACGATCGGGTTGAGCATCATGTTGCTGTTGCCGTCTTGAACCACCTTGCCATTGAGGGTCAGGCGGATACCGATGTCCTCCAGGTCAGGGAAGGTCTCGGCGGGCACGAACGGCGGAATCACCGCAGCGCCGTCGAAACACTTGGCCAGCTCCCACGGCAGGCCTTTCTCACGCAGACGCGACTGGACATCACGCAACGTCAGGTCCAGGCCGGGCGCAAAGCCGCTGATCGCGTCCAGCACTTCTTCGCGCGAAGGGTTCTTGCTCAGGGGCTTGCCGATCAACACCACGATCTCGGCTTCGTAATGCACCGAACCGCGGTCTGCCGGGATAGTGAAGCCACCCTCCAGCGCAACCACCGCGCTGCCGGGTTTCATGAACAGCAGCGGCTCGGTAGGCACCGCGTTGCCCAGTTCCTTGGCGTGTTCGGCGTAGTTACGCCCGATGCAGACCACTTTACCCAGCGGGAAGTGAATGTTGGTGCCATCGACATATTTGTGCTGGTAGCTCATGACGTCTCCTGAGGCTGTAAGAGGTAGCCTGCTTATTGTTGCGACGGATCAAATGGTTGCGACGGATCAAACGGCGAAGATTTTGCCGGGATTCATGATCCCGTTGGGATCGAACACCGCTTTCAACGCCTTCATGTATTCGATTTCGACCGGCGAGCGACTGTACGTTAAATAGTCACGTTTGGTCATCCCGACGCCATGCTCGGCCGAAATCGAGCCGTTGTACTTTTCGACGGTCTCGAACACCCACTTGTTGACCCGGGCACATTTGACGAAGAACTCGTCCTTGTCGAGGCCCTCGGGCTTGAGGATGTTCAGGTGCAGGTTGCCGTCGCCAATGTGGCCGTACCAGAGCACTTCGAAGTCTGGGTAGTGTTCGGCAACGATCGCGTCGATTTCAGCCAGAAACTCCGGCACTTTCGAGACAGTGACCGAGATATCGTTTTTGTACGGTGTGAAGTGCGAGATGGTTTCGGAGATGTACTCGCGCAGCTTCCACAGGTTGCGTAATTGCTGTTCGCTCTGGCTCATCACGCCGTCCAGCACCCAACCCTGCTCGACGCAGTGCTCGAAGGTCGCCAGGGCCTGATCGGCCAGGTCGTCGGTGGTCGCTTCGAATTCCAGCAACACATAGAACGGGCATGGCGTGTCGAAAGGCGACGGCACATCACCGCGCGCCATGACGCGGGCGAAGGATTTGTCCGAGAAGAATTCGAAGGCGGTCAGATCGAGCTTGCCGTGAAAGGCATGCAGCACCGGCATGATCGAGTTGAAGTCGGAAGTGCCCAGCACCATCGCGGTGAGGTTCTTCGGCGCACGGTCGAGGCGCATGGTCGCTTCGACGACAAAGCCCAGCGTACCTTCGGCACCGATGAACAACTGGCGCAAATCGTAGCCGGTGGCGTTCTTGATCAGGTCCTTGTTCAGCTCCAGCAAGTCGCCCTTGCCGGTGACCACCTTGAGGCCCGCGACCCAATTGCGCGTCATGCCGTAGCGAATGACCTTGATACCGCCCGCATTGGTGCCGATATTGCCGCCGATCTGGCTGGAGCCCGAAGAAGCGAAGTCGACCGGATAATAAAGGCCGCTCTCTTCAGCCAGCGCCTGTAATTGCCGGGTGATCACGCCAGGCTGACAGACCGCCGTGCGGTCGGTGAGATTCAGATCCAGCACCTGGTTCATGTAATCGAACGAGACAACCACTTCACCGTTGGCCGCCACCGCGGCCGCCGAAAGCCCGGTGCGTCCACCCGAAGGCACCAGCGCCACGAGCCGCTCATTGGCCCAGCGTACGATGGCCTGCACCTGTTCGGTGGTCTTGGGGAATACGATGGCCAGTGGCGCAGGGGTAAACTGCTTGGTCCAGTCCTTGCCGTAAGTTTCCAGAGAACCGGCATCGGTGAGTACCTTGCCAGGGTCAACCAGGGTCTGCAGCTCATCAATCAAAACGCGATCGGTCATTGAATCAACTCTCGAACGATTCATGGGCATCCTGAGAACGGTTCACGTTCGGGATGAGGTTTCGCGGGGCTCATATGCTAGCATACGCCCCCCGCGAGTCGTGCCCAGAGCCGATCCGGCCACCCCCTGCCAATTTTCTTCGGGACACAGGTTTACGCAGATGAGCAAGACTTCCCTCGACAAGAGCAAGATCAAGTTCCTTCTTCTCGAAGGCGTCCACCAATCCGCTGTCGACGTCCTCAAGGCAGCCGGTTACACCAGCATCGAGTACCACACCAAGTCTCTGCCGGAAGCCGAACTGAAAGAAAAGATCGCCGACGCCCATTTCATCGGTATCCGCTCCCGTACTCAGTTGACCGAAGAGCTGTTCGATTGCGCCAAGAAACTGGTTGCGGTCGGCTGCTTCTGCATCGGCACCAACCAGGTTGACCTGAACGCGGCACGCGAGCGCGGTATCGCAGTGTTCAATGCGCCCTACTCCAATACCCGTTCGGTCGCCGAACTGGTATTGGCCGAAGCCATCCTGCTGCTGCGCGGTATCCCCGAGAAGAACGCTTCCTGCCACCGTGGCGGCTGGATCAAGAGCGCGGCCAACTCCTTCGAGATCCGTGGCAAGAAGCTGGGCATCATCGGTTACGGCTCGATCGGTACGCAGCTGTCGGTGCTGGCCGAAGGTCTGGGCATGCAGGTGTACTTCTACGACACGCTGACCAAACTGCCGCTGGGCAACGCCACTCAGGTGTCGAGCCTGAACGAGCTGCTGGGCATGTCCGATATCGTCACCCTGCACGTTCCGGAAACCTCGGAAACCCAGTGGATGATCGGCGAAAAAGAAATCCGCGCGATGAAGAAGGGCAGCATCCTGATCAACGCTGCGCGTGGCACGGTGGTCGAGCTGGACGCACTGGCTGACGCTATCAAGGACAAGCACCTGATCGGCGCCGCCATCGACGTGTTCCCGGTCGAGCCGCGCTCGAACGACGACATCTTCGAAAGCCCGCTGCGCGGTCTGGACAACGTGATCCTGACGCCGCACATCGGTGGCTCCACAGCCGAAGCGCAGGCCAACATCGGTCTCGAGGTGGCGGAAAAGCTGGTCAAGTACAGCGACAACGGTACGTCGGTGTCCTCGGTCAACTTCCCGGAAGTGGCGCTGCCTGCGCACCCTGGCAAGCACCGCCTGCTGCACATCCACGAAAACATCCCGGGCGTGCTCAGCGAGATCAACAAGGTCTTCGCCGAAAACGGTATCAATATCTCCGGTCAGTTCCTGCAGACCAACGAGAAAGTCGGCTACGTGGTCATCGACGTCGACGCCGAATACTCCGACCTCGCCCAGGCCAAGCTGCAACAGATCAAAGGCACCATCCGCAGCCGCGTGTTGTTCTGATCCGAGCGCCGTGCCCACCCCGTGTGGGCACGATCAGTGTTCTTCCGGGCACCTATCGTTCCTCACGCTCCAGCGTGGGAATGCAGTTCACGACGCTCCGCGTCGCAAGAGGACGCAGAGCGTCCAGAAAGGCATGCGACGCAGAGCGTCGCACGATAGTTGCGATAATCGCTCCTCACGCTCCAGCGTGGGAATGCCGTTCGTGACGCTCTGCGTCACACAAGCACTGACAGTCCTACTTCACATTGATGGTGATCTTCTTCGACTCGACCGAAGGGTTCAGCGGCATGTGGCCTTTGTCGCCCATCAGCAATTGCAGGGTGTGCTGGCCCGGCGGCAGGTTGATTTCGGTTTCGGTCTGGCCCTTGCCGAAGTGGCGGATGTTGTCGCTGACCGGCAGGGGTGCATTCATCGCCGGCTGGTCCTTCACGTCGATCAGCAGGTGATGGTGACCGGTCTCGGGCACATCAACACCCGCAGGCGCGACGCCCATACCCTTGAGGCCGAATTGCACCTTGAACGGTGAGGTGACCGTTTCACCGTCCTTGGGCGAGATGATGTACACCTCGGCGCCTTCAGGGGCTGCGGTACGGGGTATATCGGCGGCGCTGGCCAGCATGGATGCGCTGAGCAGCAGTCCGGCGACCATCGTTCCAGAAAATAAGGATTTCATGATTGCTCCGGCTGCAGTTGACGTAAGTCGACCCTCACACGACGAATCCGTCGGTTCAGGAGTGCTCACGATAGACCGCAGTCAGGCCCAATGGCTCATCGCATTGATGAAACTGTTTTCATGAACGCAGCTCGCAGGTCACTGGAACAGCTCGTTGCCCCGGCGTCTGAACCACCCCGTCAGTGACAGACGATCACGACTGGCGGGCATGACTTCATGGGGAATTTCGCCGGACAGAAAGACCACCAGACAGCCGCCCGTAGGCTGAACGTCGTAAGCCACCTCGTCCTTGAGGTACATGCGCAACTGACCGCCGTGCTCGGGCAGCCAGGCGTTGTTGAGGTAGAGCACCGCCGACACCATGCGCCTGTCGTCATCGCGGAATCGGTCCACATGCCTGAGGTAGCGGGCACCCGGCGGATACAGCGCAAAATGGCTTTCGTAATCTTCCAGGCCGAGGAAAAGGCCACGATTGAGCGCCTGACGCAAACTGTCCATCAGCTCAAGATAGTGGTCGCAGCACTGCACCTGCCCGGGCTCGAGCCACTGAATGCGGTCGCCACGAATGCCCTCGCGTATTTCCAGCGCGGTTCCCTTGCCGATCGCGGCAGGCTCGAGCTCGCCTTCGGCTGCACGTTTGCGGCACTCTTGCTCAAGTTCCAGAGTCAGAGCTTCGGGCAGGAAAATATTCTGCTGCGACCAGCCGTTGGCGGCCAGATCGTCGACGATTCGTAACAGCAGTGGGTGGTCAGAGGGTATGCGCATGGCGTGCATAGTATCCATAAGCCCTGAAATCGGACAGAGGCTTATACATGCGGTATCAAACGCATGAGATTTCATTCACCGAAGGCACTCATAACTCGACAAATCCACGCTAACACCGGGAGAATAGCGGCCTGCCGACAGGAGTCCCCAATGCGTCGTTTGTTTGTTTTGCTGTTGATGTTCTGCACCTCACCTGCCTGGGCAGACAGCTACGATCAGTTGTACAAGTCTGCAGGCTGGCCGGAACAGCGCGCGCATTTCAACGATGCCCTCAAGGCTGCCCAACAGCGTTACAGCAACAACCTGCCGCCTGCGGTTTATCAAGCGCTGGTCAACAACAGCAATCAGCGTTTCGCCCCCCAAGCCATGGACCAGCGCGCGTCGAAGCGCCTGCGTGAAAGCCTCAAGGACCCTGCCCCGTCACTGCAGTTTTTCCAGTCACCGCTGGGCCGCAAGATCGTCAATGCCGAGCTGACCGCCACCCGCGCCGATCAGTTGGCCAAACATGCCCAGGGACTGCCGCATATCGAAGCGGACGCGACGCGTCAGTTGTTGATCGGCCATCTGGCCCAGGCACTGCCTGCCAGAGAGGCCGGCGCGGAAGTCAGTCTTGCCATCGCAGGCGTTGCCGCCGACAGCCTGAGCCAGATGATCCCCGGCCTGCTGGGCGGAGGACAGGCGCAGGGCATGCTCGAAGGCCAGCGCGAGCGCCTGATGGCGCAGATGAGTGCTGACCTGAACAACACGCTGCTGTACGTCTATCGCGACCTGTCGGACCCTGAGCTCGAAGAATTCTCGACCTTCGCCGAGTCGCCGGAAGGCAAAGCCTATTACCAGGCCGCTCTTGCCGCGATTCGTGCCGGTCTGGCGGTCGGACAGAGTGCGTCGAGCCTGAATCCCGGACAGTAAAAACCGTTCAGGCCTTCAAGCGCCCGAGGCCAAAGGAATGGACACCAGCGTATGAAAGACTCATTGGCTTTGCTCGCCACCGGTATCGTAATGGCCTTTTTCTCCTGGCTGTTCTGGAGTTCTCTGGGGCAGGACGCCTTTGCCGTGTTTGGGGCGCTGATGCTCGTCGTACTGGCCCTTGAAAACTATCGCCTGCGCCGACAGGTCAAGGCGCTGCAGGCCGGCAAGGCTGAAAAAGTCTAACGAAGTCGCCCTTTCAGAAAATCAAAATACCGAGCCCGCAGCTCTGGCGTTTCGTTGGCCAGATGATGCCGGGCATGCCCGAGCATCAGAATCTGCGGTTGGCTGAATTTGTCTTTCAGAATCGCCAGATTGTGCGACCAGTCGACCGTCATGTCCGCCTCACCCTGGATGATCAGCGGGCTGCGCAGGCTGCGCGGCGCGCTTTCGACACGCACGATCCATTGCGCCAGCGCGCCGACCCAGGCCGTGGGCAGTCGCAGCGGCTGTAACGGATCGGCCATCAGAAAAGGCAGGAACGCGGGTGCATTGGAGTTTTCGGTGAAACGGCGGGCAATGCCCTTCACGAACGGTTTGAGCAGGTGGTAACTCAGGCGCGACCAGCCCCACGCACGCGGCCTGACCAGCGGTGCCAGCAGGATCACCTCACCCTGCGCGGGCGAGTCTGCCCCCTGATGAAGCAGGTGATCCGTCACGATGGCACCGCCCATGCTTTGTCCGCACAGGTGCCAGGGATGTGGCAGCCCAAGACCTTCGGCTTCGAGCAGCAGGCGTTGCAACACCAGTTGGTATTCGGCGAAGTCATTGATACAGGCGCGACTGCCGCTCGACAGCCCATGCCCCGGCAGGTCGCAGGCGATCACGGCAAAGCCTTGCTCCAGAGCCCACTCGATCACATGCCGGTACAGGCCCATGTGGTCATAGAAGCCGTGAAACAGAAACAGCGTGGCGACCGGATTGTCAGGCAGCCAGACCTGCCCGACCACCTCATAGCCCGCCACATCGAGGCGCCCCAGCCAGCTGCGTATGACGTTTTCGCCACACAGTCCGGCAAGACCGTAGAAGCGCTGATAGGCCAGTCCCTCCATGGAAAGCGGATCAATAACGCTCAGCGGCAGCAGGCTGGCACGCAGGTTATCGGGGTCGAACGTGACGGACATGTGGTTTCCAGATTTCAACAAATGACTCGTAAAGTTGTGTAACGATATTCTTCTGTCTGCCCCGGCATGGCAAGCTAAGCGGCTGTAATCGCAGACATCTGTCATTGAACGTGCACATTGCTGTCTGCACACTGGGCGATGCTCGCGAGCTCACCTGCCCGAATTCGCCCTGAAGCCGTTTCGAACGGGCTCTTGTGTCGGGTTTCATCGAATCAACCGCGTCACAACGATAGTCTTAATTCCCGCCTACGCCATTTACAGAGAAACCGGATGAAACGCAGCCTCTTCATTCTAGCCATCATCTTCGCCCTGCTTGCGGGTGGCGCGGGCTGGTACGTAAATAGCAAACTGCCGGTACGTGACGGCGAGATCGCCATGAGCCGTCTTCAGGCCCCCGTCACCCTGCGCTACGACGAGCGTGGCGTGCCGCACATCCGCGCCGAGAACGAAGCCGACCTTTACCGCGCGCTCGGCTATGCCCATGCTCAGGACCGGCTGTTCCAGATGGAAATGCTGCGTCGACTGGCACGCGGTGAGCTGGCAGAAGTACTGGGGCCGAATCTGCTCGAGACCGACAAGCTGTTTCGCAGCCTGCGCATTCGTGAACATGCGGATGCGTATGTCGCACACCAGGACAAGAACACCCCCACCTGGAAAGCGCTGGAAGCCTACATCGACGGCATCAACCAGTATCAGGATACCCACGCAAGGCCGATGGAGTTCGACGCGCTGGGCATTCCCAGACGGCCGTTCACCACAGAAGACACGGTCAGCATCGCCGGCTATCTGGCTTACAGTTTTGCTGCGGCGTTCAGAACCGAGCCACTGCTGACCTACGTCCGCGACCAGCTCGGCCCGGAGTACTTGAAAGTCTTCGACCTGGACTGGCACCCGGACGGCATGCTCGACTCGAAACCGGCACTGGCCGACGCCGACTGGAAGGGTCTGAATCAACTGGCGCAGTTGAGTCACAAGACGCTTGAAGGTGCTGGCCTGCCGCAATTCGAGGGTAGCAACGCCTGGGTGATTTCCGGCAGCCGCACGCAAAGCGGCAAGCCGATTCTCGCGGGCGACCCGCACATCCGCTTCTCGGTGCCTTCGATATGGTACGAAGCGCAGCTATCGGCGCCGGGTTTCGAACTGTACGGACACTTTCCGGCGCTCAACCCGTTCGCGCTGCTGGGCCATAACATGGATTTCGGCTGGAGCCTGACCATGTTTCAGAACGACGACGTGGATCTGATCGCCGAGAAGACCAACCCGGACAACCCGAATCAGGTCTGGTACCACGGGCAATGGGTGGACATGAAACGCACCGAGCAGCAAATCACCGTCAAGGGCCAGGCCCCGGTCACACTGACGCTGCTCGAATCGCCGCACGGACCGATCGTCAACAATGTGATGGGCAAGAACGCCGGCCAGACGCCAATCGCGATGTGGTGGTCGTTTCTGGCATCCGCCAACCCGGTGCTGGACGGTTTCTATGAGATCAACCGCGCCGATACGCTGGACAAGATGCGTAGCGCGGCCGAGAAGATTCAGTCGCCGGGCCTCAATATCGTCTGGGCCAACGCCAAAGGCGATATCGGCTGGTGGGCGGCGGCGCAACTGCCGATCCGTCCGCAGGGCGTCAACCCCAGTTTCATTCTGGACGGCAGCACGGCACAGGCCGATAAGCTCGGCTTTTACCCGTTCAGAGCCAACCCGCACGAAGAAAACCCGGCGCGTGGCTACATCGTGTCGGCCAACTTCCAGCCGCAGTCGCCGACCGGCATGCCGATTCCCGGCTACTACAACCCGGCCGAACGCGGCCAGGCGCTGAACCGGCAACTCAGTGACTCCAGCATCAAATGGGACTTGGCCGCCAGCAAGGCGCTGCAACTGGGCACGCAGACCGACTATGCACCGAGCATTCTCAGGCCATTGATTCCGGTACTGCGCAGCGCTGTCAGCGACCCGGACGAACTGGCACTCGTGGAGCGACTGGCCAGCTGGAAAGGTGATTACCCGGTCAATTCGGTGGGTGCCACGCTGTTCAATCAGTTCCTGTTCGACCTGACTGAAGAGACCTTTCACGACGAACTGGGCGACGCGATGTTTGAAACCCTGCTGTCGACCCGCGTCCTGGACGCCGCCCTGCCGCGCCTGGCCGCCGATGCCGACTCGCCGTGGTGGAACAATCGCAATTCACCCCACGAAGAAAGCCGTGCCAACACCGTCAAGGTGGCCTGGCGCGCCACTGTTTCGCACTTGAGGTCGCTGTACGGCACCAACCCGGATGAATGGGTGTGGGGCAAGGCGCATACCTTGACTCAAGGCCACCCGCTGGGTTCGCAGAAGCCGCTGGACATGATCTTTAACGTCGGCCCGTATGCCGCGCCGGGCACGCATGAGGTGCCGAACAACCTGTCATCGAGCATCCGTCCTGCCCCGTGGCCAGTCGGCTACGGCCCCTCGACCCGCCGCCTGATCGACTTCGCCGACCCGGCGCACAGCCTGGGGATAAATCCGGTGGGACAAAGCGGCGTGCCGTTCGACAAGCACTACTCGGATCAGGCCAAGGCTTTCGTGAACGGCGGGTACGTGCCACAGCGCTTCAGCGAGAAGGACTTGGCCGAGCATACGGAAGGGGTTTTGCGGCTGGTGCCGGGGGCCTAGCGACACGCTTTGCGCCGAGTCCGGAAACGGGGCTTCTGCCCGGAGGGCGTGGGAGCGAGCTTGCTCGCGAGCTGTCGGAACCGACGGTGAAACCTTCACGTACGGTACATCAGGCACAACCGGGTTTGACTATCGTGCCAATGCTCTGCATTGGCATGCCTTTCGTGACGCTCCGCGTCACAAGTCTGCGTAGCACCGCGCTATCAAGATCGGACGCAGAGCGTCCAGAGCTGCGCTCCCACGCTGGAGCGTGGGAGCGATAAACCGAGATAGCTAGTTGCTGCCGGTACCCGGCAGTTCGCGAGCAAGCTCGCTCCCACGCCCTCCGGGCACGATCAGGTTTTCAGGCCGCCGGAGCACGCCTCGGATCAGGCTGCTTCCAGGCGTCTGCCGCGCTTTCCTCGATAGCCTGCTGGATCGCACGCTTGCGGTTGTTTTCGGCGCGGCGGGTGAAGAACCAGACCAGAAAGGTTGCCAGTGACACGGCCAGCAGGATCAGGCTCGCCACGGCGTTGATTTCAGGCTTCACGCCCAGACGCACGGCAGAGAACACTTCCATCGGCAAGGTCGTCGAGCCGGGCCCGGAGACGAAGCTGGCGAGCACCAGGTCGTCCAGCGACAGCGCGAAGGACATCATGCCCCCGGCTGCCAGCGATGGCGCGATCATCGGGATGGTGATCAGCAAGAACACTTTCCACGGACGGGCACCCAGGTCCATTGCAGCCTCTTCGATCGACAGGTCCAGCTCACGCAGGCGCGCCGACACCACCACCGCCACATAGGCCGCACAGAACGTCGTGTGCGCGATCCAGATGGTCATGATGCCGCGTTCCTGCGGCCAGCCGATCAATTGCGCCATGGCCACGAATAGCAGCAACAGCGACAGACCGGTGATCACTTCCGGCATGACCAGGGGAGCTGTAACCAGCCCGCCAAAGAACGTGCGGCCCTTGAAGCGACTGATGCGGGTCAGCACAAACGCAGCCATCGTTCCCAGCGCCACCGCAGCAACGGCGGTGTAGCAGGCGATTTCCAGCGAGCGCATCACCGAGCCCATCAGTTGCGAGTTGTCCAGCAGGCCGACGTACCACTTCACCGACCAGCCGCCCCAGACCGTCACCAGCTGCGAGGCGTTGAACGAGTAGATGACCAGAATCACCATCGGCGCATAGATGAACAGCAAACCCAGAACCAGCATCAGGTTCGAGAATCGAAAGCGGTTCATGCCTTGCCCTCCAGTTCTTTGGCCTGACTGCGGTTGAACAGGATGATGGGCACAATCAGCACCAGCAGCATGATGACCGCCAGCGCCGAAGCCACCGGCCAGTCACGGTTGTTGAAGAATTCCTGCCACAGCACGCGGCCGATCATCAGGGTTTCCGGGCCGCCGAGCAGCTCGGGAATCACGAACTCGCCGACCACCGGAATGAATACCAGCATGCAGCCGGCGATCACTCCGTTCTTGGACAGCGGTACGGTGATTTTCCAGAAACTGTTGAAGGTGCTCGAACCCAGGTCGGACGCGGCTTCCAGCAGGCTGGTGTCGTGCTTCACAAGGTTGGCGTACAGCGGCAGGATCATGAACGGCAGGTAGGAATAGACCACGCCGATGTACACCGCCAGGTTGGTGTTGAGGATCTGCAACGGCGCGTCGATCAGCCCAAGCCACATCAGGAATGCATTGAGCAGCCCGTTGTTGCTGAGGATGCCCATCCAGGCGTAGACGCGGATCAGGATCGCCGTCCAGGTCGGCATCATGATCAGCAGCAACAGCACGGTTTGCAGGTCCTTGCGCGCGCTGGCGATGGCATAGGCCATCGGATAGCCGATCAGCAGGCACAGCAAGGTGCTGATGAAGGCCATCTTCAGCGAGCCCAGATAGGCCGAAACGTACAGGTCATCGCCACTGAGCAAGGTGTAGTTGGCGAAGTTGAGGACCATCTGCAGCTTTTCGTCGGCGTAGCTGAAGATTTCGGTGTACGGCGGGATCGCGACGTCGGCCTCGGCGAAGCTGATCTTGAGCACGATCAGAAACGGCAGGGCAAAGAACAGGAACAGCCAGAGGAACGGCACGCCGATGACCATCTGCCGCCCGTTGGGCTTTATGCGCTCGAACGCGCGCTTGATCTTGCGGATTTTCATGAGCGCAGTACCACGCCGCTGTCGTCTTCCCACCACACGTAGACTTCATCGCCCCAGGTAGGCCGTGCGCCCTGACGTTCGGCGTTGGCGACGAACGACTGCACCAGTTTGCCGCCCGGCAGCTCGACGTAGAACACCGAATGACCGCCCAGATAGGCGATGTCGTGGACCTTGCCGCGCGACCAGTTGTATTCG
>Ga0105244_10002112_pt1 | contig 15283 bp, 16 predicted proteins | sample KBSM44metaG_FD_80423 | JGI IMG/M metagenome (GOLD analysis project Ga0105244, IMG submission 80423) | Miscanthus rhizosphere microbial communities from Kellogg Biological Station, Michigan, USA - KBS M4-4 metaG | ecosystem: Host-associated > Plants > Roots > Rhizosphere > Soil | place... | reverse complement strand
GATACGAGGCAAGATCAAGAGCGTAGAGAATACGAAGAAGATCACCAAGGCGATGGAAATGGTTGCCGCATCGAAAATGCGCAAAGCGCAGGACCGTATGCGCGCCGCCCGTCCCTACAGTGAGAAGATTCGCAATATCGCCGCTAATCTGGCTACCGCTAATCCGGAATACACGCACCCGTTCCTGGCAACAGAGCAAAAGGACACGGCCAAGAAGGTTGGTTTCATCATCGTCACCACGGACAAAGGTCTGTGCGGCGGTATGAACACCAACATCTTGCGCATGGTGACGTCGAAAACCCGTGAGCTGGAAACAGCCGGCAACAAGATTGCCGCGGTGGCCATCGGTAACAAAGGGTTGGGGTTTTTGAATCGCGTAGGCGTTCCTGTCGTTGCGCAAGTAACGCAGATCGGCGATACGCCGCACCTGGAAAAACTGATCGGACCGGTCAAGGTCATGCTCGAGAAATTCCAGAACGGTGAGGTCGACGCAGTCTACCTGTGCTACACCAAGTTTATCAACACGATGAAGCAAGAGCCGGTGGTGGAGCAGTTGCTGCCATTGCCAGCCGCTAAGATGCAAGCCGACGCGGGTAATCACAACTGGGATTACATCTACGAGCCGGACGCAGCGAGCGTGATCGATGAACTCCTGGAGCGCTATATCGAAGCGCTGGTGTACCAGTCGGTGGCGGAAAACCTGGCGTCCGAGCAATCGGCGCGTATGGTGGCGATGAAGTCGGCAAGCGACAACGCCGGCAGTGTGATCGGCGAATTGAAGCTGATCTACAACAAGACCCGCCAAGCTGCGATTACCAAAGAACTCTCCGAAATCGTCGCCGGTGCGGCTGCGGTTTAAACGAATTTAACTATATTTGAAGGAACGAACATGGCTGATGGCAAAATCGTTCAGTGTATCGGCGCTGTGGTGGACGTTGAGTTTCCCCGCAACGCGATGCCTAAGGTATTCGATGCCTTGAAAATGGAAGGCTCCGAGCTGACCCTGGAAGTACAACAACAGCTGGGCGACGGCGTGGTTCGCACCATTGCTCTGGGTTCGTCCGACGGCCTGCGCCGCGGCATGATGATCCAGAACACCGGCAAGCCGATCATGGTGCCAGTGGGCAAAGCGACCCTGGGTCGCATCATGGACGTGCTGGGCAACCCGATCGACGAATGCGGCCCGGTCGCGCACGACCAGATCGCCTCGATCCACCGCACCCCGCCTGCGTACGACGAACTGTCGCCATCGCAGGACCTGCTGGAAACCGGCATCAAGGTTATCGACCTGGTCTGCCCGTTCGCCAAAGGCGGTAAGGTCGGTCTGTTCGGTGGCGCCGGCGTCGGCAAGACCGTGAACATGATGGAACTGATCAACAACATCGCCAAAGCGCACTCGGGTCTGTCCGTGTTCGCCGGCGTGGGCGAGCGTACCCGCGAAGGTAACGACTTCTACCACGAGATGGCCGATGCCAAAGTGGTCGATCTGGAAAATCCAGAGAACTCCAAAGTGGCGATGGTTTATGGTCAGATGAACGAACCACCAGGCAACCGTCTGCGCGTCGCGCTGACCGGTCTGACCATGGCCGAAGCGTTCCGTGACGAAGGCAAGGACGTTCTGTTCTTCGTCGACAACATCTACCGCTTCACCCTGGCAGGTACCGAAGTGTCCGCACTGCTGGGCCGTATGCCTTCGGCGGTGGGTTACCAGCCGACCCTGGCCGAAGAGATGGGCCGTCTGCAAGAGCGCATCACCTCGACCAAGACCGGCTCGATCACCTCGATCCAGGCCGTCTACGTTCCAGCGGATGACTTGACCGACCCGTCGCCAGCGACCACCTTCGGTCACCTGGATTCGACCGTCGTTCTGTCGCGTGACATCGCCTCGCTGGGTATCTACCCAGCGGTCGATCCACTGGACTCGACCTCGCGCCAGCTGGACCCGCTGGTCGTCGGCCAGGAGCACTACGACACCGCGCGCGCTGTTCAGGGCACCCTGCAGCGCTACAAGGAACTGCGTGACATTATCGCGATTCTGGGTATGGACGAACTGGCACCGGAAGACAAACTGCTGGTCGCACGTGCACGTAAGATGCAGCGTTTCCTGTCGCAGCCGTTCCACGTCGCTGAAGTGTTCACCGGCGCGCCTGGTAAATACGTTTCGCTGAAGGACACGATCAAGGGCTTCAAAATGATCGCTTCGGGCGAGCTCGATCACCTGCCGGAACAAGCGTTCTACATGGTCGGCACGATCGAAGAAGCAATCGAAAAAGCCAAGAAACTCAACTAATCGTTGAGCGCGGTCCCGCCCCGGCGGGGCCGCAGCTAACCCGACAGGACACACATGGCAAATACTATTCACGTTGACGTGGTTTCCGCCGAGGAGTTGATCTACTCCGGCGAAGCCGAATTCGTCGCGTTGCCGGGCGAACAGGGCGAGCTGGGGATCTATCCCAAGCACACGCCGTTGATCACCCGCATCCGTCCGGGCGCGGTCCGCATCCAGGTGCCAGGTCAAGCCGAGGAAGAATTTGTCTTCGTCGCCGGCGGCCTGCTGGAAGTGCAGCCGGGCGCCGTGACGGTGCTGGCCGACACCGCGATTCGCGGCAAGGATCTGGACGAAGTCAAAGCGGCAGCGGCCAAGAAACGTGCCGAGGAAGCGCTGGCGAACAACACCTCCGGCATCGACTACGCGAAAGCGCAAGCCGAGCTGGCGGCCGCGATCGGCCAGTTGGCGGCGATCGCCAAACTGCGCGCCAAGCACTAAGCAACGCACACGCAGCACAGCAAAAAGGCAGCCTCGGCTGCCTTTTTTTATGGCGTCAATGTTTCGTGAGTTTGTTTTGCGACCGCGACCAACGCTTCGGGGTGGCTGAGGGCAATGGCGATCAAGGTGCGCACGGCGCCGTCAGGTGGTTTGCGTGCCTGCTCCAGATCTGCCAGCTCACTAGTGGTAATTCCCAGCAAAGCTGAATAGGGCAGTATCAAAGATCAGCCAATTTTCGCGCGCGGGGTGCCCGTGCTTGCGGCGGGCAGCTGCGGATGCTATATTCGTTAACACGTTAACTATCTCTCAGCATTGTGGACAGAGAAACCATCAGCATCACCGTGCCAGACGCCGGCACCATCTCCGGAACCCACTGGCCGGCTCGCGAACCACGCGCGTTGGTGCTGCTGCATCCAGCCACAGGCGTGCCGCAGCGCTACTACGAAAGTTTTGCCCGCTATCTGACAGGCGTCGGGCTGAGCGTGCTCACCTACGACTATCGCGGCATCGGCCGCTCGCGTCCGGCCTCGCTGCGCGGATACGATGTCAGCATGTCCGACTGGATCGACCACGACGTTCCGGCCGTCACCGCGTGGGCGCAGGCACGGTGCCCGCAGTTGCCGCTGCTGGCTATCGGCCATAGCGTCGGCGGCCACGCGATCGCGCTGTCGCCGTCGAGCGGCGCGCTGCGCGCGGCGGTGATGGTGGCCTCGCACGCCGGCGCCTCGCACACCATCAAGGGTTGGGCCGAGCGCCAGCGCGTGCGTTTCATCATGCGTGTGCTGGCGCCGGTATTGGTCGCCCTGAAAGGCTATATGCCCAACAAGCGCCTGGGCTTTGGCGAAGACTTGCCGGGGACGGCGATGACGCAGTGGCGCCGGTGGACTACCTTGCCGCGCTACTTCTTCGACGATCCGGCGATGGCGGCCGATTCGCGCATGGCGCAATTGCGCATCCCGTTGCTGGTCATCAGCTTCGAGGACGATCCGTGGGCCAATGCCCGCGCCGTCCAAATGTTGGTATCTCCACTGAAAAACGCCCAAATGGAGCGTTGGCACCTCGATCCCCGCGACGGGGGCATGCCTGCGGTCGGCCACATGGGTTTCTTCAAGAAACGGTTCGAGCAAGAGCTCTGGGGCAAGGTGGCGCACTGGTTGCTGGCGGCGGTGCCCCAATGAGCGCGCCGTCGAGGCCGCCGCGCCTGGTCTTCCTGCTGAACCGGGCGCAGCGCGCGCTTCAAAAGTGGATCGAAGGCAGTCCCGATTCATGGGAAGGCATTTCATCGGCGCAGGTCGGGCTGTTGTTCCTGCTGACATCGAAGGACGAGGCCTCGGTCGGCGAAATCGCCGAGGCCTTGCGGGTGGCGCCGGCGGCGGTCACCAATTTGTCGAAGCGTATGCAGGGCGCTGGTTTGATCGAGCGCGTCGCCGATGCGGCCGACGGCAGGTTGACGCGCTTGCGCCTGACAGCGGCCGGCAAAGCCGCCAGCACGCAGTCGAGCGTGGTCTTGCAAAGCCTGAACGGTCAGTTGACGGCCGGATTTTCCCAGGAAGAATTGGCGGTCGTCGCGCGCTGGCTGGATCACGCCGCGAAATTGTCCGGGGATGACCTGCCGGACGTATGAGGTGCTCAGGCCCTTGTGGCGACAGGCAGGTCTAAAGTTGAAGTTCGATCAAATTCCGGGGCTTAAGCTGACTGAGCGCCACTAGTAACTTGGGTACGAGTTGTTGGAATGAGGGAAGCAGACCGCCGGGCGTCGACAACAGTTCGAACCACATGCCCCACCAACATCGATCTGATGGGATTGGGCAGAGATTCGTCAAGCAAAATGCGCATCTTCAGTGACCAGTCGCTCAGCTGCCTTCAAAGCTGCAATCGCAACGTTCTTCGGAACGGAAGGAAAGTGCTCAATGAATGTATCTAAAGACTCTCCCGCTCGCAAATAGTCAAACATGAAAGATAGCGGCACCCTGGTGCCCACAAAAACTGGTATGCCGCCCATAATTTCGGCGTCCCTGTGTATTGCTTTCTGTTCCATATCTCCTCCTTGGAAAGACGCGTCCCGGTCGCGTATCAGCGAGCGCGGGGAAAGCGCACGGTGAACACCGTCCCCTCGGTCTCGTTGGACGTCACGCTGATCGTACCATCGTGCGCGGCGGTGATTTCCTGCGCGATGAACAGGCCGAGGCCCAGGCTGGTCTTGGGACGGGCATCCTGGCCGGGCTCCGGCTCCAATTGCACCAGCGGCTGGAAAATCGTCTGCAGCGACTCGGCCGGAATGACCGGTCCGATATTGGTGACCGTCAGCGTGATGGCGTCGTCGTCGCCCTTGGCGGCCAGCGTCACCGGCGTGCCCTTGTTGCTGTGCTGCGCCGCGTTGATCAGCAAATTGGTGACAAGCTGCTGCAAACGGATGTTATCGAACGCGCCCCGCAGGTCGCCCTCGGCGTGGAATACCATGCCGGCGTTCGGATACATGGCCTGCGCGTCCGCCATCGCCGTTTTGCACACCTCCACCGCTTCGAGCACCGTGCGCTCGGTCGGCATGCCGGCGCCCATTTGCAGGCGGGCAAATCCCAACAGGTCGGTGACCATTGAACTCATCAGTTTGGCGCTGCGTTTGGTGCGCTCGGCCAGCGAGGGGATCTGCTCCGGCGTCGTCTGCGCGTGCGCCAACAGATCGCCGACCAGCGTAATGGTCGCCAGCGGCGCGCGCAAGTCGTGCCCCAGCACCGCCAGGAACAGATCCCGCGTGCGGTCGTCCCGTTCCGAATAGGTCACGATGGATTCGGCCAGCGCCTGGTCGATCGACTCGTTGAAGCGGACCATTTCATAGATCGTATCGCTCGACAGCTGCGGTACGCGCGGCAGCCACAGGCGCAGCACCGTCGCCCTCAACGCGCGAAATTCCGAACTCAGTTGCAGCAACGAGAAGTTGCTGGCGTGCCGAAGCCGTCCGTGAATCGCGGCCGCGCTCTCCTCCGGATCCAGATCGATCTCCTCACCCTGGGACTTAACGAATTGCTCTTGCTGGCTCTGGTGCGTTTCGATGTCGAGCGCGATCGCGCTCAGAATTTGCTCGGCGTGGTCGGTCAGTGCCAGTTTGGTCATTTCGCCTTCGGGTGGTGCGGCTTTCTCTGCGAACGTCGTCCATTCGGCAAGGATTTCCGTCATATTGTCGCGGATAAAAGTGGAGATGCTCATATCACGGTGGCTTTCCCGAGTGAAGCGAGGCACGAGTTTTATGGGGGGCACCTCGGAATTTGGACGCGGCATGACCGCGTGGCTGTGACGAACTTCAGTGTAACCGAATCCGTGCGTTTGGCTTGTTCGTATCGGCGGGCGCGCCGGGCTGGCACGCCCGCCGCGTGCTCAACCGCGCCGTGCTTTCGACCTCGCCTGGGCCGCGCGTTGCAGGACCTTCCACTTGGCCACGTCGGCGATGCGGTCGAGCGGCGTTTGCTGGCCGCGCCGCGCCTCGCGCAGCAGCTTGTGATAGTTGCGCAGGCGGTCGGCGTCGACCGCCCCCTGCACGGCGCAGCCCGGTTCTGCGTTATGGCGGCAATCGCGGAACTGGCAATGTGCGGCCAAAGCGTCGATGTCCTCGAACGCCGCCGCCAAGCCCGCCTCACCGGTATCCGGATGCCAGCTGCGCAGCCCCGGCGTATCGATGATGCAGGCGCCGCCGGCGCACTGGTGCAGCGAGCGCGAGGTGGTTGTATGGCGGCCGCGCCCGTCGCCCTTGCGCACGCCGCCCGTCAGCTGGCCGGCTTGCGCGAGGGTGTTGGTCAGGGTCGACTTGCCGGCGCCGGACGTGCCCAGCATCACCAGCGTCTGTCCCGCTTCCAGCCACGGCGCCAACTGCCGCGCGGCATCGCCGCTGGTGCCGTCGACGGCCAGCAGCGGAATGCCGGCGGGCAGGCGCTGGCGCAGTTGTTCCACGCGTCGCGCCACGTCGTCGCCGATATCCGCCTTGCTCAGCACCACCACCGGCTGCACGCCGGCGGTCTGCACGATGGCGAGATAGCGCTCCAGGCGGCGTGGGTTGAAGTCGTGGTCGAGTCCCATCACCAGCAGCGCCGTGTCGACGTTGCTGACCAGGCGGTGATGGCGGCCGTCGTTGCCGCGCCGGGCGATGTGGGTGGTGGGCGGCACCAGCGCGCATAGCCAGCGCTCGTCATGGTCGCGCGTGGTGCTGAGCACCCAGTCGCCGACGGCCAGGTGTTCGTCGTGCAGCAGCGGCAGCGCGCGGGCGCGAAATTCCCCGAGTCCGTCATGGACGGTGAGCCAATCGCGCTGGATTTCGGTGATGCGCGCCAGGCGGGCATCGTCGGGATATTGGTGGAGTTGGGCCGCGATGGTTTGCGTCAGGCCGATGCGGCGCAGTAAGGCGAAATCGATCTCTATCATGGTGTGTGGTTTCCGGTAAGCGAGCAGAATCCTTCGCGCGAGCGCGACAGGAACGAATACGGGAAGTCAGCTGCGCGTTGCCGCGCGGATCAGCACAATGACAGGGGAGTTCCGGGGAATCAGGCAGCCGACAGGAGGGCAAGATCAAAAGTGCGCATGGGTTTCTCCTGTGGGTGAATGGGACTTGATTTTCTCATAACTCCGGGGTCAGGTCCACCATTTCTACACGAGCTCATGCGTTGTCGGCGGAGATTCAGAGTACTCAACGGTCTCAGGTCGTTGGCGTTTTGCAGCTGCGGCGGTAGTCGGCCGGCGGTTTGCCCACCAGTTTTTCGAAGTCCGTCGTGAAGTGGGCCTGGTCGTAATAGCCCAGCGCCTGCGCCAGCGTGGCGAGGTCGACGTCCGTGCCGTTGGCCAGCTGGTCGGCGGCGTCGAGCAGGCGGTTGCGGCGGATCACCCACTTCGGACTGGCGCCGACATATTCCTTGAACAGCAGCTGCAGCCGGCGCACACTGATCCCCAGTTGATCGGCAAGCTGCTGAACTTGCGTGATGTCGGGATGCTCTTTAATCGTCTGCAATATCGCGCCGATGCGTTCGACCTGCGGATCGTGCGGCGGCAGGGCGCCGCGGAGGATGGCGCTGGCGGCGGCCACCATGCCGGCGTCGTCGGGCGCGTCGAGCACGCGGCGTTCGGCTTCGGCGTCGTCGCAGTGGAACAGCGACGATAACGGCAATTCCTGGTCGGTGATCGATTGCACCGGCCGGCCGAGAAAACCGCGAAACGCGCCCGGCCGGAACCGTGTGCCCAGCACGCGGCCGCTGTCGCGCAGCGTGTATTCGAAGGCGCCAGTCATCACGCCGAACACGCCGCTGCGGCCGCTGTCAAACACCACGTGGATGCACGGCGAGGGCAGGGTGCGCTGCACATGGACCACATCTGGCGGCAGTTGCCAGGCGACCAGCCAGAAGTATTCGATGAACGGCGCCAGGTCCGGCTCGGGCAGATAGCGCTCCAGGCGGAAGACCTTGCCCACCGCCGCCGGATGCACCACGCCTTTGTAGCGGTCGTCGACCATCAGCTTGTTCGTCATATCGTGTTCGCGTTTTTACAAGACTGCCATGATAGCAGCGGCTATCGTGGCATTTTCCCCACCCCGACAGGAGACCTCCATGGCATCGCAAATCACCTTGTATCACTGCCCGCATTCCCGCTCCACCAGCGTCATCACACTGCTGGAAGAACTCAAGGCGCCATATGAGTTGCACGTAATGAACATGAGGAAGGGCGAGAACCGCGAGGCCGCCTATCTGTCCGTCAATCCGATGGGCAAGGTGCCGGCCATCCGTCACGACGACGCCATCGTCACCGAACAGGTGGCGATCTACCCGTATCTGGCCGACCTGTTCCCCGAAGCGAAGCTGGCGCCGCCGATCGGCGATCCCCAGCGCGGCCCTTATCTGCGCTGGATGGCGTTCTACGGCAGCTGCTTCGAGCCGGCGCTGGTCGACCGCTGGCTGAAGCGCGAAGTCGAGGACAAGAAGACCACCGGCTACGGCAATTTCGACGACGTTTTCACCACCCTGGTCGATCAGTTGGCCAAGGGACCATATATGCTGGGCGAGCGGTTCACCGCGCTGGATGTGCTGTGGGGCGGGGCGCTGGGATGGATGACCGCCTTCGATCTACTGCCCAAGCGCCAGGAAATCACGGACTACGTCGCCCGTGTGCAGAGCCGGCCGGCCGCCGTCGCGGTCCAGCGACGGGATGAGGAGATGGCCGCCGCGCAGGCAGGCTGACAAACACGCGCCAATCTAAAATTATCATCAATGCAATACCGTTGCTAATTTCCAATTTATTTTTCATTTCGAACCGTTTTTCGATAGTTCCCGTCGCGCTTTGAGGTATTGTTACTTCAGTTATGCGAGTAGGTAAAACAGCAAAACGGGGACACATATGAAAAAGGCATTTTTTTTAGTTGCCGTGGTGGCGCTTGCGGGCTGCGCGTCGACAGTTCAACGACAGCAATCGCTGACGGTGGAGTCGGTCGCGGGTAACCGGACGGCGACCGTGACGTCCAAAGACGCCATCTTCAACGACATTCCGCTCAAACCGATGACGGCCAGCCAAAGCGCGGCCAGGATGAACTGATCAGTCGAAGCCAGGCGGCGCCCGCCGTACCGTGTTGATCTGGCTGGACGCAGGCGTCAAGGCCTTTTCGATGATGGTGAGCGCTAACTCCGGCTGCGCGCTGCCGCACATGAAGATGTCGGCGGCGGCGAAGCCACATTCCGGCCATGTGTGGATCGAGATATGCGATTCGGCCAGCAACACCACCCCGGTCACGCCCTGGCCTTCGCCAAATCCGTGAAAATGGCTGTGCAGCACATGGGCGTGCGCCGCTTCGGCCGCCGCCCGCAGCAGTTGCTCCAGCGCCTCGCAGCTGCATAATTTTTCAGCATCGATTCCGTTCAGATCCGCCAGCACATGGATGCCTGTCGGCCGGTGAACGGCGGATGCGGCCATGACCGGGTCCGGCAGCGGTTCGCGTTTCACTTGTGGCCTCCGCCGCCGGAGCCGCCGCCAAAACTGCCGCCGCCGCCGCCCGTGTGCGAACTCCAAGTGCTGCCGCGGGAAGCGCCGCCGCCACCGCCGCCGAGCCGTGTCCAGCTGTTGCAGGAAGTGAGAACGGTGACGACGACCGCGTAAATGAAAAATTTCGTCATGATTTGTCGTTGCTATCTAAAAATGTCGCCGGCAGGTAAATCGCCAGGGCGCCGATCGCGTTCAAAAACCAGGTGCCTGAAAAATTCGTCAGCAGCGGTATCGCGTTGATCACCAGCATGAACCCGATGATGTATTTGGCGGCGTTGCGGTAGCGGTTGTTGACCGCCAGCTTGCCGCCCGCTGTCTTCACCGGTACCGCGCTGCCGTGGAATTGGGCGCCGAACCAGGCCTTCAGCTGGTCGACCGCCACCGGCGCGGAGCGCGACCACGTCATTTCCTGTTCGCTCGTCTCGCAGGCCAGCCGGATCTGGCCGGCCTGGAATTCCTCGACGTGCGTGTGGTCGCCAACGGCCACGCGCCAGTTGAAGGCGCCGGCGGCGAACGTGACCTTCGAGCCGTAGTCGTACAGCCGCTCGTACTGCGCTTTTCCCACCGCCACGCTTTGCTGCGCGGGCGCGTAGACGACCGGCCACTCCGACATCACCGTCGCGCCGGTCCAGCCCTCGTCGGTCTCCACCAGCCACGAGAAGCCGGCGCGCGCGCCGTACATCAGGTACTCGGTCCACTCGGCGCCCTCGTCGTCCACGCGCCGCATCATGCCGATGATGGTGAAATCCTGCTTGTTGATGTTGGCCGTGGCGCCCAGATCGAGCGTGGGCCGCGCGGCGGTCACGCGCTCGCCCGCGGCCAGTACCGTCGCCTCGGTGCCGGCCGCGTCGATTTGCGTTTGGCATGCGGGGCAGACCAGCGTGGTCGTCACGCCCGGCAGGTATTTGATGCCGCTGCCGCAGGAGGGGCAATCGAGCGCATCGAGCTTGCCGCGATAGCGGCCGGCGGAGCGATGGATGGTCTCGTCGTCGCGCAACAGCTGCATGTGCAGGCTGTCGAGCGTGACGGCCATGCCGGTGTAGATGACCGGGCGTGGCGAATCCGAGTAATCGAGGGTGATGAATTCCGTGCCGCGCCGGAAGTCGGCGACCTTGCTTTGATAGCCTTCGCCGACCTTGAACGGCAGCTCGCCCTGGCCGCCGATGCAATCGGCCACGCGGATCTCGGCGGCGATATACGGCGCGCCGTTGATGCCGTAGCTGGCGCCGGGGCGCAGGCGCTCGAACTCCGGCACGTTGATCTCGTGCGGCGTGATGCCGTTGCCCTTGTATTCGGCGGTGATGGTGTACATGCCGGATGAATCGCCCAGCCACGAGGTGGCGCCGTCGTCGAACAGCAGATACCACTCGTTCCACATGCCGGCCGAATAGCGCAGCTGGATGCGGCCGACGACGTTGAATTGCCGCTTGCCGAGAACGCCGGAGGCGCCGATCTGGATCGGCGAATAGTCCTCCAGCACGGAGGACATCTTGCCCAGGTCCTTGACCGAGTCGGCGTCTTTGAGCACGCTGGTGCCGCAGTATTCGCAGACGGCCATGACCGAGGCGTGCGAGCGGAATTTGACCTCCGCGCCGCAGCTGGGACAGGAAACGATTTGCATGTGTCCTTATCAGCCGATCAGTTTTTTGAGCAGTTCGGCCTTGGTGCTGTCGTAGTCGGCGGCCGAGATCAGGCCTTTGTCGAGCAGTCCTTTGAGCTTTTCCAGCCGGTTTTCGATCGAGTCCTCGGCCGGAGCCGCCGCCGCTGGCGCCACGGGAGCCCCCGGAGCCGCGCCGAGCGTCTGCCCCATGGCCTGTCCCATCATCTGGCCGACCGTCATGCCGGCGCCCAGGCCGGCGCCGATGCCCGCCAGGCCGCCTTCGTTGGACGCCGCCATCGGGATCGCGCTGGCCACCTGGTAGCGCGTGAAGCCGGCCATTTTGTCGGCGCTCATGCCGCCCTTCATGCCGGCGGAGATGCGCTCGTCGAGCGCGGCCTGCAGTTCCTCCGGCAGGCTGACGCTGGCGACGTTGAATTCATCGAGTCCGATGCCGTAGCGGCCGAACGCGGTGGACAGGTCGCCCTTGACCTGCTGCGCCATCAGCGCCTGGTTGGCCGCCATGTCGAGGAACGGCACCTGGGCGCCGCCCAGCGAGCTGGCCATGGTCGCCATCAGGATGCCGCGCAGCTGCTCCTCCACCTCGTCGCGGGTGTAGGCCTCGCGCGTGCCGCTGATCTCCTTGAAGAACAGGCGCGGATCGGCCACACGGTACGAATACATGCCGAAGGCGCGCACGCGCACCATGTCGAAGTCCTTGTCGCGGATCGTGATCGGTTGCGGCGTGCCCCATTTGCGGCCGGTCTGCACGCGGGTGCTGAAAAAATAGACATCCGACTTGAACGGCGAGTCGAACAGCTTGTCCCAGTTTTTCAGGTTGGTCAGGATCGGCAAGGTTTGCGTGGTCAGCTTGTGGGTGCCGGGGCCGAAGACGTCGGCCACCTGGCCCTCGTTGACGAACACCGCCATCTGCGACTCGCGCACCACCAGCACGCCGCCGTTCTGGATCTCGAAATCCTGCATCGGATAGCGCCAGGCCAGTACGCCGTCGACTTCCTCGTTCCACTGCAGTACGTCGATAAACTGCTTCTTGATAAAGCTGCCGATGCCCATGATGGTCCTCGCTTTGGTTTGACTAAATTAGGAAATGCAGGCGCCGTTGATGACGCCGATGGAAATGGAGATCGCCCCCAGCAGGCCGCCGAAGGCGGTGTTGTTCGCCTCGATCTGGTCCTTGGACATGTTCAGCACCCGCGTCGTGATGGCATAGGCCAGCACCTGCACCAGCATCGCGCCGAAGGCCCAGGCGAAGAACTCCTGGTAATTCGCAGTATGCATCAGCGCCGAACCGACGGTGATTGAAAAACCGATCAACGCGCCGCCCAGCGATAGCGCCGCCGCCTGGTTGCCCTGGCGGATCAGCAGCACCTCGTTGGCCGGCGTCGTGCGCGTGTACACGACGAAAAATACGGCCAGCAGCACGGCGGCCAGTAGAAGGTGTATCAGATAGTTTAGGATGGCGGGCACGGCGCGCTCTCAGTGGGGTAAAGTGTTGAACCTTGTGGTTAAGTTACTAACGCTGAAGCATATTAGTGCAAAAGAGCCAAATGAACAAAAAGATTCTTATATTGTCCGTATTTGTGGTCGCTTCCTGCGGCCTGGCGTACGAATTAATCGCTGGTGCCCTGTCCAGCTACCTGCTGGGCGACTCCATCCTGCAGTTCTCCACCGTGATCGGATGCTACCTGTTCGCGATGGGCGTCGGTGCCCACTTTTCCAAGTATGTGCTCGACGAGGATGTGCTGGCGCGCTTTGTCGATATCGAACTTGCGGTCGGCCTGGTCGGCGGGATGTCGGCGGCGATCCTGTTCCTGACGTTTTCGTGGATGGCGGCGCCTTTCCGCACCATGCTGTACGTGATGGTGTTCCTGATCGGCGCCTTCGTCGGCATGGAGGTGCCGCTGGTGATGCGCGCGCTGAACGCGCGCCAGACCGGTTTCAGCGAAATCGTCAGCAAGGTGCTGACCTTCGACTATCTGGGCGCGCTGGCGGTGTCGCTGCTGTTCCCGCTGGTGCTGGCGCCGACCCTCGGCCTGGTGCGCACCGGTTTCCTGTTCGGGATGCTCAATGTCGGCGTCGCCCTGTGGACAATTCGCGTGTTTCGCACAGAGCTTAAAAACGTCACCGGCCGCATGCTGCGCGCGTCGACCGTGATGTTCGTGCTGGTGGCCGGCTTCGCGTCGGCCGACAAGCTGACCTACTGGGGCGAGCATGGCCTGTTCGGCGACGAAATCGTCTTCGCCACCACCACGCCTTACCAGCGGCTGGTGGTCACGCGCTGGAAGGACGATCTGCGTCTGTACATCAACGGCAATCTGCAGTTTTCGTCGCGCGACGAGTACCGCTATCACGAGGCGCTGGTGCATCCGGTGCTGCAGCCCTTGCCGTGGGCGAAGCGGGTGCTGGTGCTGGGCGGCGGCGACGGCCTGGCGCTGCGCGAGATCCTGCGCTATAAGAACATCGAGCATGTGACCTTGGTCGACCTGGATCCGGCGATGACCGGCGCCTTCACCAACCGCGAGGAGCTGGTCAAGCTGAATGGCGGCTCGCTCAGCGACAAGCGGGTGCGTGTGGTCAACGCCGACGCGGCCCTGTGGCTGCGCGAGAACGACGATATGTTCGACGCCATCATCGTCGACTTTCCCGATCCGTCCAGTTTCGCGCTGGGCAAGCTGTACTCGGTGCCGTTCTACGGCATGGTGCGCAAGCACCTGGCCGCCAACGGCCTGATGACGGTGCAATCGACGTCGCCGTTCTTCGCGCCGCACGCCTACTGGACCATCGACGCCACCCTGCGCGAAGTCGGTATGAAGACCTATCCCTATCATGCCTACGTGCCGTCGTTCGGCGAATGGGGCTTCATCCTCGCCACGCCCCAGGCGCAATACACGCCGCCCGCCGAGTACCGTTTGCCGATGCGCTACCTGAACGCCGACACCACGCGCGAGATGTTCATCTTCCCGCCCGATATGAAGCGGCTGCCGATGGAGCCCAACCGGCTCAATACGCAATCGCTGGTGCACGAGTTCGAGCAGGACTGGCGGCGGGTGATACGCTGATGCTGCGCCGATCTTTCCTTGTGTGGGCCGGCGCCACCGGGCTGGCGGGGGCGGGCAGCGTCGCGGCTTTCCAGCGCTGGCAGGAGGTCACGCCCACGCTGCACTATCCGGGCCGCGACGAGGGCCATTTCCTCAGAGACCGCAAGCCGTTGCCGCCGCCGTCGCAGGTGCTGCAAACCGATATCGCCATCCTCGGTTCCGGCATCGCCGGCCTGACCGCCGCGTGGAAGCTCAAGAAGCTCGGCAAGACCGACATGTTGATGGTCGATGGCCCGCAACCGCACGGCAACGCCGCCGGCGGCGCCTTCGGCGAGTTCGAATATCCGACCGGCGCCCACTACCTGCCGCTGCCGTCGCCCGAATCGGTGCACGTGCGCGAGATCCTGGCCGATCTGGGCATCATCCAAAAAGACCCGATGGGCGAGAAGCCTTACTACGACGAGCGCTTCATCCTGCACGCGCCGGAGGAGCGGCTGCTGTACAACGGCCAGTGGCAGGAAGGCTTCATGCCGACCGAGGGCGTGCCGCAATGGGAGATCGACGAGCACACGCGCTTCTTCGCCGAAGTGGAACGCCTGCGGCAAACCCACGGCGCCGATGGCCGGCGGGTGTTCGTGTTCCCGACGGTGATGTCGTCCGAGGACCCGACATGGCAGGCGCTGGACCGCATCACGCTCAAGCAGTGGCTGGAGCAAAGCGGTTATCGCTCGCCGACCTTGCACTGGTATCTGAACTACTGCTGCCGCGACGACTACGGCACCCGCTACGACAAGGTCTCGGCCTGGGCCGGCCTGCACTACTACTGCAGCCGCTGGGGACAGGCCGCCAATGCCG
>Ga0105244_10002111_pt1 | contig 15285 bp, 12 predicted proteins | sample KBSM44metaG_FD_80423 | JGI IMG/M metagenome (GOLD analysis project Ga0105244, IMG submission 80423) | Miscanthus rhizosphere microbial communities from Kellogg Biological Station, Michigan, USA - KBS M4-4 metaG | ecosystem: Host-associated > Plants > Roots > Rhizosphere > Soil | place... | reverse complement strand
TCAGCCTGCTGTTCGCGGTGCCGGCGCCGGTGGCGCTGGCGGCCGGTTTTTATTGCGCCTTGCCGACCGCGCCCAACGCCTACATCATGGCCAGGCAGATGGGCGGCGACACCCGGCTGATGGCCTCGCTCATCACGGTGCAGACTTTGCTGGCCGCGCTGACGCTACCGTTGAGCAGCCAGTTCCTGCAGTGGCTGGCTTGAAGCCGGCTGCGCTGCCGGGCGGCCCAGGCCAAACAGCGGGCGCAGCACGGCGATGCGGCGCACCACTTCAAACACGCCGAAGCTGATGGCAAAGGTCAGCACGATCAGGAACACGCCTTCGATGCCGGGGGCGAGCTTGAGTGTCTTCATCCAGTGCGCCACCGTGACGATCAGCGTCTGGTGCAGGATGTAGACCGGGAACACGGCTTCGGTCAGGTAGCGTCGTTTGGCGCTGTCGAAGTTCAGGTGGCGGTGGCCGAAGCCGCACACGGTCAGGATCGGCGCCCATTGGCACAGGCAGTAAATGGTGCGGAAGACCGGCTTCCATTGCTGCACTTCGGGTGTGGTGGCCAGCGCTTCCGGAATCGACCAGTAGCAGACGATGAGCGCCCAGCTGGCGAGCCACAGTCCGAGGCTGGTGAAGCGCAGCGCTTCCACCTTGGCCCAGAACTTCGGTTGCATCGCCAGCAGCGCGCCCAGTGCGAACAGGAAGAAATACTGCGCGTGGTTGTACCAGTCGTCGACCAGCGCGTGCGTCGATTCGAAGCGGTCGGCGAGCGCGAAGCGCGCCACGGCCAGCATCGCCACCGGCAGCACGACGATGCGCCATCCGCTGAGCAGGCGGCCCAGCGCATCCGATACGGCGTTGAAGCGCGCGCCCAGCAGCCACACGATCAAGCCGCCGATCATAGTGTAGACCCACAGGTAAGCGACGAACCACAGGTGATTCCAGGTCGGCATGATCAGGCAATCGTCGCCGCGGCAGAAGCCGTGGTAGCGGGCGAGGTAAAGTCGCATGAACTCTCCGTAGCCGCCCTGGTATGCCACTTTCTCCACCACTTCAAAATACGCCTGTGGCGGCACGATCACGAACATGCCGAACACCAGAGGCACCAGCAGCCGCCAGCTGCGTTGCTTGAGCAGCGCGCCGACGTGGAATTTTTTCAGCATGAAGGCGGTGGCCACGCCGGAAATCATGAACAGCAGGCCGAGACGCCATGGCGAGGACAGGATCATCAGCGGTTCGATGTCATGGCTGGCGAAAGGGCTTTTCACGTGCCAGTCCCAAGTCACGTAATACATGCCGGTGTGGTAGCAGATCAGCACGAAAAACGCGAAGATGCGGATCCAGTCGAAGTAGTAGAGGCGGTTGTTGTTCATTGTTGGCTCCTTGTTGATGGAGCCAGATTACGGAAGCCCATCGCGCGCGTCCATCGCGATGGGGCGAAATGGGCGCGGCGTGGGGCGAATCGGATGGATGCTATCGGACGATGTCGTATTCCTGCGTATCCATGATCTTGTTGTCGACCGTGACAATGACGCGGTAGTGGCCGGGATCGAAATTGCCAGCAGGGAGATGCCAGTTCAGGCGCATTGGCGTCTTGTCGAACCTGACCTCTTTTTCGCGAATGGCGACTACTTTATCTTCACTGTACCAGGTCCACTTCACTGCGTGGTTGCCGGCGCTTCCCGCCTGCGGATCCCATTTTAGATGGGTGAGCACCACCACCGAGTCGCGCTGTTTGATTTGCTTCATGGGCGTCTCTTCCCAGCCGCCACCACCGCGTGCGCTGGTAATCATGCCGCCGGTCGACGTCATCTGGTCGACGCCGATGGAGGCGCAGCCTTGTAGCATTGCCAGCGCCGCCATTCCTGCAATCCATATCGTCTTCATGTCGCCACCTTTCCGTTGATGAGATTACGGAATTGTAGGGACACTCAGTTGCGAAGATATACGCGGTTTGTCACGTTTTACATTCCGATACAAGACGGGCTTCGAGCTCGGCGCGGTATTGGCGGCTAAGTGGGACACGGGCGCCGGTGTGGAGGATGATTTCGCCGTCGCCTTTGTCGTGGTTGGCGATGCTGGCGATGTAACCCACTTGGACGGCGGCGCGGCGGTGGCAGCGCAGGAAGCGCGGTCCGAGTTTGTCCAGCAGGCCGGCCAGGGTCTGGCGCATCAGCGGTTCGCCGTCGGCGGTATGCAGGATGACGTAGTTGTCAGCGGTTTCGATCCACTGGATCTGGTCGACCTTCACGACGCGCGTTCCGCTGCGCTCGGGGACCAGCAACTGGGTGATGGCGGGAAGCGGCAGGTCGCCCGGCTGCGATGGCGCGCTCACGGCCACCGCAGCGCGTTGCTGCGTGAGGCGATCCTGCACGCGCTGCAGGGCGCGTTGCAGGCGGGGTTGGTCGTAGGGCTTAAGCAGGTAGTCGATAGCGTTGGCGTCGAAGGCGCGGATGGCGTATTCGTCGTAGGCCGTCACGAAGACCACCAGCGGTGCGGGCGAGGGCAGCGAGGCGGCGACGTCAAGGCCAGTAATTTCGGGCATTTGAATATCGAGCAGCAGGACGTCCGGCGCGAAAGCGGGCAGGCGTTCGAGCGCTTCGACGCCATCGCGCGCTTCTTCAATGGCAGTGATGCCAGGCTCGGAAGCCAGCATGCGGCGCAATTTGTCGCGCGCCGGGCGTTCGTCGTCGACGATCAGGATGCGCATGGCAGCCTCACTTCGGCCAGCACGCCGGCCGGTGACAATTGAATCAGATCGAAGGCAGCACGTTCGCCATACAGCGCCGCCAACCGCTCGCGTATATTGCGCACGCCAATGCCGCCCCCAGCGCTGGCCATGCCACTTCCGCCGGGCGCCGCGCCCGGGCTGCTGGCCGCTGCATCGTGCGCGCCGGCGGCTGGCAGCGCGCCGCTGTCGTCCTGCACGCGTAGTTGCAGCGTGTCGCCGTCGCGCCGGGCGCTGATGCTGATAGCGGTTGGCTTACGGCGCTTTTCGACGGTGTGCTTGAACACATTCTCCAACAGCGGCTGCATACTCATCACCGGCACCTCGCAAGCCAGCAATGACTCGTCGATGTTCCATGCGATGCTGACGCGGTCCGCAAAGCGCTCGCTCATCAAGGCCGCGTAGCCGCGCAGGATGCGCAGCTCGGTCTCCAGCGGCACCAGATGGCGCTCGCCCACATCGAGCGTGGCGCGCAGCACGTCGGACAGCTGCACCAGCATGGCGTCCGCCCGCTGTACATCGCTGTACATCAGCGACGAAATGGTATTCAAAGCATTAAACAGGAAATGCGGCTGCATCTGCTGGCTAAGCCGGAGCAGCTGTGCCTCGCGCAAGGAGGCAATGGCGCGCTCCACGCGCAGCTTCTCTTCCAGCATGGCATGGAAGGACAGCACGCCAAAGGTAATGGCCACGAAGATGCTGAAGAACACCGTCATCTTGACGTCTTCGTACAGGTACACCTTGGCCCAGCCTTCATGCGGATAAACCTCGCCCATCCAGCCGTACACCGCGTGGCGGATGCTGAAGGCCGCCGGCACGAACATGACCCAATATACCGGCAGCCACGCCAGCTGCCGCAGGAACCAGCGCAACGGCTGGTTCACGATCAGCACATCATACTTGCGCGTGTAGCGCCGCTGCGCCAGCAGCAGCAGGGTGCCGACCAGCGCGGATGAAGTCTCCCACAGTATCGGCTTCCATATGCCATGATCGTGGTCGCGCAGATATTCCTGCACCGAAGTGGAAACCATCAGGATCCAGAACAGGACCCACGCGATGGCGATGATAGTGCGGGTTCTTTGCATGGGCTTAGCGGTAGCGCGCTTCCATCAAATCGATCTCGCGTACCAGCTTGCGCGAGATCTCGTCGGAGATGTGGTCATGCTTGGCGAGGTCCCACACCGCTCGCCGTTCTGCTTCCAGCGCGGCGAGGCGGAGTTCTTTCTCAGCGTAGTCGGTCTTGCGCCAAGCCTGTTCGCTTTCGGGATCCACTTCCTTCAGCTTGTGCTCATAAAACGCGATCACGCGCGCCGCTGCCTGCGGATACACCTCGGGATCGACGCAGCTATCGGCCTCCATCAACTCGATCTGCGTCTTCTCGATAGCGTCGATGGCCGCATTGGCGGCTGCGCGCCGCGCCAGGTCTTCTTCCTGCTGCTCCTCCGGCTCGGCCGGGAAGGTGACGCCAGCCAGCAAACGAGGCAAGGCCAGGCTGGCCACCAGCAGCGAAATCAAAATCACCGAACAGGCCAGGAAGATAGTCAGCGCGCGCGCCGGGAAGGGCGAACCGTCCGGCAGCACCAGCGGCAGCGTCAGCACACCGGCCAAGGTGATGGTGCCGCGCGCGCCGGCCAGGGTAGTGGTCAGCAGCAACCGCAGTTTGATCTTGTGGCGCGGCTGGTGCCGGATCTTCTGCTTGAAGATGGTCAGCCGCAGCGACGCCCACACCCACGCCATGCGCAGCACCAGCAGGCCAAAGGTGATGGCGAACGCATAGACCACCAGCCACCAGCGATTCACATGGCCGCTTTCTTCCAGCGATGCACCGGCGAGGCGGAAGATATCGGGCAGCTGTTCGCCCAGCAGCACGAACATCACGCCATTGAGTGCAAACTGCACCGTGTCCCACACGGCCGAACGCTGGATGCGGGTGTTGGCGTGCGCGTGGCCGCTTAGCTCCACGTAGCTCATGGTGATGCCGGCTGCCACCGCCGCCAGGATGCCGGAAGCATGCAGGCGTTCGGCCACCAGATAGGCACCGAAAGGAATCAGCAGATTGACCAGGATCGGAGAGCCGGGCGGCTCGCCGAAGTGGCGCACCAGCCAGCGCTGCACCCACGTCACCACCAGCGTCAGGCCGACGCCGGCCGCGATGCCTGCCACCACCAGCCAGACGAAGGTGAGGGCGGCGGTTTGCAGCGAGAAGGCGCCGGTCATGGCCGCCGCCACGGCAAAGCGGAAGCACACCAGGCCCGAAGCGTCGTTCAGCAGCGACTCGCCTTCAAGAATATGCATCAGCCGCTTGGGAATCGGCGAGGAGGAAGCGATCGAGCTGACCGCAATCGGATCGGTTGGCGAGACGATGGCCGCCAGCGCAAACGCCACCGGCAGCGGCATGGCCGGAATCATCCAGTGAATCAGGAAGCCGGCGCCGATCACGGTGAACACCACCAGCCCGAACGCCAGCTCGATGATGGTGCCCTTGTCGCGCAGCAGGCCGCTCTTGGGAATGCGCCAGCCGTCGAGGAACAGCAACGGCGGCAGGAACACAATGAAGAACAGGTCCGGCTCGAGGTCGACGCCGTGCGAGGACTTGGCCGCGATCAGCGCGCCCAGCCCGATCTGCACCAGCGGCAGCGGAATCGCGCGCGGCAGCAAACGCCTGATGTAAGCGCTGGCCACCACCGCCAGCAGCATGATCAGCACGACTTCAATCGAATCCATTCCCATCCTTCCGTGTAGCAAAACGAGGCTAAGCTTACACTATTGGAAGTTCGGTAAAAAGTTCGCGGGCGACTCTGGCGGGATGGAAATCTTTCTGTCATAATACGTGCCTTCTGCGGGAGTAGCTCAGTTGGTAGAGCGCAACCTTGCCAAGGTTGAGGTCGAGAGTTCGAGACTCTTCTCCCGCTCCAGAATTCAAAAGGAAGCCCACGGGCTTCCTTTTTTGTTGTTTATCGTTCTCCTATACAACATCCAATACGACAACTTCGCGTTGCAAACGTTATACTGGGTGAGGACCACCGAAGGAGACGAAATCCATGAAATCTGTTCAACAGGAAGTTGATGAGCGCAGTAACCTAACCAACTCCAACAAATTCGAACTCCTCCTGTTCCGCCTGGGCGGCGACGCCAAGGGCGAACATTCCGAGCTGTTCGGTATCAACGTCTTCAAAATCCGCGAGATCGTGGCCATGCCCGAAGTGACTGCTGTGGCCGGATCCCCGCCACACATGCTGGGTGTTGTGAACCTGCGCGGACAAATCATCACGGTGCTGGATTTGCCTGGCATCGTCGGTGTGACCCCAAAAACCGGTCTGAACATCATGTTGGTCACTGAATTCGCGCGCACCACGCAAGCGTTCGCGGTCGAATCGGTGGATGAAATCGTGCGCCTGGACTGGAGCCAGGTGCTGACCGCCGAAGGCACGGCCGGCGGCAAAGTCACCAGCATCGCCCGCATCGACGGCGACACCCAGAACACCCGCTTGGCGCAGGTGCTGGACGTGGAAACCATCCTGCGCGAACTGGTGCCGCCGGAACGTGCGGACATCGATCCCGAAACCATTGGCCCGAAAGTGCTGCTCAAGCCGGGCTCCGTGGTGCTGGCCGCCGACGACTCGGTGGTGGCGCGCAACCTGATCGAAAAAGGTCTGGAAGCGATGGGCGTGCACTTCATCATGACCAAGTCCGGCAAGGAAGCGTGGGACCGTCTGCAGTCGATCGCAGAAGGCGCCAAGGCCGAAGGCCTGCCGATCACCGACCGCGTGGCGATGGTGCTGACCGACCTGGAAATGCCGGAGATGGACGGCTTCACGCTGACCCGTCTGATCAAGCAGGACCCGCGCTTCGGCAAGATTCCGGTGGTGATTCACTCCTCGCTGTCGGGCAAGACCAACGAAGACCACGTCAAAGGCGTGGGCGCCGATGCGTATGTGGCCAAGTTCTCGGCCGAAGATTTGGCTGGCACTATCCGCAACGTGCTGGGCAAGGCTGCAACCGCTGCTTAAACACCAGCCACGCGTGAAAAGGACGTAACGGTAACGTTACGGCCTTTTTTATTTTTGGGCTTTGTCGACTCCATTTCTCAACTTCCGTTTCCGCCCCACATCGCAAGTTTACCATTGCAAACGCGCTGACTAGATTCTTTCAAGGTGAAATTAGACGAAAAGGGCTTCTGCTAATTGCTCGGACTCTTCATCAATAGTGCCCAAATGTCCAACGCAATTGTAACAATACCCAGCCCAATTAATATTCCGCGTCTAGGGACTTTTAGAGACGCCGGTGAACTTTAGCGAAGTCTTCTCGCTGGTCCGTTCTTGTATAGAAATCCGCCTTCTGAGAAGTTTCCCTTAAATTTATTTTGATCTTCAGGAGGAGCTTAATTGAAAATCAATGAAACTTCTGAATAAAACTCAACGCTTTTGGACTACACCCGGCGAATCTACTCATATTTCGTTGCAATATAATTTCTTGCCAAATCGGACTTAAGGAAAACAAACCTCGCATTTCCGTTATTATTTCCTGCTCCTCATCATTACTGGAAATGAGAGAACGAATTAATTCCATTCCTTGTGCTTGATAGCCTTCAATATAGTTAACTTCTTTCATGCCAAGCAAAACCCATAAAAAGAGAAGGTTTGCTATTGTAGGAATTCGAGACCTATCCATTTTCTTTTCTGGACTAAATATTGGCAAATCTATTTCACGATTGCGGCGCGGTTTCTCGATAAAGATAGTTGCAAAATAATATAATACAAAATCGTTGTTAATTTTTAAAAGCTGCTCTCTCACATAATTATTATTTGCAGCGTGTTTATAGATAAAAGGAAGAGTGATGAATGCCTCGTTTAAAGGAAGTTCGGCTTGTCTCGAAATTCGACTAATAAATCCCTGTTCAATTAGATCATCAGTAATATATAAATCATTAACTTCCAAAGCATTGAATCCAGAGATTAAACCGTGGACCGGTTTTGACCAATAATTGGTGGTTCTGAATTCTCGATGGATATCTGTAATTGGAATCTTTGGGGGAAAGCCACTTACCAGCTTATCCTCATTATCTAGCTCAGAACATATTCTTAGCCACTCTTCAAATGGTCCAGGTACCTGAAGTACATAGAATGAGAATTTATCAAGAAGATACTCTACTACCATTCTGTTATTTCTAAGATGCACCCAATTTTCAACTATTGCCACCGGTTTTGACGTGGCCGGGTTATACCAAGGTCCGATATTAGACTCTAAGACTGCTTTGGTTCGGTTCAACACAGATGCAAGCTCTTCCCGAAAGAAGTAAGACTTATCATTTTCTGCAAGGTATTCAACTATAGTGACAAATCTTTCACTTCCTGCTGGTAACCAAGGCATCTTCCTCATTGCTCCAAGAATATCTTGAAGCATGTGCGCTCTATGAGCCTTGGACATTCTCGACGAATCCAATTCCACTAGATTAGCCAATTTTTTCGTCAGCAACTCTGGCTCATGAATCGATCCAGCAAGATTCTTGGCTAACAAGGTTGCTAGTACCTCGGGATACCCAATTTTAGAGTAATCGGAAATGAGTCTTTGTGCACCAGTAGGATGCGTCAACGCTAGTTCCAACTCATCTCCATATAATTTTTGCGCGGCAATTTCTACTTTTACGTTGCACGACAGTACAGCTAAGTCTAAAGCAATTGTTTCAGGAAAGATTCCTTCGTATTTTTCACTTTTTAGAGACCCGCTGGAAAGCTTGCTAGATATCTGTTCCACACTATAATCGCGTCTTAATACTGCAAAATACGCATGACTAACTAGACTTATATCTTCCCATTGAAGCTTCGTCGCAACCATATTATTTATGGTGGAGATTACTATGCGTGGGGTGATTTTTGATTGGTCCTCAAACTCGTTAGAGAAAACCATGAAAATTTTATGAAGGCATTCATGATTTAAATCATCTCCGAAGGCCAAACGTAGGTTTATTTCTATAAACTTTCTTAAATTAGATAAAATTGGAGCTGGGACTGAGAAATTTATTTGTACAACCTTATCTAAGAATCCAGCGATTCGAAGGTTCGACGCCTTTCCATCTGTCGAGTTTTGCAACTCTTTATCACCGGCCGGTCTTAAAGAAGTTGGTGCAAATGGAATCACTACCCACAGGCGCCTGAACCAATCTTTCGATGAAAACTCAGAATTATCAACAAAAGACCTAATTACGGGCCAAATTGAGTCGACCTCCTTTTCAGAAACCCTATCAAGGTTATCTACTACTACAACCAATCTTTTAGTAGGTGCTGATAACGCATCATTCAGAAACTCGCCAAAATTAGCTTGAAATTCAATTGTGGATGGCTCAACCGTCTCCGATATTCTGGTTGTGTCGGTGTTATAGCCTTTTTGAAGAAATTTGGCGACTATGTCTTGAAGCTTTTCCTTCCAGTCAGTTTCTTTTCTATTTTTAAAAAAAACCCAAATTAAAGTTATACTAAAAAAAAAGATTGGAATCAGAAATATTGTAGAACCGATTGCCCATGAGACAAAGTTAATTTTTCCTGACGCGATTCCGGATGATAATATTGATGTGCCGATTGGAAAGAAAATAAAAGAAAGAATCAACAAAATTCCATATAAGTTCAGCTCCGGTGAAACCGTCTTTGTACTTATTTTGGTTTTTCTTGAAAGCTCTTTTTGAAAATCTTTCCATTTGTTTTTTGTATCACTTCCAACATGACCGGAGTTGAACCAAGTTGTATCTAAAACTCTATCAAAAAGATTTTCTAAAAACGCTCGCCGAAGCGGTTCGCCTTGGTGTGTCCATGCATCAAATTTATACAAATGAAAATCATTATGATACTCAGGATTAGATAACTTACTCTCTAATATCTTTATCACAGTTGATTTTCCACTACCCCAAGCGCCTTCCAGACCAATAGTTTTACCCCCTTCAGAGCTTTTAATGAGTTCCAAGATAGAACTCGCAATCCTTTCATGTGATTCCAGACTATCAGACTGTACGGGTGCATCATTTAATATCTTTGGCATAATTTCAGTAGTTTATTATTGTATAATTTCAACAATATTGCTTGCGGCACCCGATTGGGATGCGATTAATTTAAAGTCATAATATTGAAAGACCTATTGATTAGACTATCGGTACTGTAATGTTGAATAAGAATGGGATAAAAATTAAACTGGCGAGGGCGGGAGAACATTCATAAATAGCTCTTTGGATTTATTGCCAACATATAAAAAATTTCATTTCCTTGACAGGTGCTTACCGTAGATAACAGCTTTTGGCCGGCTGCGGGAGTTTTACACACGCCTTTAGATATTAAAAAATGGTTTAAGAGCGATTCCGACGCCATCAATGACCTCGGTTCCGTTCGCAAACAAATCGGAGCGTACTTCATTTTTACTTGAAAGAACATTGATCCGGTAAGGCAGTAAAATTCCTCCATAGGTATGCATAACTAGCTCGCCGCTTGGTGTGAAAACGTCCAAGCCAACCGATAGCCCTAACGTTGAGCCATCATTGGTTATTGTGTCAGCGCCCAAGCCAAAGACTGGGACGCGACGTTGCTGGCCGTCCCAAGTGGCTGACATTCCGGAAATCTCTGCGCGTCGTAAAACTAGCTGTGGGCGCATCACCATTGCGGCATGTGTTTCTAAGCTAACCCTCTGCACTAAGCGCCCTAATGCCAACATCAATTCGTGGCGTCGTAGCACGCCGGTATGCGGATCATAAATGCCGCCCACTTCCGCAACTTCCTGAGACCAGATCGCATCGTAACTGCCTTCATCTAGTGCGATGACCTTATAACCAGCTGCTGTCAACCTGCGATGGAGTGCGGTCATCAGGACAGCGGCTCCAGGCTCCAAATCGGCAGTTTCGACTTGTGCTGGCAACAGAACGATCAGTGATGACGGTGTCGGTCGGCGAAAGCTCTGGGAAATCTCATTATCGGATGGAAGCGACACGGGCCTGGAAGCGCAGGCCGCCAACAACATAGGTACTACAAGACTTAAAATCCACTTCAACTTCACGTTTCTCTTTCAAAAGTATTTTGGTTGTCAGCATAACAGTTTGCGCGTTGGCAAAATTCACCAATTTTCACTTTTGCGGCAATGGCTCGTTCGTTGCAGCCTCCGGGTGAGCAAGCGGCGCATAAAGAGGTTAGTATGGTGTGGTCACAATGGGAACATTGCGGCCCTTTTAACTTCTATGAAAGGATCTATCGTGGCAGCGAAAAAGATACTGTTTTTGACGGGCGATTTTGCGGAAGATTACGAGACGATGGTGCCGTTCCAGGCGCTGCAGGCGGTTGGTCATACGGTGCATGCCGTCTGCCCGGACAAGAAGGCCGGCGACACCATCAAGACCGCCATTCACGATTTTGAAGGCGACCAGACTTACACCGAAAAGCCGGGCCACCGCTTCACGCTCAACGCCAATTTTGCCGACGCCGATGTGAGCAAGTACGATGCGCTGGCTATCGCTGGCGGACGTGCGCCGGAATATCTGCGCCTCAATCCGCGTGTGATCGAGCTGGTGCAGCAGTTCGCTGCCGCCAACAAGCCGATCGCCGCGATCTGTCACGGTGCGCAGTTGTTGGCCGCAGCTGAAGTCATCAAAGGCAAGACCATCTCCGCGTATCCGGCCTGCTCGCCGGAGGTCAGGCTGGCCGGCGCCAACTATGCCGACATTCCGGTCGACCAAGCGGTCACGGATGGCATCTTCGTCACCGCGCCGGCATGGCCAGCGCATCCGGCGTGGATTGCCCAGTTCCTGCAGAAGCTGGGCACTGAGATCAAGCTGTGAGGTTCCTGGCGTGGAAGCGCAGGTGGTCTTCGATGAAGGTTGAGATGAAGTAGTAGCCGTGATCGTAGCGCTCGTGCTGACGCAAGGTCAGCGGCTGCGCTGCGGTCATGCAGGCGGCTTCAAACGCTTGCGGGTACAGCTGCTCTGCGAGGAATTTGTCGCCCAGGCCTTGATCGATCAGGATGCCGGCCGGGAAGGGCGTCTTCGATTGCGCCATCAGCATGCTTGCATCGTACTGCGCCCACTCGGCCTTGTCTTCGCCGAGATAACCGGTGAACGCCTTTACGCCCCACGGACATTTCGACGGTGCCGCAATCGGCGCAAACGCCGACACGGAACGGAACAGATCCGGCCGTTTCAACGCGATCGTCAGCGCGCCATGTCCACCCATCGAGTGGCCGAAGATGCCGATGCGTGCCGCATCCACCGGAAGTTCTTGCGTCACCAGTTCGCGCAGTTCATGAATGTAGCTGTACATGCGATAGTGCTTGGCCCATGCTGGCTGCGTCGCATCGAGATAAAAGCCGGCGCCGACGCCGAAGTCCCAGCTTGCCGTTTCGCCTTCAACACCAGCACCGCGCGGTGACGTGTCCGGCGCGATCAGCATCAGGCCCAGTTCCGCCGCCACGCGCTGCGCGCCGGCTTTGATCATGAAGGTCTCTTCAGTGCAGGTCAGGCCCGCGAGGTAGAACAGCGTAGGCACCGCGCCTTGCTCCGCTTGGGGCGGAATGAAAACTGAGAAGCGCATCGGCAGGCCGATTTCGCGCGAGTCATGACGATAGAAGCGCTGTACGCCGCCGAAGCAAGCGTGTTCGCTGACAAGTTCCAGCATAGTTGTTTCCTTATGTTCCCCAGCGCACAGTGAAAAAGCCGGTAATAGCCCAGAATTGTACAAGTATCTTTACAAAGGAGAAGTACATGCCGGATATTCAGGTCATCTTGGCCGATCTGGGCTGGCCGCTGGCGGTTGCAGTGGCTTGGCTGTCGGGGGAATTCGTGCATCGATGGACGCGCCTGCCGCGCATCAGTGTTTACGGTTTGGTTGGTTTTTTATTGGCACAGGCTTTTCCGGAAGCGCTCAGCAGTGGCGCTTCCAGCAATGTGACCCTGCTTGCGAACATGGCCTTTGGCCTGATCCTGTTTGAATTTGGCTACCGCATCAATCTGCACTGGCTGCGGATTAATCCCTGGATCGCCGTTAGCGGACTGGCCGAATCGGCCGCCACGTTTGGCGTGGTTTATCTGATCTCGCATCTCACCGGCATGCCGCCGTTGACCTCTCTGTTACTGGCCTCGCTGGCCATGTCCACTTCGCCGGCCGGTGTGCTGCGCGTGATTAATGAAGAAGACAGCTCGGGCCAGGTGACTGAGCGCGTGCTGCACATCGTCGCCATCAACAGCGTGATCGCGCTGTTTGTGTTCAAGGTGGTGGTGGGCTTCTGGGTGTTCCAGACCTCGGGCAGTTTGACGCAGGCGATTTCGCACAGCGGCATCGAGTTGCTGCTGTCTGCCGCGATGGGCGCGCTGATGGGCTTTATCGTGCCGCTGGTGCTGCGCCGCCTTGGCGCGCTGGCGCAAGATGGCACGATTGCGTTTGCGCTCGGCGTGATCCTGCTGGTGGCGGCGTCGCGCGCGTTCGATGTGTCGCCGGTGCTTGCCACACTGACTTTCGGCTTGACGGCGCGCCACAAGCGCGTGGCTTTCAGCCGCACCGAGCGTAACTTCGGCGGCATCGGCGAGATCATGACGGTGCTGCTGTTCGTGTTCGCCGTGTCGACGCTGGAATGGGAGCGCGTGGTCGATGGCGCCGGGCTGGCGGCGGTGCTGCTGCTGGCGCGTTTTGTGGTGAAGGCGCTCAGCGTCGCAGCGTTCTCGCACGTGGGCGGCATCACCTGGCGCAAGGGACTGTTGACCGGTATCGCGCTGTCGCCGATGTCGGTGTTTGTCACGCTGCTGCTGGAGCAAACCAAATACATGGGCATCGTGCTGGTGGACGAACTGGCCGCGCTGGCGGCGATGACGCTGCTGCTGGAAGTGCTCGGCCCCGTCATCACGCAGCGCGCGCTGCGCTGGGCGAACGAAACGCCGAAGGAGGAAAAATAAATGGCATTGGAAGAATTCAAAAACTCGCAACCGCTCACCATGGGCGTGGAGCTGGAGCTGCAGTTGGTCAGCCTGTCGGACTTCGACCTCACCGCTTCGAGCCCGGACCTGCTGCATCTGTTGAGCCGTAAGCCTTTCCCCGGCAACGTGACGCCGGAGATCACCGAGAGCATGATCGAGATTAACAGCGACGTGCACACCAATCACACCGAGCTGGTAAAGCAGCTGCAAGTGATCCGCGATACGCTGGTGCAGGCCGGCGAGCAGCTCAACATCGGCATCTGCGGCGGCGGCACGCATCCGTTCCAGAAATGGTCGGAACGCCGTATCTTCTCCAAGCCGCGCTTCAAGGAAGTGTCGGAGCTGTATGGCTACCTCGCCAAGCAGTTCACCATCTTCGGCCAGCACGTGCACATCGGCTGCGCTTCGGGCGACGATGCGCTGTTCCTGCTGCATGCGCTGAGCCGCTACGTGCCGCACTTTATTGCGCTGTCGTCGTCGTCGCCGTACGTGCAGGGTAATGACACGCTGTTCAATTCCGCGCGTTTGAATTCGGTGTTTGCCTTCCCGATGAGCGGCCGCGCGCCGTTCACGCAAAGCTGGTCGACCTTTGAGCACGAATACTTCGCCAAGATGGAGCACACGGGCGTCATCAAGAGCATGAAGGACTTTTACTGGGATATCCGCCCCAAGCCGGAATACGGCACCATCGAGCTGCGCGTGTGCGACACGCCGCTGACGGTCGAGCGCGCGGCGGCGCTGGCGGTGTACCTGCAGGCGCTGTGCCGCTATCTGCTGGAACGGCGCGAGGAACCGCCGGCGGAAGACGATTACCTGGTCTACAACTACAACCGCTTCCAGGCCTGCCGCTTTGGCCTGGACTGCACTGTGGTTCACCCGAAGACCTACGAGAGCCTGTCGCTGCGCGAAGATATCCTGACCACGCTGCGCAAGATGGAGCCGCACGGCGCGGCGCTGGGCGGCACGGCCGGCTTGCAGCATCTGGTGCAAGTCACGCACGAGGGCAGCGACGCGCACTATCTGCGCCAGCAGTTCGACAGCAGCGGCAGTGTTGAAGGCGTCGTGGCGGCGGCGATTCAGCGCTTCCGTGGCTGATTATCTGAGGTGATGGCTTTGTTCAGCCGGTTGATGATCTCATCCGGCACGGCTTTGCTGCACATGATGTAGCGGTCGCCGCCGCGCGGCATGTCCTTCAGCTGCACCAGCCGCAAGCTGGCCGCCTGTTCGCCGGCTTCGTGCTTGAGGATGTAGTTGCCTTCGTCTTCCGGCACGAACATCAGATCGACCGAGCCCTTGGCCACCGATTGCACCATTTTCAAGGTGGAGGCGGTGGACACGGCCACCACCGGATTCCACTTGGCGATGAATTTATCCAGCCCGCCGTACGAGAAATTATCCTTGACCAGCACGCGCAGGTCGCGCTGGTTGGCCAATTCCTGCAGGGTGGTGATGCCGCGCTCGGCGAAGGCGGTATTGGTCAGCAGCATCCAGCCCTTGTCGCGGAAGATGGGCTTGGTGTACTTGGCGTAGGCCAGGCGCTCCGGCACCGAGAACCAGCCGATGGTGCAGTTCAGTGCATTCGGTTCTTTGATCATGGCCAGCTGGCGGTTGCTGGGCACGACGTGCCACTGCACCG
>Ga0105244_10002109_pt1 | contig 15291 bp, 16 predicted proteins | sample KBSM44metaG_FD_80423 | JGI IMG/M metagenome (GOLD analysis project Ga0105244, IMG submission 80423) | Miscanthus rhizosphere microbial communities from Kellogg Biological Station, Michigan, USA - KBS M4-4 metaG | ecosystem: Host-associated > Plants > Roots > Rhizosphere > Soil | place... | reverse complement strand
GCGTGGGCGAGCGCACCGGCGACATGGGCCCGATGCTGACCCAGTCGGCGGCCTTCTACGACGGCGAGATCACCCGCTGGATCGACCGTTTCACGCGCACCTTCGAACCGCTGCTGATGGCCGCCATCGGCCTGATCGTCGGCGCCATCGTGGTGCTGCTTTACATGCCGATCTTCGATCTGGCCGGAGACATGTCATGACGGCCCAGGCCAATATCATAGGCGGTGCCGGCGTGCCGCCGCCCGTGGCCGCGCTGGACACCGCGCTGGTGGCGCGCGCGCGCCATCTGCGCCAGCAGTCCAAGCGCACGCTGGTCGAGGAGCTCGAAGCGCTCAGCGGCATGGAGCCGCGCCTGGTGGTGCGGGCGCTGGCGCAGCCGTTCGGCATGACGGTGCTCGAGACGGTCGACATGCTGGCCTTCGTGCCGGCCTTCGACCTGCTGCCGCTGTCGCAGGCGATGGCGCGCCACTGCGTGCTGCTGCGCGGCTTCGACGGCGTGGTGGTCGGCGTCATCGCCGATCCGTTCGACCTCGACCTGCAAACCTGGCTCGGCACGCAGGCGCGCGCCACGCCGCACGCGCCGCTGCCGGTGCGCCTGGCGCTGCAGGCCGACATCCAGGCCTACCTGTCCAAGCAGGAGGAATCGGCGCGCGCCACCGACTCGCTGCTGCCCGGCGCCAGCGAGGGCCGGCGCGACGGCAAGACCGCCGCCGTGCTGTCGTTCGCGTCGGTGTCGGAGGCGGCCAGTCCGGCGGTCCGCCTGGTCAACTCGACCCTGTACGACGCGCTGAAGGCGGGCGCCTCCGACATCCACCTGGAGAGCACCTCCGGCGGCCTGGCCGTCAAGTACCGGGTCGACGGCGTGCTCGATCACGCCACCGCCGTCAACGGCATCGAGGTCGCCGAACAAATCATCTCGCGCCTGAAGGTGCTGGCCGAACTCGATATCGCCGAGCGCCGCGTGCCGCAGGACGGCAGCTTCCGGGTCGAGGCCAACGGCCGCGAGATCGATCTGCGCGTTTCCATCATGCCGAGCATCCACGGCGAGGACGCCGTCATCCGTATCCTCGACAAGCGCGCCATGATCGAAGCCTACGGCTCGCTGACATTGGAGGCGCTGGGCTTCGACGCGCCGTCGCTGGCGACCTTGCGCGTGCTGGCGCAGGAGGCCTATGGCATGCTGCTGGTGACCGGGCCGACCGGCTCGGGCAAGACCACGACCCTGTACGCCGCGCTGACCGAGATCCACAACGGCCGCGAAAAGATCATCACCATCGAGGACCCGGTCGAGTACCAGCTGCCGGGCATCCTGCAGATTCCCGTCAACGAGAAGAAGGGCCTGACCTTCGCCAAGGGGCTGCGCTCCATCCTGCGCCATGATCCGGACAAGATCATGGTCGGCGAAATCCGCGACCGCGAGACGGCGGAAATCGCCGTGCAGTCGGCGCTGACGGGCCACCTGGTCCTCACCACCGTGCACGCCAATAACGTGTTCGACGTCTTCGGCCGCTTCACCCACATGGGCATCGATCCGTACGCCTTCGTCTCGGCGCTGAACGGCATCTGGGCGCAGCGGCTGGTGCGCATCAACTGCCCGCACTGCGCGGTGGAATACACGCCGGACGAGCACGAGCTGGCCAGCGTCGGCCTGCGCCGCGCCGATGTTTATGACTACCGCTTCATGCAGGGGCCGGGCTGCGGCGATTGCCGGGGCACCGGCTACAAGGGGCGCCGCTCGATCGCCGAGATCCTGACCCTGAACGACGAGATCCGCGAGCTGATCGTCGACAAGCGGCCGATCCGCCAGATCAAGCAGGCGGCCTACGACAACGGCACGCGCAGCCTGCGCCAGGCCGCGCTGGAACTGGTCAAGCGCGGTGGCACCACCCTGGCCGAAATCAAACGGGTGACCTTGCATGCGTAGAGCCATCGGACAATCGCTGCGCATCGGCGTGGCCGGCCACGCGGTCAGCCTGGCGCGCGTGAGCCGCTGGCGCGGAGAGCCATTCACCGTCCTGGCGGAGCATGCGTTCGCGCCATCGGCCGCGCATCCGTTCGACGCCATCGCCAACGCCTTGCGCGCGCTGCTGGGCGAACAGGAAGTGGACAGCTGGCCGGTCGGCATCGTGCTGGCCGACGAATTGACGCGCATGTGGCGCGTCACGCCGCCACCCGGCGCCACCCGCCTGGACGACATGGAGGCGGCGGCCGGCCTGCGCTTCCAGTCGCTGTACGGCGAGGCGCCGTCGGGCTGGAAGATAGCGGCCGACTGGAACGCCTCCGAACCGTTCTTCGCCGCCGCCATGCCGCGCGCGTTGCTGGCTGTGCTGGAGCTGGTGGCGCGGGAATTCAAGCTCTCCATCGTCGGCGTCGAACCGCATTTCGTCAGCGCCTGGAACCGCTGGCGGCGCGGCATGAAGCAGGGCGCCTGGTTTGGCCTGCTGCACGACAACCTGCTGACGTTGGCGGCGATCGACGCCGGGGAGGGCAAAGGCAAAGGCCAGGGCGCGCAGGCGATGCGCGCGATCCGCGCGCTGCCGGTGCCGCCCGGCGCCGATCCGGCATGGCTGACGCAGACCTTGAAGCGCGAGGCGCTGCTGCTCGATATGCCGCCGCCCGAACTGCTGCAACTGTGCGGCGTGGCTTCGGCCGGTCCGGCCGGTCCCGCCGCGTGGACGCGCTCCGCCGGCAATGCCGCGCTGATTCCATGCGAGGTGCTCGATCAGGCGCAACAGGCCGGCGGCGCCGGGCTGTCGATGGCGGCGCTGCTGGCGCGCGGCGGGAGTCTGGCATGACCAAAAACGCGATGCACATCGACTTCGCGCCGCGCAGCCTGCGCCGCACCTTGTTCCATACGCATCCGGCGCTGCTGGCGCTGGGCGCCGCCGGACTGCTGTTGTGCGCGGGCGCGGCCTTCGGCGGCTGGAAGCTGGTCGAGCAAAAGCGCGAGCGCGAACAGCAGCTGCGCCATATCCAGCAGCGCGCGGCGGCCATGTCGGCGCGGCCGGTGGAGGTGGCGCGGGTGGTGATACCGGAAGCGCAGGCGGCCTTCGTCAACGGCGCCATCCTGCAATTGAACCTGCCGTGGCGCGAGCTGCAGGACGCCGTGGCCGCCGCCACGCCGCGCAACGTGGCGCTGGTGGCGATGGAGCCGGACCCGCGCAAGCAGGTGCTCAAGATCACCGCCGAAACCAGGACCAGCGACGACATGGTGGCCTACGTGGCTGAACTCAAACAGCAGGAAACCTTCAGCGGCGTGGTGCTGACGCGCCACGAGATCAACGACCAGGACCCGTTGCGGCCTTTGCGCTTCCAGCTGGAGGCCACATGGATAACCCGGTGAGCGCAATGAACGCGGTGAACATGCGCGCGCTGGCGCTGCGTGTGCGTCTTGCATTGCTGCGCCTTGGGGCGCCGGCCTGCGTGGCCATCGCCTTGTGCGTGGCCGGCGTGGCGGCGTGGGCGTGGCTGCTGCCGCAGCGCGCGGCGCAAGCGCGGGTGATGGCGCGGCCGTTGCCGACGCCGTCCTCGCTGGTGACGGCGCCACCGCCGCCGTCGGCCAACCAGAACCTGGCCGACTTCTATCAGGTGCTGGGCGAGAAGCGCTATGCGGAACAACAGGTCAAGGTGCTGTTCGACCTGGCCGCGAAATCCAATCTTGTGCTGAGCCAGGGCGAGTACAAGTCGGCCTACGACAAGGCCAGCCGCGTGAGCACCTATCAAATCATCCTGCCGGTCAAGGGGCCGTACCAGGCCATCTGGCAGTTCGCCATGCAGGGTTTGCGCGAGATGCCGTTTGCCTCGCTGGACGAAATCGGCTTCCGCCGCGACACCATCGCCGAGGCGACGGTGGAGGCGCGCCTGCGCTTTACGCTGTACCTCAAGGACGGCGAGCCATGAAGCCTTATCAAATCGCGATGGGCGTGGCGCTGGCGGGCGCCGCCGCGCTGGTGATATTCGGCGACAACACGCCGTCGTCGGACATCGTCGAGCCGGTCGCGCGCCCCGCCAAGGCGCCGGAGCGTTCGGCAACCGTGCCGGCGGTTGCCGAACGCTCCGGCAAGGACGGTCAAGCCACGGCGGACGCGATGATACTGCGGCTGGTGCCGCGCGCCACGCTGGTGGGCGACTCGGCCGACGCCAGCTTTGGCGCCGGCGAGGGGGTGTTCCTGGGCCAGAACTGGAATCCGCCGCCGCCACCGCCACCGCCGCAGTCGCAATCGAACGCGCCGCCACCGCCGCCGATGGCGCCGCCGGTTCCCTTCAATTACTTCGGCAAAGCCGTCGCCGACGGCCAGTGGGAAGTCTATCTGGCGCGCGGCGACAAGACCTATGTGGTGCGCAACAAGACCGTGATCGAGGGCGCCTACCGCGTCGACCGGATCGCGCCGCCGCTGATGACCGTGACCTATCTGCCTTTGAATCAGGTACAACAGATTAATATTGGAGCATTCGACTGATGGCTAGTCATCTGAACACATGGCGCCGCCGCGCCGCGCTGCCCGCCATGCTGGCGATCGCCGTCGGCGTGAGCGGCTGCGCCGGGCAAATGGCCTTCCGCGAAGCCAACCAGCTGGTCGCCAAGGACCAGGTGGAAGCGGGCCTGCTCAAGTACCAGGAGGCCGTCAGGGCCGAACCGGGCAACGCCGAGTACCGCACCGCCTATCTGGTGGCGCGCGACCGCGCCGTCCAGCGCCTGCTGGAACAGTCCGAGCGCCAGTTGTCGGAGGGCCGTCCCGATCTGGCGGAGCAGGGCTTCCGCCGCGTGCTGGGCATGGACCAGATGAACGAGCGCGCGCGCAGCGGACTGCGCGCCATAGAGCGCGACAGCCGCCAGGACAAGCTGCTGGCCGCCGCCATCGAACACGCGAACAAGAAGGAATACGATTTGGCCAAGCTGCGCCTCAACGCGCTGCTGACCGAGACGCCGTCGAACGAGAAGGCGCGCCAGCTGCTGCGCGAGGTGACCGAGAAAAGCGCGCAGCCGGTGGTGGAGTCGGGCCTGTCGAAGTCGTACAAGCAGCCGATCACGATCGAGTTCCGCGACGCGCCGCTCAAGCAGGTGTTCGAGGTGATCGCGCGCCGCTCCGGCCTGAACTTCGTGTTCGACAAGGACGTCAAGACCGACCAGCGCACCACCGTCATGCTGAAGAACAGCACCGTCGAATCGGCGATCTACTTCCTGCTGCTGACCAATCAGCTGGAGCAGCAGGTCATGGACGCCAATACGATCCTGATCTATCCGAACGTGGCGGCCAAGCTGAAGGAGTACCAGGAAATGACGGTCAAGACCTTCTTCCTGGCGAACGCCGAGGCGAAGCTGGTGGCTAACACCCTCAAGACCATCCTCAAGTCGCGCGACGTCGTGGTCGACGAAAAACTCAACCTGCTGATCGTGCGCGACAATCCGGAAGCGATCCGGCTGGCCGAACGCCTGATCGCGGTGCAGGACGCGCCCGAGGCGGAGGTGATGCTGGAAGTGGAGATCCTGGAAGTCAAGCGCGGCACCCTGATGAACCTGGGCGTCGAGTGGCCGACCAGCGTGGGACTGACGCCGTTGTCGACGTCCGGCGGCACCGGCATCACCGTGCGCGACCTGCGTGGTTTGAATTCGGACACCATCGGCGTCACCGGCATCTCCGCCGCCATCAACGCCAACAAGACCGATACCGATTCCAACCTGCTGGCCAATCCGCGCATCCGCGTGCGCAACAAGGAAAAGGCCAAGATCGTCATCGGCGACAAGCTGCCGGTGATCACGGCGACGGTATCGTCGGGCATTGGCGGCTTCGCCAGCGACAACGTCACCTATGTCGATGTCGGCCTGACGCTCAACGTCGAACCGACCATCTACCTGAACAACGAGGTGGCGATCCGCGTGCAGCTGGAGGTGAGCAACCTGACCAACACCATCACCACCCGGAACGGTGGCACCGCCTACCAGATCGGCACGCGCCAGGCCAGCACCATGCTGCAACTGAAGGATGGCGAGAACCAGGTGCTGGCGGGCCTGATCAACAACGAGGAGCGCGGCACTGCCAGCAAGTTGCCGGGCGCCGGCGACCTGCCGATCATCGGACGTCTGTTCGGCAGCAAGCGTGACGACAACCAGAAGACCGAGATCGTGCTGTCGATCACGCCGCACTTGATACGCAATGTGCAGCGTCCGGAGGCCAGCGCCTCCGAATTCTCGGCAGGCACGGAAGCGAGCTTCCGCCGCCGTCCCGACCTGACCGTGCGGACGCCGGTACAGTTGCCGGCGCCTCCGGGCGCCTTGTCGGCGCCAGCCGCACCGCCCGCGCCAACCAATCCGGCCGCGCCGGCTCCGGCGCCGGCCGAAGCGCAAGGCGCGACCACGCAGGCCATCCTGCCACCACCGGTGCAGGCCATGCCATTATCGACCGGCCAGCCGGCACCGCTGCCGCCGACGCAAGGGGTGCAGCCGCAACCGGTGCAGCCGGCGGTCGAAATCTCGCCGTCTCCGCAGCAGTGACGCCAGGGTGGGCATGATGCGCGCGCGCGGTTTCACGCTGATCGAGTTGCTGGTGACGCTGACCATCCTCGGCCTGCTCAGCGTACTGGTGATACCGACCGCGCAGGTGGTGGTGCAGCGCCGCCAGGAGCAGGAGCTGCGCGAGGCGCTGCATCAAATCCGCCAGGGCATCGACGCCTACAAGCTGGCCTACGACCAGGGCCGCATCACCAAGTCGCTGGCCTCGACCGGCTATCCGAAGACGCTGGAGCTGCTGGTCGAAGGCGTGCCGGATCTGCAGAACCCCAAGCAGGCGAAGATCTACTTTCTGCGCCGCGTGCCGCGCGACCCGTTCAATCCCGATACTTCGCTGAGCGAGTCGCAATCGTGGGGCAAGCGCAGTTACGCCAGCGAAGCGGACCAACCGAGGGAGGGCGAGGATGTCTACGATGTTTTCAGCACGAGCGAGAAGAGCGGCCTGAATGGCGTTCCGTATAAAAAATGGTGACCATGAAGACCAAAGGTTTTACGCTGATCGAGTTGCTGGTGGTGCTGGGCATCGTCGCCCTGATGCTGACGCTCGCCGTGCCGCGCTACTTCCCCAGCATCGACAAGTCGAAAGAGGTGGTGTTGGCCGATAATCTGCGCAATATGCGCAACGTGATCGACCAGTACTACGGCGATACGGGCCGCTATCCGGATTCGCTGGAGCAGCTGGTCGAGAAAAAATACCTGCGCGCGCTGCCGGTCGATCCGATCACCGACAGCGAAACGACGTGGGTCATCATTCCGCCGGAAGACGGCGCGAAGGGCGGCGTCTACAACCTCAAGAGCGGTGCCCCCGGCAACGACCGTAGCGGCAAGCCTTACGCCGACTGGTGATGCGGCGGCCGCGCAAGCGCCGCGACGGCGGCTTCACCTATCTGAGCCTGATCATCCTGGTGGCGATCATCGGGCTGGTGTCGGCATCGGCGTTGAAACTGGGATCGGTGCTGCAGCGGAGCAGGGCGGAGCAGGAACTGCTCGACATCGGCGCCGCCTTCAGCGACGCGCTGCAAAGCTATGCCAATGCCACGCCGGCCGGTTTTCCGCCGCAGCCGCCGTCGTTGAAGGAGCTGCTCAAGGACCCGCGCTTTCCGACCGTGCGGCGCCATCTGCGCAAGGTGTTTGTCGATCCGATGACGGGCAAGGCGGAATGGGGCATCACCTACCTGGGCGACAAGGTCGGCGTGCTTGCGGTGTACAGCTTGTCGGATGCGAAGCCGGTTAAGATAGGTAACTTCCCGCAGCGTTTCCAGGGGCTGGCCGGAAAGCAGAAGATCTCGGAGTGGCGCTTCGCCGCGAGCGGCGGCACGCTGCCGGCGCCGGGGCAGAACCAGCAACCCGGCGCGGTGGAGGTAAAACCCGGCATGCCTTTGCCGGTCACCCCGGCACCGCCGGCGCCACCGCCGCCAGCACCCGAGCCGGAACCTGTCCCTGCGCCACTACCGGAAGAGGAAAAGCCGACAGCGGAACCGGAGCCCGAACAGCCGCCCCCAACCACTCAGCCGGAACCGCAGGACCAAAATAAACCGTCATAACACGTAGGGCGGATTAGCGAAGCGTAATCCGCCATATGCAAGCTCCGCCCGCGGCACCTATCAACGCGCCGTGCGTTTGAAATCGCGGAACCGGAACCCCATCGCCATCAACGCGCCGAAATACACCAGCGCGGACACCCCGATGACCGCGATCAGCGCGCCGATGCGCAACAGCGTTTGATGCGCCATGCCGGTCCAATCGACCTGCGCCGCGCTGTACCACGCGGTGGCGCCCATCAGCGCGCAGGCGATCACCAGCTTGGTGAAGAACAGCAGCCAGCCCGGCTTGGGCGCGTAGATGCCGCGCCGGCGCAGGCCGGTGAACAGCAAGCCCGCGTTCAGGCAGGCGCCCAGGCTGATCGAGAGCGCCAGGCCGGCCACCGCCAGGTGCGGTACAAAAATCATGTTCATCAGCTGGGTGGCGACCAGCACGCCCACCGCGATGCGTACCGGGGTGCGGACGTCCTGCCGGGCGAAGAAGGCGGGCGCCAGGATCTTGACCAGGATGATGCCGAGCAGGCCGACGCTGTAGGCGACCAGCGGCTGGGCCGACGCGTGCGCCGCCGCCGCCGTGAATGCGCCGTTCTGGAAGAGGGTGGAAATCAGCGGCACGGCCAAGGTGGCCAAGCCCACGGCGGCGGGCATCGCCAGCAAAAAGGTCAGCCGCAAGCCCCAATCGAGCAGCGATGAATATTCCTCCGTGTCGCCGCCGACGTTCGCCTTGGACAGGCTGGGCAGCAAAATGGTGCCCAGGGCCACGCCCAGCATGGCGGTCGGGAACTCCATCAGGCGGTCGGCGTAGGTCAGGAAGGAGATGCTGCCCTCGGCCAGGTTGGAGGCGATGCTGGTGTTGATAAGCAGGCTGATCTGCGCGGCGGCGACGGCGAACACCGCCGGCCCCATTTTCTGCAGCACGCGGCGCACGCCCTGGTCGCGCAGTCCCGACAGCGGATTGAGCGAGATGCGCGGCAGCATGCGGATCTTCAGCAGCGCCGGGATCTGGATCGCGACCTGCAGCAGGCCGCCGACGAAGACCGCGATCGCCATCGCGTAGATGGGCCGCTCCAGGTGCTGCTGCAGGAACAGCGACGCCAGGATGGACGAGATGTTGAGCAACACCGGCGTGAAGGCGGGGATCTTGAACTGGCTCCAGGTATTTAATATGCCCCCGGCCAGCGCGACGAACGACATGAAGGCGATGTAGGGGAACATCAAGCGAGTCATCCACACGGCGGCGTCGAAATCGTCCGGCTGCAGGCCGCTGGCGACCAGCATCAACAGCAGCGGCGCGCCTATGATGCCCAGCGCGCTGATCGCGACCGTGGCCCAGACCAGCGTGGTGCCGACATGGTCCGCCAGGTTCCTGGTGTCTTGCTCGGTCTGCTTGTTCTTGTATTCGGATAAAATGGGCACGAAGGCTTGCGAGAACGCCCCCTCGGCGAACAGCCGGCGCAGCAGGTTGGGGATGCGGAAAGCGACGTTGTAGGCATCGGTCATGCCCCCGGCGCCGAAGGCCCGGGCGATGAGGATTTCGCGCAACAATCCGGTGATACGGGACAGCATGGTCATGCTGCTCAGGGCGGCTAGAGTTTTAAGCAAGTTCATGGGGCATGATTATAGTTGCTCCCGTCGAAAAAGATCGCTATAATCGCAGGCTGTACAGAATTCTGTTACGCAGACACTAATGTTTGGCAGGCAGCAGTTTGACTCACATGGTTCGGCAGACGCACTGAACGCACCTGTTTGACAAACAATAATGTTTGCAAACGCACCTTTACCCTGATTTAGGAAATTCCATGGCAAATACCGCACAAGCGCGCAAACGTGCTCGTCAAGCAGTCAAGCAAAACGCTCACAACTCGTCCCAGCGTTCGACCCTGCGCACCGCTATCAAAGCAGTTCGCAAGGCGATCCAAGGCGGCGACAAAGCTGCTGCGACCGCAATCTTCCAGTCGTCCGTGTCGACCATCGACAGCATCGCCGACAAGAAGATCATCCACAAAAACAAGGCAGCTCGTCATAAGAGCCGTCTGGCAGCTGCCCTGAAGGCACTGTCCGCTTAATTCCCCTCGCCGGGAATACAAGCAAGAACCCGCGCTGACTTCGGTCGGCGCGGGTTTTTTCGCTTGTGGCCCCCGCTTTGTCATGCGGGGTGGGGTAGGTGTTACGCGCTCAATTCCTTGGCAGACACTTCGCGCCATTCCCCCGGCATCAACGGATGCGACGCCAGCGAAATCGCGCCGATCGCGCTGCGCACCAAGCGCAACGTCGGCAAGCCGACGGCCGCCGTCATGCGCCGGACCTGGCGGTTCTTTCCCTCCTGTAAAGTAATCGCCAGCCAGCTGGTCGGCTGCCCGGCGCGCTCGCGGATCGGCGGATTGCGCGGCCACAGCCACTCCGGCTCGGCGATCCGCACCGCCTTGCATGGCTTGGTGACGAAGTCTCCCAGGTCGATCGGCGCCTGCAATTTCGTCAGGCTGTCGGCGTCGGCCACGCCTTCGACCTGCACCAGATACACCTTGGCCTCCTTGTGGTCCGGATGGGCGATCTGGTGCTGCAGCTTGCCGTCGTCGGTCAGCAGCATCAAGCCCTCGCTGTCGGCGTCGAGACGGCCGGCGGGGTAGATGTTGGGGATTTTCAGATAGTCGGCCAGGGTGGCCTTGTCGTCTTGCGGCGAGAACTGGCACAGCACCTGGAAAGGTTTGTTAAATAGGATGAGGGGCATGCTTGTGTGATGATGGAATTGGTGTAGGCTTAAAGGCCGGTGCGTAAAATCGTAGCGCCCACTAAAATACTGGTGCATAATGCAAAACGCCTGTCTTATGTCTTATAGAAGACCTAGGTATTTGTACTAACTTGGCAATAAAACAAAAATCCTTGCCCCGGTAGCAGTATTGTATGCCGCTTGCCGAGCGTCCATTTCGGAGAACACGATGTACCAACATATCAAAGTACCTGCCGACGGCCAGAAAATCACCGTCAACGCCGATTTTTCCCTGAATGTACCAGATAACCCTATCGTTCCCTACATCGAAGGCGACGGCACCGGCTCGGATATTACCCCGGTCATGCTCAAGGTGGTCGACGCGGCGGTGGCCAAGTCCTACGGCGGCAAGCGCAAGATCAACTGGATGGAAATTTTCGCCGGCGAAAAGTCGACCACCGTGTACGGCCCCGACGTGTGGCTGCCGGAGGAGACGCTGGCCGCGGTGAAGGATTACGTGGTATCGATCAAGGGTCCGCTGACCACACCGGTCGGCGGCGGCATCCGTTCGCTCAACGTGGCGCTGCGCCAGCAGCTGGACCTGTATGTTTGCCTGCGTCCGGTGCGGTACTTCACCGGCGTGCCGTCGCCGGTCAAAGAGCCTGAGAAAACCAACATGGTCATCTTCCGCGAGAACTCGGAAGACATCTACGCCGGCATCGAATACCAGCAGGGCTCGGAAGGCGCCAAGAAGCTGATCGATTTCCTCGTCAAGGAAATGGGCGTGACCAAGATCCGCTTCCCGGAAACCTCGGGCCTGGGCATCAAGCCGGTGTCGATCGAAGGCACGCAGCGCCTGGTGCGCAAGGCGATCCAGTACGCGATCGACAACGACAAGCCGTCGGTGACCATCGTCCACAAGGGCAACATCATGAAGTACACCGAGGGTGGCTTCCGTGACTGGGCCTACGAGCTGGCGCTGAAGGAATTCGGCGCGGAGCTGATCGACGGCGGCCCGTGGTGCAAGGTCAAGAATCCGAAGACCGGCCGCGACATCACGATCAAGGATTCGATCGCCGACGCCTTCCTGCAGCAGATTTTGTTGCGTCCGGCGGAATACAGCGTCATCGCCACGTTGAACCTGAACGGCGACTACATCTCGGACGCGCTGGCGGCCCAGGTGGGTGGCATCGGCATCGCGCCGGGCGCCAACCTGTCGGATTCGGTGGCGATGTTCGAAGCGACGCACGGCACCGCGCCCAAATATGCGGGCAAGGACTACGTGAATCCGGGCTCGCTGATCCTGTCCGCTGAAATGATGCTGCGTCACATGGGCTGGACCGAAGCGGCCGATTTGATCATCAAATCGATGGAAAAAGCCATCGACTCGAAGAAGGTCACGTACGACTTCGCGCGCTTGATGGAAGGCGCGACGCAGGTCTCGTGCTCGGGCTTCGGCGAGGTCATGATCGAGCAGATGCAGGACTGAGGTTGTAACACTCCGGGGTCAGGTCCACCATTTCTACACGGGCCCGACCTTGGTGTGGGGACTCGGGCTATTTCACGCGCGCGTATCGCTGAAACCTGTTTTCAGGAAACGATTATCGCCATATTGATCAGCGCGTGTAGAAATGGTGGACCTGACCCCGGATTTGCTTTTGGTCACTTCCAGAGCATGAGGGGCAGCATGCCCCACGCGGCCAGCACGAGTATGCATTGCAGGCCCGCGATCAGTGCCAACGTGTCCGCCACCTCGCGCCGCCCGCCGCGCCACTGCATCGCCAACCCCGCCGCCAACGTCAGCGGCAGAGCCGCCGTCACCAGCGCCAGCATCCCGCTGGCCATCGTCAATTCCCCCATCCGCATGAACGATTGCAGATAGAACAGCGGCGCCGGCAGCGCCAGCGCGAGCACGCCCATCAGCGGCGCGAACAGCGGATCGCGCGCCCTCAGGCGCTTACGCAGCAGCCGCCAGCAACCGATAGTCACAATGTGGGCCAGTCCGATCAGGCCTATCCCCAAGCTCACCCACAGGCCTGTGAACAGCACCATGTCGGCCTTGGCGTAGTTGCGGATGCCGTCGCTGACGATGCGCTGGCCGTCGTCGCCGATCAGCATCACGTGCGTGTTGTCGAGGCGGCCGGCTTGCGTGAACAGATGGCCACCCGTCGGCGTTAGGACCGTCGGCTTGCCCTGGAACGGCGCCAGCCGCAGCAAGCCGTCCTCCCGGCTCACCTGTATGAAGTTGAACACGATGTCGGTCCATGCCAGGTTGCTGACCCTGTGCATCGCCGGCACATAAATCCCCAGCCAATCAGCCAGATCGTCGGCCGGCGCACCCGGTTTGACCGCTAGCGCGGCGGGCTTGAGCTGCAGCGCGTCGATCAGCAATTTGTTGAAACGGTCGTAGTCCGCCGTTTCGCTGTCCGTATTCATGGCGACGAAAAACGCTTTGCGTTGCTCCGGATACACGCACAGCATGGCGTTGAAGCCGACCGTGGTGCCGGGATGGCAGTAGCCGAGCTGGCCGTGGCGGTCGCGTCCGACCAGCGCGTGGCCGTGGCCCGTCGTCAAGCCGGCCCGCACGGCTTCGGTGCCGCTTGGCGTGCCCAGTTGCGCCATCAGCCTCGGATCGATGAAGGGACGGCCGCCGATGCTTCCGTCGCCCATCAAAAAGGCGGCGAAGCGCGCCATGTCGGCGGCCGTGGTGGTGAGGCGGTCGGCGGAGGGCAGGTAGTTGCGCACGGCGGCGTGCGTGACGCCATGCTCGAAGTGGCCCATCGCCAGGCGCGGATCCGCTTCCGGGCCCGTCTGCGTGACGAAGCCGAAGGTGCTGTCGCGCATGCCTAGCGGTTGCAGCAGCTGGGCGTCCAGATAGCGGTCGTAGCGCTGGCCGCCGACCGCTTCGATGACCATGCCGAGCAGGGTATAGCCAATGTTGGAATACGCGAAGCGGCTGCCCGGCCGGGCTTGCACGGTCAGCAGTGCCGGATCGGACGACACGTTGGCGAAGGCTGCGCTGAGCGGCGTGTCGGCCCGCGCCGTCTGGCTGAAGATGTGCCACAGCCGGAAGTTCTCCAGCCCCGCCGTGTGCGAGAGCAAATGCCGCACGCGGATCGGGTCGGTGGCTTCCCACCGGTTGGTGAACGATACCCCCGGCAGCAGCGTGGCGACCGGTGTGTCGAGCGAGAGCTTGCCTTCGGTGATCAGGCGCAGCACGCCCGCCGCCACCGCCACCTTGGCGACGGAGCCCACCTGCACGCGGTTGTCCGCGCGCATCGCGGCGCCGCTGTCGGCGTTCGCCAGGCCGGCCGCGCCGGTGACGGCGCCGCCGTCCGGGGTGACGACCGCCCAAACGGCGCCGGCCAGCTGTTCTTGCTGCAGAGTGCGTTGTATTTCCGTCGCCAGCGAAGTCGCGCCCCAGCCCGGCGTCGGGGCCGACAGGACGAGCAGGGCGGCAGCCACCAGCGTTATCAGATAAGTCATAGGGGGAGAGGGAACGTCGGACTTCTACAACACTTTCGTTTGGCTATCCAGGGTCCCGGCGGGCCGGTGGACGAAAAAAAACCCCACAGACGGGGGTTTTTCACATCTGGTGCCGTGTAGCTTAGGCAGCTTGGATGTTGGAAGCTTGCTTGCCTTTAGGGCCTTGCGTGACTTCGAATTGAACTTTTTGACCTTCTTTGAGGGTCTTGAAACCGTTCATGTTGATTGCGGAGAAGTGAGCGAACAAATCCTCGCCGCCGTCATCTGGAGTGATGAAGCCAAAACCTTTGGAATCATTGAACCACTTAACTGTACCTGTTGCCATAAAAAGAACTTTCAAAATTAAAACGGATCACACGAGCCATAAAAGCAAGAAGCTTCTTGCCCCCTCCTCACGCCTCACTTCTTATCAACATGTACATTTCTGCACGAAGCCGATAACGCATTGTTAGCGGACAGATTTTTAAAGTCAAGCAGATTTGTATGCATTTTGCTACTTTTGATCGGCTTAGCGAAAAAGCAACTCTTGATTTTAACAAATGGGTCGCCATCTGCGCCATGTTAAGAAAACGCGTAAGATGGAAAACAATTGGATGTGTATAGTGAAATGCACATTGCATCAACCCCGAAAGCATTAGAATATAAGCGTATGGCAACCAAGCATGACACCGAAACCCTTTTGGAGCGGCAAGCGCTGAAGCCGCCACCTTTGTACCAGGTGGCGTTGCTCAACGATGACTACACACCGATGGAATTTGTAGTCGCTATCATCCAGGAGTATTTCAACAAAGACCGTGAAACAGCCACGCAAATAATGCTCAGTGTTCATCGCTACGGCAAAGGAGTGTGCGGCGTGTTCTCTAAAGATATAGCCTGTACCAAAGTGGAGTTCGTTTTAACGCATGCGCGCAAGGCGGGGCATCCCCTGCAATGCGTGATGGAGGAAGTATGATTGCGCAGGAATTGGAAGTAAGTTTGCACATGGCGTTTGTCGAAGCACGACAGGCACGGCACGAATTCATCACGGTGGAGCACTTGCTGCTCGCTCT
>Ga0105244_10002106_pt1 | contig 15299 bp, 11 predicted proteins | sample KBSM44metaG_FD_80423 | JGI IMG/M metagenome (GOLD analysis project Ga0105244, IMG submission 80423) | Miscanthus rhizosphere microbial communities from Kellogg Biological Station, Michigan, USA - KBS M4-4 metaG | ecosystem: Host-associated > Plants > Roots > Rhizosphere > Soil | place... | reverse complement strand
CCTGGCGTGCCGGATTGACGGCAATGCCATGATCGGTAATCAGGACGTCGACACTGGCACCAGGGGTGACGGTGGTTATGACCTTTTCCACCACGCAAGGAATACGCCCGCGTACCAGCGGTGCGGTGATGATCGTTAAATCGGCTCCGGCCGCCGTATCACTATGGCCGCCGGATGCACCACGCAGTACCCCGTTAGAACCAGTCATCACGTTGACGTTGTAGTTAACGTCAATTTCCAGCGCACTGAGCATCACCACATTCAGGCGTTCACACGCCGCCCCTTTGGAGCTGGGGTTAGCATACTGATTGGCTGAAATCTCAATGTGATTGGGGTTTTGCGCCAGCGAACGCGTAGCATCGCCGTCGAAGGATTGCGTATCGAGAAGGGCTTTGATTAACCCCTTTTCATGCAGGTCGACCATCGTGCCGGTGATGCCACCGAGGCCAAAGCCCGCGGTAATATTGTGACGACGCATTTTGTCTTCCAGAAAACGCGTCACCGCTAGTGAAGCGCCGCCCGTACCGGTTTGCAGTGAAAATCCGTCATTGAAATAGCCGGAATGCTCAATGACATTTGCCGCCTGCCGGGCAATAAGCAACTCCCTCGGGTTACTGGACAGGCGAATCGCACCCGCGGTGATTTTGTCCGGATCGCCGACTTCATCAACCTGCACAATGAAATCAACTCGATCCTGAGCGATGCTGGCTGGGTAATTCGGGTAATCCACCCACTCTTCTGTCAGCAACACCACACATTTTGCGTGATCCGCATCCACTCGCGCATAACCCAACGATCCACAACGCGACTTACCGCTGAACCCGTTAGCGTTGCCAAATTCGTCACAGCAAGGCACGCCGAGGAACGTGACATCAATATTCAGTTCACCACTTGTGATCAGATGGACACGCCCACCGTGCGAGTGGATTTGCACTGGGTTTTCCATTAAGCCTGCGGAAATTTCCTCCCCTAATTTGCCACGCAAACCGGAGGTGTAAATTTGGCGGATGACGCCATTTTTGATGTGTTCGATCAGCGGCCAGTGAGCGTCGATTAACGAACTGGAGGCGAGGGTCAAATCACGAAAGCCCATCTCTGCCAGCTTCGCCACCACCATATTGACGACTTTGTCCCCCCCGCGAAAGGCGTGATGGAAAGAGATGGTCATGCCATTTTGTAGCCCGGAGCGACGAATGGCCTCTTCCAGCGAAGCGCATACTTTACGGCGACGCTTTTCACTTTCGCAGGCCAACCAAGGGCTGCGAACCGTCACACCGCTGAAGGGTTGCAGATCTTTCTCATCCCGATAATGGGTTTTAAGTACTTCGATTGTCTTTTTCATCTTCTCTTCCTTAATCCCTAATCCCTGAAGCCGACAGCGTCACGACTTTTCTGGCATGATCAATAATCGGCCCATCCACCATTTTGCCATGCAGTGAAACGACGCCCAGACCGCGTGATTCCGCCTCTTTCGCTGCGGCAATCACCTCGAATGCGTGTTCAACTTCTTTACGCGTTGGCGCATAGGCCTGGTGGAGAAGTTCTATCTGACGCGGATTCACCAGCGATTTACCGTTGAAGCCCAACCCACGAGCCAGTTTCACCTCTTTCAGGAAGCCTTCTTCATTATTAATATCCGACCACACCGCATCGTAGGCCGCGATGCCCGCCACTCTTGCCGCATGTAGCACCGCACAACGGGCGTAAAACAACTCAGTCCCATCCCCGCGACACGTCCCCATATCCATCACGTAATCAAACGCGGCCAGGGCAATCGCCACCATTCGTGGGCTGGAAGTGGCAATTTCAACCGCGTTCACCACGCCCATCGCTGATTCGACCGCCGCCATGATTTTCGTGCTGCCCGCTTCGCGTCCACACTCCAGCTCGATGCGTTCAATCTGTTTTTCCAGCTCCAGCACATCCTCTTTACTGTCGGTTTTTGGCAGGCGAACAATATTGACTCCACCGCGAACCGCCGCTTCTAAATCGCTAAGTCCGAAGGGGGTATTCAGCGGATTAATGCGCACCACTTTTTCCACATTCTGATAAAAAGGATGTTGCAGTGCGTGATAAACCAGCAAGCGGGCGGTATCTTTTTCCCTTAGCGCCACTGCATCCTCCAGGTCAAACATCACCGCATCGGCTCCATAAACAAAGGAGGTACTCAACATAGCGGCGTTAGCACCGGGGATAAAAAGCATACTGCGACGGGGTTTCATAGTTGGCTCCATTGAATTTGGGATTGTCCGGCTGCGCGCAATACTGCGGCCTGAATACGGGCGCGCAGCACACATTCCAGCGCCCCTTTGTCATCCACCACTACCCTTGCACGAGTCACGCCCATACGCATGAGGGTTTCCCGTGTCACCCGTTCAATGGCGGCACCAAATTGTTTTTTCACCAGACTTTCAATTTCAAGCTGAATACCTGATTCATCAGATGGCCCAATTCTGACCATCGCATCACTGGATTCCAGCGTGCCAGCCAGCGCATCTTTTATGATTTCCATTAGTTCTATTCCTTAGTTTCAAAGTAGCGTCAGGCGGTTTGTTTGTTGCTTGCCGCCAAACGTGTCAGAAATGTGAGGGTTGCCGGAGGCACCAGAGGGGCAACGGCCTGCCAGTCGCCCGCCAGGTAGAGCTTGCGGACGCGCGAAGCGGAAACCGGAGCGCCGCGTATTTCCATACGTTCCAGTTCAACCACCTCGATGGCAGGCCAGGGCGCAGCTTCTGCGCTTAGCGAGATTTTCATGCGCTGGTTGTAGGCGTGGGTCAGCGGGCATAACGGTTCACTGCCGACAAAACGGTGGGTAATACCCAGTACAGGAGCAAGGTGCTGACGAAAAAGTTGCAGATCGATCTGGCTGTGGCAGTCGTCGACCACGCCCTTTTCTTTCAGGAAGTAACCTGGGAAAGTTGCCCGAGAAATCAGATAGGCTGAGCCGGGATGCAGCGTGACGTGAGGGATACCGGCAATGCCCTGTTCAATTAGCTTCCAGCGATCGTTATAGCTGAAATAGGAGGCATCCTCTTTCACTACAAACAGATGCAGCCAGTCACATTGGCGCGCCGCCTGCTCCACCAGCCAGCGGTGCCCGAGCGTAAAGGGATTGGCGTTCATCACGATGGCACCCACCTTTTCCCCCGGCTGGCGATACATCGCTAACTGTCGACAGTAACGGCTCAGACGTTCACTGCTGTTTTCCATTAGAACCGCCTGTTGGCCGGCGTGGGCGATAACGGAGAAGCCCGCTGCGGAAAACAGGACGGCATTTTCTGGTTTGGTGAATAAAAACAGCTCGCTGCGCCCAAGTTCATAAGCCAGAGTCAGCAGTTCGGTGAGTAATTTCAGACTCACCCCTTCCCCTTGCAGCTGCGGGTCGACGGCAATGCACTTCAGAACATTACCAGCCAGCGTCCCACAACCCACAAGGCGTCCGCATTGCTCGGCAATAACAAAGGTTTCGCAATCACCGTCTGGGGTTAAACCTGCGGTTTGTAAGAAATCCAGGATGGCACTCATGCGCAGGGCATCGCACTGCGGATAAACCCGTTTAAATGTCAGATTCATTATTTTTAGGTTCTCAGAAAATAATAACGGCTATTGCGCCACGGTTATGAAAAACGTTCTTCTATTCAGCTCACAATTTATTCCGCCTTTTAATTGGCTTTATGGTTTTTATGTTGTTAATTATTTAAGCGCCATAAAAATAATTAAAGCCATTAAAAATACAATCGCAAAGTGAAGAGTGTCACATCAAACCGCACCATCCTTTTATTAACATGCAATGGCCTCGAAACTATTTCATATACTTAATAACAGGATGTCTCATGACAAACATAAGCCAACTCCCGGCCTCGGAAAAAAAGGTGGTGAGTGGATTGCTGAAGTTTAAAATCTTCGGCATGCCGTTACCGCTGTATGCGTTCACGCTTATTACGCTGTTACTTTCACATTTCAATGATGCACTGCCGACTGATTTGGTCGGTGGCTTATCACTGATGTTTATCATTGGTGCTATTTTTGGAGAAATAGGTAAACGCTTACCGATATTCAATAAATATATCGGTGGTGCGCCGGTGATGATTTTTCTGGTTACCGCCTGGTTTGTTTATGCCGGAATATTCACGCAAAAAGAAATTGATGCCATCACCAATGTGATGGACAAGAGTAATTTCCTGAATTTATTTATTGCAGTATTGATTACCGGTGCGATTCTTTCAGTGAACAGAAAGCTACTGCTGAAATCTCTGCTTGGCTATATTCCAACCATTCTGTTAGGCATTCTTGGGGCATCCGTTTTTGGCATTGTCATCGGCTTGTGTTTTGGTATTCCCATTGACCGTATCATGATGCTTTATGTATTACCGATCATGGGCGGTGGCAATGGTGCCGGTGCCGTTCCGTTGTCAGAAATTTACCATTCTGTGACTGGACGCTCGCGTGAAGAGTATTACTCTACCGCCATCGCGATTCTGACTATTGCCAATATCTTCGCCATCGTTATTGCCGCCGTTCTGGATATTATCGGCAAAAAATATCCTGTGCTCAGCGGTGAAGGTGAACTCGTCCGAAAAACTTCTTTTAAAGTGGAGGAGGATGAAAAAGCGGGTGAGATTACCCATCGCGAAACCGCTGTCGGTTTAGTGCTTTCCACCACCTGTTTCTTGCTGGCCTATGTGATTGCCAAAAAAATCCTGCCAAGTATTGGTGGCGTTGAGATCCACACCTTTGCATGGATGGTGCTGATTATCGCGGCACTGAATGCTTCGGGTCTTTGCTCTCCAGAAATTAAAGCCGGGGCCAAACGCCTGTCTGATTTCTTCTCCAAACAATTGCTCTGGGTGCTGATGGTCGGCGTCGGGGTTTGTTATACCGATTTACAGGAAATCATCGACGCGTTGACTCTGGTTAACGTCATCATCGCGGGCTTCATTGTTATTGGTGCGGTAATCGGTTCAGCGATTGGCGGTTGGTTGATGGGCTTCTACCCCATTGAATCCTCTATTACCGCTGGCCTGTGCATGGCTAACCGTGGCGGGTCAGGTGATCTGGAAGTCCTCTCTGCCTGTAACCGTATGAATCTTATCTCTTATGCGCAAATCTCCTCTCGTCTTGGCGGCGGTATTGTGCTGGTCATCGCCAGTATTGTGTTTGGCATGTTCATCTAAATCATTGCGCGGTAGCCCCCGTTTGCTACCTCGCCTCACTTTGAGGTGTAGTCCATGACCGATGCCCAACTGTTGAGCGAAGGCTTTACGCTCATGTTTGCTGGAATGGGATTTGTTGTGCTGTTTTTACTGTTGCTTATTCTGGCTATCCGCCTGATGTCGACCGCCATTAATCACTTTTTCCCGGAACCTGTCGCAGCGCCTGGCACCCAGCGTACTGCGCTTGCCGTCGTGGATACGCGCGCCCATTTAATGCCGGTGATTGCCGCCGCTATTCATCATCATCGTCGAATTAACCCCGATTTACGGAGCCACTCATGACCGTTGCTATTACCGATGTCGTCCTTCGCGATGCTCACCAGTCCCTGTTCGCCACCCGTCTGCGTCTTGACGATATGCTGCCCATTGCCTCCGCTCTCGATGAGATGGGTTATTGGTCGCTTGAATGTTGGGGCGGCGCAACATTTGACTCCTGTATTCGTTTTCTGGGAGAAGACCCCTGGTTGCGTTTACGAGAGTTGAAAAAAGCGATACCGAAAACGCCGCTGCAAATGTTGCTGCGTGGGCAGAATCTACTGGGTTATCGCCATTATGCTGATGACGTTGTGGAACGCTTTGTCGAACGAGCCGTGAAAAACGGCATGGATGTGTTTCGCGTATTTGATGCGATGAACGATCCGCGCAATATGCGTGCTGCCCTGCAGGCGGTGCGCAGTCACGGTGCCCACGCCCAGGGAACGCTTTCCTACACCACCAGCCCGGTGCATACCTTACAAACCTGGCTTGATCTGACAGAACAACTGCTGGAAACCGGCGTTGATTCTATTGTCATTAAAGATATGTCCGGCATCCTCACGCCAACGGCAGCCCATGAACTGGTACGGGAAATTAAAAGTCGCTACGACGTGCGCCTGCATCTGCATTGCCATGCGACGACCGGTATGGCAGAAATGACGCTGTTGAAGGCCATTGAAGCAGGCATTGATGGCGTGGATACTGCAATTTCTTCAATGAGTTCGACTTATGGTCATCCCGCCACCGAAGCGCTGGCGGCAGCCCTCGCAGACACCCCCTACGATACCGGCTTAAATATCGAAAAACTGGAGAAGATCGCCGCCTATTTCCGCGAGGTTCGTAAGAAGTACCACACTTTTGAAGGGCAACTAAAAGGCTACGATAGCCGTATTCTGGTCGCACAGGTCCCTGGAGGGATGCTCACGAATCTGGAAAGCCAACTCAAACAGCAAAACGCGACGGATAAACTTGATGCTGTACTGTTGGAGATCCCGCGAGTGCGTGAAGATCTCGGTTTTATTCCGCTAGTGACGCCCACTTCGCAAATTGTCGGGACTCAGGCGGTACTGAATGTTCTGAGTGGCGAGCGATATAAAAACATTGCCAAAGAAACGGCTGGGATCCTGAAAGGAGAATATGGCCGTACGCCCGCTCCGGTAGAGTCACAACTTCAGGCGCGGGTGCTGGAAAATAATGCCCCCGTCACCTGTCGACCGGCTGATTTACTTCTCCCTGAGTTAGCTCAACTGGAAACGGATGTGAAGCGCCAGGCCGGGGAGAAAGGCATTCAGCTGGCGGCTAACGCCATTGATGATGTTTTGACGGTGGCGCTGTTCCCACAAATTGGTATGAAGTTTCTTGAGAATCGCGGCAATCCGGCAGCGTTCGAACCGATTCCGCAACGGGAGCAAGCGAAAACGCCACCGACACCTGCAACGCCTTCTCAACCGGCTACAGGGCCAAGTGTTTATACGCTCGAAGTTGAAGGTAAAGCCTTTGTGGTGAAGGTCAGCGAAGGTGGGGATTTAACGCAGGTCGTTCCGGTTAACTCCCCTGCTCCTGTTGCGCCCCCTGCGCTGGCAAACGGTACACCTGTGAGCGCCCCGCTTTCCGGCACTATCTGGAAGGTCGTCGTCACGGAAGGCCAGCAAGTTGCCGAAGGAGAGGTGTTACTGATTCTCGAAGCCATGAAGATGGAAACTGAAATCCGCGCAGCCCAGGCTGGCGTTGTTCGCGGAATTACAGTGAAATCTGGCGATGCGGTGGCGGTAGGTGATTCCCTGCTGACACTGGCATAACGGGGGCGGCATGGAAAGTTTGAATACGCTGATACAAGGGTTGGGCTTTATGCATTTACAGGCAGGCCAGGGCGTAATGCTACTGGTCAGTCTGGTATTGCTTTGGCTGGCGATCGCCAGGAAATTCGAGCCATTATTACTATTACCAATAGGTTTTGGTGGCCTGCTGGCGAACATTCCTGAAGCTGGACTGGCGTTAACCGCGCTTGAAAACCTGCTGGCTCACCACGACGCCATCGCTCTTGGAGTGATTGCTGAAAAGTTGAATTGCGCTGCGGATGTTCACGCGATCAAAGAAGCGTTAGCGCTGGCATTGCCATCCGTGCAAAACCAGATGGAGACCCTGGCGACGGATCTGGGCTACAGCACGGGTGTGTTGGCCATATTCTATAAAGTTGCCATCGGTTCTGGTGTTGCACCACTGGTGATCTTTATGGGCGTCGGTGCCATGACGGACTTCGGCCCGTTACTGGCTAACCCGCGTACTTTGTTGTTGGGGGCGGCGGCACAATTCGGCATTTTCGCGACGGTACTTGGCGCGTTAGGGCTGAACTATTTTGGCTTTATTCACTTCACTCTGCCACAGGCCGCATCGATTGGCATTATCGGTGGTGCTGATGGGCCAACAGCGATTTATCTCTCCAGCAAACTGGCACCGGAACTACTCGGCGCCATTGCGGTAGCCGCCTACTCGTATATGGCGCTGGTACCACTGATCCAGCCGCCAATCATGAAAGCGTTGACCACCGAATCCGAACGCAAAATTCGCATGGTGCAATTGCGCAACGTCAGTAAGCGGGAAAAAATCCTCTTCCCAGCGGTACTTCTGCTGCTGGTGGCATTGCTGCTTCCGGATGCGGCCCCGCTGTTGGGAATGTTCTGCTTTGGCAATCTAATGCGTGAAAGTGGTGTGGTCGAACGCCTGAGTGATACGGTGCAAAATGGGCTAATTAATATCGTAACCATTTTCCTCGGCTTGTCCGTGGGGGCAAAACTGGTCGCTGATAAGTTCCTGCAACCGCAAACCCTGGGGATTTTACTGCTCGGTATGACAGCCTTTGGTATCGGCACGGCAACCGGTGTGCTGATGGCAAAGTTACTGAATAAATTTGGCAACAACCCGATCAATCCGCTTATCGGTTCCGCAGGGGTTTCGGCAGTCCCGATGGCAGCGCGTGTTTCCAATAAAATCGGCCTCGAAGCAGATCCACAAAACTTCCTGCTGATGCACGCCATGGGCCCCAACGTCGCAGGTGTGATTGGTTCGGCGATTGCCGCCGGCGTCATGCTCAAATACGTGATCGCACTGTAGCCATATAATGCGGAGTCCGCTCCGCATTTGTCCAAAATAATATAAAAGAAAAACTGAAAATCAGAGCCGTAGCAATCTATAAAACTCTTAAACAACGGATAATATTTTTTATTTACTTCTCCTATATGTCAATTAGCCAAGTCACTCACTGGTTCGCCAGACGCTCATTTCAGAATCGCATTTTCTTGCTGATTCTTTTCACTTCTACGGTGGTGATGCTGGCCATTTATTGGTACCTGACCAGTATCAGCAGAGATCGTTTGCATTACCAGGTTGGACAACGTGCGCTAATTCAGGCAATGCAAATATCTGCCATGCCGGAACTGGTTGAAGCGGTGCAAGCGGAAGATATTAAACGAATTAAAGTGTTAATTGACCCTATGCGATCATTCTCGGACGCCGTTTATATTACCGTCGGTGATTCTCAAGGTCGCCGGCTTTATCACGTGAATTCAAGTGAGATCGGCAAATTTATGGAGGGGGGTGACAGCCAGGAGGCCCTGTCTCAGGCCAAAAGTTATATCTCAGTGCGTAAAGGTTCATTGGGTTCTTCTTTGCGGGGTAAATCGCCGATTCAGGACAGCACCGGGAAAGTTATCGGTATCGTCTCCGTGGGTTATACCCTTGAGCAGTTAAATAACTGGCTCAATTTGCAGCTCAGTTCCGTGATAACACCGATGGTTATCATGCTGTTTTTATTATTGCTTTGCGCCAGAGTTTTTTCTCTACATATTAAAAAGCAAATGCTCAATATGGAGCCACAACAGCTAGCTCAATTAGTTATCCAGCAAAGTGTCTTGTTTGAATCAGTATTTGAAGGGTTGATTGCCATTAATTCAGATTATCGCATTACAGCCATTAACCAAACTGCACGGCGGATGCTGAACCTCGTTCAGCCGGAACAGAATCTGATCGGCAAAATCATTAGCCAGGTGGTGTCACCCGATAACTTTTTTTATCATCAGCCAGAGAAAAATAAGAAAGATGAGATCGTCGTTTTTAACGATATTAGAGTGATCGCCAGCCGCATGGCAGTTATTTTACACGGTGCGCCTCGTGGTTGGGTGATTAGTTTTCGCAGCAAAGACGATATTAATACTCTTAGCCTACAACTCAGCCAGATCCAGCAATATGCGGATAACCTGCGTGCCGTACAACATGAACATCGTAATCTCATTTCAACTATTGCCGGACTGCTATTTTTGAAGCGTTATGACAACGCGCTTGAACTGATTCAATTGCAGTCGGAAAGCCACCAAAAAGTTGTCGATTTCATTGCCACTAATTTTAAAAATAATCACCTTGCCGGTTTATTGATCGGAAAATATTACCGTGCCAAGGAATTGGGGTTGGAATTGGTGTTTGATCCCAGTTGTTACGTAGCAACGCTGCCAGAAACGTTAACCCAAAATGAATGGATTTCTATTGTCGGCAATTTGTTGGATAACGCCTACAACGCCACTATTCGTCAGCCGGGAGGCTCAACTCGCATTGAGTGTCTGATCAACAGTGAAGGCACGGAAGTGATCATTGAAGTTGCCGATCAGGGTTGCGGAATTGATGAAAGCATCCGCGATAGCATTTTTGACCGCGGAGTTTCCAGCAGCAAAAGCGCTGAGCATGGCATCGGATTATGGCTGGTGAGAAGTTATGTCCACCAGGCGGGAGGCTCAATCGTCGTTGAAAACAACATTCCATCCGGCACCATTTTTACCCTGTACATTCCACAAACAAGAGAAGAACATCATGGACTGTATCACTACACTGGTCGTTGAAGACGAACCCCTGCTCGCTGAGATTCTGGTCGATACCATCAGGCTCTTCCCCCAATTAAATGTGATTGGCGTGGCGGATAAACTAGAAACAGCCAAAAAATATATTCGCCTCTATCAGCCTGAATTAATTCTGCTGGATAATTTTTTGCCCGATGGCAAAGGTATCGAATTAATAAAGCACGCAGTCAGTATCAATTATTCTGGGCGAATTATTTTTATTACCGCCGATAACCATATGGACACCATCAGCGAAGCCATCCGACTCGGCGTGTTCGATTATCTCATTAAGCCGGTGCATTACCAACGCCTGCAACATACTCTGGAACGTTTCTCCCGCTATCGCAGTTCGTTGCGTTCCAGTGAGCAAGCCAACCAAATGCATGTTGATGCCCTTTTTAATATTCAGGCAAAAGAGCTACTGATGCCAGCGGCCTCTACCCTGCGAGGAATTGACGAGTCGACATTAAGTCGCGTGCGGCAGTTATTTAACGAGCGGCATATCGTCCATACCGCCGATTCCCTCGCTCACCTGTTCGGTTGCAGTAAAACCACCGCCAGGCGCTATCTGGAACAAGGGGTGAAGGACGATTTCCTTGAAGCTGAAATTAATTATGGGAAAGTGGGCAGACCGGAGCGCATTTACCACGGAAAATAGTCAGGCTTATCTCGCTGCCATCCGGGGTTTTATCGCGGGTTAAAACCCCAGAGTTGTTTCGCTGTGGCGCGGGTGTGTAGCTTAATCTGCCCGTTTACTGGCTTACCGGTTATTGTCCCTGGGATCATGGCAAGCTTTTTTACCGGCGGCGCTGCAGCCATCTTTGGTCATGCGACCGGTGGTTTCCGGGGCGCGATTATCGCCAGAGGTATGAACGGGTTACGATTATGCGTGCTACGTGCCCTTTCTCTATATCAAAGCAATAATTTTTTTGTTTTTTATTAAATGAAATAGGGCAAGCATTGCGACGATTATTTGATAAAAATACCCACCCCCAAAAAAGCTGAATTGATTAATACCGTGATTAATCGTGCACTCGTGTTGAGATCAGCCATGGGGAATTATGTGATGTTTTATTAATTGTAGAGTCCCCTTTTTGGCCTGATTCCCTATTTTGAGGTTTACCATGAAAAAATCTGTATTAATGCTTCTGACATTGTCTGCCCTTTTCACTGCAATCCCTGCGCAAGCAACTCAGCAGGCGGATGAACGCCGTGATGCACGCGATATTCGCCAGGATACGCGTCAGGATTCACGCGAAGTTAAGCAAGATTGCCGCAATGGTGTCTTCGGAAATGCCGATTGCCGTCAGGATCATCGTGAAAACAAACAAGATGGCCGCGACGCTGCACGTGATGTGAAGTACTAATCTCGCCATTCGCTAACCACCAGCCACACAGTGATGTCATCGCTATTTTTCCCCTGATTGTGGCCATCTGCCACGGGTAATGACGCAATTCCCCTGACCAGAATATAGCGAAACTCATATGAATTTTTCTTTTGCGCGTCTGCGCACTTACACGAGCGGGTTGCTTTCCAGTCTGGCTAACAAGCGCTGGTTGCTGCTCGCTTTGTTCGTTCAGGGGATGGGGGCTACCGGCTATCTGTATCTGGAGCGAAACTGGATTGAAACCGGTGTGGTCCAGAGCCTTAAAAATGTGTCCTCGATGCATTTGCGCAGCTTTGAGCAGCTCGAAAACACCCTTCGCTATCAGCTTCTGACGGTTGGCGAAAGAATGCTGGCTAACAGTCACATCGACTCTGGCTCGCAAAAAGATAACAGCGCGCTTAAAACCGAGATCAGTCATCCGTGGTTGGATACGGTTATCGTTCTTGATCCGTCAGGCAAAATTTTGGCATCTGACTCCACTGTGCCACTCGCCTCAATCCTGCCAGCCAGCGTGCTGAAATCGCACTCCTTTAAGGATTTACCCCAATATCAGTCCTTCCACAAAGGCCTCGGTTCTTCCTTCTTTGTTCCCCGGCATTACGCCTCAGAAACCGGCAGCAAAGGGTTGGTGATGTACCAGACCATCTCATCGCGGGAGGGAGAAATTTTAGGCAGTGTGGTGGGTTATACCAAACTGAACAGTTTGTCCTCATTGCTCAGGACCGATATCACGCGGGGTTTTGATCTGGGCAAGGACGGTATTTTGGCCCTTCTTGATAACCGCACTGACGACGTTCTGTATCGTTATACGTATGCCCAGGATCCCATCGATAAACATCATAGCGGCTCAGGGGTAATCGCAAAGGCACACTTTCGCGACACAAAGTACGGACCGAACGTGAAATTCTACCGCTCGCCGATTGACGGCGTGGAGCGACTTGCGGTGCTGCAACCTCTGCATCAGGGGCAATGGCTGCAATTGACCGCCCAAAGCAAGAACGTTTACGAGTTTTACTGGCAACATCAGGTCGTTATTTCCATCTTGTTTTTTGCCTGTCTGGCGCTATTGCAGTGGTTACTGATGAACGCTTACCAGCGAAGTCGCCAGCAGCGTCTGCTACTGGATCTGGTTCTTGATTCCGTGGATGCCTGCGTCTATTTCAAAACCAGTGAACGACACTTCGCCTACGTCAATGCAAAGACCGCTGAGCTGTTCGGCCTTCGCGCTGAAAAGATCATTGGTAAACGCGATAGCGAAGTTCTGCCGCAGAAAATGGCTGATGATTTCTGGGTTACGGATAGCAAAGTGCTCACTGCGGGTAGCAAGCAGATATGCACAGAAATTGTGACCAACCCGCAGGGGGAAACCCGCTACTACTCATCGATTAAAGTCCCGGTGCAATTGCCGGGGCAACTGCCTGCCCTGGTGGGCATTTCGAACGATGTTACCGAATTACATCAGCAAACCCTCGCCCGTGAAGCTGCAGAGAATGAGCTGGCGGCGCACAACCACTCGCTATTGCTGCACAACATCGTCCTGGAGAAACTGGGCGAGAACACCCCGCTCTCCGAAGTGCTGGACACCATGGTGCGCATCATCAATGACTATCGCCCCGGCATGATGAGTACCGTGCTGCTGCTTGATGATGATGGCAAGACGCTGATTGGTTGTGCTGGACCCGATTTACCTGAAGCCTGGTGGAGTAACAGTGCGCGGCTTCCGGTCAGGGAGGGTTACGGATCTGCTGTCACTGCGGTGCTTCGGGGAGAAACGGTGATTGCCGAGGATATTGCTACCCATCCGTGTTGGGCTGCGTTACGCGAAGTGGCTTGTGGTCAGGGGTTGCGTGCCGCCTGGGCGCAGCCGATCAAAGATAATGAAGGCCGGATCCTCGGCGTCTTCGGTATGTATAAACGCGAACCGGCCACTCCGGATACCCATGATCTTGCCCTGCTGGCGGACTACGCCCGTCTCGCGCAAATGGCTATTGAGCGTGCACGCATGGCCGGAGCGCTTCAGGAAAGCCAGGCCTTGTATCGCCTGATTGCAGAAAACAGCAATGACCTTATCTGGGTGATGAAATATCCATTTTTGACCTGCAGTTATGTCAGCCCGTCGGCAGAACGGATACGTGGCTGGACGGCAGAAGAAATAATGGAACAGCAACTGGAAGAGATGGTTCCGGAAGACTCAGTGCGACTGATACAAGAGACGCTCCAGGACTGTATGCAGCGGATTGATGAAGGCGACCTGTCGGGCCGATTCTTTAGCATGGAGCTGGAGCATTTGCACAAGGATGGACGCGTGGTCCCGGTCGAAGCTAAGGGTACCATCATGCTCGATAGTGAGGGCAAACCCACACACATCATCGGCAACACCCGCGATATTACCAAGCGTAGAACCGCCGAGAATGCATTGCATCTGGCCCGGGAGCAACTCGCTGACCAGTTGTTGTTTGCGCAGACACTCATCAATGCAATTCCCAACCCGGTATTCGCCAAGGATGTTACCGGGCACTATATGATGTGCAACACGGCGTACGAGGAATACAAAGGGAAATCCCATCAGGAAATTCTCGGCAAGAATGTTTTCGATCTCTGTCCGCGGGAAATGGCACTGGTCCACTCTGAGGCAGACCGCGCACTGTTCGACAATCCACATTCCCAGATGTATGAGGCGAAAGCACTGTATCGTGACGGGTCACAACGCGATGCCTTATTTAACCGGGCGGTATTCCGCAACAGCAGCCAAGAAGTGGCCGGTCTGGTGGGCGTGATGCTGGACATTACGCAACGCAAAGCGGCGGAGGAAGTCATTCGGAATATGGCATTCTTCGACCAACTGACGGGTCTGCCCAACCGCCGGATGATGGAAGACAGGCTTAGCCAGATGCTGGCCCTGGCGAAACGGGAGCAACGCAAGCTGGCGCTGCTGTTTGTCGATCTGGATAAGTTTAAGGCGGTGAATGACCAGCACGGACATCAGGCGGGTGACTGGCTGCTGCCACAGGTTGCCTACCGAATGAGTGCTGAACTGCGCCTCTCCGATACCGTGTCACGCATTGGCGGCGATGAATTTGTCATCCTGCTCCCCGATACCCACACCACCGAAGATGCCGTTCTGGTGGCAGAGAAAATCCGCGCGGTGCTGGATGTACCGTTTGTCATGGAGAATGACGTGGTGCTGGAGATTTCGTCGAGTATTGGTGTGGTGATGTACCCAGACCAGGCAGATACGGTGCGCGATTTACTGCACTTTGGCGACGAAGCCATGTATTGCGCGAAGAAGAACGGCAGGAATGCCGTGGAAGTCTTTGGTCACCCGCTGCGCAGAGCTTCGCATACACTCTGACTTCACAGGCGGCGGTACGCACGCTTGAAACGACCCGAACGTTAAAAACGAAAAAGCCCCAGCTTATTTCTAAGCTGGGGCTGAAATGTTGGTGGAAGCGTAGAGATTCGAACTCTAGAACCCTTTCGGATCGCCGGTTTTCAAGACCGGTGCCTTCAACCACTCGGCCACGCTTCCAACGAGGCGAACTATAAACATCCTCGAACTT
>Ga0105244_10002105_pt1 | contig 15301 bp, 10 predicted proteins | sample KBSM44metaG_FD_80423 | JGI IMG/M metagenome (GOLD analysis project Ga0105244, IMG submission 80423) | Miscanthus rhizosphere microbial communities from Kellogg Biological Station, Michigan, USA - KBS M4-4 metaG | ecosystem: Host-associated > Plants > Roots > Rhizosphere > Soil | place... | reverse complement strand
GTGCCGGCGTGTACTCGCTGAACCTGAAGATCGGCGACGCCAACCCCGGTTCGCCGATCCTCTGGCCGAACTCGCCATACAACCTCGACTCTGCTGCGATCAACGCCCGCTTTGATGGGGTCGACCGGATGTTCGTGGTGCTCGGCGAGGACGGCCATGCCGGTCTGGTCAAGCGCAACGACGCGCTGAAGGCGATGAACAGCTTCCAGCGTTTCATGGAAGCGCAACCGGAGATCGGCGGCTCGGTCTCGATCGCCGACGTGCTGCCGCTGGTCAACAGCAGCCTGCGCGAAGGCAACCCACGCTACCTCGAACTGGCCGACAGCGAGGGCGTCAACGGCAGCCTGATGGCCATGCTCGACTCGATTTCCGAGCCGGGCGATACCTCGCGATTTGCCGATGACCAGTACGCCAACGGCTCAGTGACACTGATGTTCCGCGATCGTCAGGGCGAGACCATCCGGACCGCCGTGGAGCGGATCAAGGAGTTCATCGCCAGCCATCCGCTCAGTGAAGGTCACTGGCAACTCGCGGGCGGCCTGGTCGGTGTGATGGCGGCGATCAACGAAATCATCCTGTCCAGCCAGATCGAGGCCATCGCCCTTGCCCTGCTGGTACTCGCCGTTCTCTGCACCCTGGTCTACCGCTCCAGCGTGGCCGGCATGCTGTTCATGGTCCCGGTGATCATCTCCAACATGCTGACCTTCGCCTTCATGACCTGGAAGGGCATCGGCATGAACATCAACACCGTACCGGTGGCTGCGCTCGGCATTGGTCTGGGTGTGGACTACGCGTTCTACATCGCCGACCGGATCAAGGAAGAAGTCGCCGCTGGCGCCAGCGCCGAGGAGGCGGTTCGCAGAGCTCTGCATTCGGCCGGTATGGGTGTGATCGTCACCGCCAGCGTGCTGATCCTCAGCACCCTGCTGTGGTGGATGTCGTCGCTGCGCTTCCAGGCGGAAATGGGCCTGCTCATGGCCATCTGGCTGAGTGCCTCGGCGTTCTGCGCGTTATTCGTCATGCCATCGCTGATCTATGTGTGCCGCCCGCGCTTCATCTTTGGCGAGCGGTCACAGGCATCGGTCGCTGCACCCGCTTCGGTGTGTCAGCTGACCTGAGACGAGATTCCCAATACAACAACAACCAACGGTTCCTCGCTGCCACCATCTCTTGGGGAGACATCATGAGCAAACACCACAACCCGGGCGCACGCATGCGCGCACCGATCGACAAACTCGCTTTAGCGGTCGCGCTGAGTACGCTGGCCATGCCACTGCTGGCTGAGGACAGCTTCAAATACGATGGTTATCTGCGCGAAGAACTGTCGTGGAACGCCAAGAACTGGGAGGACACACCGAACTACAACGACAAGGGCAAACTGTCGATGGCGCGCAGCACCGCGCGGCTCAATCTGGATTGGCAGGCCACCGACAAGGTCTCGGTCGTCGCCAAGCTGCGTGCCTCGCGTGAGGTCAAGACCGGCTTCCTCGAACATCTGGAGGACATGGGCGCGAACAACTACCACCACGCCGATGGCCAAGGCGACATCATGGATCTCTACAACAAGCAAGAGATCCGTGAGCTGTACGTCGACTTCCCGGTTGGCGAGCGCACCTCGTTCCGTATCGGCAAGCAGCAGATCGCCTGGGGCGAAACCGATTTCTTCGCCGCCAACGATCTGGTGCATGGCTTCGACTACACCTGGCGCAGCTTCCTCGAGCCAGCCAACGAGGAGCTGCGCAAGACCAACAACATCATCAAGATGAATGTCGATGTGCCCGAGCTGGACGGTGGCCTGGAAGTCTTCGTCCGCCCTGGCCTGGATCGCAAAGAGGACATCGGCACCGAGATCGACATCTATGGCGGACGCTGGTCGAGCCAACCCTATGCCGGTGTCGACTTTCGCAACATTGACCCGTACAACTTTGAAAACGACGAGGGCGACTACCGCGATTTCACCGGTGGCTTGCGCTGGAGCGGTATGGTTGGCGACACCAACTACTCGTTGTCGTACCTGAAGACCTTCTACAACTCGCCGATCCTCAATGCGTCGAACAACCTCGCCATCATCGGCCAGCCGAACACGCCGTCCGGCGCGGTCACCCGTGGCACCGACCAGACGCGTGGCGTCGCCGGCGAAGTGATCTATCCGATCGTCGATATCTTCGGTTTCAGCGCCAGCCGCTACTCAGAACTGGCCGATGCGGTGCTCAGCACCGAGGTGGCCTACATCAAGGATGCGCCTTACCAGATCGAACTCTCCACGCCAACGCTGATCAGCCAGATCGTTGCGCCCGGCTTCGACGGTTTCACCCGCAAGGACGTGGTTGCCATGATGCTGCGCATGGACAAGAACATCGCTGCCACCCAGACCCTGCTGGGCACGGAAAAGCCAATGTTCTTCTCGGTGCAGTTGTTCGACAAATGGGTGCAGAACTTCGACAAGGACGATCAGCTGCTCTACAGCGTCGGCTGGGGCGGCAAGGTCAAGGAACACTCGGTCCTCGCCACTACCATCTTCGACCTCAGCTACGGCAGCGGCCGCATCCACCCGAACCTGGTACTGGGCGCTGACCTGAGCAACGGCGGCGGCTTCGCCGTGCCGTCGGTGACATTCGAGCTGACCAGCAAATGGCGCTGGAAGGTCGAGTACGACGCCTTCTGGGACGACGCGTCGCGCAGCAGTGACAAGTGCACTGCGCCGAACGCCGCAACCTGTGACAGCACCACCATGTTCGGTTACTTCCACAACCGCGATCAGCTGTACACCAGCCTGACCTACCTCTTCTGAGCCACACCGGAGATTTTGTCATGACCGTATCCCGTTTTATCCTGCGCCAGTCCCTGGCCCTGAGCCTCATCGCCGTTGCCAGCAGCCTGTCGTGCCTCGCCGGCGCTGCCGAGCTGCCAGTCGGCACGGTGATTTCCGCCGCCAACCTCGACCAGATCAAGAGCGACACATTTGAAGGGCACACCATTGCCAGTCTGCTCACCGAGAAGATGGAGTGGCGCATCCGCAACAGCGGCTGGAAATTGCCGCTGGCCAAGTCGAAGAACGTTGCGCTCGATCCTCGCTGGGTTGCGGCGACAGCGGCCAACGCCGGCAAGACCTCGATCAACAAGGAAGCCTGCCGGATCGATGGCTGGGGTGCCGGCGCTCCCTTCCCGAACATTGATGAGAAGGACCCTCAGGCGGCTGAAAAAATTGTCTGGAACTTCCACCTCGGCCAACTCATCGGTGACGTGTCCCAGGTGCAGAACTTCACCCAACTGCTGATCGACGGCGGGCGTGGCATTCATGCCGAGCCGGTCGCCGAGTTTTCCCGGTACACCATGAAAGGTCGTCTGACCGGGGGGAGTTCAGTGGAAGGCGATGGTAGCGAGCGCGGTCGGCAGTTGCTGTACTTCAAGTCGCCGTCCGATATGAAAGGGCTCGGTACTTACACCGTCATGTACGACGACGCGAAGGTCAACGACGTGTGGGCCTACATCCCCGCGGTACGCCGGGTACGTCGCCTGTCCGGCGGGGCCTGGATGGATCCGGTCGGCGCTTCCGACCAATTGCAGGATGACCTGGAGGGCTTCAACGCCCGGCCTTGCTGGTATTCGCAATACAAACTGCTGGGCAAGCGCTGGGTGTTGGCGGCCGCGAATGGCAAGGTCGACTTGTGGAACACCCAGGGCACGTCTGCCCAGGAAAAATATGCGGTGCTGGAGAACCAGCCGCCGTACTGGAACATGAACAACGACCTGTACGAGCCGCGTGAGGTTTATGTGGTCGAGGCCATCACGCCGTCGACCCACCCGTACAGCAAGAAAGTGCTGTACATGGAAACCAGATACCCACGCGTCCATTTCGCCGAAGCCTACAACCGCAAGGGCGAGTTCTGGAAGTTCATGGAGTGGCACACCGCCTACAACGCGGCCGACGGCGACATGCGCACCACCGGCAGCGCCGTGATCGACTTCCAGCGCAATCACGCCACGCTGTCCTTGATCGACACGAAGACCTGGAAGACCAACTTCGACGCCAAGTCCAATGACTTCTCCCTGCAGGCCCTGCAGAAGGCGGGGCGCTAGTCCGCCTGCGCGCCCGGCCGTCGTGCGGTCGGGCACTCGTCCGGATTGCTCCACACCCACTCCAACCCACACAGATCAAACGGTCGGATGCCCCCCCATGCGGGGTGTCACGACCAGAGGAACCTAACCATGTCGATGATGAAAGCCGCGCGCCTGCACGAGATCGGCGGTCGATTCACTTTTGATGAAGTCCCCCTGCCGATACCCGGTGACCACGACGTGCTGGTCAAAGTCGAGGCCAGCGGGGTGATCCCGAATCTGAAGAACGTCACCACCCATTTCCCCGAGTGGTACCCGTTTCTGCCGCTGCCAACGCTGCCGGCGGTCTTCGGTCGGGACAGTGCCGGAACCGTTAGCGCGGCAGGCGCGAAGGTCTCGGCGTTCAAGCCCGGAGACCGCGTCTACGTCAATCCTGGCGTCGGCTGCGGCGAGTGTCGTTATTGCCGGCAGGGTGAGGCACCGCGCTGCGACGCTTATACCTTCCTGGGCTATTTCGGTTTCGGCCCCGGCTCGCAGGCGATTTTCAAGCGCTATCCCCACGCCGGCTATAGCCAGTACATGACTGCGCCGTCGACCAGTCTGGTGCGTCTGCCGCAGAAGCTGAGCTTCGCCCAGGCGACTCGCTTGGGCTACCTGGGCACGGCCTATTCGGCGATCCGCAAGTCAGCACTGCGGCCGGGGCAGAGCATCCTGATTCTCGGCGCCTCCGGTACGCTCGGGGTCGGTGCGACACTGCTCGCACTGGCGTTCGGCGCGGCACGCATCGTGGTCGCGGCGCGTGACGAGGACGCTCTGGCCAGGCTCAAGCAATTGTCACCTGAGCGCATCGTCACGGTATGCATCGGTGCCAGCGACATCCAGGAACAGGTGCGTGAGCTGGTTCCCGGGGGCGTCGATGTGATGCTCGATACCTTGGGCGCCAAGGCACCGGCGACGCTGTCGGTGAATGCCATGCAAGCCGTCGCACGGGGTGGCCGGATCATCCAGATCGGCGGCGTCGCGGGTCCTGTTCCGATTGATCCGCACCCGTTCATGTGCGCTCAGTTGCAGTACATCGGCTCGCTGTGGTTCACCACCGCCGAGGGTGACGAGATGGCCCGCATGATCGAAGCCGGCAGTGTCGACCTGTCGTTACTGGAGGAGCGCCGCTATCCGCTCGAACGGCTCAACGAAGCACTCGAGGATATCCAGACCCAGGCCAACGGCTTCACCAACTTCCATATTGTTCACGCTTGAATATCCTGCCCGCGCCGCGAAGACCGGCGTGGGCCTCACACTTACCCGGAAGCGTTCAGACAATGACAACAATGCGCATCGTGACTGGCCGAGACAGTTCCGGCAGTTCAGTCATCATCAGCAACGGCCCGCTCGCCGGCGCCGAATCCTTCACCCATTCCCCCGGTTTTTCTGCCGCACTGATATGGCAGACCGAACCGCAGGCGCGCATCGTCGATTGGCCCGTCGACCCGACGCCGCAGGTGGTATCGGTAGTGCCGGGGCCGGGCGGTACCAGTGCGCTGCTGGTCACCTTTGCACCAGACAATCTCATCGGCACCGCCGACTTCGATCCAGTAGCCGCCGGGCTGGAGCTCTGTGCCCGACTACCAGGACTCGGTGAACGCTTCGAAGCGGACCATCCGGGTTTCCATTGCACCGACACCATCGACTACGGCGTAGTGCTCGAAGGTGAAGTCGACCTGGAGCTCGATAACGGGTGCACTAACCGGTTGCGCCAGGGCGATATCGTGGTACAGGTGGGTACTCGTCATGCATGGCGTAACCCCGGTAACACTCCTGCTCGCCTGCTGTTCGTTCTGGTGGGGGCTACACGGTCGCCAAACCCGGTCTGAAAGGGCGTAAAACACCGTGAAACACGGAGTTTCGGACGCTTTTGTGGCGTTTGTCAGAAACAGCGGGGCGCTTGGCTTTCAGGGCATGCTTCTTGCCTTTTCATAACGTCGAACTGGCCTTGCGAAAATGCGCAGCGATCCAGCAGGAGTACACCACATTGCACGCCCGAGATTAGCCGAAAAAAACAATTAAGCGTGTTTGTCTTGCAGTAGCAAAGTTGTCTGCCCACAGCATTGGGCGGAGGGTAAAAGCAATGAAAAATCTGGTTTTTGCGGCAACAACGCCGCCCGAAACAGTCCTGTCCCGATTCGAAGTATGTCGCACTCAGGACATAGAAGAAGCCACTCAATGGGGGGAGCGCATTTTCTGCGCGAATCGCCTGCGCAGTATGAGTAGCAAGGGGGCGGTCAATACCAGCATCTACTATCGCCGATTGGGGGGCATCGGTATCGGTCGCATGAGCTACGGTGGTGATATCACCATCGAGCCAGGCGTCCTCGATTCTTTCGCGCTTATTCAGATGCCCATCCGTGGTCAGGAAATGATTGAGTACGGCAATCAACGGGTGCATTCCACACCGCAGCTCGGGTCGATTCTCAATACCCATGCACCGTTCAAGATTCATCATTGTCCCGGTACCGAGAAGCTGATCATTCGCGTCGAGCGCAGTTTGCTTGAACGGCATTGTCAGCAGCACCTGGGCCGCACGTTACGCAACACCATCGAGTTTCAACCGTCGATGCCGCTGGACACCGCCGAGGGTCGGCGCTGGATGCGCATGGTCGGCTGGCTCTACGACAGCCTGTCGGTCGATGAGGACATGCCTGCGCTGCTCACCGCACAGTTCGAAAATATCCTGGTCGACACGCTGCTGACGTGCCAGCCGCACACCTACAGCGCTGAGCTGTGCAGTGACCCGCGAACCTCTGTCACCCCATCGTTCGTCAAGCGCGTGGAACGCTTCATCGAAGATCGCGCCCATGAGCCGATTTCGATCGTCGAGATGGCCGAGCATGTCGGGGTCAGCAGCCGCTCTCTGTTCACCGGCTTTCGCCGTTACCGCAACACCTCGCCGATGCTCTACCTCAAGGAGGTGCGCCTGCGCCACGTCCACGAGGAGCTGCAGCGCCAGAGTCCAGGTTCCGTCACAGTGACCACTGTGGCTTTCCGCTGGGGCTTCAGTCACCTCGGCCATTTCACCACCGACTACAAGCGTCGCTTCGGCGAGAGCCCGTCGGAGACGCTGTCCCGCTGATTTCAATGGACAGGGATGTCCGCCCCTCTGACCTCTCTGCGCATTTTCTGCGCTGGCGGGATAAGCCGCACAGTCTCGGGAGCGTCAGCTGCGTCTCTACTTCCTAGGATGACCGTCAAGCGTGCCGTAGTGCGACGCCAATGTCCTGTCAGCCTTTTGGGAGTCCCCACATGTCCGAGCAACCCATCATTCGCCGTCGCGTGGTTAAAACCGGCATCAGCGATGCCCGCGCCAACAACGCCAAGACCCAGAGCCAGTACCAGCCGTACAAGGATGCTGCCTGGGGCTTCGTCAACCACTGGTATCCAGGGCTGTTCAGCAACGAGCTGGCTGAAGACCAGGTCGAGGGCATCCAGATCTGCGGCATCCCGATCGTTTTGCGCCGGGTCAATGGTCAGGTTTATGCCCTCAAGGACCAGTGTCTGCACCGTGGTGTGCGCCTGTCGGAGAAGCCGACCTGCTTTAGCAAGAGCACCATCTCTTGCTGGTATCACGGTTTCACCTTCGACCTCGAAAGCGGCAAGCTGGTGACCATCGTCGCCAACCCGGACGACAAGCTGATCGGCACTACCGGTATCACCACCTACCCGGTGCACGAGGTCAACGGCATGATCTTCGTCTTCGTCCGCGAGGACAGCTTCCCCGACGAGGATGTACCACCGCTGGCCGACGACCTGCCGTTCCGTTTTCCGGAGCGCAGCGAGCAGTTCCCGCATCCGATGTGGCCGGCTTCTCCGGGCGTGCTCGATGACAATGCGGTGGCGCTCGGCATGCACCGCACCGGTTTCGGCAACTGGCGGATCGCCTGCGAAAACGGCTTCGACAACGCTCACATCCTTGTGCACAAAGACAACACCATCGTCCACGCCATGGACTGGGTGCTTCCGCTCGGCCTGCTGCCGACCAGCGATGACTGCATTGAAGTGATCGAGGAGGAGAACGGTCCGAAAGGCATGATGCAATGGCTGTTCACCGACAAGTGGGCGCCGGTGCTGGAAAACCGGGAACTGGGCCTGAAAGTGGAAGGGCTCAATGGTCGCCCATACCGCACTTCGGTGGTGCTGCCCGGTGTCTTGATGGTGGAAAACTGGCCCGGCGAGCACATGACCCAATACGAATGGTACGTGCCGATCACCGATGATACCCACGAGTACTGGGAAATCATCGTGCGCGTGTGCGACACCCCTGAAGAGCGCCAGAAGCACCAGCACCGCTTTGACCATGTGTACAAGCCGTTGTGCCTGCACGGCTTCAACGACTGCGATATCTATGCTCGCGAGGCGATGCAGAACTTCTATGCCGACGGTACGGGCTGGGACGACGAGCAGCTGGTGGCCACCGACATTTCACCGATCACCTGGCGCAAGCTGGCTTCGCGCTGGAACCGTGGTATCGCCAAGCCGGGACGTGGTGTGAAGGGTGCCGTGAAGGACACCAGCCTGATCTTCAAGGAAACCGCCGACGGTCACCGTCCGGGCTACAAGGTCCGGCAGATTGCCGAAGAGTGATGTGCTCAGCTGTCCGGTACCTGCTGCCGGACAGCCTCAGGCGAGGGTATTTTCGATGGACAATGAATTCGCTTCCACCAGCTGCTGGGTCACCGTCGACGGCGTGCGTCTGCACTACCGTCTGGTCGATGGACCGGACGACAGCCTGCCGGTGATCTTTACCCATGGCGGAGGCCCGGGCAGTACTGCCTGGAGCAATTTCCGCCTCAGCGCCACGCCATTCGCGATGCGTCACACTTGTTACTTTCTCGACTTTGCGCAGTTCGGTGGCTCGGACATGGTGGCGGTCGACGGCCCGGTATTCAGCTGGCATGCGCGCAAGCTGCTGGGGTTCATGGATGCCTTGGGCATCACTCAGGCGCACCTGGTCAATCAGTCGTTCGGTGGCTGCGTGGCGATCCGCCTGGCGGCCGATCATCCAGAGCGGGTCGCACGCCTGGTCCTGATCGGCTCGCAGCCGGTAGCGCGCGGTGTGATGCAACCGCTGGCGCTATCCAGCAAGCATGCTGCGATGCTGATGAGCGATTACTTCTTCGCCAATGGCGGGCCGAGTCAGGACAAGATGCGCACGCTGATCCAGCGCTACGAGCTGCACGACGACGCTGCAATCGACGAGGAGAACCTGCGCCTGCGCTATGAAGCGAGTTGCAACCCGGGTTTGCGTGCGCTGTTCGAGCAGTCCGGCGCCTTCGGTGAACCGGAGGACCTGATGCCGCTGTTTGCTCGAGTGCAAGCACCGACCTTGATCCTGTGGGGGCTGCATGACTGGTTTGGTGGCATCGATGTACCGATGCTGATGGTCAACCAGTTTGCCGATGCTCGCCTGCATGTGATGGGCAATGCTGCCCACCACCTGCAGAGCGAACAGCCAGCAGAATTCAACGCGTTGGCACTGAATTTCCTTGGAGGCTACCGATGATCGGCAGTAGCGATCTGCACTATCTTGAGCTGCACGAACTGTCACTGCTGATTCGCACCGGCAAGCTCTCTCCGGTGGAAGTCACCGAGGCGCAGTTAGCGCGAATCGAACGGCTTGACGGGACGTTGCACGCCTTTGCCACGGTCACTGCGCAGCTGGCGCTCGACCAGGCACGCGAGGCGGAACGCGAACTGTCGCGTGGCGAATGCCGTAGCCCGCTGCATGGCATCCCGCTGGCGGTAAAGGACTTGCTGCACACGGCCGGCGTGCCCACGGCAGCGGGCATGCCGATTCACCAGGCATTCATCCCGCAGGAAGATGCCACCGTCGTCACCCGCTTGCGCGAGGCGGGGAGTGTGCTGCTTGGAAAGCTGCAGATGACGGAGGGTGCTTTCGCCATCCATCACCCGGACCTGCCCACGCCGATCAATCCCTGGCATCCGGGCCATTGGGCCGGCGCTTCTTCCAGTGGAAGTGCAGTGGCCACCGCCGCGGGTCTGTGTTATGCCTCGATTGGTAGTGACACCGGTGGCTCCATCCGCTTCCCTTGCGCAGCCAATGGCCTCACAGGGCTCAAGCCGACCTGGGGTCGGGTCAGCCGTCATGGTTGCTTCGAGCTGGCCGCCAGCCTTGACCACATCGGTCCCATCACCCGCAGCGCACGCGATGTCTTGTTCCTGCTATCGACCATCGCCGGCCACGATCCCAAGGACCCCACTTCGTTGCCCAGCGTTTGCCTGGAGGTGCCCGGCATCGAGGATTCGTTCCGCGGCCTGCGCGTCGGCATTGATGAGGCCTGGTTGAGTGATGGTGTCGACCCGGTGATTCAGCAAGCACTGGAACGGATCATGGCGATTGTCCGTGATGGCGGTGGCACGCTGCAGCGCGTGTGTATGCCGGACACCCGTGCGGTGAGCGGCAACTGGGAGGCTCACTGCGGCGTGCAGACTGCCGTTGCACACGCCGCCACTTACCCGCAACGTGCAGCGCAATACGGTCCGGCACTGAGCCGCCTGATTGACGGTGGGCGAGCGCTCAGTGGCATGGACTACCAGCGCGTACTGCTCGACGCACAGCGTTTCAGCGGTGAGTTGGACTACGTGCTGAACGACGTCGACCTGCTGCTCGCCCCGGTACAGCCCTACGCTGCGCCGACTCACGAACAGCTGGCCAGCCTGGCTCTGGACCCGGAGGCCAATCGCCGGCTGATCCAGTTCACGGCACCGTTCAACGTCAGCGGTCACCCCTGTATCAGCCTGCCTTGCGGCTTCACCGACGATGGCCTGCCGATCGGCTGCCAGTTCATTGCCGGCCGGGGCGACGAGGCCGTGTTGTGTCGCGCAGGTATGGCTGTGCAAAAGGTTACCGACTGGCACCGACGGCGTCCTGCCGGTCTCTGATGACTCCTTGGTTTGCCCGTACCACTTGGTACGGGTTTTTTTTGCCTGCGTTGTGCCAGCAGGATTTTGCGCTGTCGGGATAAGCCTGTAGCCCAAGGGAGCGCCGACACCCACCAAGGCTTTCTATGATCGGCCCATGTCAATAATCCGGCCGCTTACGGCCGTAGCCCGATGCCTGCCAGGGAGCCGAACTCTCATGAACGATAAACAGCACCAAGTCACTGTCAATTTCTCCGATGGCGTCAGCCGTAGCTTCAGCGTCGCCGAGCAAACCAACATTCTTGATGCCGCGCTCGCGGCGGAAATTCCATTGCTCTATCAATGCCGTTCCGGTAGCTGTTCAAGCTGTATCGCCCAACTCGCAGGCGGCGATGCGTGCACCCGCCCGGGCGCCAGCTCGACGCTGCTGGCCAGCGAGTACAGCGCCGGACAGCGCCTGCTGTGTCTCTGCCAAGCGCAGTCCGACTGCACTTTCGATGTCGCTTACAGCAGCGAAGTCGGCTCCAGCACGGCGCAGCAAGTGCACGTCTTCGTCAACGCTGTCGAGCGTATTGCCAGCAATGTGATGCGCCTGACCCTGGAGTTGGCCGATGGTGACTGGCTGGAATTCCGACCCGGCCAGTTCATGCAGATTGAAGTGCCCGGTTACGGCGTGGTGCGCAGTTACTCACCCTCGAGCACCGCGGCGCAGCTGCCGAAACTGGAGTTCCTGGTCCGCCTGTTACCAGGCGGCGCCATGTCCAGCTATCTGGAAGAGAAGGCTACGAATGAGGACGTGCTGACGCTGAGCGGCCCTTATGGCGCGTTTTTTCTGCGCGAGGAGAAACGTCGCGCGCCACATATTTTCGTCGCCGGTGGCACCGGCCTGGCGCCGATTCTGTCGATGATCGATGCCTTGCGCCAAGGCAGCGGACGCAAGCCGCCGATGCTGCTCAGCTTCGGTTGCGCGGTCCCGGACGCGCTGTTCTGTCTCGAGGACATTGAACTGCGCCAGCAATGGCTGCCAAGCCTTGAGGCGCGGATCTGTGTCGATCGCGAGCCGCGTGACGGCCTGCACCAGGGCAGCCCGGTCAGCGCGCTGCGCGAGGGCGATGTGAGTGCCGACACGGTCGCCTATCTCTGTGGCCCGCAGCCGATGATCGATGCCGCTACAACGCGGCTGATCGAGCTGGGCGCCAATCCCGCGAACATCTTCGCCGAACAGTTTGTGGCCAGCCACTAAGGAACCCGCCATGCAATCCACCATGCAATCCACTGCGGCCGTCAACTTCTCCACCGAGCAAATGAAGTGGTATGAACAGGCCTGCGCCAGGATCGACCCAAAACGCCTGCAGAACCTGTTGTACACCATCACCAACATCCATAGCCCTACCGGTGCGGCCCGTGCAGCCAGCGAACACATGAAGGGCTACCTCGAAAACATTGGCATGGCCGCACGTTACCAGCCAATGAGTTTCACCAGTGGCAATGTGTTGGCCGAACTGAGGGGCAGCGGCGGCGGTGCCAGCGTGCTCTTGTATTCACCGATCGATACCCACCTGGAGCTGGACGAGGCCGAGAAGATCCTCACCGGTCCCGCCGACGAAGCGGACATGCAGCCATCGGCGCAGCAGATCGACGACTGGGTTTTCGGCCTTGGCGCTTCCAATCCCAAGGGCATGATCGCGACCCTCACCGAGGTGGCCACTGCACTGATCGAGGCCGAAGTACCGCTGGTTGGCGACCTGCTGGTCGGCCTGGCCGATGGCGGCATGCCGGTGGACATTTCCGCCCGCCAACATGCCGGTATGTCCAACGGTGTGACACACCTGATCAACCGTGGCGGAGCGCCTGACTTCGCGATCGTGATGAAGCCGTGGAACTGGGTCTATCACGAGGAACCTGGCATGGGCTGGTTCAAGCTGCGTGTGTACGGAACCCTCGGCTATGCCGGTGTCCCGCGCGGCACGCCGGGCTTCCGTAGCTCGGTAGTGCCGGCGGCGACGGTGATCCAGGACCTCGAGCAGTGGATCATTGAGTATGCCGAGCGCAACACGTCCGGGCAGATCAAGCCGCACGGCTGGATCGCCGGGGTGCGCGGTGGCAATCCGGAACGCCCGGCCTTTCCATCGGCGGTTACCGAGATCTTCTTCGACGTGCGGATCAACCCGCGCACCAGCCCCGCCGAGGTCAAGACGCAGTTTGCCGAGTTCGTCCGCGATCTGCAGGCGCGACGCCCGGAACTGGTCCTCGACTGGGAGATGTACGGCTCGGTGGCCGGCGGTACCACCGATGCACAGAACTGGATCGTGCAGTCCGCCCGGCGTGGCTGGGAGCATATCGAGCGGCGTCCCCATGGCGAGGCCGACCTGCTCGGTGGGCAAACCGACGGTGCCGCGCTGCGTCGCCTCGGCATCCCCACTGCGCGCATCGGCTGGCCATGGCCGGCCGAAGGTGCACCGCTGCCGGTCGCCGAGGGGCTTGGGGGCATGGGCGCGACCTACATCCCGGATCTGCTGCCGTGCGCCAAGAAAATCATGTACGCACTGATCGACACCCTGACCCGGCCTCGTAGCGAGTTGGGCCTGTAGTCAGCGACTCGAGTTCTTTGATGGTAATTTTGGCCATGAAATGGGTTCCCCCTGCTTTTCCCCCACAAAAACGTCGGTTCTTGATGGGTGTTCCTGGACACTCGTAGAGCAGAACACCGCTGGAGCTCAAGTAAATACTGGATTCGAAGAATCCAGGGTGAAATTTTGGAGTCTTTCAAGAAGTATGCAAAAGGAGATGGGGTGCTAGGGGTCGAGTGTTCGAACCACTCCGTCCCGACCATATAATTCAAGGGGGTGCGAGATTTATCTCGCGACCCTTTTTTATGTTTGGTCGTTTTTACCCTATAAAATGACTGGCTCTGGGCGGAATCTTTTGTCAGGCGGACTTCCATTGTTTTATTTGAAACTCACCATAGCTTCCATGTGTAATCGACATTCATCCGTAGCTCATTGTCGTCCCTGTGGCTGGCCTGGGCGGTGAAGTCGTTGCGGTACCAGGCGTTGCGCACGCGCAAGGCCAAGCCATTCAACGGAGTGCCCTGCAGCACGTAGGACAGTTCGATATCCTTTTCGCTTTCTTTCAGGTTGGAGCCTCCCAGCTTGGCCAGTTCGATATTGTCGCCGCTCACGTAGCGCAGCATGCCATTGAGCCCTGGCAAGCCCATGGCCACGAAATTGTAGTCATACCGTACCTGCCAGCTGCGCTCCTTGGGGTTAAGAAACTCGGAGCTCAGCGTGCCTTCGGTGATGACGAGTGGCTCGGTGCCGAACAGGTAGGGCATTGCGGTCTTGCCGGTCAGTTGCATGTAGCCGGCACCGAATTTATGGGCACCCAAGGCATAGGTCAGCATCAGTGCCGCATTGCGGTTGTCCACGGGGCCAGCCTTGGCCGCGCCGTCCTCGCCAGTGACGAACAGGCGGAAGTCGCTTTTCAGGCTGCCGGGGCCGATCGGACGATTGTCGACGAAGCCGTAGAAATCCTTGCGGTAAAGGTCAGCCAGTTCGGCGTGGTAGTACTTCAGCGTCAGTTGCGGCGACCAGGCATAGTCGCCGCCGAGGAAGGTAAAACGGTCGGATTCGGCAGCGCCATTGAAGCGGCCGTTAGGCGAGGCTACCGACATTTTCTGATAGTTGGTGGAGTCGCGCAGGTTGATGCGATCGAGCCAGCCGGCATGCAGGGTCAGGTTGTCGATTTCCTGGGACTTGAGGTACGTGCCTCGGAAGGTCTGCGGCAGCAAGCGGGTAGGGCTGGCAAAGGCGATAGGCAGAAACGTGCTGATGGTACCCAGTTGCAACTCGCTCTTCGACGCCCGGGCCTTGGCAGTCAGGCCCAGCTCCGAATATTCACTGGCCGGCTCGCGGGTGGTGGGGTTGTACGGCAGCAGGCCGGTCCCGGTACGGTCAGGCGACGAGTCCAGGCGCACCCCCAGCAATCCCTGGGCGTCCAGACCGAAGCCGACAGGTCCTTCGGTATAGCCCGACCGCATGTTGAGAATGAAGCCCTGCGCCCACTCGCGAGCAGCCGCCTGAGGCGTGGCGTTGACGTAATTGCGATCGAAGTAATAGTTGCGCATCACCAGATCGGCATGGCTGTCGTCGACAAAACCGGCGGCGCAAGCCTGGCCAATGGACAAAACGCAGGTGCAGGCGCTGAAGGCCCGAAGAAAATTCCTGAGCATGGCAGTGTTCACTTTTATTGTTGTAGGGATAACGCCCCGCGCCATCGAGGCACGGGGGGAAGAGATCGGATGAGTCAG
>Ga0105244_10002099_pt1 | contig 15318 bp, 9 predicted proteins | sample KBSM44metaG_FD_80423 | JGI IMG/M metagenome (GOLD analysis project Ga0105244, IMG submission 80423) | Miscanthus rhizosphere microbial communities from Kellogg Biological Station, Michigan, USA - KBS M4-4 metaG | ecosystem: Host-associated > Plants > Roots > Rhizosphere > Soil | place: Michigan... | reverse complement strand
TCGGTCAGAAACTGGTGCAAAAAGACCTCGGCAAGACCCTGCGGGAAATCTCCGAGAACGGCGCCGACGGCTTCTATAAAGGCTGGGTGGCCGATGCCATCGTCACCGCCAGCCAGGCCAACAAGGGCATCATCACCCAGGCCGATCTCGACAAATACAAGACCCGCGAACTGGCCCCGATTGAATGCGATTACCGCGGCTACCATGTGGTCTCGGCACCGCCACCCAGCTCTGGCGGCGTGGTGATTTGCGAGATCATGAACATTCTCGAAGGCTATCCGATGAAAGACCTGGGCTATCACTCGGCCCAGAGCATGCACTACCAGATTGAAGCGATGCGTCACGCCTACGTGGACCGCAACAGCTACCTGGGCGACCCGGATTTCGTGAAGAACCCGATCGCCCACCTGCTGGATAAAAACTACGCCACCAAAATCCGCACCGCCATTGACCCGCAAAAGGCCGGTGTGTCCCGCGAGCTCAAACCCGGCGTCGCGCCCCATGAAGGCAGCAACACCACCCATTACTCCATCGTCGATAAATGGGGCAACGCGGTTTCGGTGACCTACACCTTGAACGACTGGTTCGGCGCCGGCGTCATGGCCAGCAAAACCGGGGTCATCCTCAACGATGAAATGGACGACTTCACCTCGAAAATCGGCGTGCCAAACATGTACGGCCTGGTGCAGGGGGAGGCCAACGCCATCGCTCCCGGCAAGGCACCGCTGTCGTCCATGAGCCCGACCATCGTCACCAAGGACGGCAAAGTGGTCATGGTGGTCGGCACCCCTGGCGGCAGCCGCATCATCACTGCAACCTTGCTGACCATGCTCAACGTGATCGACTACGGCATGAACATCCAGGAAGCGGTCGATGCACCGCGTTTCCACCAGCAGTGGTTGCCGGAAGAAACCAACCTTGAGACCTTCACTACCAGCCCTGATACGGTGAAGATGCTCGAAAGTTGGGGGCACAAGTTTGCCGGACCACAGGATGCCAACCATGTGGCGGCGATTCTGGTCGGCGCACCGTCGCTGGGGGGCAAACCGGTCGGCAAAAACCGCTTCTATGGGGCGAACGACCCACGTCGTAATACCGGGTTGTCGCTCGGTTATTGAGGCAGGTCGGGGCCATCAAAATTCTTGAGGGTGGCCCCGATCCCGTAGCAGCTGTCGAGCCTGCGAGGCTGCGTTCGACTGCGTAGCAGTCGTAAATCGGTTGACCGCGTTCGTTCAGGTAGACCACATTTGCTGGATTACGATCGCTTCGCGCTCGAACGCAGCCTCGCAGGCTCGGCAGCTGCTACAAGTTAAAAGGGAACGGGTTCTAAATCCGTTGCCGATTCACCGACCTTTCAAGGGAGGAAGCTCATGTCTACCGCACTGCTGATCATCGACGTCCAGCGCGCCCTGTGCACTGGCGAGTACGCATGTTTTGAGATCGAGCGCGTTATCGAGAACATCAACGGCCTCAGTGCCAAGGCTCGCGAAGCAGGCATACCGGTCATCCTCATCCAGCACGAAGAAAAGGGCGACCAGCTGCAACACGGTTCCGAAGGCTGGCAACTGGCCGAAAGCCTGGATACTTCACCGCAAGACCTACGCGTGCGAAAAACCCATCGAGACTCGTTCTACCGAACCCACTTGCAAGCCCAATTGCAGGATTTGGGCATTGACCGCCTGATCATCTGTGGGCTGCAAACCGACTATTGCATCAACGCCACTGTCCGCCAGGCCCTGAACCTGGGCTATGACGTCGTGCTCGCCGCCGATGCGCATTCCACCGTCGACAACGGCAACCTCGCCGCCGAAGACATCATCACCGAGCACAACGCAGACCTGGCGCACTTGACGGGCCCCGTGGCGCGGATCGATGTCATGCCGACCAGCGAAATCCGCATCTGAAACGGGTGAGGGGCTTATTCCCGTTGACGCTTACACGGCCCCGAAAATATCAATCAACTCAGTCAGAAAAGCACTGACCAGATCCCGCTGACGCGCCGAATGCCTGACCGCCGCATGAAAGCCGACTTCATAGCGCAACAGCTCAGGATTCAGCGGATGCAACTGCCCCAGTTGTTCATGCTTCGCCGCATAGTGCTGCGGCAGAAACCCCAAATGCTGGCCCGACAGAATGAGCAGGGCGGCGCCGTCCATGCTGTCGGTGAGTACCGTCAATCGTTCAATCGAGGTGGGCGCCGGCATTTCCGGCAAGGGGTGACTGGGCCATACCCAGTCGTAATCACTGACGTCATCCCGGGTCAGCTCGCCCACTTGCTCGAACAGCGGATGAGTGGGGGCGCAATAGGCGATCTGAGTTTCCTGGAACAACGCAAAGTAATCAATATTGGGCAGGCGGTGCCAAAAATAGCCGATCGCCAGATCGATATGGCCATTGATGATTTTCTCTTCCAGCAGCGATGACGACAGCTCCGTGAAATGGAAATACAGCCCTTCATGTCGCGACCGTAACCGCGCAATGGCCAAGGCGATTTTCTTGTTGGCCACCGGGTCGATTTGACCGAGCAGGCCGATATTGATGTTGCCCGATACCTTGCGATTGATGTGCTGGACTTCAACCCGGAACCCTTCGGCAGCCGCCAGCAATCGGCGCGCCGCCTCGACAAACTGGCTGCCCTTGGGCGTCACCGAAAACCCACCGCGCCCGCGCTCGCAAAGACGAAACCCCACCCGCGCTTCCAGCGTCGCCAATTGCGCACTGATGGTGGGTTGCGTGGTATTGAGCGCCGTTTGCGCGGCCGAGATCCCGCCCGCCTCAACGACGGTCAGAAACACCCGGATCAAACGCAGATCCAGTTCCGATACAGTTCCCAGCATGCGTGCTCCCGATACTCACTTACATCGACGTGGGTCTATGTAAACAGTGTGCCTGCGATATTTTACAGCCCTGACCAACGCCCTACATTGCAATGAAACCGGCGCTTTGCCCATAAAAACAACAATTACCAGCATAGGAACACGCATATGTCAGGGTCCCCTCAATCTGCGCAAGCCATCGAGGCGAGCAACGGGTTGGCCATCGAAGGCCACTCGATCGATTACATTCCGGAAAACGAACGTCACGCCAAGCTCAGCAGCCAGGGCCCTTTCTGGTTTCTAGGCAACTTCCACTTCTTCACCATCTCCATCGGGTTTGTCGGCCCAAGCCTCGGTTTGTCGGCGCTGTGGACGATGTTGGCCGGTGCGCTGGGCATCATGTTCGGCACCATCTTCATGGCGTTTCATGGCTCGCAGGGGCCGGAAATGGGCCTGCCGCAAATGATCCAGTCGCGTGCGCAGTTTGGTTATCGCGGGGTGATCCTGGCGTTGATGGCGACGATGTTTGTGTTCGTCGGATTCAACGTGGTGAACATCTCGCTGATCATGAACGGCCTTGAACATGTGTTTGGCATTGACCCGACCATTGTTGCCGTCGCTGTGGTGCTGATCGGCGCGCTGCTGTCGATCTACGGCCACGACCTGATGCACAAAGCCTTCAAGTGGGCGTTGCTCGCCACGTTGCCGCTGTATGCGCTGGTCACCATCGCCTTGATGTTCGGCGCAGGCCAGGAGGGCGTCACCCCGGCGACCGACCTGGGTTTCAGCTGGATTGCCTTTGCCACGCTGTTTGCCATCGGCGCGAGCTACAACATTTCCTATGCACCTTATGTCTCTGACTATTCCCGTTACCTGCCGAAAAACACCAGTCGACCAAAACTGATCGCCGCGGTATTCATCGGCGCGTCGTTGTCGGGCGGCTGGATGATCGGCCTCGGGGCCTGGCTTGCGCAGCAGTTGAAAGCGGCGGATGCGCTGGTGGCGCTGAATCAGGTTGGTTCTTCGATGATTCCAGGCCTGGGCAATGTGTTGGTGATTGTCTCGGTGGCGGGTTTTCTGCCGATCATTGCGCTCAACACCTACAGCGCCATGCTGACGTTGCTGACGGGTGTGGATTCGATCAAAAAAATCACACCGACACCCCGCGCCCGGGTGATGTCGATCTCCGCGATCAGCGTCATTCTGTTGACCTGTGTGCTGTCGATCAAAGGCGATGGCATCGCCCTGTTGAACACCTTCCTCGTGCTGCTCCTGTACTTCCTCGTGCCGTGGACCGCGGTCAATCTGGTGGACTACTTCTTCGTGCGCAAAGGCCGCTACGCGATCCCGCATTTCTTCACGCCGAAGGGCATTTACGGCGCCTGGCAATTTCGCGGCATCGTCTCTTATCTGATTGGCTTCGCCGCCATGGTGCCGTTCTTCTACATCTTTGATGCGGCGGCCGGCAAAGAGGTATTCGTCGGGCCGTTGGCGCGGATGCTTGAGGGCGTGGATATCGCCTGGCTGGTGGGCCTGCTGGTCTCGGGCCTGACGTATTACCTGCTCAGCCGTTCGATAGACCTTGAGTACGAACGCCGGATTATCGACTCGATTACCGAGAGCGACATTGTTTCCATGGCTCATCAGTCTGTGGAGGAGGGGCGTTGAAAAGCACCAAAAATACCGTGGTCGCCTGCTGCCAACTGGCGCCGAAAATAGGCGACCTCGCTTACAACCGGAAGCTGACCGAACGGGCGATTCGCTCGGCGGCTTACCAGGGCGCCCAGGTGGTGGTGCTGCCTGAGCTGGTCCAGAGCGGCTACTTGTTTGCCGACCGCAGCGAAGCCCTGTCCCTGGCGGAAACCGTCGAAGGGCCGACCTTGCGTCTGTGGACGGCGCTGGCCCGGGAATTGAACATCGTGGTGGTGGGTGGATTCTGCGAGCGGTTAGCCGGCGATGAACTGGCCAACAGCGCGGCGATGATCGATGCCCAAGGCCTGCGCGCCGTGTACCGCAAGGCGCACCTCTGGGATGGCGAGAACGAAATTTTCAGCGCCGGAAACGACGCGCCGCCGGTTGTAGAAACCGTTCATGGTCGGATTGGCATGCTGATTTGCTACGACCTGGAATTCCCCGAATGGGTGCGACTGCCGGCGCTGGCCGGTGCGGACCTGCTCTGCGCACCAGTCAATTGGCCCGATGGGCCACGGCCGCAAACCGAGCGCCCGGCCGAAGTTGTGCGGGTCCAGGCCAACGCCTCGGTCAACCGAATGTTCATCGCCGCGTGTGATCGGCATGGTCATGAACGCGGGGTGAGTTGGGTGCAAGGCTCGGTGATCGTCGATGCCGATGGCTACCCTGTGGCAGGGCCGGCGGAGCAGGGTGGCGAGCAGATTTTGCTGGCGACGCTGAACCTTGCCGAGGCGCGGAACAAGCGAATCAGTGCGCGTAATGATTTGCATCGGGATCGGCGGTCGCAGTTGTATCTCCCGTAAGGCGTAAATAGACGGCGCACCCGCAATGATCGAGTTCAGCCTGAACGTCGACACTGCGCAGCTAGAAGTGCGCAGTGTTTGCACCGACGACGGGCAGGCTTGTCGACAGGGGGACGCTCTGCGTGACTTTGGCCATCTGGGTGATTTCCACCTGCAACTTATCCTTGCCAAGCAGGTAGTCGGCCAGCTTCTGCGAAAACGGCCAGTAGTTCAGTTCGGCAGTCAACGAGAGCGGCCCGACGGCATCGGCCGGCACCAGGAAAGTGAACACTCCAATATCGTAGCCCTTGGGCAGAATGCGGTTGTCCGAGAGAATTTGTGTGGCATTCCAGACCTCGACGTCCAACGGATTGCCGTCCTTGTCGCCGATGTGCACTTTGAAATTTCGGGTGTTGTCCTCAGTCTTGCCGTCCTTGATCGAGCCCAACCGATAGAGCTCGCGACCACTGGCATCCAGCACCCGGAAATCGATCCACATCTCCCGTCCCTCCGGAAAGCCGGTCGGCAGCTTGTGCCCGGCGCCGACATTGGCAACTTTGACGGCGACCGAGGTGTATTGCCCGGGAATGATGGTTGCCGGCAATTGCTGGAACGTTATTTCCCCCGCGCGTGCGAGCATGTCGCGCCCGCGTTGCGCGCCCGCGTCCTGACCGAGATGCTGGAGCATCATCGCGTTGGCGCCGCTGAACCAATGCGAGGCGACCTGTTCGCGGTCTGGCCCCATGATCGCGGCCTTACCCGCAAAACCCGGCATATGGCAGCTCTGGCAGGTAATGTCGTTAAGGCTGTAGGCGCTCTCCTGCCATTCGTCATAGGTTCGCTCGACCGCCACACCGCTGAACGGGTGCGTGACGTTGTGGCAGGTGCCGCAAAAGTCAGAGCGCGTGTGCAGAGCGGAATAAACCGTGTCGTGATAGGGCGAAACGGCATCTTTGCGCGGGCCGAACTTGGTCGGTTTACCGTGCGCTCGAGGGCTCAGGACATAGGCGCCGTTATCGAGGCCTGTGCGGGCACTAATGTTGTGGCAGGTCTCGCAATCGACCCCAGGCATCGGATGATTTTTTTCGCTGTCTTCAATCGAGGAACGGTTGAGTTCCGAATTGATCTGCCCGGTCGTGAGACCAATCGGGGTATGGCAGCCAGTGCAGAAGTTATCGACCTTCCCCTCGGTGGCCGAACTCGCACGTTTGAGCAAGGCCCGATAGATGGGTTCATCCCAGGCTTGGGACATCATCGACGAACGCCACTGCTTGTAGATCTCCGTATGGCAAGCACCACATACCTGGGCATTGTCGAAGTCTTTTACATTCAACACCAGGTTGCCGGTGGTATTGGCCCGATGCGGAAAGAACGGCATCCCGCCAATCACATGCATGAGCCTGGAGCGTGCCGGCTCCAGCCACTTCTCATTATCCTGATTGTCATTGCCCTGAGGTTCGTCGGCCGCCACCAGCGTTACCGTAAGCAGGCAGGCCAGCAAGCATAAAAAACGGCGAACAAAAGGTTTGATCACCCGGTAGATCAGGGTGTGGACAAAGGCGGCCAGTAATTCATCTGGCCTGGGCGCGTGTTTGCAGGTGGGGTGGTTCATAAGCGTTTCCCCAGGACGGTTGCAGAGGATGACTTCAGCACTTCCATTGAATTGACAGGGTTACTTCATCCTGCAAGCCAATGGTGATAGGTACGGCTCCTCGACTCTCCACCTTTCATGAACGGGAGAAGCTCACTCGGTCATTACGTTGCAAGGACTGTGACAAAAGATGTGCAATGACCTGAAGGCCCGGAAAACAGTGGTCAGAGGCTGAAATTTTGTGCTGGTCGAGGCGGGGATACTGCGGGGGAATGGCACCCAATAGTGGGGAGTTCACTCCGGAATCGGGGGCACATCCGAAAGCACGCCATCAATGACTTCCCCGCTATACAAACGTAACCTTGCCAGTTCGCTTCCCTAGACAAGAAAAAAAACCAGGAGTCATTGATGCAACCGATCCGTCTCGGTCTGGTGGGCTACGGCAAGATTGCCCAGGATCAACACGTCCCCGCTATCAACGCCAACCCCGCGTTCCAGTTGGTCTCTGTCGCAACACAAGGTCCGCCCTGCGCCGGGGTGGCGAACTTTCAGTCCCTGAGTGAGCTGCTCGAAAACGGCCCGGCCGTCGATGCGATTGCGTTTTGCACCCCGCCGCAAGGACGATTCGTTCTGGTGCAACAGGCGCTGGCCGCTGGCAAACACGTGCTGGTCGAAAAGCCGCCGTGCGCCACGTTGGGTGAAGCGATGGCGTTGGTGAATCAGGTCGATGAGCAAGGCGTCAGCGGTCTGTTCGCCTGGCATTCACGCTACGCGCCCGGCATCGAAGCCGCCCGCCACTGGCTGGCCACCCGCACCCTGCAAAGCGTACAGATCGACTGGAAGGAAGACGTGCGCAAGTGGCACCCAGGCCAGGCGTGGATCTGGCAACCCGGAGGCCTGGGCGTCTTCGATCCCGGCATCAATGCCTTGTCGATTGCAACCCATCTGCTGGCGCTGCCGCTGTTTGTTGAGTCTGCCGAACTGCGAGTCCCCAGCAACTGCCAGTCGCCTATCGCCGCTTCCATCAAAATGTCTGACGCGCGCCACCTCGATGTTCGCGCGGAGTTCGATTTCGACCACGGTCACGAAGAACTTTGGAGCATCGAGATTCGCTGTACCGAAGGCATCCTGAGACTGGACAACGGTGGCGCTCTGTTGAGCATCGACGGCGTGCGCCAAGCCGTATCGGAGGAAGGCGAGTACGCGGCGGTGTATCGACATTTTCAACAGCTGATTGGCGACAAAGCCAGTGACCTGGACCTCCAGCCGCTGCGACTGGTTGCCGACAGCTTTTTCGTCGGCAGTCGGGCGTTGGTTGCGCCGTTCTACGATTAGCGTCCGTTCAGAAACGCAGAGGTGGGTGAAAGGCACGCTGTTGCGTGCCTGGGTTTTGCCGCGCAGGTGAACGTCAGTTGGTGACCAACAGTTCCGGGCCGAGGTAGTCGTTGATGTGGTCGATATCGTCGTCGCCCAGACTGCCCACCGAAGAGGCCAGGCGCAGGCGCGACATCAAGTAGCGCAGCTTGGCCTCGAACAGATCGTGGCGCGCAACGAAGAGCAATTCTTCGGCATTGAGGACGTCCGCATTGGTGCTGGTGCCCCCCTCCTTGAAGCCCTTGCGTGTCGAATTCAGTGAGCGTTCGTTGGATTCCACGGCCCTCTCCAGCGCGTGAATACGTTGGGCGCCGCTCTCTACGCCGCGATACTCACGGGTGGTACCGGTGATGACTTCCTGGCGCGTGGCGTCGAGTTCGTCCTGGGCCTTATAGCTATTGGCACTCGCCTGGCGTGTCAACGCGGTGGTGCCGCCACCGCTGTACAACGGAAAGTTTACTTCCAGCCCGACTGAGCCGTAGCGGTTGCGTTGATTCAACTCGGAGATTGATTGGCTATCCCCCGCGGTGTAGCCGGCCACGAAATCGAGTGTTGGCCAGTGACCGGCCTTGGCGCGTTTCACTTCTTCTTCGGCGAGGTCACTGCTATGACGGCGCGCATGGATCAGCGGGCTGTCGGCCTGGGCTTTGACCAACCAGTCTTGCAGGTTGCCCGGTAGCAGCGGTGGTGTATCGAAGGTCGGACGCAGGGTGGTCAGCGATTCGGGGGTTTCACCGATAAATTCCTCAAGCTTGCGGCGCGAGTTCACCAGGTTGTCCTGCGCTTCGATCAGCTCAACCGCGGCGAGGTCGCGGCGAGCGGCCGACTCGTCGATGTCGGTGACGGTGCCGGCCCCCAACTCCATGCGCCGTTTCGCCGAAGCGAGTTGCTCGTCGAAGGCGTTCAGTTTGGACTTGGCAAGGGTGATGGTTTCGCTGGCCAGGAGCACGTCGAAATAGCTTTCAGCCAGGCGCACTGCGGCGTCCTGACTCTTGGCATCGAACACCGCGACGCTGTAGTCGGCACGCTGCTTGCCCTGGCGGTACTCGGCCATCTTTTGTTTGTTGAACAGCGGTTGGCGCAGGCGCACGTTAGCGCCCTTGGAGGTGTAGTCGAGATCTCTTTCGACGCCGCCTTGGCGTTGGGTGCCATTGACCTTGTTGTCGTAGGCCGAGGCACTGATTTGCGGTAGCAGGCCGGCCCTGCCGATGTCGCGGTTTTGCGCGCCGGCCTCCTTTTCATGCACGGCGGCGCGATAGACGGGGCCTTGATACTGCAACAAATCCCAGGCTTGTTTGAGGTCCATGGCACTGGTCGGGAGGGACAGCGCCAGCAGGCAGAAGAACAGGCCATGACGTTCCATTTCATTGTTCCTTGAATGAGCTGTCAACACGCTCGAGCATTGGTTTGAGAAGATAGCTCATCATGTTGCGCTCGCCAGTTTTGATGGTGACGCTGGCGGGCATACCGGGACGAATGTGATTGCTGCCAAGAAGGCTCATGCCATCGGGCGTGACTTCTACCTGAGCCAGATAGAACGGTTGCTTGCTTTCCTCGTCGAGCAGGCGGTCGGCGGAGATGGTCTTCACACGACCGGGGATGTTGGGCGTCCGGGCATGGTTGAAGGCCGGGAAGGCGATGTCCACGGGCAGGCCGGGGACCATCTTGTCGATGGCCTGTACGGGAATCATCGCGTCGACCTGCAGCGGTTCGTTGTCCGGAACGATTTCCATGATCTTGAAGCCGGGCTGAATGATCCCGCCGATGGTGGCGATACTCAGGGACTGGACCATGCCATCGATGGGCGATCGAATCACCGTGTGGGTCACTTCATAGTCCAGCGCACGCAAGCGGTCGGCCAGGGTGGTGTTTTCCTTGGCGGTGTCGGTGAGCTGCGATTCGACTTCCTTCAGGTAATCGTGCTGGCGCTGCAGGATGCGCAGCTTGATTTCGGTGGTCTGGCTACGCACACGAGCAATGTTGTTGAGGTTCTCGGCCTGGCCGGCGGAGAGGTCGGCATTGCTGCGTTCCAGCTCAAGCAGGCGGTTGCGCGGGACATAGCCTTCGGCCGCCAGCGTGCGGGTGCCTTTCAGTTCCTGATTGAGGAAGTTGATCTGCGAGGCGCGGGCGCCATAGACCTGCTGCAGACCCTTGAGCTGCACTGACGACGCCGCGAGGTTCTCCTGCAGGATGCTGATCTCGCCCGCAAGGCCGGCACGCCGGGTGTCCAGCAGGCGTTGTTGCAGATCCATGGCGGCCAGCAGGCGCGGGTCATTCCCGAAGCGCTTGAACAATTCGGGATCGAAGTTCACCACATCGCGGCCGTCACGCTCCGCTTCCAGGCGGTTTTCCACCGTCTTGCTGACGATGTACTGGGCGCTGACTGCACCCTGTTCGGCCGCGGCACGCAGCGAGTCGAGGCGGACCACCTCCTGGCCCTTTTTCACTGTATCGCCTTCGCGAACAAGAATGGCCTCCACGGTACCGCCGCTCAGGTGCTGCACGGCTTTGCGATTGCTGGTGATTTTTACCGTGCCTGTCGCGACCACGCCGGCATCCAGCGGCGCCATCCAGGACCACAGGAGGAAACCGCCGAAGCCGGCGAGCATCAGCAGCATGCCCCAGCGCACGGGTTTGCCGACGTCCAGATCCACCACGTTCCTGGGATCGCTGAGAATCATGTCGGTGTGTTGGCTCATTTGCATGATCGGTTACTCCCGTGCTTTGACGGAGGCCAGCGGAGTTGACGCGCCTGCAGGCATGACACTGGCCTTGCGCAGCGCTGCGAATACTTCGTCGCGAGTGCCGAGCATCTGCACGCCACCGTCTCGCAGCATCAGCACCTTATCGACGGCGCAGAGCACATTGGGACGGTGGGAAATCAGAATGACGGTGGCGCCGCGGTTTTTGAGTTGGGCCAGCGCATCGACCAAAGCCTTTTCACCGACGTCGTCGAGGTTGGCGTTCGGCTCGTCCAGCACGATCAGATTGGGTTCTCCATACAGCGCGCGGGCCAAGGCGATGCGTTGTTTCTGGCCACCGGAAAGCGGGCTGCCATCGGTGCCCAGACGGGTCTCATAACCCTGCGCCAAACGCAGGATCATCTCGTGCACCCCAGTAGTCCTGGCGGCGCGGATGACCGCGTCGCTGTCCACTTCGCCAAAGCGCGCAATGTTGTCGGCGATGGTGCCCTCGAACAGCTCCACGTCCTGTGGCAGGTAACCGAGCCAGGGGCCAAGTTCGCCCTTGTTCCAGGTGAATATGTCTGCGCCGTCCAGGCGCACCTTGCCGGCCTGTGCCGGCCAGACGCCGACCAACAGGCGGGCGAGGGTGGATTTGCCCGAGGCGGATGGGCCGATGATGCCAAGGCTTTCGCCGGGGGAAAGGTTGAAAGTCACCCCGCGCAGAATCGTGTTGCTGGTGCCGGGGGAACCGGCATACACATTCTCCACCGCCAGCATGCCCAGCGGCCGTTGCAGCGACATGCTCGGTGGCCGGCGTGGATAGTCGTTGAGCATTTCATTCAACCGGCCCCAGGCCGAACGGCAGCCAAGCAGCTGCTTCCAGGACGCGATGACTTGTTCCACCGGGCCCAGCGCGCGGCCGGTGAGGATCGAGCAAGCAATCATCATCCCGGGGGTGATCTTGCCTTCGATCGCCAGCAGCGCGCCGGCGCCGAGGATCAACGACTGCAAAGTGATACGCACGAAGCGCCCGGTGCTGCTGATCAGGGCGGCACGGTCGGAGGCCAGGGTCTGCATTTCCAGGATGCGCAAATGGCTTTGGTACCAGCGCTTGCCGATCGACGGCAGCATGCCCATGGCCTCGATGACCTCGGCGTTGCGCAGGTTGTTGTTGGCGTAGCTGGCGGAGGAGAGGGCGGCCTGATTGGCTTCGGCCAGCGGCTTTTGCGTCGCCTTCTCGGTGGGAGAAGCCAGGGCCACCAGAATCAGCGAGCCAATCAGCGTGACCAGTCCAAGCAGCGGGTGGATCAGGTAGGCGACCAGCAGGTAGATCGGTGTCCATGGCGCATCAAAGAAAGCGAACAGGCCATTGCCGGTGAGGAACTGACGCACCTGCGCGAGATCCTGCAGCGCCTGGGCCGGATTACCTCCGGCGCGGCTCAGGTTGCGCTCGAATGCTGCGGTGAAAATGCGTCGATTGAGGTCCATGTCGAGGCAGTTGCCGACCCGGATCAGCACGCGGGTACGGAACATTTCCAGCGTGGCCATCAGCAAGAACAGGCCTATCACCAGAATGGTCAACATCGTCAACGTTGTGACGTTGCGACTGACCAAGGCCCGATCGTAGACCTGCAGCATATAAATAGCTGGCGTCAACATCATGACGTTGATGACGCCGCTGAACCCTGCCAGCGAGTAAAAACTGCGACGAAGTCGAAAAAGCGCGTCGGCCAGCTCTGATCGGGTGCTCGACTGTTTGTGCATTTTGGGTGACCCCTCTTCGAAAAGCCGTTTGCCCTTGCGGCGCAACAGCTAACAGATCCAGTTCCGCAGGCGGCTGGTTGATCCTCAGGTTGGTCGCTCTAGGGGCGCATCACCTGAAAATCTCTGCGTCGCTCTCATGGCAGCAGCGTAGGTGTCGTCGAAACAATCTGAAATAACATTTCGCTCTAATGTCGCGAATGATTTTCTATAAGTCTCATAAAAACAGTCAGTTATGAGGTCAATCACCGGTCGTCTGTTTTGCGTGTCGTAAAATTGACAATTTTTCGCTATGCAACTTTAGTCTCAGTCATTGAGGGAGCCGCTCGCCTGAAGCCTGTCAACTTTTTGGCAACGCAAGGTGTGATGATTTTCCCGATGGAGCACACCATGTCGATGATTTCGTTCTACTGCGCAGTGAAGGGGATGTTCAGGAAGTTCGCTGTTACTTCAAGTTTCCATGGCCCACCCAGGGCTAGGGTTCGCTCTGCCTAATCGCTCAGCGAGCCATTCTTTGCGAATTCCAGGCGCGCATCCCGGAGGGGCCGTGTAACGGCTCTGCCTTCCCGAGCCAACGCTCGCCCAAAAAAAAGAACCAACACACTGCGCAAGCCAGCACCGGACTGGGCGTGGGCGGATTCTTATCGTCCCGTGTCCTTTCCCCAAAGAGATCGAGGGCAATCAAAATGGCCAATTTCAATAAGTCGGACCTGGAGTTCATCCTTAAGCAAATCTTCATCGCCGAAGCGCATGCCGATGGCGCCAGCCTCAGTGATTTGCTACCCAACAGTCAGGTGCCATTCGGCCTGCGCACCGTCGATGGCAGCTACAACAACCTGGTCGCCGGGCAAAGCGAGTTTGGCGCCGCGGACAATTCCTTCCTGCGCGTGCTTGATGCCCAGTATCGAGCGGCTTATGCCGCGTCAGGGAATGTGGTCGACCCGCAGCCACGGATTATCAGTAACCTGATCGTTGACCAGACCGCCAACAACCCGGCCGCAGTAGCAGCGAACGGCGGTGCAGACCCGGTGATCAGCCCCGGTCTGGATGGCGTGTTCGGCACGGCCGACGACAAGGAAGTGTTCTTCATCCCCAACGTGTCGCCGGACGTGGGTCTGACCGCCGGCTTCAACTCGTGGATGACCTTCTTTGGCCAGTTCTTTGACCACGGCCTCGACCTGGTCACCAAGAGCAGTACCGACTTCGTGTTTATTCCGCTGCAGCCGGACGATCCGTTGTTCGTGCCGGGCAGCCCGACCAACTTCATGGTGCTGCCACGTGCCGTGCATACCCCCGGCGCGGACGGAATACTCGGCACTGCCGATGACGGCCAGCCCAACACCACCTCGCCGTTCGTGGATCAAAGCCAGACTTACAGCTCGCACCCCTCGCATCAGGTGTTCCTGCGCGAGTATGTCCTCAACGCGGCAGGTGACCCTGTTGCAACGGGGCGCTTGATCACCAACCGCGATCTTGGCGCCGACGGCAAGTTCGGCACTGCCGATGATGGCGACGGCACAAATGGCGGCATGGCGACCTGGGCAGTGGTCAAGGCCCAGGCCCGTGACATTCTCGGCATCAACCTGACCGACGCCGACGTGCACAGCGTGCCGCTGCTGGCAACCGATGCGTATGGCAACTTCATCCGCGGGCCGAGCGGTATGCCGCAGGTGGTGATGCGCGTCAGCAACGGTGCTGACGGGATCGCCGGAACAGCGGATGACATCACTCAACTGGTCGAAGGCAACCGGGATGCTCCGATCAGTCTGGCCAGCGCCGTGAGCGCCGGGCATGGCTTCCTCGACGACATCGCCCACAATGCCGCGCCAGTAGTGGTTGGCGGGGTTCTGCAGGCGGATGCTGACACCGATATCGGCAATGCACAGCCGGTGGGCGCGGGCGGCAACAACCTGACCTACGACAACGAACTGCTCGACGCTCACTACATTGCCGGCGATGGCCGGGTGAACGAGAACATCGGCCTGACCACCGTGCACCATGTGTTCCACTCCGAACACAACCGCCTGGTCCAGCAAACCAAGGACACCCTCCTTGCCGCCGGCGATCTGGCCTTCCTCAATGAGTGGCTGGTGGACGACGTGGCCGCGATACCGACTACACCCGCCGGAATCGCGGCGTTGGTGTGGGACGGCGAACGCTTGTTCCAGGCCGCCAAGTTCGGCACCGAGATGCAGTACCAGCACCTGGTGTTCGAGGAGTTCGCACGGACCATTCAGCCGCAGATCGACGGGTTCCTTGCCCCCAATGGCTATGACACCTCGATCAACCCGGCCATCCTCGCCGAGTTCGCCCACGTGGTGTATCGCTTCGGTCACTCGATGTTGACCGAGACCGTCGATCGCTTCGACCCCGAGTTCAATCCGCTCCTCACTGACCCGAACAATCCGGACTCGCAAATGGGTCTGATCGCAGCCTTCCTCAACCCGCTGGCGTTTGCCGGCAGCGGTGCGACGGCGGACGAAGCGGCAGGGGCGATCATGCGCGGTGTGACCCGTCAGCTCGGCAACGAGATCGACGAGTTCGTCACCGAGGCGTTGCGCAACAATCTGCTCGGTCTGCCGCTCGATTTGCCGAGCCTGAACCTGGCGCGTGGTCGC
>Ga0105244_10002098_pt1 | contig 15324 bp, 14 predicted proteins | sample KBSM44metaG_FD_80423 | JGI IMG/M metagenome (GOLD analysis project Ga0105244, IMG submission 80423) | Miscanthus rhizosphere microbial communities from Kellogg Biological Station, Michigan, USA - KBS M4-4 metaG | ecosystem: Host-associated > Plants > Roots > Rhizosphere > Soil | place... | reverse complement strand
TGCGATCCACAACTTCCTTCGGGTTAAAGGACGTATTCCCATCCCGTAAACCAACCAGCATCAGATAGCCGCCACTAGCGAGCTGTGATAATACTTGAGTGCCTACAACACCAGTGGTATCTACAATCATATCGACTTGTCCGGTTGCAGGGGCAATGTCTGCGATCGCCTGCTCAAAGGAAGCATGAACTTGCCAGCGGTCTGGTGCAATGGAGCCTGCAATAGCTAAGCGTTCTTCGGAGATGTCGACAAGACTTCCCGTTACGCCTTTGGAAGCGAGTGCGTAGCTGTATAGGATGCCAATGGGTCCGGCCCCAAGAATAATCGTTCTGAAATTCGGCAACAAGTGAATCTGGTTAATGCCTGTCAACATACAGCTTAGCGGCTCTGTTAGGGTAGCTTCTTCGTAGCTAACATGATCTTTTAATTGATATAAAAAGCGATCTTCTGTCACGTAATAATCCGTAAACGTGCCATCTGCACTTACTCCCGTTTCCGTAACGGACTTGTGAGTACAGTGATTCTGCCTTCCTGTCCTGCACATCTCGCATTGACCACAATAATACGTAGGGTCGATGACGACACGATCTCCTGGTTGCAGAGTGGTGACGGCGGAGCCGACAGCAATTACTTCACCTGCGGATTCATGTCCAAGAATGACGGAAGGAATCGCATGATATTTTCCGCTAACAATGCCTAAATCTGTTCCACAGACCCCGGTTGCCCGTATACGCACAAGCACCTGATTATCTCTGGTAATTTCGGGAACGGGTCGTTCCTCGAGTGCGACATCCCATGCAGATTTATATACTAATGCAAGCATGATGGAACCTCCTTTTTTTGTAGGAACTACATTTTTTCAAACTACTTTCGACGCTAAAATAACTTCCGATCATTAATGAACGCTGGCGAGGACAGAATCCAATCGATCGACAATCTCCACCAGTTCGTCTTCGGTCGTTGTCAGAGAAGGGCGTACTTTAACGACGTTGCCAAAGCCGTACCGTGAACTGCGTAGAATCAAATGTTGATCTTCAAAGGCACGGTCGATGATCGCATTGGTTTTTGGAGTATCTGGCTCATTTTGATCACCCACGATTTCAAGTCCCCACATGAGTCCCACTCCGCGGGCTTCTCCGATGCTAGGATATTTCAGAGCGAGCTCGTGTAGCAGTCCGCCAAGCAAAATTCCTTTTCGTTTGACCGCATCCAGAAATCCCGGTTCTGAGACCACTTCCAGTGTGGATTTGGCAGCGGTGACCGAGATGAGATTACTGCCTGAGGTAAAAGAATGCTCATGTTTTTCCAGTACATTTAATCGAGATTGCATCAGAACTGCAGCTACAGGTACACCGATACCGCCAAGGCCTTTGGCAAGTGTAATCATGTCGGGCTGGATATCAAATAATTCGCTAGCAAACATCGTACCCGTACGTCCGACACCCGTTTGAACTTCATCAGCAATGAGAAGCATGTTGTTCTCATCACATAATTGGCGAAGGCGCTTGAAATATCCTAACGGTGGAACGATGTTGCCGCCATTTCCGAGAATGGGCTCAATAATCATACAAGCAACCGAGCCTGAGCTGGCATATTCTATAGCATCAGATATCGCTTCAACACATTGATATCCGCACTCGCTACTTTCACTTTTGAACGGGCAACGATAACAATATGGTGCGGGTACATGAACCGCATTAGGGGCTGACGAATTAGGAAAACGCTTGCGTCTAAAGGCATTACCTGAGATGCCCGTTGCGAATTGGGTCTGTCCATGATGAGAAAGGTACAAGCTGATGATGTCCGTTGATCCTGTATACTTCTGGGCAATTTTAGTTGCGCACTCATTGGCCGTAGACCCGGTAATATCCCGCATCCATCCGGCATCGATATTGTTCGGAGCATACTCAATCAAGTGTTCCAATACTTCATTGACGTAAGGTTCCGTGAAGGAGGAAGACATATGCGTAAGATTGCCGACTTGTTCCTGAATTTTATTGACTACATGTGGATGATTATATCCCAAGGACAGATTAAACGTACCCGAGACGCCATCTAGATATTCCACACCTGCATCGTCAATCAACTTAATCCCTTTTCCGACTGTAAAGCGGTTATTGGTTAAAGTTTGCATTCGGATTCCTCCAATAGTTTAGTGTACTAGCTAGGTGAACAATATGATTCATTCCGGATGGTTTGGGCATCCCCCCTTTCAGGTGTTGAAGTCAGTAGCCTTGCAAATTATATTTCTTTGGTTTGTTGCGGGAATGCAGAGCTCAACGATTCATTTCGAGTGTTCCACAGGTGGGAGAGGATCAATGTCAGCAATAAAAGCATACAAAATCCCGCTAAAATCATGATGGTGCCGACGATCGGCCATGCGCTCATACTCCATCCCGTGAGGTACTGTAACGTTGCACCGCCAATACCGCCGGAGGCAATCAATATACTCGTTGTCCTTTCCGTCATGCCAGGAATCAGTACATTCGCATAGACGAGTGCGATGCAGAATAAACCCGACATAAATAATCCTGTTCCAAAGATTAGCCCATATGTTACCCATTGACCGGACACGAATATCATAGATACCGTAAACAGCAATGTTCCTATCGTGCTCCAGATCAAGAAGGGCATATAATTGACGGCTTCAGCGATTTTGCCAGAGAAAAGGCGTCCTACAATCATGGCAATCCACAGAATGGATACACTTAGGGAGGCGATAGATTCTTTCAGTTCCAAACGTTCTACCAGAATGGAGGGCAGGAAATTCATCAATCCAAGCTCCAGTCCCATGTAAACAAAGAAAAAGACAACGAAGAGGGAGAGCAGCCCCAGATTTTTTTTGGAATAACGGACTTTGTTTGCCCCCTGTTGTGTCGTGTTTTCTCCAGCCTGTTCGAGGTATTGTGCAGCAGGCCGAGGCATGGTGACCCATGAAACCATGAGGATAAGTGCGCAGGCAGCAACCGTGAAGAACGTCAAGTGCCACTGACCCAACCAGATGAACAGAGCTGCCGCCGCGGGGATGAGAAGTGCGCCAAGGGCGAAATAAACATCCAGTTTGGACATGGCGACCGCTTTCTGATTTTCCGTAAATTCAATAGTGAAGGCTCCAACAGAAGGTTCGATGATGCCTGAGCCAAACCCGACAAGAATGGTTAACAAAAGCAGGACGTTCCACGAAGGCAACCATCCGAGCACCAAATAAGCTGCAATAATGCAGATTAACGCAAGGGTGAGCATCCATTTTCGACCAATTTTAGCCGTCATGGACGGTGACACAAGTACACCGACAAGAAACCCGAGAAACTGCAAAAATAGTAGAAATCCCCCGTCACTGTAACCGCGTTCATAGTGAGGTAATAAAACGGGTAGAAGCGCACCAAGTACTACGCTGGTTATGCCAATCAGCAGATAGAAGCCGCAACTTAAAACGAATATTCTTTTCAAATGTCTACCTCCTTGAAGTGGATAACATTTTTATAAATTGAAATAAATGTTTATTTTATATTTAACTTATACCATAATTTTGAAAATGTACAAGCTTTTTATTGTAAAATTATGTTAAAGTTTGGCGAGGTCATTCTTTTTTTAGTTCATCCTGTCCGATTACAAGATTTATGTCGAAGGTGACTCAGTTGCGTCGCTTTTCATTTCATGAGAAGATGAGGTTCAACGCTTTTAAGGTAAACGGAATAATTGTTCAAATGAATGAAAGAACAGTTGTATATACAGATCAAATAATGAGAAGCGGTGAAATATGTTAATCAACAAATACATAAGTGAGACGGGGCATTTTTCCCGCAGGGAAACGACTCGGCGCATTGCAGCCGGAAGAATTACAATCAACGGCAGGGTATGTGTAAAAGGAGATACGGTTGCACCAGGAGACATCGTGCTGATGGATGGGGAGCGCATTCCAGAGCGGAATCCTGAGGCCGTGTATATCGTTCTGAACAAACCCGTTGGCATTACATGCACGGCAGCTGAACATATTGAGGGCAATATCATTCAGTTTGTGAATTATCCTTCACGCATTTTTGCAGTCGGCCGGTTGGATAAAGCGTCAGAGGGGTTGATTTTACTCACCAATAACGGAGATATCGTGAACAAAATGATGCGTTCGGAGCATCATCATGAGAAAGAATATGTCGTTACCGTGGACAAGCCGGTCACTGATGCATTTCTTCAATCCATGTCAAAAGGTGTGGAGATTCTGAATGTGGTTACCAAACCATGTGAGGTGTATAGACAAGACGAGAACGTCTTTCGAATTATTTTGACACAAGGGCTTAATTTACAAATCCGCCGAATGTGCAAAGCGCTGGGGTACAGGGTTTTAAAGCTGGAGAGAATTCGGATTATGAACATTACACTGGATGAACGGTTGAAAAGGGGAGAGTGGAGACATCTGGAGAAACAGGAGTTGGAGTTACTTATGTCTCAGTTAGATCAAGACAAAGCAGGGGATGAGTAGTGATGGACTTGCCCAATCTCTGTGATATAAGCTAATTTTTTTCGAAAAAGACGCAGAAGACACGACCCCGTTTGCTAGGGATCGTGTTTTTTACATTGTGAACGTGATTACGTAACTTCTAACGAGAAGTGAGTTAAGTGTTGCGACGTAATTTTGCCGAAAATACGTTGCGCTTTTTGCCTCTCGCCGTGCTCTCCGAAATGTAAGAGCCATACAACGTAAGGGATGCACCTAGTATGCTCGCCCATGTCAGTTGCTCATGAAGAATAAGTGCAGATGAACCAACTGTAATCAGAGGTACGAGATAGATGTATACACTTGTTGGAATCGCTCCTAGTAGCTTAACGGCTTGATTCCATGTCACAAAACAAAGGGCTGAAGCGCCCACACCGAGAAAGAGAAGGTTCGATAAATTGGTGAGGTGTGTGAATCTAGCGACATTCAGGTCAGATTCTACTAAACCCAACGCTGGTAGCATGAATAGCAGGCCATAGAAAAACACTTTACGTGTTGCGCCTATAACGTTGTAGTTTCGTAATCCGATTTTACGCATCATAACCGAGTACACTGCCCACACCACAGGAGCGATAAATGCGAGTAGATCACCCAAGGGATTAAGTTGCAACATATAGCTTCCATTCAGGGTAATCAGGATAATGCCACAGATCGCAATGCCAAATCCGCTTACAAAGCGGGTCGTTAACCGTTCCCCATCCAGAAAAAAGTGGGCAAGTACAGCGGTGAAGAAAGGAGCAACGGATACAATGATGCCTGCATTGGAAGCTGTCGTATATACCAAGGCCATATTTTCAATGAGAAAATATAAGGTCACTCCGCATAAACCTGCACCGATAAATAATGCTTCTTCCCGCAAAGAAACAATTTTCTGAGTACGTGGATAGATCATCCACAGGACGAGATAACCAATCAGAAAACGGAACAATAAGATTTCAACAGGTGTAAAGTCCTTCAGTAACACTTTTGTTGAAACAAAGGTGGTTCCCCAGATGAGAATGGTAAATAAGGCAAGCAGGTGTCCGGCAACATGATTGTGATTACGCATTAAAGTCATCGCTTGTTTTCCTGCAATCGTTTAGTCTCGGCTCCGTGATTAAAAATACGACGATATTGTTTGGGCGTTAGACCAATCAGTTTTTTGAAAAAGTTGGTGAAATGGCTTTGATCGCTAAAGCCCGTCTGAGCAGCGACATCTATAGGCAATAGTCCCTGTTCCAAAAGGCGTTTGGCATGATTGATCCGTATCGTTTCAAGATAGCGGTAGGGAGATATGCCTTTTTGACGAGCGAACTGTCGCAGTAAATGGTATTTGCTAATCCCCGAAATCTCGGATAATTCATTCAAGCTGATGTTTTCCGAGTAATGGACTTCCATATAATCACACAGTTGCCGAATCTCTAACGTTATCTTCTGTTCGGTTTCAGCCATCTCTGCATCAGCGTAGTCCTTCAGCAGTTGATCTAGTAGCAAGAGAAGCATCTCTTCTTTGCAGAAGTCGGGTTGTTCCTCAAGTATGAACTGATGTAGCTCATGGAGCGAGGAGACCAGCTCACTCTGATATAGAACATGGGTGGAGAACCTTGGCAAATAGGCTTGTCCAGTAATTTCACGCACGTACTCCAGCATAACTTCTGGCTGAATATTGATGCAACGGTAATCCAATTTTCTTCCATCTACCTGCTCACAGGCATGAGGATCTTGGGGGTTGAAAACAATGATGTCACCGCTATTTAATAGGTATTCCTCGTTGTTACAGACGAGATGCCGTTTCCCTTCTTCAATAAAACCAATCACATAATAGTCATGAAAATGATTGGGAAATTTCTGCATGATGCCTTCAAATTGATAAGCTTCCAGTTGCAAATCTGGATCATACACGACGGTTCGCACTTCGCGACTCATGATGCACCTTCTTTCTGGTATGTTTAGGTGATTATAACGTGCATCTGAGGCTGAATTCTTGAACAATATTGCTTATTATACCGAAGCGGTGAATCGAGAACATCTATTTGAGTTCAGTTTAGGTTTAATTTAAAATAAGAATGGTAGAGATGAAAAATTTTCCGTCAATGAAATAAATGATTTTCCTTCAAAGGATAAGGAGATGGGATAATATGTTTGAACACTTGGTTATTTTTAAATTTAACGATAAAATCACACCTGCGAAGCAACAGGAGTTTGTAGCTCAGTTGCTTGCGTTACAGGATCAGATTCCTGGAATTGTTGATCTGACGGCTGGCGTGAATGTAACGGAGGAAACCGATCGCATTCAAGGATTCACCCTGGGATTAAGAGTGACATTTGAAGATCAGGAAGCCTTGCGAGCATACGGTCCGCACCCTGCACATCAGGCATTCGTAGCCTCTCTGGATGGCTGGATTGAGAACGTGATTGTAACAGATTATCCGATCCCTGCGAAGTAAAATACCAATAAACACTTGGTTTCATGCCGGATGATCACATCAGATAAGAACTGTTTTTACTTTGGAATTTCCATGCGACGACATAAATGAGTATGGGTTCACAAATGCTACATGAAGATAAACAAAGGAATTTCTTTGTTAGGAGAAGGAGTGTGACCCATGGAAAAAAACGATTTAAACGCAGGCTGGAATCTGGAAAACAGTTATGCAGAACTGCCTGAAACGTTTTATACAAGACAACAAGCTGTGGCTGTCCAGTCTCCAGACTGGATCATTTTTAATCAAACACTGGCGGTCAGCCTGGGGTTGAATGGAGATGTACTGCAAAGCACCGAAGGCACAGCTATTTTCGCGGGTAATAACATACCAGACGGAGCCGAGCCCCTTGCACAAGCGTATGCAGGTCATCAATTTGGTAACTTTAATATGCTTGGGGATGGACGTGCTTTGCTCCTGGGTGAACAGATTACTCCGCAAGGGGACCGAGTGGATATTCAGTTAAAAGGTTCAGGACGGACGCCGTATTCCCGCGGAGGGGATGGACGTGCTGCCGTTGGCCCGATGCTTCGGGAGTACATTATCAGTGAAGCAATGGCTGGCCTGGGAATTCCTACGACACGAAGCTTGGCTGTTGTCTCCACAGGAGAGAGCATTTATCGTGAAACAGAGCGCCCAGGGGCTATTCTCACTCGAGTCGCGGCCAGTCACATTCGAGTCGCAACTTTTCAGTATGCAGCCCAATTTGGTTCGGTAGAGGATTTATGTGCGCTCGCAGACTACACGATACATCGTCATTTCTCGCAAGTAGAAGGTAATGAACAGCGTTATCTAAGCTTCCTACAGGAAGTGATCAAACTTCAGGCGCACCTTGTTGCAAAGTGGCAAAACGTAGGCTTTATTCACGGGGTCATGAATACGGACAATATGGCAATTAGCGGGGAAACGATTGATTATGGTCCCTGTGCCTTTATGGATACGTATAACCCAGCGACGGTGTTCAGCTCAATTGACAGACAAGGCCGATATGCTTATGGCAATCAACCATACATTGCGGGCTGGAATTTGGCTCGTTTTGCTGAGACATTACTGCCGTTACTACATGAAGATGAAGAGCAGGCTGTTCAAATCGCTCAGGATGCCATTGCACAATTTTCGGAGCACTATCATCATCACTGGTTAACGGGTATGCGAGCCAAACTCGGTTTGTTTACGGAAGAAGCGGAAGATGAGACCTTGATTAAGGACCTGCTCGATCTGATGGAAAAGCATGCTGCAGACTTCACGAATACGTTTGTGACATTGACTCTGAATAAACTGGAAACCTCCACACTTAGTGACGAGTCCGACTTCAAGGAGTGGCATACACGCTGGCAAAACAGATTAGTTAGACAGCCGGAATCCAGCGATGAAGTGATGGAACAGATGAAACGAAACAATCCCGTAGTGATTCCGCGGAACGAGAAGGTAGAAGAAGTATTGGAGCGAGCGGAGCAGGACGGAGACTACAGTTTGATCCAGCCTTTGCTGGATATTCTCCAGCGTCCTTATGCGTATACTCCTGAACAGGAAGTATTTGGTGCAATGCCAGTGTCCTGTGACCCTTCGTATAAGACATTTTGCGGGACTTAACCTCTCTGTGAACCTGAGAGGAAAAGGTGTGGGCTGCCGAGAGGCAGCTTTTTCATTGTTAGCCGTTATAATCGATTATATGAGGTTGATCTCACACCCTAGATGTTAGAGAGAAGGAAGGTGAATCTTGTGTCAAATGTGTTAAGCATGGAGGAGCTAGCCCAGCAACTCCTTGAATTGTTATCACGTACTTCTTACCCGATGGAACAGATGGAAAGTTATGTGAACCGATTGGGAGAGTCGTTCAAATGGGAAGGTGCACCCTATGTCGAAATAGGCGATGGACATTATATTGTTACAATCTATGAACGCGGTGTACCGTCCCTGATTAAAAAGCTGAAGCACGTGGAGGAGGTCCTCTACTGGTTGCTGGAAGATATGATTTTTACAGCCGCCCATGTAAGCCTGCTTAAGAAGTATGGTGTCGATAACGTTAACACCCATCTCGATTATACAAGTGAAGTATGGCAAGAGATCGAAGACAACGTACGGGCAGCTTTTCGAAGGATCGGTGAACCATATTTAACTTGGCATCAAGAGGGTAAACGCCGGGAACTGGAAACGGTTCAACCCAGGAAGGGGAAATCTTCGATATGAGCGAACGGGACATTCAGGATGTGTGGTATGATTACGCACTGACTTTTGTGGAGAAAAAGAACCAGTCTGCGCAAGGATGGACTGCGCTTTCCCAGACGGAACAAGAGATTGCAGCGTTGTGGCTGTTTGAGGCAGATGTCTATAATGGTGGTTTTATACAATTCTTCTGCAACTGGGGAGAAGAGGCTTATAAGTTCGCATGCAAGGCACTTGAAACGATCGGGGCAAACCAGGTTCTGAGTAATGTGAAGCAGCAGTATGCTTGTTTTGAGCATTTGGAAAACGATTCTAGACTAACGGGGTTGTGGGACATCCCAAAATATCTGGAGACGGAGCAAGAAGAACGTTTGGATGAGCTGGACCAGCAACTCTGGAATAACGAAGATCAGGTTGCGGAGAAGGCTTACGCTCATTACCATGACGAGCTACGGATCAGGTTATAGTTTTGTTGATGATTTGAATACTTGCGCTTGCAATGTGCAGAACGTTTCGCTATACTGGCTATAATTAAATACATGAATTACGTTGATAGAGCGCAGTAGCGGCTTTGTCCCTGTTACAGAAAGTCAGGGGTTGATGGAACCTGATACATACAAGGGCTGCGAATTACACTCTGGAGTACTTGGGTAATGCCAAGCGGATGGGCAAACGATAACTTGCTGAAAGTGGTATGGATCGCTATTTCTTGAACGTATGAATGTTCGGAGAGGTTGTCCATGCAATTTGGGTGGTACCACGGTTATTCTAATCGTCCCTGTGTCTGTGAAGACAAGGCGGCGATTTTTTTGTGTCCAAAATACCACTTGCAATGTTAGTTCCAGATAAGTTGAACTAATTTTACACTTTAACGGAGAGGACAGAAAAAACCTGAAAAAGCGAAGCGTTCGCCTAAAAGCTTTCTGAAAGAAAGCTACATCGGAAGCATACGCTTATCACCGGATTTTCCCCTTTGGGAAAGGGAACCAAAAAAATCTGGGGATAACAGCGATTGGAGGGTTATTCTGTCATCGAAGTGGACGGTGTAAATTCCTTGGTTCAACTTATATAGAACGTAAGTCATGACTGAATTTTGATGATGAAAAGGGGTTATTACAATGAACATTATTGACGAACTACAGTGGCGCGACGCCATTAATCAACAAACGGATGCGGAAGGGCTACGTGAACTGACGGAGACCAAAGCGATCTCCCTGTACTGTGGTGTAGATCCGACAGGTGACAGTATGCATATCGGACACTTGATTCCGTTTATGATGCTGAAACGTTTCCAATTGGCAGGGCACCGTCCGGTAATTCTTATAGGCGGCGCAACGGGTACGATTGGTGACCCGAGTGGTCGTCAGTCCGAACGTTCTTTGCAGACGTTGGAGCAAGTGCAAGAGAATGTAGACGCGTTAACGGCACAGATGAAAAAGTTGTTTGTTACCGAAGGTGACAATCAGGTTCGCATGGTTAACAACTATGACTGGACACATAAGATTAACGTTATCGAGTTCCTGCGTGACTACGGGAAAAACTTTAACCTGAACACCATGCTGGCAAAAGATGTCGTAGCAAGCCGTCTTGAAGGCGGAATTTCATTCACGGAATTCTCTTACCAGATTCTGCAATCACTAGATTACCTTCACCTGTTCCAAACGGAGGATGTACAACTACAGATTGGTGGATCTGACCAATGGGGTAATATTACGAGCGGTCTGGATCTGATTCGTAAAAAAGAAGGCTCAGAATCGAAAGCTTACGGCTTGACCATCCCACTGATGCTGAAGTCGGACGGTACGAAGTTTGGTAAAACAGCTGGTGGTGCGATCTGGCTTGATCCGAATAAAACGACACCGTTTGAATTCTACCAATTCTGGGCGAATACAGATGACCGGGATGTGATTAAATACTTGAAATACTTCACATTCCTGAGCAAAGAAGAAATCGAAGCCTTGGCTGAGAAAGTTGAAACAGAGCCGCATAAACGTGAAGCACAGAAAGCCTTGGCAGAGGAAATGACCAAGTTCGTTCACGGCGAAGAGATGCTGGAGCAGGCAAAACGTATTACAGCAGCTTTGTTCAGCGGAGATATTCGTTCCCTGACAGCAGATGAGATCGAGCAGGGTTTCAAGGAAATGCCAACATACGAAACAGACGGTGAAGCTAAAAATATTGTAGACTGGCTTGTTGATCTTGGTTTGGAGCCTTCCAAACGCCAAGCTCGTGAGGATGTGACCAAGGGAGCCATCTCTATGAACGGCGAAAAAATAACCGAGCTTGAATTTACGGTATCTGCAGAGCACGCGATTGGCGGTAAATTTATCATCATCCGTAAAGGTAAAAAGAACTACAGCCTGGTTAAGCTTCAAGCATAGTTATTTGCAAATCAAGCAACCAAAAAGACCGTCTCCCATGCTGTCAGATGACAGAGGGGAGACGGTCTTTTGTATAACAAGCTAGAAGCTAGCCGTATTTTAATGTTGATTGACAATCGCAGTAATCTCTTCATCCAGATCCAAGGTAACATCTTCACGATACGCACGAATGTTGTACTCGCTGTGCAAGTAGCGAAGAATCGCTTCGATCATGTTGGATTCTACCAGGAACTGACTGCGACCTTGAATCCAGACTTCTGCGGAATAACCTGTATCTTCTTCCCAGCTTAACTCCACATTTACGTCCGTAGGACGCACACCTTTACGCTCTGCCATGTGAATGCAAATTGCATTCACAATCTCATCCATACTTAGAACCATAGAGCTTAGTACCGTCCGTTTCTGTTACGATCATCATCACGATCGTCACGGCGGTCATAACGACCATCCGCAGCAGGTTTACGACGATTTGTAATGGCTCTGAACAATGCCATAGCCAGCATAACAATCAACATAATTGCTGCTACGTTCACGAGCAATCCAAGAATGTTACCCAGTGCTCCCATACCGCCAAACAGTCCGCCGAACAACATACCTGCCAGACCACCCAGCATCATACCTTTCATGAAGCCGCCGCCACCGCCAAAGAATCCACCACGGTTATTTGCCGCTGCGCCAGTATTGGAATTGTTACGGGAATTGGACTGACTTACGTTATTGTCTGATTTCTTAGGGGTATTCGTGTAACTCTTCGTACCGGATTTGAATCCACCGCCGCCTCGTCTTGCATCAGCACTGTCCGGATTCGTAACACCAACCGTCGCGAACAGTAGTGTGAATGCCATGAAAACCATCATTAGATGTTTAATTCCGAATTTTTTCTTCATTGTATAGATCGTAACCCCCTGAATAAATTTGTTTAACTCCCCAAAATGGGCCTTACTCTAGTAATACGGGTCAACCTGCTGGAACGTTTCAAAATTAATTTAAATTTCTGAAATACTTGGACTCGGGTCTTGAATAGCCGCTTGACCATCGAGAAGCTGGGTGACCCAATGACACCATTCCAACCCCGTCTGGGCATGCATTAACCCTTTTTGCACCAAAATGTAACTTCCAAAATCCCGGTTGCCTACCCGAAGATTATCCTGCGGTATCCGTGATTTCAATTCTTCGAAATACCGTATACGTTCTATGAACCAGCTTTTCCGCTCATTCAGGATACGTCTCATGCTTCCATCTTCGGCAATACCTACACAAAGAATGCGAAGATTAAATTCATCGCGCGTAACGGGCGCCGTAACCGGAGTAATCATCCACTCCAGTAACTTCTGAATGCCTTTTTCCGTAACTGCATACATTTTTTTGTCCGGTTTGTCAGACTGTTGTACCCAGCGGGAGGCGAGTAACTCTTCGTTTTCCATTTTGGACAGGAGCGGGTAGATCTGGCTGTGTTTGGCCTGCCAATGCGGCTGAATCTTCAGCATTAGATCATAACCGGAAGACTCCTCGCGGGTAAGCAGCCCGAGTAATCCGTAGGAAAGTATGTTCATGCACATGTCTCCTTAATATTAGGGCTGGGCCAACGAAACAACCCTTGTTTTGTTTCGTTGACCGCTTTCATAAAAGTGTACACTGAAACTGTATGGTTTGACAACCTGACAGGATAACTGCCTTAATTTAGACAAAAAAAAGTACGAACCAAGAAGGTCCGCACTCCAAACCATTTAGAGAGATGCCTGTTGTCCATACCCGTCAGCGACAAGATCAAGCTCGCCTGTGGCAGAGTCAATCACCATACCGTGAACAGGTACATTGGGAGGAAGTAATGGATGCTTTTTAATCACGTCCACAGTTCCTTTTACCCCTTCTTCAACACTATCAAACCCGCGCAGCCACTTTTGCAGACGAATGCCGGAATTTTCAAGCGTAGACATGACCTCTTCGGAAATTCCACGTTCTGTCATGTGACCAATCATTGTTTCAGCATGCAGGGAAGCCATACCACATTCTGTATGACCTACCACGAGCACCTCATCGGCGCCCAATTCATAGATAGCAACCAATACAGAACGCATAACACTACCAAAAGGTTGGGAGATAATTGCACCTGCATTTTTGATGATTTTTACATCGCCATTTTTCAGGTTCATCGCTTTCGGCAACATCTCTACAAGACAGGTATCCATACAAGTGATGATGACCATCTTTTTGGTTGGAAACTTGCTAGCCGTATACTTCTCGTATTCTTTAGTCTCGACAAATGATTTGTTGTAAGCCAAAATCTCTTGAATGTTGTTCATGTCCATTGCCTCCTGTTATCCAATACGACGAGCACGGCCATTTGCATGAGATGCAGCTTGTCCTACACGCCTTTGATTAATTAGAGCACCGCAGTCAGTAGACCGCGCTATCCCTATTTTAGAAGCATAATGCATTATACTTCTGTCAAAAGTTGATTATACGCAATGCAAAAAGTATCATCAATAGGGTGTACAAATTTTTTTTGAAGAGGTGAACGGTAACCATGGACAAACAAACACAGCAACATTTGCAATCTTTCCTTATTCTGGCCCGTAAAATAAAAAGTTATCACGAAGCCATTGGTTTGCTTCACTGGGATTTACGCACAGGAGCACCGAAAAAAGGCGTTCCAACTCGCTCGGAGACGCTGGGCTTGCTCTCAACTGAGGCATTCAAACTGCAAACCTCCGCTGAGATGAAAGCTTATCTAGATACGTTGACTGAGCCGGATGTGCTGGAGCAACTCGAAGACACCGACCGCCGCCAAGTGGAGGAGTGCAAGAAGGAGTATGATCGCAGTCAGTCGGTTCCACCTGAGAAAGTTCAAGCCTATACCGTACTTACTGCCAAATCGGAGACGGCTTGGGAAGATGCCAAACATAACAGTGACTATGCCGGATTCTCACCATATCTCACCGACATCGTGAAACTTAAACAGGAGTTTATTGACTATTGGGGTGTCAAGGATACAAGGTATGATACACTACTGGACATGTACGAACCCGGATTGACTGTGGAAAAGGTAGATGCTGTATTCGCCCGCCTCAAAGCGCGTCTCGTTCCACTACAAGAGAAAATCAATGCCGCTGAGAATAAGCCTAATACTGATTTTCTGAATCAAATTTTTGACACCAAACAGCAGGAGAAGTTCAGTCTGTTTATTCTGGAACAGATGGGATATGACTTTGAAGCAGGCCGTCTTGACGAAAGTGTGCATCCATTTGCTACAGGTTTGAATCCCGGTGACGTTCGAATAACGACTAACTATTTACAGGATGATGTAACCAGTGCGATCTTTAGTTCTCTACACGAAGGCGGACACGCACTATATGAGCAAAATATTGATGAGAGTCTCGCCGGTACGCTTCTTGCCGAAGGCACATCGATGGGTATCCACGAGTCTCAGTCTCGTCTTTGGGAAAATATGATTGGACGCAGTCTGCCTTTCTGGACACGTTATTATAAAGATCTACAGCAACATTTCCCGCAACTGAGCGAAGTGAAGCTGGAAGATTTCTACCGTGCAATAAACCGGGTGGAGAGTTCTCTAATCCGGATTGAAGCAGACGAGCTGACTTACAATCTGCATATCATTATTCGATATGAGATTGAGAAAATGCTGTATAATGAAGGGCTGGAAGTGAAGGATCTGCCAGAAACATGGAATAACAAATATAAGGAATACCTCGGAATTCTGCCAACGAACGATGGTGAGGGTGTGCTTCAGGATGTACACTGGTCCGGTGGAGATTTCGGTTATTTTGCTTCTTATTCTTTAGGCAATATGTATGCTGCACAG
>Ga0105244_10002097_pt1 | contig 15326 bp, 14 predicted proteins | sample KBSM44metaG_FD_80423 | JGI IMG/M metagenome (GOLD analysis project Ga0105244, IMG submission 80423) | Miscanthus rhizosphere microbial communities from Kellogg Biological Station, Michigan, USA - KBS M4-4 metaG | ecosystem: Host-associated > Plants > Roots > Rhizosphere > Soil | place... | reverse complement strand
TCGATCAATCCAGACCCGACCTACTTCCTCGCTGACTCTTCACTCCAAAACCTTGCAACTTATTGATCTGAAAGGCTTTTTCGTTTCCGTCTGCGCCGGAAGTGGGGCGAATTATAGACACCTCACAGAGGGCGTCAACCGTTATTTTGAACTTTTACCGATCTGGCCTTCGCAGCGCCGCCCAGACGCGGGATTCGCCGAGCAAACACGGGAATACGCAGCAACAACAGGAATGCACCTATCCCCGCATACAGCGCCCACTCTTTAAGGTCGGCCCGGACAATCCAGAACATATGCAGCAAACCCAGTCCCAGAATCACGTAGATGATCCGGTGCAGCTTTTTCCAGCGCGCCCCAAGACGACGCTGACTATAGCGGTTGGATGTCACCGCCAGCGCAAGCAGCCCAAGGAACGCCAGCGCACCGACGATGATATAAGGACGCTTGACCAGTTCGACACCCAACTGCCCCCAATCCAGCCCCAGAATGAACAGCGCGTACATTGTCAGGTGCAGCAGCGCATACGCAAAACACCATAGGCCCAGCTGGCGACGCACCACGATCCACCCCGACCAACCGGTCAGACGCTGCAACGGCGTCATGGCGAGTGTGATCAGCAGCATGACCAACGTCGCCACTCCGAAGTTCTCCACAAGGACCTTGCCGGGATCAGGCCCGAGCGCAAAGATCCATGCCTGGTACAACCACCACACAGGGGCAATGCAAGCGGCAAGAAATACAGCCAGACGCAAAAACGGATATCGCATCAATAGTCCTTCCGCAAATCCATGCCGGCATACAAGGAACCCACCTCTTCCTCATAGCCATTGAACATCTTCGTATCGCGCAGATTCGGACTGAACAGGCCGCTCGGCAAGCGACGCTCACGGGCTTGTGTCCAGCGCGGATGATCGACAGTCGGGTTGACGTTGGCATAGAAGCCATACTCGTTTGCCGCAATGCTTTGCCAGGTGGTCTTCGGCTGCTCACTGACCAGGCTGATACGCACGATGGACTTCACACTCTTGAAACCATATTTCCATGGCACCACCAGACGTAACGGTGCGCCATTCTGGTTAGGCAGCTCCCGTCCGTACATGCCCACCGCCAGAATCGCCAGAGGGTTCATCGCCTCGTCCAGACGCAGCCCTTCTACATAAGGCCAGTCGATCAGGGCAAAGTCCGAGCGCTGGCCCGGCATGGACTTGGCGTCTTCCAGCGTTTCAAAACGAATGTATTTGGCTTTGGAAGTCGGCTCTACCTGCTTGAGTAACGCAGAGATCGGAAAACCAATCCACGGAATGACCATTGACCAGGCTTCGACGCAGCGCAACCGGTAGATCCGCTCTTCCAACTGATAAGGCTTCATGAAGTCTTCGAGTGCATAACGACCAGGCTTGCCGACTTCACCATCGATCACGACACTCCAGGGCTCGGTCTGCAGAGAGCCCGCATTCTTGGCAGGATCGCCCTTGTCAGTACCGAACTCATAGAAGTTGTTGTAATGGGTCGCGTCCTTGAACGGCGTGATCGCCTCGTCCTTGACGTTGACCGCCTGCCACTTCGTGGAGGGCAGTTTGTCTGCGAACCAGCCCGGCGCTTTACCAGGCTCTACATCGGCATACCGCGACGCATCGGCGGCACCTGCCCAGCGCGGCATTGCTGTGACGGCGAGCCCCGCAAGCGAGCTGGCGAGCAATGTGCGTCGCGAGAGATAAATGGATTCAGGCGTGACGTCCGACTCTTTGGAGTCGGACGCAGAAGGAAGCTTGATTAGCATGATGACTCCGCAGGCCAGGGAACTGATGCACCTATAGACTACGGAGTATGGTGGAAATTAGATCTTTGACTAGGCCTTGCGGCGACGTAGCAGATACTGAATGGGGCCAGAAAGAGCGTACGCGAGGAATATCAGCAGCAAAATGCGCGGCGGGTCGCTGAATACGACAGCAAACACCAAGACCACCGCCAGAATCGCAACAAAAGGCACCCGCCCCTTCAAGTCCAGCTCCTTGAAGCTGTTGTACTTGATGTTACTGACCATCAGCATACCGGCGGCGGCGACCAGCAACGCGACGAGAAACGACAGCTTGGAGCCCTGAATCCCGAAATCGCTGAATGCCCAGACCGTGCCGGCCACCACACCTGCCGCTGCCGGACTGGCCAGGCCGATGAAGTAGCGCTTGTCAGCCTTGCCGACCTGAGTATTGAAGCGCGCCAGACGCAATGCAGCACCGGCTACATAGATGAAGGCAACCATCCAGCCGACCTTGCCCATGTCGCCCAATGCCCAGCCGAATGCCAGCAACGCCGGTGCCACACCGAAGGCAACCATGTCGGACAGCGAGTCGTACTCGGCGCCAAACGCACTTTGCGTGTTGGTCATGCGCGCAACACGACCATCCAGACCGTCGAGCACCATGGCCACGAAGATCGCAATCGCAGCGAAGGCGAAATACTTGCTTGCCCCGGCAAAATCACCGGCGCTCATGGCGCTTTGCGCACTCATGGAGCTGATGATGGAGTAGAAACCCGCGAACAGATTCGCCGTGGTAAACAGGTTGGGAAGCAGATAGATACCCCGATGCCGGACCTGTCGGCCGTCGGCGTCATGGCCATCTTCCACGTGTTCATCGATAGGTAGCAGACTTTCAGCGTCAGAGGCCTTGATGGGCTCTTCAGGACGTTCGCTCATGGAGATTACCTTGCAGCGGTATGAAAAGGTTCGACACAGGTCTGCGGCGAGGGTTCGCCTGCAAACGATGCAGCTTTATACCAGAGCCTGACCCATAACGAAAAAGCGCGACCGATGGGTCGCGCTTTTTCCTGTGAACCAGCTGTAGTCCGGCGGTGAGCCGGAAAAGCTTAGTTCTTGTCTTTGTCGACGATTTTGTTCGCCGCGATCCAAGGCATCATCGAGCGCAGTTTTTCACCGATGATTTCGATGCCGTGCGCAGCGTTGTTACGACGCTTGGCAGTCATCGACGGGTAGCCGGTGGCGCCTTCGCTGATGAACATCTTCGCGTATTCACCGTCCTGGATACGCTTCAGAGCGTTGCGCATGGCCTGACGGGATTCGGCGTTGATGACTTCAGGGCCGGTGACGTATTCGCCATATTCGGCGTTGTTGGAGATCGAGTAGTTCATGTTGGCGATACCGCCTTCGTACATGAGGTCAACGATCAGCTTCAGTTCGTGCAGGCACTCGAAGTAAGCCATTTCCGGCGCGTAGCCAGCTTCAACCAGCGTTTCGAAACCAGCCTTGACCAGCTCGACAGTACCGCCGCACAGAACAGCCTGCTCGCCGAACAGATCGGTTTCAGTCTCGTCCTTGAAAGTGGTTTCGATAATGCCGGTACGGCCGCCGCCAACGCCCGAAGCGTAGGACAGGGCAACGTTCTTGGCGTTGCCGGAAGCATCCTGATAAACCGCGATCAGGTCAGGGATACCGCCGCCCTTGACGAACTCGGTACGCACGGTGTGGCCGGGAGCCTTCGGCGCGATCATGATCACGTCGAGGTCAGCGCGCGGCACGACCTGGTTGTAGTGAATCGCGAAGCCGTGGGAGAACGCCAGTGTTGCGCCCTTTTTCAGGTTCGGCTCGACTTCGTTCTTGTACAGCTGGGACTGAAACTCGTCCGGGGTCAGGATCATGACCAGGTCGGCAGCGGCAACGGCAGAAGCGACGTCGGTCACTTTCAGGCCATGCGCCTCGGCCTTGGCGACAGTGGCCGAACCTTTACGCAGGCCGACAGTGACATCAACGCCGGAGTCTTTCAGGTTGCACGCCTGGGCGTGACCTTGCGAACCGTAACCGATGATGGCGACTTTCTTGCCCTGGATGATCGAAAGGTCACAGTCTTTGTCGTAGAAAACTTTCATGGAAATCCCCTGTTATCTTGGCCACACAGGCCATTTGCTTAATTGATTTAGATGCTCAGCACTTTGTCGCCACGGGCAATACCCGTTACGCCACTGCGTACTGTTTCCAGGATAGCGGCGGTGCCGATGGCCTGAATGAAGCTGTCCAGTTTGTCGCTCGTGCCGCTCAGCTGCACGGTGTAAACGCTGGCGGTCACGTCGACGATCTGCCCGCGGAAGATATCCGTGGTGCGCTTGATCTCGGCACGCTGCGCGCCAGTGGCCTTGACCTTGACCAGCATCAGTTCGCGCTCGATGTGAGCGCTTTCCGACAGGTCGACCAGCTTGACCACTTCGATGAGCTTGTTGAGGTTCTTGGTGATCTGCTCGATCACCTCATCATGACCTACGGTGGTGAGCGTCAGACGCGACAGGGTCGGGTCTTCGGTCGGCGCAACCGTCAGGCTTTCGATGTTGTAATTACGCTGGGAGAACAGACCGACGACGCGCGACAGTGCACCCGGTTCGTTTTCCAGCAGCAGGGAAATGATATGGCGCATGATTATGTCCGCTCCGTCTTGCTCAACCACATATCGCGCATGGAGCCGTCCTTGATTTGCATCGGATAGACGTGCTCGGTCACATCGACCTGAATATCCATGAACACCAGCCGGTCAGTCATGGCAAAGGCTTCTTCCATCTTCGGCTTCAGATCCTTCAGGTCAGTGATACGCATGCCGACGTGGCCATAGGCCTCGACCAGCTTGACGAAATCAGGCAGCGACTCCATGTAGGAGTGCGAGTGACGCGCGCCGTAGCTCATGTCCTGCCACTGGCGGACCATGCCCAGCACACCGTTGTTGAGCAGAATGATCTTCACCGGCAGGCCGTACTGCAGGCAGGTCGACAGTTCCTGGATGTTCATCTGGATACTGCCTTCACCGGTCACACAGGCAACGTGCGCATCGGGGAAGCTCAGCTTGACGCCCATAGCAGCCGGGAAGCCAAAGCCCATGGTGCCCAGACCGCCGGAGTTGATCCAGCGGTTCGGCTTGTTGAAGCGGTAGTACTGCGCAGCGAACATCTGATGCTGGCCGACGTCCGAGGTGACATAAGCGTCGCCCTTGGTGACTTCGCACAGCGTTTCGATAACGGCCTGCGGCTTGATGACCGTGCCATCGCCACGGTTGTACGGGAACAAATCACCCGTACCGCGCCACTCGTCAATCTGCTTCCACCACGCGGCAACGGATGCCTTGTCGGGTGTCTCGCCGATCTCTTTCAAGGTGGCGACCATTTCGGTCAGCACGCTTTCGACAGGACCGACGATAGGCACGTCGGCCTTGATGGTCTTGGAGATCGAAGCCGGGTCGATATCAATGTGGATAATCTTGGCGTTCGGGCAGAACTTGCTGGCGCCGTTGATGACACGGTCATCGAAGCGCGCGCCGACGGCCAGGATCACATCGGTGTGGTGCATCGCGAGGTTGGCGGTGTAGCTGCCATGCATCCCGAGCATGCCGACGAACTGACGATCCGTGCCCGGATAGCAGCCAAGCCCCATCAGGGTATTGGTTACCGGTGCATCGAGCAGTTGCGCCAGTTCGGTCAGTTGCGCCGAAGCATTGCCCATGATCACTCCGCCACCGGCGTAGACGATCGGGCGCTTGGCCGCCAGGAGCATCTCGACGGCCTTGCGGATCTGACCGGAATGGCCACGAACCGCCGGGCTGTAGGAACGCAGCTTGGCTTTTTTCGGAAAGACGTATTCGAATTTTTCGGCCGGGTTGGTCATGTCCTTCGGAATATCGACGACCACCGGGCCTGGACGACCGGACTGTGCCAGGTAGAACGCCTTCTTCAGGACTTCCGGGATTTCCGACGGGTGCTTGATCATGAAGCTGTGCTTCACGATCGGCCGGGAGATACCGATCATGTCGGTCTCCTGGAACGCATCGGTGCCCACCAGCGTACTGGCTACCTGACCGGACAGGACCACCATCGGAATGGAGTCCATGTACGCCGTGGCGATACCGGTAATGGCATTGGTTGCACCAGGACCCGAAGTCACCAGCACCACGCCCGCCTTGCCGGTAGCCCGCGCATAGCCATCAGCCATGTGCGTGGCAGCCTGCTCGTGGCGAACAAGGATGTGGCTCACCGCCGGTTCTTTGAACAGGGCATCGTAGACATGCAGGAGGGCACCACCGGGGTACCCATAGATATGCTCAACGCCTTCGTCACGCAAAAAGCGGACGACCATTTCAGCGCCAGATAAAAGCTCCACGTTGTTCACCTCTAAAACGCCAGAATACCGCCCACTCCGGGACGGGTCTTAATAGGTTTACTGCCAGCAGAGCATGAGCGACGGTGGTCGCCGACTACGTCAGCACTGACTGAGCAAGTATTGGGAGGTCCCTGAGTGTTGCGGAACATTCCCACCCAGCGCGAGGTAACGCGTTGCGGGTGTTACAGGTCGGCGCGGGTGTGCGCCTCATGATCTACCGAGAGGGTCTGCTTCTGGCAGTCCTTCTACAGCGAACTTTGGATTGTTGTGATTCCCCCCCTTCAAGTCAAGCGATCCGTGCGCTTTCTTGACACCCGACGAGTGAAATCGCACCGTTTCGGACTGAAATGCACTGTTATGGTAGCTTTCTGCATGCACAGACTTTCAAGGACCCGACATGCACTGGATGATTCTCGCCGCTGCGCTGGCCATCAGCGCAACCAGCCAGGCCGCTTCAATCTATAAGTGGGTGGATGCCCAGGGTGTGACGCACTTCGATGCCCAGCCGCCTACTGGTCAGCAGGTACAGGAAATCAATGTGCAGACACCGCCACCTGCCGCCGCGCCGGGCATGCCAGCGGACGACGGGGCTGCGCAGCAACGCGAGATTGACCAGAAAGTCAAAAGCCAGGTGAAGGCTCAGGAAGCCAAGCGCGCGGAAAGTTGCGAGACCTTGCGCACCAATCTCGCGCAGTTGCAGAACAATCCGCGCGTGCGTGAGCAGGTGGGAGGGGAATCGAGGCGCCTTACGGATGAGAACCGCAAGACGCGTATCGAAGAAACCAACAGGGCTATCAGCGAATACTGCCGATAGAAGCGCGCCGATCAGCGCGCTGCTGTAATCAGCTGGTCGAACCGCGCCAGATGGGCTTGCAGTTGCCGGGTTTCAGTCATGCACCCGGCATAGACCATCTCGGCCATTTCCAGAATGCCGGAAGCGTTGGGCAATGGCAGGTCGCGTTCAAGGATGACCTTCATCCGCGGCAGGAAAATCCATTGCAACCACTGGGCGAACTCCAGAGTATCGACGCTGAACGGTTCCTGACTGGCGAGCGCCTGCTCGCTGGGCGGTGTCGTATCCCACCAGCCCAGCAAGCGCAACTCGCGCTCTATCAACAACAGTTGCTCGGCAACCTCAGGCAAACGTCCGTCCATCAGCGAGCCTTTTGACGAGCCAGGGCGGCACCGGCCGCATCACCCTGCTTTTCGCGTGACTGAGCGATCAATCCCCACAGGCTGGCCTGAAGGCTGGTGCGTCCGTTGGCGTAAGTCAGACCACGACGTGCCAGTTGCTCGGCCTGGGCCGCATCGCCCTGAGCCAGACGCACCTGAGCCAGACGATAGAGCACTTGCGGCTCACGCGGTGCAACCCGCTGCGCACGCTCGAGACTGGACGACGCGCCATTGAGATCGCCGCTGCTCTGCTGTTGCTGGGCGGTGGTCAGCAATGCCAGTACAGGACCATCAAGCTGTTCGTCCTCCGACAGACCGCCACCGCTGGACGGGATTCCGGTCGGGGCAGAGGCAGCCGGCATGCTGTAACTGTTATTCGCAGGAGCCTGACTGACCGGGGCCTGATTGACCGGGGCGGCATCGACAGGCGGAGTGTTGACACTGAACGGCGCCTGAGTGGCTGGCGCAGAGAAACTCTGCCCGGCATCAGCACCACCCGCGCCCGGCACCATCACTACGACGCCCGAGTCCTGCGGTACGGCTTGCGGCTGCTGTTGCACCGGCGCGGTGTTGGTGCGGTAAGTACCGTTACGCGAAGCTGCCGCACGTTCGCCGTTGGACACCTTGGAGCTCGAATCCACGACCGGAATCGAGCCGCGTTCCACACTGGCGCAGCCGTTCAGCAAGGCCAGTGCCGTTAAAGCTGGAATCCACCATTTATTCACTTCAAAACCTCGATTGCCTAGTTCAACCAACCCTTGACCCAGTCCATCACCTCAGTGGCAGGTGCCGGAGCGCCGCCGCATGTCGCGCCGGGCTGGGGCTCACTGCCGCGAATATACGGCATCTGCACGGCATTCGGGCAGCTTGCATCCGAACCCTGACCGGTCTGTGCATCGACCCACGCCTGAACGACGTTGTCCGGCATCGCCATGTCCAGCGGCAGCGGACCGGCCTTGCGCATGAAACTGGTCCAGACCTGCAGGGCACCGGTAGCACCGGTAAACGGTGTCTTGCCGTTGTCGTCGCGGCCCATCCACACCACGGCCAGCAGGTCCTGACTGAACCCGGCAAACCAGCTGTCGCGAGAGTCGTTACTGGTGCCGGTCTTGCCTGCCAGATTCAACGAGCTCGGCAACACGTTGTAAACAGATTTGCCCGTACCTTCGCGCATCACCCGCTGCATCGCATTCTGCACCAGGTATATGGCACCCGGATCGAAGCGCTGTTCAATCTGGAACGGATAACGTTTGAGCGGCTCGCCTTCAGCGGTGAGCACACTGCGAATACCGCGCATCGGCGTATTGAACCCACCGCTGGCAATGGTCTGATACATGGTGGCCACTTCCATCGGACTCAAGCCACCCGCACCCAGCAGCATCGACGGATAGGCAGGCCATTCGCGCGTCACACCCAGCTTGGCGAGGGTCTTGAACACGTTTGGAATGCCCAGCTCAAGACCCAGCTTGGCGGTCGAAAGGTTGTACGAATGCGCCAGCCCCTGATACAGAAAGATATTGCCGTGTGACTTGCGATCGTAGTTCTGTGGTTTCCAGATCTGGCCATCGGCGCCTTTGACCTGAAACAGTTCGTCGGCGATCCAGCTGGTCAATGTGTACTGGCTTGGCCGTTCGAGTGCCGTCAGGTAGATAGCCGGCTTGACCAGCGAGCCGATCGGCCGTACCGCGTCGATCGCCCGATTGAAGCCCGAGAACCCGGCCTCACGCCCGCCGATCAACGCCTGTACTTCGCCGGTTTCAGGGTTGGTGACGACCATGGCCGACTCCACCTCGTCAGAGCCCTTGCGCCCGGCGAGCTTCTTGAATGTATCGTCCATGGCAGCCTGGGACTTCATCTGCAGGATCGGATCGAAGCTGGTAAAGATCCGCAACCCTTCTTCGGTCAAGTCTTCGTCACGATAGTCTTCGCGCAGCTGACGCTTGACCAGATCGAGGAACGCAGGAAACGAGCTGTCGGCGAGGGTCCCGGTCTTGGTCACACCCAGTGGCATTTTCTTCGCAGCGGCAACCACTTCCGGAGTAGCGACGCCCTGCTGCTCGAACAGGTCGAGCACCAGATTGCGACGCTCCAGAGCACGCTCCGGATTGCGACGCGGGTTGTAGAAGGAAGGCCCTTTGACCAGACCGACCAGCATCGCCACCTGATGGATTTTCAGTTCGGAGAGCGGCTGGCTGAAGAAATACTGGCTGGCCAGACCGAAACCGTGAACGGCACGCTGGCCGTCCTGCCCGACGAACACTTCGTTGAGATAGGCCTCGAGGATTTCCTGCTTGCTGTAATGGATCTCCAGCAGAACGGCCATCATGGCTTCGGTCAGCTTACGGGTGAGGCTGCGCTCGTTGGTCAGGTAGAAGTTCTTGACCAACTGCTGGGTCAGCGTGCTGCCGCCCTGGCGCATCTGCCCCTGTGAGGTATTGACCCAGATCGCCCGGGCAATGGACTTGGGCGACACGCCGAAGTGGTGATAGAAATCCCGGTCCTCGACCGCTACCAGCCCGTCGAGCAGATAGGGCGGCGCCTGATCCAGCTTGATCAGGATCCGGTCTTCCAGATTCTTCGGGTAAAGACCGCCGATCAGCAAGGGTTCAAGCCGCGCCACCGCAAGCTTGGCTCCATTGCCCGACGACAGGTCGGCTACGTAGTCACCGGAAAAGCGCACGCGAACCTGCTGCGCTGCGTCAGTGCCTTCGTAGAACTGGAAACCACGTGTGTTGAGGTCGACGGTATTGCCGTTCACCGCTGCGGCGCCGGGCCCGTTCGCCACGCTTTCGCGGCGATAGCCCAGGGCGTCCAGCTCGATGAGAAAGTCATCGCGGCTCAGCTTCTGTCCGACGAAAAGTTCCAGCGGCCGTGCATAGACCTTGGCCGGGATGGTCCAGCGCTTGCCGGAGAATTTTTCCTGGACGATGGCATCCAGGTAAATGGCCAGGCCGCCCAGCAGAACCAGGCCGACAATACCAAGCTTCAGCGCCCAGCCCAGCCACTTGTTAAGGCTGCGGGGAGGTTGTTTTTTTGCAGAACGAGAGGTGCGGGATCGAGTCATGGGCGCGGATTATACGCACTTTACCGAGGATCGACAGACGCCCGAGTCAGCGGTTTGCAGCCTCGCGCCAAGCGGCCATAATGGCGGCATCGTGTACTTACATTTTGAACACATTCCTGAAGGATCGACCGTGAGCCAGTCTTTGATTGCTGCCCTGCAGAACCCTGCCCTCTTCCCCCATCCGGTGGAGAGTTTCCAGGTCATCGAAACGCACATTTCCTGGGTGCTGCTGACGGGTCCATACGCCTACAAATTCAAAAAACCGATGAACTTCGGCTTTCTGGACTTCACCACGCTGGCCCTGCGCAAGCATTTCTGTGAGGAAGAGTTGCGCCTGAATCAGCGCCTGACCGACGACCTCTACATCGAAGTCCTGCCGATCACCGGCACAGCGGACGCGCCGCAACTGGGCGGCGACGGCGAAGCCATCGAATACGCGCTGAAGATGAAGCAGTTCTCGCAGGACGGCCTGCTGAGCACACTGCAGGCCAACGGTGAAGTGACGACTGCGCACATCGACGAACTGGCGCACCAGATTGCCGGTTTTCACCTGACCTCGCCGCAGGTCGGGGCTGAAAGCGAACTCGGCTCGCCTGACAGCGTGATGGCCCCGGTGGTACAGAATTTCGAGCAGATTCGCCCGCTGATCAGCGAAAAATCCGACCTGGCACAGCTTGATGCCCTGCAGGCGTGGGCAGAGTCGAGCTTTGCGCGACTCAAGCCGCTGCTGTCTCACCGCAAGGCCGACGGGTTCATCCGCGAATGCCATGGCGACATTCATCTGGGCAACGCGACGGTGATTGATGGCAAGGTCGTGCTGTTCGACTGCATCGAGTTCAACGAGCCGTTCCGCAAGACCGATGTCTACGCCGACATCGGCTTTCTGGCAATGGACCTTGAAGACCGTGGCCTGAAGTCGCTGTCGCGGCGCTTGATCAGTCAGTACCTGGAAGTCACCGGCGACTATGCAGGCCTGGAGCTGTTGAATTTCTACAAGGCCTACCGCGCAATGGTTCGTGCCAAGGTGGCGTTGTTCAGCCAGCCGGCCAATGCCGACGGCTTGCAGCGCGCAGCGACGCTTCGTCAATACCGCAACTATGCCAATCTGGCAGAGAGCTACAGCACCATCCCTTCACCGTTTCTGACGATTACCCACGGTGTCTCTGCCGTCGGCAAAAGCCACGTTGCGATGCGTCTGGTGGAATCGCTGGGCGCCATCCGCCTGCGCTCGGACGTAGAGCGCAAGCGCCTGTTTGCCGGCCAGAATCAGGATCTGTACGACGCGCAAGCCAGCGGCGCAACCTATGCGCGCCTGCATGAGCTTGCTACCGCAACCCTGCGCGCGGGCTTCTCGGTGGTGATCGATGCCACCTACCTGAAGCGCGAGCAGCGCGATGCGGCGGCAAAGATTGCGGAAAACACCGGTGTGCCGTTCCTGATTCTGGATTGCGAAGCGCCACAGGCTGTGATCGCTGGCTGGCTTGCGCAGCGTCAGGCGCAGGACAACGACCCGTCTGACGCGACGCTGGAAGTCATCGAGGCTCAGCAGGCCAGTCGCGAGCCGCTCGGCGCCGACGAGATCCTGCGCAGCAAGAAGGTTGCAACCAACGTCAGCAGCGACCTGGACAGCCTTATCGACAACCTGCGCCAGCGCCTGCCGGGCCTGTAAAAAGACACATGGCCGTTGAGCGGTTAACGCTTCACGGCCTCAAGATGATGGCGATATAATGGCGCCATAATTCCAACGCAATGACATGTGCGAGGCCATCATGAGCCACCCCAAACAGATCGACTCACCGCTTTATATGCTGCTGCGCAAAGATGATGTCGAAGGTTTCAATCAAGAGAAACCACGAACCGGCACCATTGATATGGTCGGGGGCGACTTCAGGGGGCTGGACCTTCGCGCGCTGGACACCGCCAATATCGACTTCACCGACGCTTATTTTCGCTCTGCCGACCTTCGTGGCCTGGACCTGCGAAATACACCGATGGAAGGTGCGAGCATCGCTCACGCTCAGATTTCAGGGGTGTTCTTCCCGGCCGAGCTCTCGGCTGACGAGATTCTGATGTCGGTGAATTTCGGCACGCGCCTGCGCTACCGTACCCACTGATACTGCAAAAACGTTGCAGCCTGCATGCGCGATGCACGGCAGGCTGGCGATGTATTGTCCTGCTTTCACCCCTTCTTCTCTCGCATGAGCAGCCCCGTCGCCACTGACGCTACGCTGTGCACCGCACTTTTTAATCCTTGAATACCCTGCCTGGATCATAAGCAGGCACCGGCACCCGTACGACCAAAAGAAATGTTGACTTACAAATGAGAATCGTTATGATTATCACATCCGGTCGCGAGACTGGACGGTAGCCTGAAAGACCTTGGTTCGGACTTTCAGATTATCTCCTCATCAGGCTAATCACGGTTTTTGACCCGGCTCTTTGCCGGGTCTTTTTTTGTCCGGCGCAAAACCAACGAACACTCAAAAACCATCGCCGCTGCCATGCGACTCAAGCAGGCCCAGTCTTGCCAGCAAGTCGTCCAGCAAGCTCGATCCTCCCAGCCGTAAACGCCCGGCGTTGATCCATTGCAGACCAAACCGGGCGCGGACCAGTGCCATGTAAACACGTGCCTCGTCGAACGTACGGATCCCGCCTGCAACCTTCAGCCCCACCTGCCCGCCTACGTCCGCAATCGACTCCAGCATGACCCGTGCAGCCTGCGGCGTGACATGCGTGGCGGCCTTGCCGGTGCTGGTCTTGATAAAGTCGGCGCCTGAGACGATTGCATCGCGGCACGCATTGAGGATCATTTGCGAGTCGCGCAAGTCACCGGTTTCAAGGGTCGCTGTAAGCCTGACCTGCCCGGCACACAAGGCCGAACACGCCGAGATCATCGCCAGGCCGGGTTGCCGGTCTCCGCCGAGCAGCGCGCGAAAGGGGTAGACGACGTCGATCTCGTCCGCGCCCGCCATCAGCGCAGCGCGTACCTGCGCGATGACCGACTGAACATTGCAGCTGCCGTGAGGAAAATTGACCACGGCGATGACCTTGATGTGACGAGCCTGCATGCGATCCAGCGTGGTGCGCGCCAGGCACACGAAACGTTGCTGGACGCTGACCGCTGCGACCGGTCCCACAGGCGTGCATGCACGCCGACAGATGCCGACTATGCGCTGCTCCGTGTCATCTGTATTGAGGGCGAACAGCTCAAGCAGCCCGATGACCTGACGCGCCAGTCGCTCATCATCTGCTGTCATCTCTTTCATAGTGTTTCCGCTCTGCAAAACATGAGCCGACGATATACGGCTGCAAGGCTTGCGGGCGCGGGCGGTGCGCTTAGAGACGAAAGCTACAAAAAGACAGGAAAGGACCGACGCAGCCTGTAATGACCTCAACGTAACGCAGCGCATCGATCCGAAGAAAATGCCAGACTTGTCCGATCAGGCATCAACCCAAAAACTGGCCCCCGAAGAACCGGCCTATGGAGGCTTCTTGATATTCCTCTGCACTTCAAGCCACCTGCCCGAAGCTCACAGCAAAGGCTTCGAGCTGGGCGAACATGCGTTGTTTGCCGTGCGCCGTCAGGGAGAGGTCTTCGTCTACAAAAACCGCTGCCCGCATCGCGGCGTTCCCCTGGAATGGCAACCTGATCAATTTCTGGACAGCAGCGCAAGCCTGATCCAGTGCGCTACGCATGGAGCATTGTTTCTGATCGAGAACGGCGAATGCGTGGCCGGGCCTTGTGAAGGCCAGTCCCTGACCATCATCAAAAGCCGTGAAGACGCCGAGGGCATCTGGGTCTCGCTGCAGTTGGATGCATGAAGGGGACTGAACCGCCTGTACCCGGATGCCTCAATCCAGCCCGAGTACCTGCAGACGCCGGTCAATAAAGATCTCTTCAGACGTCAGTTGCGCACCGTAGGCAAGAATTTGCACACCGGCATCAACGGCTTCACGCAACGCCGCTGCGTAGGCAGGATCAATCTCCTGCGCAGGCCGCACAGCGTCCACACCGGTGAGATTGACGCAATACAACAGCACGGCGCGCACGCCTTCGCGCGCCAGCGTCGCCAGTTCGCGCAGGTGCCGCGCGCCACGCTGGGTCACCGCATCGGGGAATGCCGCCACGCTGGAACCATCGAACCCCAAAGTGACACTTTTTACTTCCAGGTACAGGTAGCCATCCGGGTACTCCAGACGAAAGTCCACACGGCTTTTTTCCTGGCCGTAGGCCACCTCGCGCTTGAGCGCCGTGAAACCCGTCAGTTCGCTGATGACCCCGGCGCGCAAGGCCTCTTCAACCAGCGTATTGGCCCGTCCGGTATTGATACAGGCCAGGCGACCCTGCGGGGTTTCGCTGATTTCCCAAGTGCCCGGCAGTTTGCGCCTGGGGTCATTCGAGCGACTGAACCACACGCGCCCGCCGGGCATCATGCAGTTGAGCATCGACCCGGTGTTAGGGCAGTGAATGGTCAGCAACTCACCGCTATCGGTTTCGATATCAGCCAGAAAGCGCTTGTAACGCACCAGCAGACGACCCTGTTCAAGCTGCGGAGAAAAACGCATCAGACGCCCCAGCTACGCAAACCGCGAGCAATTCGCTCGACCGCCTGTTCAAGGCGCGGCAGGCTTTGCGTATAGGCAAAGCGCACGTGGTGCCCGGCCTGAAAACGACCAAAGTCCAGGCCGGGCGTAAAGGCAACATGCTCGGTTTCCAGAAAGTGCCGGCAAAAGGCAAAGGCATCACCACCAAACGCGGAGATATCCGCATACAAATAGAAGGCCCCTTCCGGCTCGACTGCGATACCGAACCCCAGTTCGCGCAGCGCTGGCAGCAGAAAGTCCCGGCGGCGGCCGAACTCGGCGCGCCGTTGCTCGAGTATGGTCAGTGTCTGCGGCTCAAAACAGGCAAGCGCCGCATGTTGCGCCATGCTCGGCGCG